>Ga0209382_10010688_pt1 | contig 11422 bp, 9 predicted proteins | sample SoiMetdeltSBSDD5_FD_187599 | JGI IMG/M metagenome (GOLD analysis project Ga0209382, IMG submission 187599) | Bulk soil microbial communities from a Populus tree surrounding site in Tennessee, USA - Soil MetaG P. deltoides SBSDD5 (SPAdes) (version 2) | ecosystem: Environmental > Terrestrial >...
CGCCTTACCGGCGACCGTGATCTCGTAGGCGTTCGCGCCCGCGCCGGAAAAGCCCCCGCGCCCGTGAAAAAACGTGATCTTGTTCTTCTTGAAGAGATACAGGATGCCGTCGTTGTTCTGGCGGACCACCTTGTCCTTGCGCTTCAGCATCTGCGCAAGGTCGAGGCTCAGGTCTTTCACCCTGATGCCGTGCTCCGCGTACGAATGCGCCACGTGCTCGTAGTTTTCCGACGACTGCAGCAGCGCTTTGCTCGGAATGCAGCCCACGTTCGTGCAAGTGCCGCCCGGCGCGGGTTTACCGTCGGCCGTTTTCCACTCGTCGATGCAGGCGACCGAAAGCCCGAGCTGCGCCGCGCGTATCGCGGCGATGTAGCCGCCCGGCCCGGCCCCGATGACTACGACGTCAAAGCTCTTGGCCAATTAGATGTCCAGAAGCATGCGCGCCGGGTCTTCCAGCGCTTCCTTGATCGCAACGAGCGCCAGCACCGCTTCGCGTCCGTCGATGATGCGGTGGTCGTAGGAGAGCGCGAGATAGTTCATCGGCCGGATCACGATCTGGCCGTTTTCGGCGACGGGCCGGTCCTTCGTCGCGTGCACGCCGAGGATGGCACTTTGCGGGGGATTGATGATCGGCGTGGAAAGCATCGAGCCGAAGACGCCGCCGTTCGAGATCGAGAACGTCCCGCCGGTCAGCTCTTCCAGCGTGAGCTTGCCTTCCTGCGCGCGTTTGCCGAAGTCCGCGATCGTCTCCTCGATATCCGCGAGGCTCAACTGATCCACGTTACGAATGATCGGCACGACGAGGCCACGGGGGCTGCCCACCGCGATGCCGATATCGTAATAGCCGTGATACACGATGTCGTTGCCATCGACCGAAGAATTCACGATCGGATACTTCCTGAGCGCATACACCGATGCCTTCACGAAGAAGGACATGAAGCCGAGCTTGACCCCGTGCTCTTTTTCGAAACGGTCCTTGTAGCGGTTCCGAAGGTCGATGACCGGCTGCATGTTCACTTCGTTGAACGTCGTCAGGATCGCGGCGGTCGATTGCGACTGCACGAGCCGCTCCGCGATACGCGCGCGCAGCCTCGACATCGGCACGCGCTGCTCCGGCCGCTCGCCCAGCGTTCCGACGTCGACTTGGGGCGCAGGCGCTCTCTGCTGCTGCGGCGGCGTTGCCGGTGAGCGCGCAACGGGGGCGGCCGCGACCGGTGCTCTTCCTTGCTCGTTCGCGGCAGGCGTTTTCAACGCTTGCAGCACATCGCCTTTTGTCACTCGTCCACCGCGCCCGGTACCGGAAAGCGCAGCGGTGTCGACGTGCTTCTCCACTGCAAGCTTCTGCGCGGCCGGCATCGCCTGCACAGTGGCAGAGGATTGCGAAGCCTGTTTGGCGGACGTCCCCTGTCCGGCACGGGCGCCGTCGCCTGGCTTCGCGGTAGCCGCATCGGCCGCGGGCTTGGCGGCCTCCGTGTCGATCTGCGCGATGACTTCGTTGCTGGTGACGGTGCCGCCATCGCCTTTGATGATCTTGGTCAGCACGCCCGATTGCGGCGCGGGCGTCTCCAGCACGACCTTGTCGGTTTCGATATCGACGAGATTCTCGTCGCGATTCACGTACTGCCCAGGTTGCTTGTGCCAGCTGAGGAGCGTCGCCTCGGCGACGGACTCGGACAGCTGCGGGACTTTCACTTCCACTAACATCGCTTGATCCTAATGCTCTTCACCGGCGAGCAGCGGGCGGGGCTGCTGTCGTCCATGCTCGCTTCCGCCCGACATCGTCAGCGCCTGGTCCACAAGTGCTTTCTGCTGCTCGTCGTGCAGCGCTTTGTATCCGGCTGCCGGCGATGCCGACGACTCGCGGCCGGCATAGTAAAGCTTCTGGTGCGGCAGCAGATGACGGAGCAGATAGTGCTGGATGTGACGCCACGCACCCTGGTTGCGCGGCTCCTCCTGGCACCAGACGATCTCCGTCGCGCTCTTGTAGCGCTCGATCTGTGCGCGGAACTCGTCGTGCGCGAACGGATAGAGCTGCGCGATGCGCACGAGCGGCAGATCCCGGATGCCGCGCGCTTTGCGTTCGTTGCGCAGATCGTAATAGACCTTGCCGCTGCAGAAGATGACGCGCGTAACCTGCGCCGGCTCGATGTCCTTCGCGTCCCAGTCTTCGTTCACGGGATTGAACTTGTCGTTCGCGAACTCTTCCAGCGGCGAGACCGAGTCCTTGTGGCGCAGCAGGCTCTTCGGCGTGATCAGAATGAGGGGCTTCCGATATGGACGGATCATCTGCCTGCGCAGGAGGTAATACAGCTGAACCGGCGTCGCGGGCACACACACCTGCATGTTGTAATCGGCGCAGAGCTGCAGGTAGCGCTCGATTCGTGCCGACGAGTGCTCCGGCCCCTGTCCTTCGTACCCGTGCGGCAGCATCATCACGAGACCGCACATGCGCCCCCACTTCACTTCGCCCGATGCGATGAACTGATCGATGACGACCTGCGCCCCGTTCGCGAAGTCACCGAACTGTGCTTCCCAGACCACCAGCTCGTTCGGGCTCGAGGTCGAGTAGCCATATTCGAACCCGACGACGCCCTCCTCGGAAAGCAGCGAATCGATGACGACGAAATCACCCTGCTTCTCATTCACGTGCTGCAGCGGGACATAAATGCCCTGATCCCAGCGCTCGCGGTTCTGATCGTGCAGCACCGCGTGCCGGTGGAAAAACGTCCCGCGACCGCTGTCCTGGCCTGAAAGCCTGATCGAATAGCCTTCCTGCAGCAGCGTCGCATAGGCGAGGTGCTCGGCCATGCCCCAGTCGAGCGCAAGCTCGCCGCGCGCCATCTGCCGCCGGTCCTCGATGATTTTCTGCACGCGTGGATGCAGCTTGAAGTTCTCCGGCACCGTCGTGATGCGCTCGCCGAGCATCTTCAGTGTCGCGAGCGGCAGGCGCGTATCGTCCTCCTCGTTCCACTTGCGGCCCTTGTAGCGGGTCCAGTCCACTTCGAACGGCGGCTTGTAGTTCGAGAGTATCGTCTTGTTCGTGTGATGCCCGCCGTCGAGCGCGTTGCGGAAAGCCGCGACCATTTCTTCGGCTTCCTCGGTCGCCAGGACGCCTTCACGTGCAAGCTCTTCGGCGTACAGCTTGCGCGTGGTCGGGAGCTTTCCGATGCGCTTGTACATGAGAGGCTGCGTGACCATCGGCTCGTCCTGCTCGTTGTGGCCGAGGCGGCGATAGCACACGAGATCGATCACCACATCGCGGTGGAAGCGTATGCGGTAATCGAGCGCGATCTCGGTGACGAGGCACGCGGCTTCGGGATCGTCGGCGTTCACGTGGAAAATCGGCACTTCGAGCATCTTGGCGACGTCGGTGCAGTAAAGCGTCGAACGCACATCGCGCGGATCCGACGTCGTAAAACCGATCTGATTGTTGACGACGATGTGAACCGTGCCGCCCGTGCCGTAGCCTCGCGTCTGCGCGAGATTCAGCGTTTCCTGAATCACGCCCTGACCGGCGAAGGAGGCGTCGCCGTGGATAAGCACCGGCAGCACCTGGTCCCCGGACTGATCGTGCCTGCGATGCTGGCGCGCGCGGACGGAACCTTCCACCACCGGATTCACGATCTCGAGATGCGACGGATTGAAGGCGAGCGTGACGTGCATAGGGCCGCCCGGTGTCATCACGTTGGACGAGAAGCCCATGTGGTATTTCACATCGCCCGCGGAAAGATCGTGAGCGTCGTGCTTGCCTTCGAATTCGGCAAAGAGATCCTTCGGCATCTTGCCCATCGTGTTGACGAGCACGTTCAACCGGCCGCGATGGGCCATGCCGATCACGAGCTCCTGCACCCCGGCCTGGCCCGCCCGCTGGAGCAGCAGATCGAGCTGCGGGATGAGCGTTTCACCGCCTTCGCCCGAAAAGCGCTTCTGCCCCACGTACCGCGTGTGCATGTACTTCTCGATCGTTTCCGCCGCGGTGAGGCGCTCGAGGATGTGCTTCTTGAAGTTTGCGTCGTAAGAAGGCGTGGAGCGAACGGATTCCAGACGTTCCTGCACCCAGCGCTTTTGCGCCATGTCGCTCATGTACATGTACTCGACGCCGATCGAGCCGCAATACGTCGCCTTGAGAAACTCGAGGATCTCGCGCAAGGTCGCCTCGCGCTTCCACACGAGCGTACCCGTGCTGAACACCGTGTCCATGTCCACTTCGGTGAGCCCGTAGTTGGCAGGATCGAGCTCCGGGATGGACGGCTTTTCCAGCCGCCCGAGCGGATCGAGATTCGCATGGCGCACGCCGAGCGTGCGATAGGCGGTGATGAGCTGCAGTACGCCGAATTGCTTCGCGCTGATCTGCGGTTGAGCGCCCGTGTCCGGGGAGCCCGCGGCACGTGTCCTCGACTTCGCGAGATCGATAAACCGCTGGCGGATTTCGTCGTGCGAAACATCCGGGGGACCGTCGTCGAGACGCTGCAGCTCGTCGAAATAGCCGCGCCAGCGTGGTTCGACCGACTGTGGATCCTTGAGATAGGCCTCGTACAGCGCTTCGATGAACGGCGCGTTCGAACCGAAGAGATACGAGTTACCGAGAAATTCTTTCATCATGACAGCACCTGATGGCCAGCAAGTGACTACGGGAGGTGACGAAAAAGAAGTGACGGAAAGAAATGACGAACGACACTATGGTCTTCGTCACTCTACCCCGTCACCCTTACCTCGTCACTTGTACTCGTCACTCCTGGATTACTTCCGCTTGTCGATCGGCACGAAATCCCGCGGCGTCGGCCCGGTGAAAAGCTGCCGCGGACGGCCGATCTTCTGATCGGGGTCGCCGATGAGCTCGTTCCACTGCGCTATCCATCCGACGGTGCGAGCCAGCGCGAAAATCGCGGTAAACATCGATACCGGTATGCCGAGCGCCTTGTAGACGATGCCCGAATAGAAATCCACGTTCGGATAGAGCTTGCGCTTGATGAAGTATTCGTCCTCGAGCGCGACTTTTTCGAGCGCGATGGCAAGCTTGAAGAGCTTGTCGTCCTTGAGATCCAGCTCTTCGAGCACTTCGTGGCAGGTACGCTGGATGATCTTCGCGCGCGGATCGTAGTTCTTGTACACGCGATGCCCGAATCCGAAGAGCATCGAGTGGTCGTCACGATCTTTCACGCGCTTGATGTACGCGGGGATGTTCTTCGCGTCTCCGATCTGGTCGAGCATCTTGAGCACGGCTTCGTTCGCGCCGCCATGCGCCGGACCCCAGAGGCTCGCGACACCGGCCGCGATACAGGCGAAGGGGTTCGCGCCGGTAGAACCCGCGAGACGCACGGTCGAGGTCGACGCGTTCTGCTCATGGTCCGCATGCAGGATGAGGATGCGCTCCATCGCGCGCGTGAGCACCGGATTCGGTTTCCATTCCTCGCACGGCGTGCCGAACGTCATGTAGAGGAAGTTCTCGACGTAGGACAGGGCGTTCTTCGGATACATGAACGGCTGCCCCATGTTGTACTTGTACGTCATCGCCGTGATCGTCGGAAGCTTCGCGATCAGGCGGAAGGCCGAGATGTCGCGGCTGCGAGGGTCGTAGATATCGATGGAGTCGTGATAGAACGCCGAAAGCGCCCCGATCACGCCGCAGAGCACCGCCATCGGATGCGCGTCTCGCCGGAAGCCCGAGTAAAACCGCGCGAGCTGCTCGTGCACCATTGTGTGTCGGCACACGATGCCGGTGAACTGTTCGAGCTGCCGCTGGTTCGGAAGCTCGCCGTTCAATATGAGATAGGCGACTTCGAGGAAGCTGGAGGTCTCCGCAAGCTGATCGATCGGGTAACCGCGATAGAGCAGGACGCCCTCATCGCCATCGATGTAGGTGATGGAAGACCGGCAGCTCGCCGTCGACATGAAGCCCGGGTCGTACGTGAACTTTCCCGTCTTGCCGTACAGCGATCGCACGTCGATCACTTCGGGGCCGATCGTGCCCCCGAGCACGGGAAAGTCGATCGACGGCGAGCCGTCGCTGAACGACAGGGTTGCGAGCTTCTCTGCCATAACGTTCTCCGGTAGTAGCTAGATGAGGACTAAATTGAGTGCTGTCATGCGTTGCAAGATTCGGCCCGGATAAGCGCGAGGATTCTGCTTTCGCTGGCGTTCGTCGGTTCCTGCCGGGCCATGACGAGGTCGAACAGCTCAGGGTCGGGGCGCGTGAGCAGGTGGCCGAATGCGTCGAGGCCCGCGTCGTCGAGCCGGTCGAGGTGTTTCGCGATGAACGCATTCAGCAAAAGATCGAGCTCGAGTAGCCCCCGGCGGCAGCGCCAGCGGATGCGCTCGCGCGTGCGGTCGGTTACGGTCATAGGACGCGCTTCACCATGAGATCGCGAATCTTGTTGATTGCGACTGTCGGATTGAGTCCCTTCGGACACACATCCGCGCAATTCATGATCGAGTGGCACCGGAACAGGCGGTACGGATCCTCGAGGTTATCGAGCCGCTCGTTCGTCGCGAGATCGCGCGTATCGGCCATGAAGCGATACGCCCACAGGAGGCCCGCCGGCCCGACGAACTTGTCCGGGTTCCACCAGAACGACGGACAGGACGTAGAGCAGCACGCGCAGAGTATGCATTCGTAGAGGCCATTCAGCTCGTCGCGGTCTTCCGGCGACTGCAGCCGCTCGCGCTCGGGCGGCGGCGTGTCGTTCTGCACGTACGGCTTGATCGAGTGGTAATGCTTGAAAAACTGCGACATGTCGACGATGAGATCGCGGATCACCGGCAGTCCCGGCAGCGGCCGGATGACTACGGGTTCTTTTATCTCGGTCAGCTTCGTGATGCACGCGAGCCGGTTCTTGCCGTTCACGTTCATCGCATCCGATCCGCAGACACCTTCGCGGCACGAACGGCGGAACGAAAAGGTGTCGTCCTTCTCCTTGATACGCACCAGCGCATCGAGAAGCATGCGGTCGCTCGGCTCGAGCGGAATGTCGTAATCCTGCATCCGCGGCTTTTTGTCGCTGTCCGGGTCGTACCTGTAGATCGAAAAACGCATTGTTGCTCCGTCAATACACCCGCGCTTTGGGCTCGAACGACTCCACCGTCAGCGGCTTCAGCTTCACGGGCTTGTAATCCAGCCGGTTGCCGTCCTTGTACCAGAGCGTGTGCTTTATCCACTGCTCGTCGTCGCGGCCGTTCGGATAACCCGGGCGGTCCGGATAGTCGCTCCGGTCGTGGGCGCCGCGGCTTTCTTTGCGCGCCTCCGCCGAAACGATCGTTGCGAGCGCAGTCTCCACGAGGTTCTCGAGCTCGAGCGCTTCGACGCGCGCCGTATTGAAGACCCGGCTCTTGTCCCTGATGTAAGTGTGCTTCACCCGCTCGGAAATTTCCTTCATGTCGCGCACACCCTGCGCGAGCCCGTCGGGGAACCGGAATACACCGCAGTTGAGCTGCATCGTGCGCCGCATGTCCGCGCCAACGGCGGCCACGGTCTCACCCGACGTGGCGGAATCGAGGCGTGCGAGCCGCGCGAGCGTGGCATCGCCGGCGTCCTTCGGCAGGTCGGGCAGCGCCCCGGTGTCCTCTTTCAGATCGGCAATGACGCGCTCGGCCGAAGCCTTGCCGAAAACGAGCAGGTCGAGCAGCGAGTTGGTGCCCAGACGATTCGCTCCATGCACCGACACGCACGCGCATTCGCCGGCGGCATAGAGGCCGCGCACTGGCTTTTCTCCGCCCTGGCCGTCCGGTACCACGACCTGCCCGTGGTAATTCGTCGGTATTCCGCCCATCTGGTAATGGCATGTCGGCACCACCGGAATCGGCGCGGTCACCGGATCGACATTGGCGAACTTTTTGGCGATCTCGCGTATGCCGGGCAGCCGCTTGTCGATCACCTCGGCGCCAAGGTGGTCGAGCTTGAGCAGGATGTAATCGCCGTCCTTGCCGGCGCCGCGGCCTTCCTTGATCTCGGTCGCCATCGCGCGCGACACGACATCGCGGCTCGCAAGGTCCTTTACCGTCGGGGCGTAACGCTCCATGAAGCGCTCGCCATTCTTGTTGAGCAGGAAGCCGCCTTCGCCGCGCACGCCTTCGGTGATCAGCACGCCGGCACCCGCCACACCGGTGGGGTGGAACTGCCAGAACTCCATGTCTTCCAGCGGCAGCCCTGCGCGCGCGGCCATGCCGAGCCCGTCACCCGTATTGATGAACGCATTCGTGCTCGCCGCGTAGATGCGCCCTGCTCCCCCAGTCGCGAGGAGTGTCGCTTTCGCCCGCAGGATCATGACTTCGCCCGTTTCCATTTCGAGCGCGATCACGCCGAGCACGTCACCTGCCTGGTTGCGGATGAGATCGAGGGCCATCCATTCGACGAAGAACTGCGTGCGAGCAGCGACGTTACGCTGATAGAGCGTATGCAGCATCGCGTGGCCGGTGCGATCCGCGGCCGCGCACGCGCGCTTGACCGCGCGCTCACCGTAGTTGCTCGTGTGGCCGCCGAACGGACGCTGATAGATCTTGCCGTTGTCGAGCCGGTCGAAAGGCATGCCCATGTGCTCGAGGTCGACCACCACCTCGATTGCCTTTCGGCACATGAACTCGATCGCATCCTGATCGCCGAGGTAATCCGAGCCCTTGACGGTGTCGTACATATGCCAGTGCCAGTTGTCCGGCTCGTCGTTGCCGAGCGAAGCGGACACGCCGCCCTGGGCGGCCACCGTGTGTGAGCGGGTCGGAAAAACTTTCGACAGAACCGCGACGCGCAGGTCCGCGCGCGCGAGCTCGAGCGCGGCGCGCATGCCGGAGCCGCCGGCACCGACTACGACTGCGTCGAATTGACGTGTAGCTATAACCATAAAGATCTTAGACAGCCCACAGGATCTGCCAGGTCCAGACGCCGTAGCCGATGAGCGTGAGGATCACCAGCACGTACAGCACCAGGCGCAAGCCCGTGTCCTTTACATAATCCATGAAGATGTTGCGCACGCCGACCCAGGCATGGAGCAGCACGCTCAACACGAAAAAAATCGTTGCATAACGCACGACCGAAAGGCTCCAGAGCGCGTGCCAGCGGTCGTAGTCGATCTGCGGAAGCGACACCAGCACCGCCAGCAGGAACAGCGTGTAGAGAAGCATGACCACGGCGGTCACACGCTGCGCGAGCCAGCCGCGCCAGCCGTAGTGGGCGACGACTGTCATTTCCCGCCGCTCTACCACAGAAGCACGCCCGCTATAACGGTCAGACCCAGAGCGAGCGCGAGCACGGCGTACGCCGTCATGCGCGCGCCGGGCAGCTCGATACCGAGTCGCAGATCGAGACCCAGGTGCCGGATACCCGCGAACGTGTGATGCAGATAAGCCCAGACGAGGCCCAGGATCACCAGCTTCACGAGCGGCTCATCGATGAACGCTTTCAGCTGCAAGTACGACTCGGGCGACGCGAGGCTGCGCTGCAGGCCAATCAGAAAAATCCAGAGAAAAAGAAACAAAAGGGCGCCGCTGATCCTGTGGAGGATGGAGACGACGGCGGGAATGGGCTGCCTTATCTGAAGCAAATTCAGAAACTTCGGTCTCGCTTTGGACATCAGGAGGCTTTCTTCTTGCGTCGCGTCATCCTGCAGGTCTGCAAAAGACGCCGGGCGGGGCAATCTTGCTCAAGCAAAACATTGGAATTGTACCAGCTTCGTCCGGCCGATGTAACGCTCCGCGCCTCGCACATAGTTGATTCCGGTCATGTTTGCGTTTTGACCGTCGCAAGCGCCTCCGAGTATCATCGCTCACGCGCCCGGCCTGGCGTCGCTCGAGTTCCCGCCTCGCGCTCGCCCGCGGCTTTTCACGATTCAACCCTTCAGCATCCTTCAGGAGTTTTTCCAGATGAAACGACCCATGCGCGTCGCGGTGACCGGAGCCGCGGGACAGATCGGCTACAGCCTGCTTTTCCGTATTGCAAGCGGCGAGATGCTTGGCAAAGAGCAGCCCGTCATACTCCAGCTTCTCGAGATCCCCGATGAGAAAGCGCAGAAAGCGCTGAAAGGCGTGATGATGGAGCTCGACGACTGCGCCTTTCCTCTGCTTCAAAGCATGGTGCCGACGGCCGACCCCAAAGTCGCATTCAGGGACGCGGACGTCGCACTGCTCGTCGGCGCCCGGCCGCGCGGGCCGGGCATGGAGCGCAAGGACTTGCTGGAAGCCAACGGCAAGATCTTCGGGCCGCAAGGGCAGGCGTTATCGGAAGTCGCGAGCCGCGACGTCAAAGTGCTGGTCGTGGGCAACCCCGCGAACACGAACTGCCTCATCGCGATGAAGAATGCGCCGCAACTGAAGCCTTCGAACTTCACCGCGATGATGCGTCTCGATCACAACCGCGCGCTCTCGCAGGTGGGACAGAAAGTGGGCAAGCCCGTGGGAAGCGTGAGGAAGATGATCGTCTGGGGGAATCACTCTGCGACACAGTACCCCGACATCTTCCATGCGGAAGTCGACGGTAAAGAGGTCTGGCCGATGATCAACGACCAGAAATGGCTCGAGAACGAGTTCATACCGACCATACAGAAACGCGGTGCGGCGATCATCGAAGCGCGCGGCCTTTCATCCGCGGCGAGCGCGGCCAATGCCGCTATCGACCACATTCGCGACTGGGTGTACGGCACGCCCTCTGGCGACTGGGTCAGCATGGGACTGCCCTCGGATGGCAGCTATGACATCCCGGAAGGCGTGATGTACGGCTATCCCGCCACGTGCCGCAACGGCCGCTACGAAATCGTCCAGGGGCTCGAGGTCTCCGACTGGAGCAAAGCGCGCATGCAGGCAACGCTCAAGGAGCTGCACGAAGAGCGCGACTCCATCAAGCATCTGCTCGGCTGACGCCGAAACGAGACGGGTGGCGAGCGACGGGTGACGGGAAACCGCCGCTGTGACTCGTCACTCATCACCCGTCACTCGTCACCGCATTGAGAGAGGGGGAGCGAACATGAACGCAAACGAAGGCGCGCCAGCGCCAAAGCCCAAAAAATCGGTCGCCCTGTCCGGGATCGCAGCAGGCAGCACCGCGTTGTGCACGGTCGGCCGCAGCGGAAACGATCTCAACTATCGCGGCTACGACATCCTCGATATCGCCGATCACGCCGAGTACGAGGAGATCGCGTATCTGTTGATTCACGGCAAGCTCCCGAACAAGGCGGAGCTCGCGAACTACAAGGCGAAGTTAAAGCAGCTGCGCGGACTGCCCGCGATCGTGCGCAACGTGCTCGAACGGATTCCGGCGGGCGCGCATCCCATGGATGTAATGCGCACGGGCTGTTCGGCGCTCGGCACTGCATTACCGGAAAAAGACGATCACAACCTGCCCGGCGCACGCGATATCGCCGATCGCCTCATCGCCTCCTTCGGGCCGATGCTTCTTTACTGGTACCACTACAGCACGAATGGACGGCGGATCGAAATCGAG
>Ga0209382_10010689_pt1 | contig 11422 bp, 11 predicted proteins | sample SoiMetdeltSBSDD5_FD_187599 | JGI IMG/M metagenome (GOLD analysis project Ga0209382, IMG submission 187599) | Bulk soil microbial communities from a Populus tree surrounding site in Tennessee, USA - Soil MetaG P. deltoides SBSDD5 (SPAdes) (version 2) | ecosystem: Environmental > Terrestrial >...
GAACTCGGACTGCGCCTCGGCGCTCTCGGCCCGGTTCGCGGGCCTGGCCCCTTCGGCGACGGCCCTGCCGGGCAGGGCCTCACGAGAGGGGAAGTAGAGCGGAGCGGACAGCGCCTGGGCGTGGTAAGCGTGCACCACCTCCAGGTCGGCCGCCCGCAGGCGGGTCTCGTCGGCCGCCCAGGAGAGCGCCCGCAGCGCGCCGGGTGAGGCATCGACCCCGACCACGATCCTAGCCACCGGTCCACCTCCTCCCCCCGGGCGCCGAGGAGTCGATCACAACACACCGGCCCCCCGCCAACCAAGGCGCAGGGCTCCGGCCCGGCGTCCGCCGGGCTGGAGCGGGCCTGGGTCGGAGATCTTGCTGACTCAGGGATTGCTTACCTTGCCATCCGATTCTTCATCGGATGCGCTTTGATCATCCCGATGATCATCTAGACGATCGGTCTGTATCCGTCTGGAGCCATCTGGACCGACGGGCCATCCAACGTGAGCAGGCCGGATCCGTCTGGAGCCGTCTAGGTCGACGCCGAGCATCCGGCTCGTAATCGAAAGGTCGACGGTGCAAGCACTGGTGCAGGCTTGTGCCGGCCGGAGTGAGGTTCGTGCAAGGCTCACGCCTGCAGCCCGGTGGTTCTCCATGAAGCTGGTGGTTGCCACGGATCGTCAATGCACTAGCCAGGCCCCTCGGTCCCTACTTCCTATGTAGCTCCGTCACCCCAGCTCATGACGTGGCGGAGCGATGTCGCCGCCTCCGGTGATGAGGCGCCTGCGCCGTCGGGACCGTGTCGATGGCGGGTGCCAGAGAACGCCGGTACCGTACCCGGTCGGCACATCGCAGCCGGAGTCGGAGCGCTGGCGCCCGGCGACGACCGGGCCGGTCAGCTCGGTGCACGCCACCCTCCCCCAAGCGCTTTGGGCAGCACCCGGACGCCGAGATCCTGCGCAGCCTGCCCGGACTCGGCATCGTCCTTGGCGCCCGGGTGCTTGGCGAGTTCGGGGACGACCCCGACCGCTACGCCGACTCCAAGGCCCGCAAGAACTACGCGGGAACCGCCCCGATCACCAGTGCGTCTGGCAAGCGCCTGACCGTGCTGGCCCGCTTCGTGCGCAACCGGCGCCTGACCGACCCGCTGGTCTGGTGGGCGTTCTGCTCGTCGACCTGCTCACCAGGCGCTCGTGCCTGCTACGACCGTCACCGAGCACGCGGGGCTACCCATCAGCAGGCCCTCCGTGCCCTGGCCAACCGATGGGTCGGCATCCTGCACGGCTGCCTCCGCCACCGAGCCTGCTACGACGAGCTCACCGCTTGGCCGCCAGCATCCCAAGGGCACGCCGCTTGACCTCACCAACCGTGGGATGTCTACGGATCTGGCGGTTGGTGCTCGGGCTCGGCTGCAACCTCGTCGGCTGCTGCCGGGAGCTGGCGGATCTCGACCAGCTCCCGGCCCAGCGACTGGATCCGCTGCAGCAGGCGGTAGAGCGCCGCCTGGTCCTGGACCGGGCCGTACAGCACCGTCGCCACCGGCTGCACGGTGGTCGTCACGCCCTCGAACGCGGTCAGCAGGGCGTCGCTCAGCGGCCCTGGATGCGGATCTCGTAGTCTCCACCAGCAAGGGCCATGGCGGGCTCCTCCCGCCATGTCCAGCCGCGGTCGGGTCGACGTGGTGCCCTGGCGGCTCCCGGTTCTGACTGGTCGAGCATGGGCCCGGCGCGCTCACTGGGCCTCATCCGATGGAGATGAGTTCCCCCAACGCCCGCCGCCGACCACGGTCCCGCGATGGTCGCCGGGCCGACCACCGATGCCCCGGTTGTCCCTCCTCCTACGCGGTGGGCAGCTGGTGGGTTGTGAGGCCCCGGTGCCGCGCTCGATGGGCCGGTGGCTAGCCGGGGCTGGTGTCGCCGAGCGCGCCGGCGGCCTCGTGGCCGGCGTGGCGGACCGTGAAGGCCAGGAAGATCTGGGAGAAGCCCCGGAACAACGCCAGGAAGCCGACCCAGAACAAGATCAGGTAAGTCCGCTGGGCCAGGGCGTACACCCGGTCCGAGCCCGACACCCAGAACGCCAGCAGGACCAGCAGGATCCCCAGGATCAGCCCCAGCCACCAGTAGGGGTTGACCGCCCGGGTGGCGATCGACTGGATGATCTCGAAGGCGCCGTAGAAGACCAGGATCAGCCCCAGCACCGAGGCCAGGGCGAAGAAGGTGTTGACCGGCCGAACAAAGCCGTACAGCGCCCCGAGGAAGAAGATCACCGCCAAGATGTAGTGCCAGACCTTCCACCCGCCGGGCACCACAGTGGCCACGCCGACCTCGTTGATCGCCGCCAGCAGGAACACCACTCCGAGCAGGACCCCGACGGTGGTGATCGAGGTGGTGTTCAGGCGCAGGACCAGCCAGGCGATCAGCAGCCACAGGATGCCCGAGACCAGGAAGACCCACCAGTAGCGGGCTCCCTCGCGCACGATCATCCGTTCACCGCTCAGCATGTGAACCTCCTTTGTCCTATTCCGCCCCAGGCTGGGACGCTATGCCCGGATCGACAGCGAATCAAGGCACGGCCCGCTTGCAGTTGGCCGGGTTGCGTACCACCGGGACCCGGCCCGCCCGGCGGGTCCACGACCAGCGCCGAGACCCCGGCCTCTGCCGACCACGCGGCCCTGGCCAGCAGCCAGGGCACCAGACCGTTGACCTCAGAGAGCAACAGACCGGGCCCGCGACCTGTTGCCGCCGCGAACTGGCCTGCGCCGACCACTCAGGGTCGGGAAGACGACGGTCCCAACCATGACTGCGGCGTCCTTGGCGAGGCGCTGGATGAAGAACTCGCCTCCCCAGAGAGGACTAGGCGCCTGCGGACCTTGCCAGGTCGTCGGCGTAGGCGCGGGCGTCGATGGCGTCCAGCACGGCCAGCCGGGCATTGTCGACCGTCCATGACGCGAAGTCGATCGCGTCCGCGGCGTCGGCTTCCGCCCCGTCCGCCTGGCGGGCGGCCAGGTTGGCGTCCAGCTGGTCGGCCCGCCGGTCCATCTTCGCGTCGAAGTCGTCCATCCTGGCCGCGGCGTCGGCCTTCAGCTGGGCCCACTTGCTGCGGGCCTTGTCCCCGGCCGCCTGGACGTCCTGGACGGCGTCGGTGGCGGCCTGGTCCACGTCGGTCTTGGCCTGGTCGATGCGCTGGCGCAGCTGGTCACGGTCCTCGGATGCAGCCGCCTGGGCGGCCTGCTTGGCCTCGGCGGCGCGCCGCTGGAGGTCGTCGAGCTGGCTGGAGAAGTCCATGGGTCCTCCCTGGTGCAGAAAATGACAACGATCACGCGGGCACGGGTCGAGGATTGAATGGGTCGCTACGCCCTCTCGGAACGAGCTCTGTCGGCCGCGCCGTGCTGAGCCTCCAGGGTCGATCGTCAGCTGCGGCAGTTGCTCGGGCAGCCGTACAGGTTCCCCGAGGGTCGCCCAACTGCCAGCGTCAGTTGCTCTCCCAGATCATCGTCGAAGGGATGCTCTTCTGAGCCATTTCAGGTCCAACCTCCCAGTTCGATGCATGTGTGACAGCTGAGCTACCGGAGTGGCCGGAAGGCGGCTCGGACTTCCTCGGTGAACAGCTGGGGCTCTTCCCAGGCGGCGAAGTGGCCGCCCTTGTCGGCCTCGTTGAAGTAGGCGAGGGTGGGATAGCCCTGCTCGACCCAGCTGCGGGGGGCGGCGAAGATCTCGTCGGGGAAGGTGGTGAAGCCGACCGGGAGCGACACCGCCGGCGGCGGCTGGCCGGCCGCGGCGGCTTGGGCGCGGCCGCTCTCCCAGTACGACCGGGCCGCCGAGGCCCCGGTGCCGGTCAGCCAGTACAAGCTGATGTTGTCCAGAATGTGGTCCCGGGTGAGACCGCCGGTGGGCTCGCCGTCGACGAAGGCGCGGGCGATCTTGGAGTAGCTGTCGGTGTCGTGGTCCAGCATCCAGGCGGCCAGGGCGACCGGGGAGTCCAGCAGGGCATAGCCGATCGTCTGGGGCCGGGTGGCCTGCTCCAGGAAGTAGCCGAAGCCGGTCGCCCGGAAGGTCTTGGTCTGCTCGAGCGCCGCGCGTTCCTGCTCGGTTTCCGCTGGCATGGCCCCGCCGCCCAGGGCCGTCACGAGCAGGTTGGTGTGGATGCCGACCAGCCCCTGGGGGGCCTGGCGGCCCATGGCGTCGGTGATGGAGGCGCCGACATCGCCACCCTGGGCGACATAGCGGGCATACCCGAGGCGGCCCATCAGCTCGGCCCAGGCCTGGGCGACCCGGCCGGGGCCCCAGCCAAGCTCGCTCGGCTCGCCCGAGAAGCCGTAGCCGGGAATGGACGGCAGCACCAGATCGAAGGCGTCCTCGGCCTGGCCCCCATGGGCGGTCGGGTCCGTCAGCGGATCGACCGTCTCCAGCAGCTCGATCACTGAGCCCGGCCAGCCGTGGGTCATGATCAGCGGCAACGCATCCTGGTGCTCGGAGCGTATGTGAAGGAAGTGGATGTCGACCCCATCGATGGTGGTCATGAATTGGGGGAGGGCGTTCAGTCTGGCCTGGAGCCTGCCCAGGTCGTAGTCGGTGGCCCAGTAGCGGGCGAGCTCCTGGATGGTGGCCAGCTGCACGCCCTGGGAGCGGTCGGTGACCAGCTCCTTGGAGGGCAGGCGGGCCAGGGCGAGGCGGCGCCGAAGGTCGTCCAGGGCATGCTCGGGAAGGTCGACGCGGAAGGGGCGGATGGTGGAGTCGTCGGCCGCTGCGCTTGACTCGGCGGCCCGTGGGCCGGCCGTGGTGCTGTCCGACATTGCCGTTCCCCTCATCTCGTCGGTTCATCGGTGCAGGGGAGGACCGACGGACACCCCATCGGCCATCCGGAACCTTGGTTGCACGTGCGGTGTCGACACGGGTGCTGGCAGCCTGCCCAAGTCTGGTTCGCGCCGGCCGGCGTTCGCATCCGCCGGTGGCCAGCCCAACTGGCCAGTCGTGCCTGGGCGGTGCTCGACCCGGCCGGGTAACGGTCCTCACCCTTTCACTGGAGACGCTCGACCAGCTGCTGGGCGGCGTCGAGGGCGCTGTCAGTGGAGTCGTTGGATCCAGTCCTGGGGCACGGCGCCGGCTGGGCCGGGTGTCGGCTGGTCTTCGGGGTGGTGGCGGGGCGGGGCGAGCTGCGGTCCGGCGGCGTACTCGTCGCTCTGGAAGTCCCAGAACCAGTCTTCGCCCGGCTCGAAGCTCTGCGCGTAGCGATGGCCTGTCGCATGGAAGTGGGCCCGTGCGTGCTGGCTCGGTGAGGAGTCGCAGCATCCGACGTGACCGCAGTGGGCACAGCGCCGGAGATGGAACCACCACCCGGGCGGGTCAGCGGCCAGGCATTCGGCGCAGCCCGTGCCTGACGGCGGCACCTGCGGGTTGATCTCGCAGATCTCAGCCATGCGCGTCTTTTCTACCTCCGGTGTCACGCGCCTGGCGCCAGCGCCAGGTGCACCGATCGGATCGCGCTGGCGCCCTCCCCGACGGCGCTGGCCACTCGCTTCATCGACCCCGAGCGCACATCACCGGCGGCGAACACGCCAGGGACGCTGGTTTCGTAGGGCAACGGCGCCCGTCCCAGCAGCGACCAGGTCGCGCACAGGTCGTCGCTGGTCAGGTCGCGATCGGTCCGGATGAACCCGTCCTCATCAACCGCGACGCCGGTGAGCCACTCCGTCGCCGGCTGGGCGCCGATAAAGCAGAACAGCCCGCGGCAATCCCGCTCCGCCGACACCCCAGCCGACGAGGTCAGCGTCACCGCGTCAAGGGTGTCGCCACCGTGCAAGGCCGTCACCTGGGTCGCCGGATGCACCGCGATCGAGGGGTGGGCCTGCACACGGTCGACGAGATACTGCGACATCCCCGCGGCCAGCTCGGGGCCGCGGACCACCAAGTCGACCTGGCTCCCGGCGTTGGCCAGGAACAGGGCGGCCTGCCCCGCGGAGTTGGCACCCCCGACGACGCTGACGCGCTGGGAGGCACATGCCCGCGCCTCCATCTCGGTGGCGGCATAGTAAATGCCCACGCCCTCATAGTCCGACCAGCCCTCCAGTGGGAGCTTGCGGTAGCGGGCGCCAGTGGCGATCACCACGGCCCGTGCATCCAGGACATCCTGATTGGACAGGGCCACGTGCAGGTGCCCGTCGTGACTGTCCAGGGCCAGGACGTCGCACGGGCTGGAGACCTGGGCGCCGAACTTGTTCGCCTGCGCCAGCGCGCGCGAGGTCAGTTCGATGCCGGAGAGCCCGGTGGGGAACCCCAGGTAATTCTCGATCCGTGCGCTGGCGGCGGCCTGACCACCGACCGCGACGCGGTCCAGCAGGATCGTGTGCAGGCCTTCGGAGGCGCCGTAGACCGCGGCGGCCAGGCCGGCCGGTCCGCCGCCCACCACGATGACGTCGAAGTCGTGACGGTCGTCCGGCCGCAACGCCAGGCCGATGTGGTCGGCCACCTGGCCGGCCGTGGCCTGGCGCAGGATCGCGGTCGGTGTGAGCACTGTCGGCAGGTCCGCGACCCCGATGCCGGCCGCGTTCGCCAGGGCTTGGCCCGCGGGGTCGTCGAAGTCGAGCCAGGTGTGCGGCAGCTCCTGCCGCGACGCCCAGGTGCGCAGCGCGTGCGTTGCCGGCGACAGCTGGCTCCCCAGGATCTCCAGGGCTCGCGCGCCCTCGCCCTGTCGCAGCGCTTGGCGTCGGGCCAGCAGCACCCGCAGGATGAGGTCGGACACCTCGGCGTCGGTGGCCATCAGCTCTCGGAACTGCGCCGGGGCGATTCGGTGCACCACGCCGGGCGCTCGGACCCGGGCCGTCGCGATCGCCGACTGGCCGGTCAGCAGGTTGAGCTCACCGAGAAACCGACCTGGTCCCCAGGTTGCGATCAGGGCCTCGGGGGCGTTGGGCATCGCCGGTCGCAGGACGTCGACCTCCCCGGCCTCGATGACGATGAAGTCGTAGCCCCGGTCGCCAGCGGCGTACAGCACCTCGCCCGCCGCGGTGTGGTGGCGGGTTCCTCGCCGCGCCACCGATGCCACCTGCTCGTCGGTCAGCACAGGGAAGTTCCCGGTGATCCCAGGCCCAGCGTTCATCTGCCGCCCTTCATGCCTGCGGGTCTTCGGGGTGGGAGGATGGAAGAACGCCAGGCTCATGAGGATCGCCGTTCGCTCGATCGCCGAAAGGCTCGGGACCGGGCTATTACCTACTAGCGCTGTTATCAGCGGCGGCGGCGAGGAGCCGACGGGCCGAGGCTTCATCGGAGGGGGCAACAAACACGCGCACACCGTCGATCTGCATCTGTGGGTACTGCCCTGCGGCGTCATCTGCCGACACGGTTGCGCTCATGCCGTGGCTGCGCAGCATGCCGGCGATCAGCTCCGCCTCGGTGCGGCTGGCCACGACCGCCACCGACACCGTCGCGCCGTCCACCATCGCAACTCCTCTGCTCTTGGTCTGCCGTCAGGACGCCCCTGGTGGCATGGTCGCACGTTGGCCGGCCCGTGGCACCCGTGGATGACCTCGGCTCGGGACCAGTCGGCGGTTCCGGCGCCGCTTCACGATGCCGAGGGTCCGTCTGGCTGACTCATCCCGTCGATGGGCCACCTTGGTCAGCCCCGACGGGCAGCATCGCGGAGGACGCAGGAGCGGGTGGGCCCTCGGCCCGAAAGCCGTCCAGTAGGGCCGGCTCGAGGACGCCCAGGCCCTGCTGGAGGAGGCGCTGGAGCTGAGCCTGGCCGCCCACAGCACCCACCTCATAGCCCTGTGCCTGGCCGAGTTCGCCCGGTTGGCGTTCGTGCAGGGGGATGCGCAGCGCGCGGCGCTGCTGACGGGGGCGGCCGAGAGCCTACGCCGACGGGTCGGCCTGCGGGCGTGGCCATCGCACCGCCGGGCCGAGGAGGCGCTAGCGGACCAGCTCCGCCAGGCGCTGGGGGCCGACCGGTTCGACCAGGCGTTCGCCGCCGGCGCCCGGCTGAGCCAGCGGCAGGCGGTGGCCACCGCCCGCAGCCGCCGCGGCACCGCCGCATCGTGAGCGCTGCAGGTTGTCGCAGGACCACGGGCGCAGTTGCCGGTTAGCGCTCGTCACGAGCTGAGGGGACCACCACCACGGGGCAGACGGCGTGCAGCACCACGGCATGGCTCACCGACCCAAGCAGCAGCTCGGAAAAGCCCCCATGTCCCCGTGACCCGACCACCAGCAGCTCAGCGTCGACCGACAGCCGCACCAGCACCTCCGCTGGGTGTCGGTCCTCCACCACCGTCTGCTGCACCTCGACCCCGCTAACCGTCTTCTCGAACTCACCGAGCAGCGCCGCAAGGAGCTCGTCAGCCTGGCTGTGGACGGCCGCCTCGATCGCCTCTCGACGCTGCACCGACGCGGTCAGTTCCGGCCGGGGCCCTCCAGCCGCCCCGACGTCCGCATCGTATGTGTGCTGGGATCCGAAGTAGACCGGCGCCGCCAGGTCCTTGGCATGGTAGGCGTGCACCACCTGCAGTACTGCCTGCCGCAGGCTTGCCTCGGCGGCCGCCCAGGCAAGCGCCCGCCTCGCGCCGGGTGAAGCATCAACGCCAACCACGATCCTGCCCACCCGGTCCACCTCCTTGGCCGGACATCGATGCCGGCAACGGCTTGGCTCGCCGTGGCCGACCAAATCCCAGAACGCATGGCTGGAGTCGAGGCTGGCCCACGGATCAGGAGAGGAGGCCGGCGATGAGGTTGACTGAACCGGCGACGATGACCACGCCGAACACATACGACAAGAAGGCGTGGGAGAGGACGGTGCTCCGGATCCGCCGGTCGCGGACGGTCGTGTCCGACACCTGGTAGCACATGCCGATCGTGAAGGCGACATAGGCGAAGTCCCGGTAGGCCGGCGGCTCCTGGTCCGCCGGGTCGCCGAAGCCGATGCCCGCCTCCCTGGAACGGTAGTGCAGGTCGGCATAGCGCAGGGTGTAGACGGTGTTCACCACTGTCCACGACACCAGGACGGTCAGCACCGCGAAACTGATGAGCAGCACCCGAAGCGGCCCGCTCTCGCGGCCGGCAAGGTCGAGCGTGAGGACGACGCCCAAGAGGCTGGCCACACTCGCCCCCAGCAGCAGCACGGCCGCGGTGCCGCGGTTCTCGTCCTCACCCATGGCGAGCTGGGCGGTGTGGGTGGCGTCGGCCCGCAGGACGATCGGCCAGATGCTCGCCAGGAAGGCGAGCGCGGCCGCGTCCCAGCCGGTCACCACGGCCATGCCCCAGGGGATGAACCACACCAGTGCCACCACCACGAGCAGCCCGATGCAGCTCACGAGGGCGGCACGCCGCATCGCCGGGGCGTACCAGCCCAACCATCGGTGGTACCGCGTCGGCGGCGGGCTGGCGGTCATCGTGGGAGTGTTGCCGATCCCGTCGCACCCTGCCATCACTGCCGGTCATTACCCCATCGCGTTACGGACAGAGATGCTGGCGGCGCTGGTCGGCGTGCTTGACACCTTCACCGTTCCAACTGTGCGCACCGGTGCCGCCCGGGAACACGGCAATATCCGATTCGCCTTGGGTGCGGCCGGTGCGGCGTCTCGGGCTTCCGCCGCATCCACCGGCAGGCATTGGGCGCCCACGCGGTGGCGCTGGCGGCCGGTCCGTCGGGGCCGCGGCTGACCAGCTTCACCGAGGTCGCGCCGCTGGCCATCGGCTGCCGTGTCGCACGCTGTGGCGGGCTGGCCAATGTCGCCGCGGCAGCTCATGATTCCTTGGCGTGCCAGAGATTTGCCAGAAACTGCGCCACGCCCAGCCTCATCTCGCCCCACAACCCAAGACTCCACAACTCCCTCTCACCTGCGCGTCCTTGTGGGGACGCGAGGTGCTGCACGGCGTCGTGAACCACCTGCGCATCGATGGTAAGGATGCCGTCAGGCAGTCGGCTCGGTGACCAGCAGCAGCGAATCTCACCGCTGTGGTCAGTTGGTCGGCTCCTGGTAGTCCGGATACGGCCGACCCAGGGGTCTTGGCGATCGCGCCATAGCTCTACGGCAGCCGAGAGTTGACACGAGGGCTGCTTGTCTACACCAGGGCCAACCCAATCAGTCCACCGCCGTACAGCTTCTCCAACGCTGCCGCCTACCGAACCATCAGCGCCTGCTCGCGCGCTTGTCATAACGGATGAAGCTTCGCCGTTCGCTCTACGCTCGACCCGAAATTCGTTCCGAGGAGAGCAATGCGCCGAGGCGCGGCTTCATGTCGAGCGGTGCCGTGCAGCTGCCCAGTCACCGCGGGCGGGTGTCGTCACCGCGGAGCCGTCATGGATTGCCCAGCGCCGCAGACCCTGCAAGCCGAGCGAGGTTCGGGCCGCCCAGCCGGCGGTCGCCGTCGTCGTGGCCGTCCAGGATGTCCGGACGCCGGCACGGCGGTCGTCACTGGGTCCGCGTCCGCTGTCCGCCATGCGGACGGGCGTCCGTCCAACTGGTCGGGCGGACGTCTGGTGTCCAGGCGACCGGTGTCCAGGCGACCGGGGTGATCCGGGGTGTCCGGACGGACACGCGTCCGGTGTCCACAGCCGCTGCAGCCGCGCTGTCCGGACCGTGCTGGATCCCGGAATCCGTCGGTGCAGCGGGACCGGCCCCATTGGCGCACCGGGTTGGACGTGTCGCTGTGGTCGGTACGCGGCTTGGTCGTCGCTGCCCGAATCGGGCCTGGCCGGAAGGGATGGTCGAACGTTGGCCGTGCGCGGCTCGCACGAGGGTCGACGCCAGACCTGGACTGCCACTTGGTACGCGTACCGGCTGCGGCGCCGCGCTCGCCGCTCGGCGACCAGGGGAGTTGGTCCAGCGCCGGTGCCGGTCGGTTGGCGGGGGAGCAGGGCAATGAGCGGGTGCTCCAAGTCCCCGCAGATGCGGCCTGAGCAGGTTGGCGGCGTCCTGGCCGACCATGGGGCTGGACCAGAAGGAGGTGACCACGCTGCGTGGTCGGTGCGCTGGTGTTGGTCCCCTGTCGTCCCGCGCTGGCGGCCTATTCGGCTCAGCGGAGAGTAGGCTGCGGCCGCAGCGCGGCCGCGGTATGTCAGGAGCGCTGTCCGCTAGGAACTGACAGCGCGCTGACCAGCGAGAACTGTGGTGGGCGCGACAGGGTTTGAACCTGTGACCCCTTCCGTGTCAGGCCATGCGCGCCCCTTCGCGAGGTCCGTCGCCGCCTTGCATGGCACCACGTCAGCCCTGCTCAGGAAGGTTACAGAACCGGGCACCGCCGTGCGACGAAAGGCCGCGTATGGGATCGCTGCTGACAAACTGCTGACAGGTGGCCGCGAACTGCATAGCATCTGGGGAGCATCCAGGGCTCCGGCGTTCTGTGAGTCTGTCCCGTTCGTGACGTGATGCCGGATGGTGAAACTTCACCACGGCCGCCCGGTCCTTACCCGCGAGGACGGCCAGGTCCTCCACCCCAAGCACGTCACCAA
>Ga0209382_10010690_pt1 | contig 11422 bp, 10 predicted proteins | sample SoiMetdeltSBSDD5_FD_187599 | JGI IMG/M metagenome (GOLD analysis project Ga0209382, IMG submission 187599) | Bulk soil microbial communities from a Populus tree surrounding site in Tennessee, USA - Soil MetaG P. deltoides SBSDD5 (SPAdes) (version 2) | ecosystem: Environmental > Terrestrial >...
GATCACGCCCGCTACACGCTCAGGCGGCTCGACGAACTCGATGCCGGAACGGTAGAGCACGACCTCCTGGTCGACGTCGGAAATGCTGCAGTGGGCGACGCGCCCCTTGATCACAATCGAGCGGTCGCCGAGTGTGAGGCGGAAATCGTGGAGGGAATCGAGCTGGAGCGGGAAGGCGGTTTCCACTTGCGCCCCGCCGCGGCTGATCTCGCGGATCGCCATCGGCTGGAACACCATGACCTCACCGCCCAGCTCGCCGAGAATCTCTATCCGTTCGGTTTCGCGCTTGTCCTCCGCCGGCATCCGGCGCGACTATAGCACCATCTAGTTCATCCACACGGCGGGCTTGGCGGTGAAGATCTCGGTACCGGCTACTTCGGGAACTTCTTCTTCCTTTTCCGGGCCGTCGTATTCCGTCGTGTAGGTGAGAACCGGGATCCTCCGGGTCTCGTCGTCCAGCTTGAGCATCGACAGCACCTGGAAACCGTCCGCTTCTGCGAGGCGCACGCAGAGGATGACGAGGTTCGGCTGCACGCGCTTGATCTGCGAGTACGCGTGCTCGCTCGACTCCACGAAGACAACGTCATAATGGCCGGCGTCGAGTACCGTCTCGAGCAGGTCGAGGATTTCCGACGTGCCGTTGACGATGACCACCTTCTGCGCGGTGGTGGCCGTGGGGATCTGCTGACGGAGCATCTCGTGGGTCGCGGCGTTGGTCATCATCGCTGGTCCGTCTCCTCGGACACCCTCGTTAATTCAGGATTCGTGCCATGGTCCAATGCGGGAATTGGCGTCAAATTTACGGCGTTTTTCGACTCTTCCCGCCCGAGCCGCCGGAGCTGACCCCGAAAGGTTGCAATCGAGCTCATGGCCTTAAACTGCTGTGCCCGAGGTGCTTCCCGACCCGGTTGCAGCCAGGCTCCTTCGTACGTCACTCTCAACCCTGATGGACACCGCCACAGCTACTGCAACGACGTACCACAACTTTATTGACGGGGCCTGGGTCCCTTCCGTTTCAGGTGCGGTATTCGAGAACCGTAACCCGGCAAACACCGACGATCTGGTCGGCGTCTTCCAAAAATCGACCGCCGCCGACGTGACGCGCGCGCTCGACGCCGCGCGCGCCGCCTATGAGCGCTGGCGGCTCGTGCCGGCGCCGAAGCGCGCCGAGCTGCTGTTCCGCGCCGCCCAGCTCCTCGCCGATCGCAAGGAAGCGCTGGCGCGCGACATGACGCGCGAGATGGGGAAGGTCCTGGACGAAACGCGCGGCGACGTGCAGGAGGCTATCGACATGACCTTCTTCATGGCCGGCGAGGGGCGGCGTCAGTACGGCCAGACGGTGCCTTCCGAGCTGCGCGACAAGTTCGCGATGTCGGTGCGGCAGCCGGTGGGGGTCTCCGCGATCATCACGCCGTGGAATTTTCCGATGGCGATTCCGTCGTGGAAGATCATCCCGGCGCTCGTGTGCGGCAACACCGTCGTCTTCAAGCCCGCGACGCTGACTCCGCTGTCGGCGTTGAACTTTGTCCGCATCCTGGAAGACGCCGGCATCCCGCCGGGCGTCGTCAACCTGGTGACGGGCGGCGGCGCCGACGTCGGCAACGCCCTGCTGGTCAGCGACGACGTCCGCATCGTGTCGTTCACCGGCTCGACCGAGGTCGGCCGGACGGTCTCGAGCCAGGCCGCGCCGTCGTTCAAGAAGGTGCACCTCGAGATGGGCGGCAAGAACGTCATCATCGTCATGGACGACGCGAACCTCGAGCTCGCCGTCGAAGGGTGCCTGTGGGGCGGCTTCGGGACCACCGGGCAGCGCTGCACCGCGGCAAGTCGCGTGGTGGTGCACGAGAAGGTCTACCGATCGTTTCTCGAGCAGTTCGTCGGGCGGGCCCGGGCCTTGCGCGTCGGCGACGGCCTCGATTCAAGAACCCAGATGGGTCCGTCGGTCAGCCAGGGGCAGCTCGAGACGGTGATGAAGTACGTCGAGATCGGGAAGAAGGAGGGCGCCACGCTGTCGTGCGGCGGCCAGGTACTGACCGCGGGCGCGTACGCGAAAGGCTATTTCCACGAGCCGACCGTGTTCGCGGACGTCGACGCGTCGATGCGCATTGCACAGGAAGAAATCTTCGGCCCTGTCGTCTCGGTGATACCGTGCAAGTCATTCGACGAGGCGGTGGCAATCGGAAACGGTGTGCAATACGGGCTGTCGGCGTCAATCTACACGCAGGACATCAACCGGGCGTTCGCGGCGATGCGCGACATGTACACGGGAATCTTCTACATCAACGCGCCGACCATCGGGGCGGAAGTGCACCTGCCGTTTGGCGGCACCAAAGCGACCGGAAACGGGCACCGCGAGGCGGGGATCGCCGCGCTCGACGTTTTTTCGGAGTGGAAATCGATTTACGTCGACTTCAGCGGCCGGCTGCAGCGAGCGCAGATCGACACAGCAGAACTGTAGGCCGCGATTCAGTCGGATAGATCGCGCGTTGTGCCAAACCTGCCCAACCTGCCAGACTTACCAGACCTACGCGACTCACATGGCCCATCCGATAATCCCGATATGAACTGGGCCGTTGCCGGGCTGGTGTACGCCGTCGTGTACGCCGCGCTCGTCAGCGCGCTGTCGGCCCGGGAGTGGGCACGGCTGGTCGCCGGCAACATTGGCCTGATGCTGCCGCCGCTCGCGCTGCTGGCGGCGCTGCTTCGACGCCGTTCGGCCTGGCGCGGACGGCAGGCGGTGTTCTTCGCCGCGCTCGGCGCGTGGGCGGCACTCTGGTTCGTCGGCCAGCTTGGCTGGGCCTACGACGAGCTGTTCGCGGCGACGCCGCTGCCCTGGTTCAAGTGGCACATCATCCTGCAGCTCTGCGGATCGGCGCTGCCGCTGATCGCCCTGGTGGCGTGGCCGCATCGCGACGGCGTCACCGAGACCTCGATCACCGTCGCGCTCGACATCACGGTCCTCGTCTTCCTCACCGGTTTTCTGTACTGGTCGCTCATCATCGCGCCCGGAACGGTGCCGGAGCAGTCGCCGCTCGCTCTGCGGATGCTGGCGATCATCGGTCCGCTCGTCCGGTTGGCGGCCGTCGTCGGCCTGGTGCTGGCGGCGCGATCGGCGGGGAAGGGGCCATGGGCCGCTGTCTACCAGCGGCTGGCGATCGGCTTCGGTCTCGCGTTCCTGCTGCTCGTCTTCCTCGGGTTCGTGACCGTGAGCGGCAGCTACGGTACCGGCGCCATCCCCGACATCGGCTGGATGCTGCCGTTCTTTTTCGCCGCGTCGGCCGTGGCCATCGCGCCGCCATCGCCAACGCTGCAGCGGACCGCGGTGCCGTGGTCGACCCGTCACTCATCTCCGGCGCTGCTGTTCGCCGCGTTGCTGACGGTGACGGTCGTCGGCTACTCGAGCCGCTACCTGATGCCGCTCGGCCCGCCGGTCGACGATCTGCGCGAGCTGGCGACGGCGTTCACCCTGATCTGCGGCGGCGCGCTCGTGATGGTGCGGCTGCGGATGGAGCAGCGCGCCGTGGAGCAGGCGAACCAGCGGGTGCGCCTGCTGGCGACGGCGTGCGAGCAGGCGGGCGAGCTGATTGTCATCATCGGTTCTGACGGCCGCATCGAGTACGCGAACGACGCCTTCTGCCGCGCCTCCGGCTACTCGCACGAGGAGCTCGACACCCTGCCGCCCAGCGGGCTCGTCGCGCCGGAGTCGTGCGGTGAGATCCCGGCGATCGTCGAGCGGCTGCGCGCCCGCGAGCAGGTGCGCATCTCGGTCGCGCTCGCGCGCAAGGACGGTACTACGTTCAACGCCGCCTGCGCCGCCGCGCCGATCGTGGACGACACCGGCCGGGTCACGCACTTTGTCGGCGTCATCCGCGATGTCACCGAGGAACTCCGTCTGCGCGAACAGCTGGTGCGCGGCGAGCGCCTGTCGGCCGTCGGCGAGTTCGTGTCCGGCGTCGCCCACGAAATCAACAACCCGCTGCAGTCGGTGATCGGCACGCTCGAGCTGGTGCTCGCCCAGACGCACGACGCCGATGTCCGCGTCGACCTCGAGCGGGCGCGCTTCGAGGCCGGGCGCGCGGGCCGAATCGTCCGCAACCTGCTCACCTTCGTCAGGCACTCGTCGAAAGAGCGGCTGCTGATGGACCTCAACGAGATCGTCAAGTCGACAATGGGGGTCCGGGCGTTCGAGTTGGAGATGTCAGGGATCACGGCGCGCGAGGACTACTCGCCGCTGCTGCCGCTGGTGCTCGCCAATCGCGAGGAGATTCAGCAGGTGATCCTCCACCTGGTGATCAACGCACAGCAGGCGATGACCGGGATAGACGGCCCCCGCGTGCTCTCGGTGCGGACGTTCCTCGTCGGCAGCGACGCGGTTCTCGAAGTCTCCGACACGGGGCCGGGCATCCCCGCCGGCGTCTCCGGGCGTATCTTCGAGCCGTTCTTCACCACCAAGACCGCCGGCGGCGGCGCCGGCCTGGGCCTGTCGCTGTCGCTGGGGATTGCGAACGCGCACCGCGGCACGCTCGATCTGGTGCCGACCGAAACGGGTTGTTGCTTCCGCCTCACCCTTCCCGGCGCCGGCTTCCCTGGTCCCCCCTTGCGGACAGCGATTAGGGATTAGGGATTAGGGACTAGCAGCGAGTCGGGTCAAGGGAGCAGGCACTCCTAATCCCTGACTAATCCCTAATCCCCAATCCCCAATCCCACTAAAATGGGATGTTTATGCCCGTCCGGGACGTCGTCATCCTCAGCGCGGCGCGCACGCCGATCGGCAAGTACGGCGGATCGTTCAAAGACATTCACCCCTCGGAGCTTGGCGCGGTCGCTGCACGCGCGGCTATCGAGCGCGCCGGCCTGACCACCAATGACATCGACGAGGTGCTGATCGGCCACGGCCGGCAGAGCGGTTCCGGGCCCAACCCGGGGCGCCAGGTGGGCCATCGCGCCGGCATCCCGCACAACGCGCCGGCACAGACGATCAACAAGGCGTGCGCATCCGGCCTCCAGGCGATCGCCTCGGCCGCGCAGTCGATCATGGTCGGCGAGTCGGACATCGTCCTGGCCGGCGGCATCGAGTCGATGAGCCGCATGCCATACCTGATCGATTCCGCCGACGCGCGCTGGGGCCATCGGATGGGCAACTTCACGCTGGTCGACGCGATGTACCGCGACGGCTTCTCGTGCCCGCTGTCGAACCTGATCATGGGGGAGACGGCGGAGGTCCTGGCGCGGCAGTACGGGATCACGCGCGAGCAGTCCGACTGCTTCGCGCTCGAGAGCCAGCGCAAAGCGCAGGCGGCGATCGCCGCGGGGTATTTCGCGCGCGAGATCGCGCCGGTCGAGCTGCCGGCCTCAGCGCGGGGCAAGGCGGCTGGTGGATCGACTGCAGTAATGGATCGAGACGAGCATCCTCGAGAGACGACGATCGAGAGCTTGCGCAAGCTGTCGCCGGTGTTCGGCGAAGTCGAAGGGCATCCGGGCATCATCACCGCCGGGACCTCGTCCGGCATCACCGACTGCGGCGCGGCGGTCGTGGTCGCCGCCTCGGCGGTCGCGCGAGCGCGCAGCCTGAAACCGCGCGCCAGGATCCTCGGCTGGGCGAGCGCCGGCGTGGATCCGCGGGTGATGGGCATCGGGCCGGTGCCGGCGATTCGAAAGCTCCAGGAGCGGCTCGGCATCGGCATCGAGGACTACGATCTGGTCGAGCTCAACGAGGCGTTCGCGCCGCAGGTGCTCGCCGTCCTGCGCGATGTGCCGATCGCGGCGGATCGGCTGAACGTCAACGGCGGCGCGATTGCCCTCGGCCATCCAATTGGCGCCACTGGTGCGCGCCTGGTCGTGACGCTCCTGCACGAGCTCGAGCGCCGCGGCGGGCGCCGCGGCCTGGCGACGCTCTGCATCAGCGGCGGCATGGGCATGGCGCTCGCCATCGAACGAATCGGGTGAAACACGCATGCGGATAGCGGTCGTTCCCGGCGACGGGATTGGCGTCGAGACCACGGCGGAGGCGATGAAAGCCGTTCGCGCGGCCGGCGAGGTGTTCGGGCGCACGTTCGACCTCGAAGTCTTTCCCTGGGGCGCGGACCACTACCTGCAGAGCGGCGTCACGATGCCGCCGAACGGGTACGCGATGCTCCGGGACAGCTTCGACGCGATCTTCATCGGCGCGCTCGGCGACCCGCGCGTTCCCGACAACCGCCACGCGCGCGACATCCTGCTCGGCACCCGCTTCGAGCTCGACCTGTTCGTCAACTTCCGGCCGGTGAAGCTGCTCGACGAGCGGCTCTGCCCGTTGAAAAACCGCTCCGTGGCCGACGTCAACTTCGTCGTCCTGCGCGAGAACACCGAGGGGCTCTACGTCAGCGTCGGCGGCCGCTTCAAGGCGGGGACTCCCGACGAGATCGCGATCCAGGAAGAGCTGAATACCTACAAAGGCGTGCACCGGATCGTCAAGCACGCGTTCGAGTTCGCCGTTGCCAGCGGCCGCAGGAGCGTCTGCATGGCCGACAAGAGCAACGCGATGACCGACGGCCACGCGTTGTGGCAGCGCGTCTTCCGCGAGCTGGCGCCGCAGTACCCATCGATCCAGCCGCGGCATCTCTACATCGACGCGCTCGCGCTGCTGATGGTCCAGAACCCGGCGCAGTTCGACGTCATCGTCACCAACAACCTGTTCGGCGACATCATCACCGACCTGGGCGCGGCGCTGCAGGGGGGGCTTGGTCTCGCGGCTTCCGGCAACCTCCATCCCGGCCGGACGTCGATGTTCGAGCCGGTGCACGGCTCGGCGCCGCCGCTGGCGGGGAAGAACGTCGCCAACCCGATGGGCGCGATCTTGTCGGCGGCGCTGATGCTCGAGTATCTCGGCCTGAAGGCCGAGGCGGCCGCGATCGAGGAGGCGGTGCAGGAGGCGGTCTCCACCGGCAACGGCACGAAGGAGATCGGCGGCGCGCTCGGCACGCGTGAGACCGGCGACTACATCGTGGCGCAGATCCGGAAACCACGCCGCGCCGAGGAAAGCGTTGCTGTCGAGGAAGCGCCGGTTGGTCAGGCAGCCCCGGCCGGCCAGGACGTGCCCGTCCAGGAAGCAGCGAACACCCACCAGGATTCCGAGTTGGAGCGATGAACCAACCAGAAGTCCTCATCGTCGTCGGCGCGTTCGAGCGCACCCGGGTCATGCCGGAATGGATCGACCACGCCGTCATCGGCAACGTCCTGCAGACCAGCGCGGACGCGATTCACGGCGCGCGCGACGTCGCGCTCAAGGCCGGCGTACCGGTCGACGCGCCGGCGCTGACGGTCAACCGGTCGTGCGGCTCGGGCGTCCAGGCCGCGGTGAGTGGCGGCCGGCTGATGCTGACCGTGCTGCTGGAGCTGCGGCGCCGCGGGAAGAAGCGCGGGCTCGCCACCGCCTGCATCGGCGGCGGTCAGGGGATTGCGGCGATCGCCGAGGTGGTGTGATGGAAATCAAAACGGTTGGTGTGCTCGGATGTGGGTTGATGGGATCGGGAATTGCGCAGGTCTGCGCCGCGGCCGGCTACAAGACGATCGTCCGGGAGGTCGACGACATCGCGCTCGACACGGGCATCGGGCGGATCAAGCGCTTCCTGGATGAAGGCGTGGCGAAAGGGAAGGTCGCCGTCAGCACGCGCGACACCACGCTCGCGAGCCTCAGCGGCACGACGACCTTCGAGGGGCTGAGGGAATGCGACCTGGTTATCGAGGCGATCATCGAGAACCTTGACGACAAGCGGCAGACCTACACCGCCCTCGAGAAGATCGTCAAGCCGCACACGATCTTCGTCTCGAACACCTCGTCACTGTGCGTCACCGAGCTGGCGGCGGCGACCGAGCGGCCCGACCGCTTCGGCGGCCTGCATTTCTTCAACCCGGTGCCGCTGATGAAGCTGGTCGAAGTGATCCGTGCGCTCACCACCAGCGACGAGACCTACCAGACGGTCTTCGCCTTCGCCGCGTCGCTCGGCAAGGAACCGATCACCGCCCCCGATCGCCCCGGCTTCATCGTCAATCGCCTGCTCGTGCCGTACCTGCTCGACGCGATTCGCGCCTACGAGAACGGCACCGGCACGATTGAGGACATCGACAAGGGGATGAAGCTTGGCTGCGGCTATCCGATGGGGCCGTTCACGCTGCTCGACTTCGTCGGCCTCGATACCACCTACTACATCGCCAACATCATGTTCGAGGAGTTCCGCGAGCCGCAGTACGCGCCGCCGCCGCTCCTGAAGCGCATGGTGCTGGCAGGCCGCCTCGGTCGCAAGAGCGGGCAGGGGTTCTACAAGTATCAGTGACGCGTCAGGGAGTAGGGAGTAGTTCTAATCCCTTCATTGGACGGTGACGGGTGCGAAGCACTCCGTCTCCACGTTCGCCCTGAGCGGCAGCCATCGGCTGAACGCCGGGTCCGATGCTGCAACGATCAGCGCCGGCGACTGCGCCGCCGGATCGAACGGGCTCGCGGCGCCGGCCTCGCGCAGGCGCTGTGCCACCTGCCGTCGGAACGTGTCGAACGCCGGCAGATTGAACAGGACGAAGTACAGCTGGCGGACCACGCCCGGGGCGCTGACGCGCCGGTGCGCCATGCAGCGCGGCTCGAGCGTCGCCGCCTCGAGGCCGGCTTCCCTGGCCAGAGCGAGCAACGCCTGCGGCGGCAGCGCCGCCGACGTGCGCTCGTCGACCTCGCTCCGCAGCACCAGCGGTATCCCCGCCGGGACCGGGCCGCTCAGCGACTCGCCGCTGCGCGCGAACACCTCGTTGAAGAGCGCACCCGCCAGTTCGCGCTGCGGCTGCAGCGACAGCAGTACACCGGACGGACTGTCATTGGGCTCGATCGCCAGCGTCCAACCGGTCATCCGGCCGCGCGCCACCTCGAACGGCTCCGATCGCGAGCTGCGCGCCGACCGCACGAACAGCACGCCGAGGACGGCAAACGCTGCCAGCGCGATCCCGATCTTCACCAACGTGCGGCCGATGGTCGCGTTCATAGCCTTCGCTCTGGCGGCTCTCAAGGCCGCCTACTTCACCTTTTTCTTCTCGAGATACGCCGCGCGCAACGCCTCGATTAGCCGCGCGTCGGCGAGCCCCGGCGGGTTGCCCTGGTAGTTGAGGTTCCGATCGGCGCGGAACTTGTCCACGGCCGCCACCGCCTCCGCGTCGTACAGGCCGTAGTCGCGGTTGTAGTCGGCGGCCGCCTTGCGCGACTCGGCGATCCGCTTCTCGTACTCCGCCGGGTTGGCGGTGCGCATCGCCTGCAGTACCGGCGTGGTGGTCGGCGGCGGCGGATCGGGAAATGCCGTCATCGACACGCGCCAGTAGCCGAGCGTGTGCAGCATCCGCTTCAGCTCGATGACGTCAGGCCCCTCGATCTGCGAGAACGTGCGGTAGCCGAGGCGCCGCCCGGTGGTGTAGTAGATGCGCTTCATCTCGCCGACCGGCTCGGCGTGCTCGCCGACTTCGATCGCCAGCGCGATGAAGTCTCCGCCTCGTCCAGGGTCGTTCGGATCGGCAATCTTGATCGCCGCCGACTGCAGGTTGCCCCAGCGCCGATCGCCGCCCCTGGTCTGGCCCGCCTCGAGCGCCAGGATCATCCGCTCGGCGAGCGCCATCGACGTGCCCTCGGTAGACTCGAAGCTGGCGGCGACCGCGTCGACCACCTCGGGCCCGACCATGATGTTCGCCTGCACGGTGTAGTTCTTCCCCTGCCGGCTCCCGGCCCAGTTGCCGTTCTGCTTGCCGGTATGCGCGGCGGCGCGCCCCTTCATGTCGATGACGCCGACCTGGCGCGACTCGCGCGCGCTGTCGTCGGCCAGCAGCTGCGCCAGCACCGCCTGCGGCTCGACGCCTTTCGCCAGCAGGTCGAGGCCGCGCGGTCCGTACTCGACGACGGTGGATGCCTGCGTGCAGACGGCGCCGACGCCGGCCCGCACCCACGGCACCGCGCGGCCGACGAACGGCACGCGCGTGGTCACCGCCGCGCCGGATTGCCCGGTCGCGGGATCGATGGCGCAGAGTGAGAAGGTCGAGTATTGAGGCTGCCCGTGATCGTTGATCGTGACGCCGTCGGCGGCGCGCGGCTGCGCCGCGGCCGGCGATGCGACGGCGAGCAGGGCGGCAAGGATCGTTCCTGAAATGCGATGCCGAGTCATCGGTTCTCCTTCGCCTCGAGCGCGCGCCGCGCCTTCTCCTTGAACTCGCGATCCTCCGGCAGCCAGTCGGGGTTCGGCGGCGCGGCGATCACGGCTTCGAGCTCGGCGCGTCCTTCCGGCTTTCGATCGTCGTCCAGCAGCAGCTCGGCGAGAAAGAAGTGCGACGCCGTACTGTTCGGGTTGTAGGTCAGCGACTTGCGCAGGTGCGCTTCGGCGAGCTTCTTGTTGCCGCCGAACAGGCGCGGTACCTTGTAGTACCACCGCCCCAGCGCGCGATCCGCCGATCCCTCCTGGAACGCGGGATCGATCCGCAGCACGGTCTCGAGCGACGCCTTGATCGGGTTCCGGTACTTGATGCCCTGGCGCACGCCGTACGACTCGGCGAGCGCGCCCATATTCGCGGCGATCCAGAAATGGCCTTCGGGCCGGTCCGGCTTCATCGCCGCCGCCTTGCGTCCGGCGTCGATCCCCTGTTCAAAAAAGGGGCGCCGCTCCGCCTCGGGTGCGTGCCCGCCGAGCCAGTAGTCGGCCCGCGCCAGCTTCCACGCCGCCTCGAAATTGGCCGCATCCGACGCCAGCATCGACGACCAGAGGGCGGCCGCTTGCCGCGCGCTGCCGATGTTGCCGCGGTCGGCGTAGAGATCGTCGGCCGACTGGGCCGTGAGGGCCGAGATATAGAATAGAAAGATGCAGGAGTTAATCAGGAAGCTGCTCGCGGACCTCGGCGAGGATCCGGCGCGGGAAGGTCTGCGCGACACGCCGAAGCGCGTCGAAAAGGCGTACAAGTTTCTGACCAGCGGGTACGACGCCAACATCGATCAGGTGCTGAACAATGCGCTCTTCACCGTCGATTATAGCGAGATGGTCATCGTCAAGGACATCGACTTCTACAGCCTCTGCGAGCACCACCTGCTGCCGTTTTTCGGCAAGTGCCACGTCGCCTACATCCCGAGCAACCAGGTGATCGGCCTGAGCAAGGTGCCGCGGCTGGTCGACGTGTTCGCCCGCCGCCTGCAGGTGCAGGAGCGGCTGACCAGTCAGATCGCCGACACCATCCGGGAGAAGATCGCGCCGCTCGGCGTCGCGGTGGTGATGGAAGCGACGCACCTGTGCATGTCGATGCGCGGCGTCGAGAAGCAGAATTCCTTCGCCGTCACCAGCGCGATGCACGGCGCCTTCCGCAACAACGCCCGCACGCGGATGGAGTTCCTCGAGCTGATCAAGCTGCGCAGCGCCGTGTCCGGCGTGCGCGACAGCGC
>Ga0209382_10010692_pt1 | contig 11421 bp, 10 predicted proteins | sample SoiMetdeltSBSDD5_FD_187599 | JGI IMG/M metagenome (GOLD analysis project Ga0209382, IMG submission 187599) | Bulk soil microbial communities from a Populus tree surrounding site in Tennessee, USA - Soil MetaG P. deltoides SBSDD5 (SPAdes) (version 2) | ecosystem: Environmental > Terrestrial >...
CACCTCGTCGTTGATGGGCGCGAACGCCTCGTACACGTCGTCGATGACCTGGCCCGCCAGCTCCCGCTCGCGGGCGTAGAGCTCGTCGACGCGGCCGGCGCCGAGCTCGGTCACCCGGTAGCCGAACCTCGTCTCCTCGACGAGGCCGGCCGCCACCAGGTCCGCCAGGGCGGCCGACGTGTCGGCATCGACGGCCGTCCCCAGGGCCTCCGGCGTCGCCCGGCCCTTGACGCTCAGGACCTGCAGCAGGTGGTCCATGGATCGTTCCTCCCCTAGCGCGGTAGCCCGCCGTGCAGCGAGCGGATGCTGCTGAGCAGCGCCCCTCGCAGCGCCGCCTGTTCGTCTTCGCTCAGGTCGCTCACCATCTGGGCCTCCACCCGGTCCACCTCCGCGTCGCACCGCGCCAGCAGGGCCCGGCCCTTGGCCGTGAGGCGAGCCTGGAGGATGCGGCCGTGGTCCGGGTGCGCCCGGCGCCCCACGAGGCCCCGCTGCTCCAGGGTGAGCAGCACCTCGTTCATCGACTGGGGCGAGACGAGTGCCCGCCGGGCGAGCTGGGCGTTCGAAAGGCCGCTGCGCCGGTCGAGCACGCTCAGCGTCGCGTACTGGTTGACCGACAGCCCCTGCGCCGTCAGGACCGAGCCCATCGCCCGGCGGACCACCCGGTCGATGCGCCCGACGAGGTACAGCAACGTCGGCTCATGGCCGTCGTCGGTGAGCTCCCCCGCGCTCACGGGTCGCTCGGCCATGACCCGACGGTGGCAGGCCCACGCCTCATGCGCGGTCGAGCACGATGTCGAACGTCGTCGCCAGCTCGCCGGCCTCGTCGGGCTCGAAGCGCCGGACCAGGCTGTCCCGCACGCCGAACACCGCGTCGTCGCGCAGGTAGTCGGTCTGCTCGTCGAACACGTGGGTGATCAGCTCCTTGCAGCCGTCGGCTTTGACCCACATGTGCGTGTGACCGGGGCGCATCCAGTTCCGGCCGTGCGCCTTGAGCAGGTCGCCGGCCGGCCCGTCCGACGGGATCGGGTATGGCACCGGCCGCACGGTGCGGATCTCGTAGCTGCCGTCGGCGTCGGTGGTGTAGACGCCCCGCAGGTTCTCGGGCGACTGCTCGCCGGGTTGCTGGACGGCGTAGAAGCCGGCCGTCGCGTTCTGCCAGCAGTCCAGGACGGCTCCCGCGAGCGGCTTGCCGTCGATGTCCTGGACGGTGCCGCGGATCACCACCCGGTCGCCGTCGTCGGGATCGACGAGCATCGACTCGCCCTTGGCGCGCACCGGTGAGTCCGGCACGTAGAAGGGACCGAGCACGGTGTTCTCGGTGCTCCCCTCCGCCCCGTCGTGCGTCAGCATCTCCACCAGGCTGGACAGGCCCAGCGTGTCGGACAGCAGGATGAACTCCTGGCGGTTGTCGTCGCACATCTGGCCGGTGGCGGTCAGGAACTGGATGCCGGCGAACCACTCGTCGCGCTGCAGGTTGACCTCCTCGGCGAAGGCGTGCAGGTGGCGGATGGCGGCCTCGGTGATCTCGCGCAGACGTGGGTTCGGCGAGCCCTCGTAGCGCGACAGCACCTCGGCCAGCAGCTCGCGGCGTGCGTCTGAGGTCATGGTGCGCTCTCCTTCATTCCGATGGCTCCGCCGGGTCGGCTCCGGCGATGATGCGTCCGGCCCGGGCCTCGAACACGTCCAGGCTGGCAGGGTGGGTGAGGATATAGAAGCGGTTCGTCCTGACGGCCTCGCACACCTGGTCCGCGATGTCCGACGGGTCCGCGGCGAAGGCCCGCTGCTCCCTGCGCCTGGCCTTGTAGGTCGCGACCTGCGCCATCTGGTCGGTGTCGAGGGCGTAGGCGAAGCGCTCTGGACGGTTGCGGTCGGCGGTGGAGATGTTCGTCCGGACCGGGCCCGGGCAGAGCACGGACACGCCGACGTGGCTGCCCTCGGCCGCCAGCTCGAAGCGCAGCGTCTCGCTCAGCGCCACCACCGCAGCCTTCGACGCGTTGTACGGGCCCATCCGGGGGAGGTAGTAGAGCCCGGACGTCGACGCCGTGTTGACGATGTGGCCGACGTCGTTGGCTCGCAGGTGGGGCAGGAAGGCCCGCAGGCCGTGGATCACGCCGAAGAGGTTCACGGCGAGGACCCAACTGAAGTCCGCCAGCGGCAGCTCGGCGATGGGCAGGCCGCGGCTCCCGACGCCGGCGTTGTTGCAGACGAGGTGGACGTCGCCGAAGTGCTCCAGGGCCGTCTCCGCGAGCGCGGTCACGTCCGCCTCGAGGCTGACGTCGGTCGGCACGGTGAGCACGTCGGCGCCCGTGCGGCTGAGCTCCTCGGCCGCCCGTTGCAGGACCGGTCGCTCGATGTCCGCCAGCACCAGCTTCATGCCCTCGCCCGCGAAGCGTTGCGCCATGGCCAGGCCGATGCCCGACGCCCCGCCGGTGATCACCGCGACCCTGCCGTTGAGATCGTCCACCGCTAGACCCGCAGGAGGTAGGCCGAGTGCAGGAGCTCGGGATTGGCCTTCAGCTCGCCGGCCGTCCCGTGGTAGCGGATGCGGCCGCCCTCGAGGACGTAGGCCGTGTTGGCCAGCCGGATGGCGACGTGGGCGAACTGCTCGATCAGCAGCACCCCCACGCCCGCTTCGGCGACCGACGCCAGCGTGGGCACGAGGCGCTTGAGGATCACCGGAGCGAGGCCCAGCGACAGCTCGTCGACGAGCAGCACACGGGGCCGCGACACGAGTGCCTGGGCCAGCACGACCATCTGTTGCTCGCCGCCCGAGAGCGACCGGGCCGTCGTGTCCTGGTAGCGGGTCAGCTCGGGGAACAGCGCGAGCGCGTGGTCCAGGCCCTCCTGCGCCTGCTCACGATCGAGCCCGTAGGTGGCGACGCGCAGGTTGTCGGCCACGCTCAACTGCGGCAGCACCCGCCGGCCCTCGGCCACGACGGCGACGCCGGCGCGCCGGATCGACTCCGGCCGGCGCCGGGTGAGGTCGCGGTCGCCGAGGCGGACCCGGCCGGCGCTGGGGCGGAGCAGGCCCGCGACCGCGAGGACGAGCGTCGACTTGCCGGCGCCGTTGGGGCCGAGCAGGGCGGTCACCTCCCCGGGCGGGATCGCCAGCGAGACGTCGCGCAGCACGGGGCGGTTGCCCCGAGGCACCGACAGCGACTCGACGTGCAGGGTGGCGGCAGTCGTGGCGGTTTCGGTCACACCTCCTCCTCGGTGCCGAGGTAGGCGCGGATGACGTGCTCGTCCCGGAGGACGTCGGCGGTGGTGCCCGAGGCGATCAGCTTGCCGAAGTCGAGCACCGCGGTGGTCTCGCAGCACGCCGACACCAGGCTCATGTCGTGATCGACCAGGACCACCTGCGCCTCGACCTCCTCGGGGATGCGCCGGATCAGCCGGCCCAGATGCTCGGTCTCGTCGTCGGGGAGGCCGGCGGCGGGCTCGTCCAGCAGCACCACGCGCGGGCGGCCGACGACGGCCCGGGCCACCTCGACGAGCCGGCGCTGGGCGGCGCCGAGTGTGCCGACCAGCCGGTTCGCCTCGGGCTCGAGCCCGACGAAGTCCACGGCGTCCAACACGTCCTGGCGCTGCGTGGCCCGCCCGCCTTCCGTGTTCTCCCGCACCAGCAGCACGTTGTCGAACACCGAGAGGTCGGCGATCGCCTCCTCGGTCTGGAAGGTCCGGCGGAGCCCCCACCGGGCGCGCCGGTAGTCGGCCATGGCCAGCAGGTCGTCGCCGAACGCGTGCACCGCACCGGCGACGGGCTTGACGAAGCCGCTGAGCACGTTGAAGAACGTGGTCTTGCCGGCGCCGTTGGGGCCGATCAGGCCGCAGGTGCCGCCGGACAGCGTCAGCGTCATGGCGTCGAGCGGCACGACGCCGCCGAACCGGACGGTCAGGCCGTCGACCTCGATCATGGCGGCGGTGCCTCGTCGCCGGCCCGCCGGGGTCCGGACAGCCCGACCAGCTTGCGCAGCCTGCGACCGAGGTTGGCGAGATCCTTCGGCACCTGGTCGACGAGGCCGCCGGGCGCAGTGAGCAGCACCTGCAGGATGCCGACGCCGAACAGGATGGTGAGCAGCTCGGTCGAGACCCCCCAGTCGTCCAGCAGCGCGGGGAGGAGGCGCAGCAGCAGGGCGGCGACGATGGCGCCCCCGAGGCTGTAGACGCCACCCATCAACACCACCGCCAGCAGCAGGATCGAGTTCTGGACCGGGAACTGGTTGATGTTGACGCCTCCGCTCGCCGCCGCGAGCAGGCCGCCCGCCACGCCCGCCATGAACGAGGCCAGCGCGAACGCCCACAGCCGGTAGAGCGTGACGTTGACACCGGCGGCGACCGCCGTCGCCTGGCTCTGGCGCAGGGCGGCCCAGGCCCGTCCGGGCTTGCCTCGGACGTGCCACAGCGCCAGCAGGAACATGAGCACGGCCACCGCGACGCAGTAGCGGTAGTACGCGGTGTCCCCGGTGGCGATCGCCGGCCGGGACAGACGTGACGACGCGCCGCCGGCGGCGGAGTTGCCGAAGAAGCCACCGCCACCGTTGGGGAACTGGGCGATCCGCAGCACGACCGTGATGGCGCCCGCCGCCATCAGCGTGATCAGCGCCAGGTACAGGCCCGAGAGCCGGAGCGCCGGAAGCCCGATGAGCGCGCCGATCACGCCGGTGACGACGCCGGCGATGAGCACGAGGACGGGGAACGGCAGGGAGGTGGCGTAGTGGAGTCGCAGTGCGACCCAGGCGCCGATGGCCAGCAGCAGGAACTGGCAGAGCGACACCATCCCGGCCCGCCCGATCAGCAGTCCGAGGCCCAGGGTCACGATGCTGTAGATCACGACCGAGGTCACGATCTGCAGCCAGAACCGGTCGAGCATCCCGGGCAGCCCGAAGGCGACGAAGGCGAGCGCCGCCACGGAGACGAGCACTCGTACCAGGCCACTCTTCGGTCTGAGCGCGCGGATCGCCGTGGGCGCCACCGCCTCCCCGCCGCTGAGCGGGCTTGCCAGCGGCGCGGCGACCAGCGCGGGCTCTTCGTCGCTAGCCCGCACGTCTGGTTCACTCACTGCGACGACCCCGCTTGTGTCTCCCGCTGCCTCGTGGCGAACCAGAGGAGGGCCACGATCGCGAGCACGAATGGCGTCAGCGTGCGGTACTCCGCGACCTCCGAGAACGCGGTCAGGCTCGACTGGACGATGCCGATGAGGAAGCCGGCGGCCAGCGTCACCCAGAGGGACTGGAGCCGGCCGATCAGCGCGGCGGCCAGAGCCGGGATCACGAGGAAGGTCAGACCGACGATGTCGAGGCCGACCAGGTTCGACAGCAGCAGTCCCGCAGCGCCGCACACGAGCCCCGACCCGAGCCAGGCCGCCGCCTCGACCCGGCGCACGGGCACGCCGAGCGTGGCGGTGATCTCGCGGTCGTCGGCCAGCGCCCGCATCGCCGTCCCGACCTTCGTGACCCGCAGGAACACGGCGGTGCCGGTCGTCACGACGATGGCGAACACCACCCCGATGATCTGGGTGCCGCTCACCCGGGCGTCGAAGACGTCGTAGTTCCAGCGGGACGTCGGCAGGGTGATCCCGTGCGGGTCGCGGCCCCATACCCATTGCATCGTGCCGAGCAGGATCAGCAGGAGCCCCAGCGTCGCCGTCGCCTTGACCAGCGGGTCGCGGGCCGCGAACGGCGGGCCGAACAGCACCCCGTAGACCAGGGTCGCCGCCCCACCGAACACGATGCAGGCCAGGTAGGCGACCCAGTCCGGCGCCCAGCCCGCATCGAGCAGGGACCAGGTGATCAGGGCGCCCGTAGCCCCGATGGCCCCGTACGCGAGGTTCAGCACTCCGGTCGCCCGGTACAGCACGACCAGGCCGACGCCCGACATCGCGAACACCCCACCGAGCGCGAAGCCCAGCACGATGAACGGCTTGAGGTCAGGCATGAGCGGCTCCGGGCACCCTGGTCTCCCTTGTCGACGCGACGTGTCTGCCCTGGCGTCGGTGTCTCAGCCGGTGTTCAGACCTTGGTCCTCCTCGGCGGCGCGGATCTCGTCGAGCGGGTTGCCCGGCAGGTCCGTGATCTTGAAGCAGTCCTCGACCTGGACCATGTTGCCGTCCTCGGGCGCCACGGTGAGATCGACGTTGTTGGAGACGTTCGACCCGACGCCGCTGGCGTAATACCACGGCGAGCACAGGATGTCGCTGACGAAGTTCTTCACGTTGGCGAACGCCTCGTTGACGCTCTCCTTGGTGATGTCCCCGTCGATCGAGAGCAGCGCGTCGGTGGCGATCCGCCCGGCGAGGTAGCCCATCTGGGCGAAGCTGGAGAGCGGGACGTCCGGGGCGTACTGCTCCAGCACCTCGTTCATGTGCTCCTGGTCCGGGTTGCCCGAGTCGAGCACGTTGAACTCGGCGTTGATGAGGAACTTGCCGTTCCAGGCGTCGCTCAGCTCGGCCGCCAGCGAGGGATCGTTCGGCGGGGTCGAGCTGGCCCAGACCACCGAGTCGATCAGGCCCTGCTGCTCGATCGCCTGCAGCAGCGGCAGCACCGTGGGCCCGGTGAAGTCGAGCACCACCCCGCCCCCGTCACCGGCTTCGGCCACCAGGCGCTGGGCGAGCCCGGCCGGGTCGTTGATCGGGACGTCCTCGAGGATGCTCACGCCCTCCATGTCGTTCTCCTCGGCGAACTCGACCACGCCGCTGTTGATCAGGTCGAAGCCCGGCTGGTTGGGGGAGACGACGACCAGCTTCCCCTCCGCGCCGGCCCGGACCGCGGCCTGCGCCCCGCCCAGGCTCGAGTAATAGGGCCCCATGTTGACGGCCGAGAAGTTCGGGCTGGTGAAGCAGTCCTGGGCGACGCCCGCGATGATCAGGTGGAAGCCCTGCTCGCCGTAGTAGTCGTCGTTGACGCTGCATTCGATGAGGCTCGTGCTGCCGACGATGCCCACGACCTGGTCCTCTTCGATGAGCTTCACCGCCAGCGACGCGATCTGCTGCGGATCGACCTGCTCCTCCTCGGCGATGTACTGGATCGGCCGGCCGTTGATGCCGCCGTTGTCGTTGACGCAGTCGAAGTACGCGCCGGTCATCTCCGTGATCCAGGTGAAGTCGACGCCGGGGATGTTCGTGGCCATGCCGCCGATCTTGATCGGCTCCCCCGTCGCTTCCTCGCCCGTCCCGGCTCCGCACTCCCCGGACGCCTGGATGTTGCTGCCGCTCCCGCTGGCCGGCGCCACCGTCTCGTCCGGAGCCAGCGTCTGGTCCGGCGATGTCGACGCCTCGCCGTCGTCGTCGTCCCCGCAGGACGCGAGCAGCAGGACGCCTACTGCGATTAGGCCCAACAATGACCGCTTCATGGTTCCCCCCCGGGCCGGTCAAGGCCACGGTGCGTCGGGCGCACGGGCGCCTCGCACCTCTGCACTGTCGCTGTCGCTATTGCTATCGCTATCGCTATCGCTGCCCCCGTCCGCGGGCGCGGCAGGCGCAGAATATCAGCTTCCCTGAGATTGGGTGGCGTGACCACATCTGCGTTCGTGGCAGGCGAACGCCTCCCTTGGGTGGGCGGCAGGGCGCCCGGATACTGGGCCTGACTCCTACAAGAGGGGGCTCCGATGCTCGTGGACAGCCGCGGTCAGGCGACGGGCGGCGTGCTGCTGGTGGGCAGCGTGCCGCTGCGCAGCGCCGAAGAGGTCTTCCAGGTGATGGCGGCGGAGCTCGGCGACCGGGTCACCCAGCTCCCCGACGGGGAGACCGGCCCGCGGTCCGACTGGATCGTGTGGCAGTACCCCGTGCTGAGCTCCCGCCCCGAGTTCGAGGTCTGCCCCCCGGGCGACCAGGTCCATCGTTCCCTGCCCCGGCTGCGGGTCCGCGAGGGCGAGTCGCTGGACACCCTGCGCTTCGACGACCTGGGCTACGCCGAGGCGGCGGTCTCGTCGTACCAGGCGTTCGCCCGCCGCAAGCGAGACGGGCACATCCCTGCGGACTGCCGGTTCCAGGTCTCCCTGCCCACGCCGCTGGCTCCCATCGCCGCGTTCATCGCCCCGGAGGACCAGGCCGGCGTCGAGCCTCTCTACGAGGAGCGGATGGTGCACGAGCTCGCCGGCATCTTCGAGCGCATCCCCCATGACCAGCTCGCGATCCAGTGGGACACGAACTTCGAGTTCGCCATGCTCGACGGCGTCATGCCGACCTGGTTCGGCGACCCCCGGGCCGGCATCGTCGAGCGCCTGGTCCGGCTCGGTCGCCGGGTCCCCGTCGGCGTCCAGCTCGGGTACCACTTCTGCCACGGCCACGAGAGCCAGCACCGTGACCGGCCCTACCGGGCCCAGCCCCTCGTCGACATGGCCAACGCCCTGTCGCTCAGCCTCGGCAGGTCACTCGACTGGGTCCATCTGCCGGTGCAGTGCCACGCCGTCGACCTGCCGTTCTTCGAGACGCTGGCCACGCTGAGGCTCCACCCCGAGACGCGGCTCTACCTGGGCCTGCTCGATCCGTCCGACGGAGAGCTCGGGGCCCGGGCCCGGATCGTGGCCGCGCAGCGGTTCGTCCACGACTTCGGGGTGGCCACCGCCTGCGGCTGGGCCCGCCACCGGCCCGGGGACGTGGCGGCGCTGATCGAGCAGCATCGGGCCGTGACCTCCGCGATCCGACCGGCGACCCCGGCGCGCCCGGGCTTCGCCTGGCCGGCCGGCTGGCAACGCGTGCCCGACGACGACTGGGCCCACCAGCCGGTGGACGCCTTCGGTGAGGCGTACGACAGCCTCGACCACCACGGCTGGTACACCAACTTGGACCCCACGGTCGAGGAGCTGTCCCACCTCCTCGACGACGGCGACATCCTCGTCGACTACTCGGGCGGGACCGGCATCCTGCTGGACCGGCTCAAGCTGCGCATGTTCGACACCCGCGCCGGTGCCGTGATCGTCGACAGCTCACCGAAGTTCCTGCGGGTGGCCATGGAGAAGTTCCGTGACGACCCCGACGTCGGGCTGCGGGTGCTCCGCTTCCTGAAGCCGGAGCGACGGCTCGAGCGGCTGCACGAGGTGCTCGGTCCCGAGCTGGTCGAGCGGGGGGTCGACGCGATCGTGTCGACCAACGCGATCCATCTCTACCCGGACCTGGCCGACACCGCCGCATCGTGGCTGCAGGCCCTGCGCCCCGGTGGCTACGTGCTGATCAACTCGGGCAACATCCGCAACCCGCGCGCTCGCCGCAACGAGTGGATCATCGACGAGACCGTCGGGGTCGTCGGCGACCTGGCCGAGGGCCTGGTGCGCAACGACCCGGCGTACGCGGCGTACCGGGCCGATCTGGACGACGGGGAACGCATGGCCGCGCACGCGGCGTACCGCGACCGCGTGTTCCTCCGGCCCCGGCCGCTGGACTTCTACATCGAGACACTGGAGCTGGCCGGTCTCAAGGTGGAGTCGGTGCGCGAGGCGAGCATCGAAGCGCGTGTGGACGAGTGGTACGAGCTGCTCCGCACCTATCACGACGCGGTGCTCGGCTGGGTGGGCGGCACCGAGAAGATCGACGGCGCCGCGCCGTCGCCCGAGGCCGTCAGTGATCGCCTGACGCTCATCCGCCATGCCATGGACGTGCTGTTCCACGGCCGGCCGAAGTTCCAGGCGTGCTGGACCTACATCACGTGTGCCAAGGGTCGGTAGTCGGGACTCACGGCTAACGTCCCGATCACGCCTGACGACGCGGGGGAGAACCGATGAAGCGGAGCACCGATCGCATCCTGACGACCCACGCGGGCAGCCTGGCCCGGCCCACCGAGCTGCTGGACACCATGAAGGAGCGGGAGAACGGGCGGCCATACGACGCCCAGCTGCTCGACCGCCAGATCCATGACGCGGTCGCCGATCGGGTGCGGCAGCAGGTCGAGAACGGTATCGACATCGTTACCGACGGCGAGATGAGCAAGGTCAGCTTCCTCGGCTACGTCAAGGACCGCCTGGGCGGCTTCGAGCCCGACATGAACACCATGCGCATGGCGCCGTCGTGGCAGCGAGAGGTCGACGACTTCCCCGAGTACTACGAGCAGTACTTCAAGAAGTACTCGTCCACCGTCACCCCGTTGCGCCGCATCATCTGCCGGGGACCCATCAGCTACGTGGGCCAGGAGCTGCTGCAGACCGACATCGACAACCTCCGGGCCGCCGCCGCGCCCTTCGACGTGGCCGACGTGTTCATGCCCTCGACCGGGCCGAGCGGGTTCGGGGCCAACGAGTACTACGCCAGCCACGAGGAGTACCTGGCGGCCGTGGCCGAGGCCATGCGGGAGGAGTACCTGGCCATCGTCGCCGCCGGGCTCATCCTCCAGATCGACGACCCGTTCCTGATCGACATGCTCAGCGATCCGAACCTGGAGCCGGCCGAGCGCGAGCGGATGGCCTGGATGCACGTCGAGGCGCTCAACCACGCCCTGCGGGGCATCCCGACGGACCAGATCCGCCACCACACGTGCTACGGCCTGAACCACGGGCCCCGGATGAACGACATCCCGCTCATCGACGTCGTGCCGTTCATGCTGGCGATCAACGCCGGGGCCCACAGCTTCGAGGTGGCCAACCCCCGCCACTACCACGAGTGGCGCATCTGGGAGGACGTGAAGCTGCCGGAGGGCAAGATCCTCGTCCCCGGCCTCATCGGGCACGCCACCAACTACGTCGAGCACCCTGACCTCGTCGCCGACTACATCATGAAGTACGCGGGCCTGGTCGGTCGCGAGAACGTCATCGCCGGCTCCGACTGCGGCTTCTCGTCGCGGGCGTCGTACTCCCCCGAGGTGCACCCGACGGTGGTCTGGCCCAAGTTCCGGGCACTGGCCGAGGGCGCAGCCCAGGCCAGCAAGCAGCTCTGGGGCTAGCGCGTCTCCGGAGCACCGAACGCTCGGAGGTTCCGTTCCACCCACATGGAGAACGGGGTGGGTGCGCGGCCGAGCACCGCGGCTACGTCGTCGGTCAGGACCGCGTTGTGGCCGGCCCGGGCCCAGGACGTGCCGGAGACGATCTGCGCGACCGCAGCAGGATCCATCCCGTCGGCCCGCATCCGCTCGCCGGCGACTGCCGGTGGCGTGTCGACCAGCTGGACCGGGCGCCCCAGCGCCTCGGCGAGGATGGCGGCCTGGTCGGGGACGCTGAGCAGCTCCGGCCCGGTCAGCGTGAGGATGCGGCCGGCGAGGTCCGACCCCGGCGACGCCAGCACCTCGGCGGCGACGGCGGCCACGTCATCGGGATCGACCACGCCTTGCCGCGCGTCGCCCAGCAGGTTCGGGACCGGGACGCCGGTCCGGATAGCGTCGGCCCACCACAGCGTGTTGGACGCGAACGTGGTCGGCCGCAACAGCGTCCACTCCAGCTCGCTGGCCCGCACGGCCTGGTCGGCGAGGTGGTGGGCGGCGCCGACCGTCTGGTCGCCGTGCC
>Ga0209382_10010693_pt1 | contig 11420 bp, 6 predicted proteins | sample SoiMetdeltSBSDD5_FD_187599 | JGI IMG/M metagenome (GOLD analysis project Ga0209382, IMG submission 187599) | Bulk soil microbial communities from a Populus tree surrounding site in Tennessee, USA - Soil MetaG P. deltoides SBSDD5 (SPAdes) (version 2) | ecosystem: Environmental > Terrestrial >...
CCCTCAAGCCGGTCTATAATTACCTCAACGATCTGCCGTCGCTCGAGTCGCAGCCGACGCCGATCCTGCCGGCGCGCGACATCCGCCGCACCGTGCAGCATCACGCCAGCTTCGACGCCGGCCGCGGCTGTCCCTATCAGTGCTCGTTCTGCACGATCATCAACGTGCAGGGCCGCAAGTCGCGCAACCGCTCGCCCGACGACGTCGAGCGCACGATCCGTGCGCACATCGCCGAAGGGATCCGCAATTTCTTCATCACCGACGACAATTTCGCCCGCAACAAGGACTGGGAGAAGATCTTCGACCGCATCATCGAGTTGCGCGAGCGCGACAAGCTGCATTTCCGGCTGATCATCCAGGTCGACACGCTGTGCCACAAGATTCCGAATTTCATCGCCAAGGCGGCGCGCGCCGGCGTCAACCGCGTGTTCATCGGGCTCGAGAACATCAATCCGGCGAACCTGATCGCCGCCAAGAAGCGCCAGAACAAGATCACCGAATACCGCACCATGCTGCTGGCCTGGAAGAACGCCGGCGTGATCACCACCGCCGGCTACATCCTGGGCTTCCCGGCCGACACGCCGGAGTCGATCCGCGAGGACATCGAGATCATCAAGAAGGAGCTGCCGGTCGACATCCTGGAATTCTTCGTGCTCACGCCGCTGCCGGGATCGGAAGACCACAAGGTGCTCTGGAGCAAGGGCGCCTGGATGGACGCCGACATGAATCAGTACGACAGCGAGCACGCGGTCGCGCATCACCAGCGCATGAGCAAGGAGGCCTGGGAGGGAATCTATCGCGCCGCCTGGCGGGCCTACTACACGCCCGAGCACATGGAAACGGTGCTGCGGCGCGCGGCGGCGACCGGGGCCAGCATGGTGCGGCTCACCGGCAACATGTTCGTGTTCGCCAATTTCGTCGACCTGGAGAACACCCATCCGCTGCAGGGCGGCTTCATTCGCCGCAAATACCGCCGCGACCGCCGTCCCGGATGGCCGGTCGAGCCGGTGTGGTCGTTCTATCCCAAATTCGCGCTCGATTTCGTCCGGAAGTATTCCCGCATGGCGCGGTCGATGATCAGGCTGCAGGCGGCGAGCCGGCGCATCCGCAAGGACCCGGGGCGGCTGCAATATATCGACCAGGCGCTCACGCCGGTGTCGGAGGGCGAGACCCAGTCGCTCGAATTGTTCACCCACAGCGACGCCGCGCGCCACGCCGTCGAGCACGCGCACAAGGTCGCGCATCTCACCGGCGGCGACCAGCGCGTGGCCGCCGGCGCGGTGACGCTGGGCGGTGGAGGGGGCTTTGAGAGCTCTTGGATGGACGCTCACCCGTCTCGGTCCCATCGCCCAGTGAGCTTGACACTCGACCAGCGCCCGCACGGCAGCAAGTGGTGCTGACCAGCCTCCGCCTCGGATATCCCCCGAATGCGTCTGGCCACCCAAAAGAAAGCCCCGGGGGAGACGAAGGTTTCCCGGGGCTCTAGTGGGGAATTAGAAACGTGACGCCCGATATTAGAACAGCCCCGTGGGGAACGCTGTCACCCAAGAGCAACACAGCCAAGACAAGTCGTCCGTGTCGGCCGGCCGCGAAGAAATACCGCCAGCTCGGCGGGCGGCGAGCTCGGCGAGCACGACCGCGCCAATCGCGCGGTGCGGTGCAGCGTATAAAGAACTGCATTTGAGATGGGTGGCGTCCCACAATTGATCGAATTGCATCGGTGCCCTGCCAGCCGGATAGCAGAACTGCGCGAGTTCATCACGTTGGTCGGCGGCGCGGCACCCTCGGCGTCGATCAGTACCTAACGATCGGCCGGGTATTGGCGAAACGATAGTTGAAACCGATGCGGGCGACGTGGAGGTCGATGAAGCTGACCGCATTTGAAAATTTTGCGGTTGCGAAGGCCGGCCCCGCGAGGAACCCGTCCGTGGCCTCATCCGTCCTCCAGAACTGGGCGTAAAGATATTCCGCCTTGATGCTGAAGGCGCCCCACACCGCGACTTCGACGCCGGCGCCTACGGTCCACCCGAGCCTGTCCTTGATAGTGGCGATTTCGGTGAATGTGCCCGCCAGCGTGGTTTGCGAGTAGGTCTGCTCGAAATTGAGCCGCAGCATCGCGCCACCGCCGGTCAGGTAGAAGTACCAGGTATCGGCGGCGAAGCCGAGCCGGCCGCGCAATGTGGCGAACCAGTTCCCGCGCTCGGAGACCGTCATGACATACGGAATGGCGGCCGAGGTCAGGAACTGGCCGGAGAACTGATCATCCCGCTGGAGGTAATTCCAGTCCCCCTCGAAGCCCCCGACGAAGCGGCCGATCTCAATGTTGCAGCCGCCCTGCACGCCGCCGGTGAAGCCGTTGCTTTGCAGGCCGACAGTGCCGCTGGCGTTGATGATCGGAAGGTCGGCGGCGAGGAAGAACGGAACGGGGCCGTTGTTGACCGACAACGTGTTGTCGAGCCTTTGCGTCGCCCAGCCCGCGTTCACGCCGAGATAACAGCCCTCCCAGGAGAAGGGGAGGTAGACGGGCCGCGGGGGTTGGTAGACCGGGACGGGCACATCCGCGGCGATCGCCGGCACTGCGAGCAACGCCGCGAGAGCAACGCTTGCGATCAAGAGCTTGTGCATGACCCACCCCCGCTCGAATTCCGTTCAACCCACTCCTAGCTTGCAAATTCGGCGCATTATACCCGATCCATGCCCGCACGACTGTTGTAGGCGGGCAACAGTCGATTAGTATCTCCCGAGGCAGTAGCGGCCGTTTAAGTTCCGAACGCCCGGCAGGCATCTGACTGCGGCCGGCGCGGCGTCGCCCCTTCCGCACCCCCCGTCGGGACGAGTGGGGGCGCGCTAGGCTGGCAAGTGGGGAAAGCCATGAAGTGGCTATCGGAGGTCCTTCCATTCCTCGACCCATACCCCGGTTGGGTGAAGGCACTCATGTCCGGTTGGCTTCTGCTGACAGCCGTGTGCGGCATAGCGCTAATTGTCGGTCGCTCTCCGACGCTACCAATTTCTACATCGGATGGAGTCTGGCTAAAGATTAATCGCGTTGAAATCTTTGACGATCGTTGGCGTGGTATTGATGTCCAGGTCATCGCCAATATTAACGGCAATGTCTTTGCGTACCCCCTCGTTGATAGGCGCGCCGGTCCTGACAGGTCTACGGGATCGTTTAAGCTGCCGCCATCCAATGTCTTCCAAATCAATTTTTCGATGGCTGGCAGCGAAACACGATTTGTCGGCCAAGACACCGTTGTCGTGGAGAAAGAAAAGCTACCTCATTCTGCCATTTACAATTTGCAGATATTGAGGGAGAGCACGGGGGTGATTACTCGGAGCGCAGCGGCCAAAATTACCTACACGATCTCCAACCGACGCGACTAAATCCGTCCGTGTCGGTCCGGTTCGCCCGGGCCCGCCGATGCGAGGCGACGGGCCGGGACTTCCCAATCGTACCCCGTGCGAGGGGCGCGAAAGAGCGGTCGAAATCTTATTAGAAGAACTTCGCTCGCTGCCACTGTGCCAGTCCACAGGCCTGATGAAAACAAAAGCCCCGACCCACTACGCCGGCCGGGGCTAGGTTACTCAGCACACAAGGTACTCGCCTCTAGCATCGGGTGCTTAGAGGCGAGCACTGATTCTGCAGGCGAGGGTGTTCTAATTGCGTCCAGGCTTCCGCCCGCGGAGGCCCCGGTTCGCAGGTCAGTCCTCGCGATGCGCTCAATGATCCACGGGCCGACCGATCAAGCCATCCTCAGCCGGAATGACCCATCGCCTGATCGAATAGTCTAGTCGGTCCGCAAAATAGAGCCAGCGTTCGGCGTCGGCGTGCAAATGCGCCTTGTCGGCGGGCGTGTCCGCTCGACGGGCCAGTGATCTTCTATATTCGTCAAAATCCCCCATGGAGTCCCCCCTTCGGCTGCGCCGGTCCCCAAACCAAGAAAATGACGGCAACAACCAAGCGTTCCGGGGAGCCATATAAAAATTTTATATGGCAATTCATTGTTGGGCGTGGCGGTAAGTCGATAGGGTGCCCTTGTCGATGTTGGACGGCTCATCCTTGCAGTTTTCGTGGCGCGAGCTTCATCAGCGTGCATCCATTGTTACCCGGGCTGTTGCCCCGAGGGGTTTTCGCGCCTTGTTCGCATTTCGAAGCGCGCAAGTTCAAGCCCGCAACCCGCTGCTTACGCACGTGGGGAACGCTGTCATCCAAGAGCAACACAGCCTAAACAAAACTGGCACGGTGATGGACCGTCGGTCAGCCGCGGAGAAGGAAATACGGCCAGCTCGGCGATGCGGCGAGTTCAGGACACGATCGCGCCAATTGCGCGCTGTGGTACAGCGCATAAGGAGCTGCACTAAAAAGTTGCGGTGCCGCGTGGCGCCCCAATCGACGATTTTGTGATGGCCATCACATCGGCCGGACGCATGGTTCGCCATCCTCCCAGTAATCCTGGCCTGGCAATTATCCCCAACTCAGAATCCGAATCTGCCGGATGAGCCAAATCTCACAGACACTCGCGAAGGACCAACAAGCTCGTAACAAGCGTCCCGATTAGGCGACACACCGGCGCGAACGTGGAAGCAATCGCTCATTCCGACGTGCGTGACGTGCTGTGTCCTAAAGTAGGGGTTGAGTGGTTCGCCCGGTTTCCAATACGTGTGCGGGCATATGTAGGGAGCTTCGATGTCAGCGCGATCGCCGATGTCTGTCCGCTTCTGGGGAGTTCGGGGCAGTATTCCCGCACCAGGCGCACAGACGGCTCGCTATGGCGGCAACACGCCGTGCATCGAGGTTCGTTGCGGCGAGCACATGATCATTCTCGACGCCGGGACCGGAATCCGGCTGCTCGGGAACGAGCTCATGCGCAACGGGTCGACTATCGACGCTGAGATACTGTTTTCACACTGTCATATGGATCACATCAACGGCCTGCCGTTTTTTGCTCCTGCTTTCGTGCCGGGAAATCGGTTGCGATTGTGGACGGGAAATTTGATGCCCGTCTACCGTCTCGAGGAAGTCGTTCGGCGGATCATCAGCCCACCGCTGTTCCCCGTTGAGGTGGAAATCTTCAAGGCGCGAATGGAATACCGCGATTTCGGGGCGGGGGACGTGCTGCAGCCGCGGCCCGGCGTGACGGTCCGCACCGCGCCGCTCGATCATCCCGATGGCGCCACCGGCTATCGTATCGAGTACGGCGGTCTCTCGATCGCCTACATAACCGATACCGAAACGCGTCGCGAAGACTGCATCCGACGGATCACGTCGCTCGCCCAAGATGTCGAACTGATGATCTTCGACTGCACCTACACGGAAGCAGAGCTGCCGTCACGCGTCGGCTGGGGACACTCCAGCTGGCAGCAAGGCCTTCGTCTGGCGGAGGCTGCCGGCGCGAAAGTCTTTTGCCTATTTCACCACGATCCTGATCGTGACGATCGGGCCATGGACAGCGTTGCTGCCGCGGTCGATGCCGCGCGCGCGGGAACGATTGTCGCCCGCGAGGGACTTGTGGTCGACCTCTTGGCGCTGAAAAACGCGGCGGGAGCCGCTCAGCGGCGGAACTCGGCGATGTTGAACTCGGCGACGCCGCGGTGATCCATCACGAACAGCGGAGAATAATGCTGGGTCTCGATGGCATTCACCAGCGCCAAGTGCCGATTGTCCAATATCAGCCACTCTCCCTCGAAGCGGACTGCGACCACGGCGTGATCGGCGCGGCGCCTGACATCAGGCACAATGACCAGCCGAAGGTCGTCCGTCCGAGACGGTGCCGGATTCACGCAGCGCGACGTACTTGGCGATGGCATAGTGCTCGCAATCGCCTGCTCCGTCGCGAAGGTCGCAAACGGCGCCACCAGACATCATCGATGCCGTGCTGCGCCCCGTCGTGATACTCAGATTGATGGCCCGGTTGATCTGCGCCGGAGCATGCCGTCACTGCACGCCGTAGCGCGCGAATTCCGCGATGATATTCGGCTCGATAGCCCTTGCCGCCGCAATGTCGGCATCGCCACCGGTCGTGTCGCCCTTCTTGAGCTTGGCGAAGCCGCGCCCGTAGAGCGAACTTGCCAGCCTCGGATCCAGTCGGAGCGCCGAGCCGTAGTCGGCGAGGGCAGAGTCCCATTGCGCCATCTTCAGGTAGGTGAACCCGCGCGAGTCCCACGGGGCGGCGACGTTCGGCTGCAGCCGGAGCGCCTCGTTGCAGTCCGCCAGTGCCGCCTGAAACGCTCCGGCAAGGGCGCGGGTCCAACAACGTCCGTTCCACACGAGGTGCGAAGCGGGTTGCAGCCGGATCGCCTCGTCGTAATCCCGGACCGCGCGTTGGTAATCACCCTTGTTGCGGTGGCTCTCGGCGCGGTTGACGAACGGGCTGGCGTAGCCGGAATCGAGCTTGATGGCCTCGTCAAAGTCTTCGATGGCGCGGTCGTGTTCGCCCTTCTTCTGGTAGGCCACGCCGCGGTTATTGAACGACTTGGCGTTCTTGGGATCGATCTTGATCGATTGATCGTAGTCTCGGATGGCGCGGTCGTACTCACCCTTGCCGGTGTAGACATTGCCACGGTTGTTGTGGGCGATAGCGAGGAGTCGCGGCGAATCCCCGCTCTGACGGCCGGCATCGATGAGGGCCGTGCAAGCGCTCATCTGAGAATCAGGTGAAGTGCGACGCACGTCATTGCACAACTCGATGTTCTTGAGCCTTGGGCTCTGCGCTGCCGCTGTCGTCCCGAGCCATAGCACCATCAGTGCCGACGCCACGCCGCATACAACGCCGCGTCTTGCGCTACCTTGCATGTCCGGCTCCGCTGGGGGCGGGACCTGTCTGCACCGAGGATGCGATGCGCCTCAACAACCCCGACAAATGTTGAGCTTGACGTTGAGCCTCCTGTCGGCCTGCTGCAGGGCTTGCTCGGCCGGGGACGGCGCCGGGGGCGTTGCTGCCTTGGCTTGGCGCTGCTTCGCGGCGGGCGTCCCCTTCTGGTCATTGCTGGCGCGCCGCTGCGGGCTGCCGGGCGTGGGCTCTTCGATAAGGGTCGAAAATGAGACACTCCCGTCATCGGAAATCTCGACGTGGGGCGTGGTGCCGCGAATCCCCATTGTCGCCACCGGGGTGTCGATCTTCATATCGCCGGTCTTCGCCACTTGGCCGGCAACAAAGGTGAACGTACCTTTGGACAAGCTGATCAAAGTGGAATTCGACTTCCCTTTCGGGTCATAGACGAACTCGTTCAAAACCATGCGAGCGTTGCTGGAGATGTTGAACGCGGTGCCGTCGGTGAAGGCAATGCCGACCGCGCCGTCGGCCGCGGTCTGGACCACATCACCCCGGTAGACGGAATCGCCGACCTTGGCCGCACCGGTCGGGGCGATAGCGGCCTGAAGAACGACGGCTTGGGTGTGTTCGACCGTAATCACACCTTTTGCGGAAACGATTTTCCCGATCGGGGTCGTTTCGAGGCTGGCTACGGCTGGCTGCGCAGTTTGCGCTCGCGCCGAACCCGGAACGGCCGCAACCGTAGATAGAATCAAGCTGGCCATCAAGATGACGAGAGTTTGCGCGCGCATAATTCCCTCCAGGCGGAAGTCCGGAATTCCGTCGGTTTTGTTGACAGGAGGCCCACCGGATCAGCACTTCGGTTTGTCGTCAGCGGCATGACACGGATCCAAGCGCGGCTGCTCCTGCAGTCCGGGAATCCGGTACCCACATTTAATGCAGCCTATGTCGGCCGTATGTGAACTATTTCACACAGCCCGGCCAAAACCAGTGCTAGAGGTCGGAGGCTATGGCCCAAGGTCTTTGGGAAGGACATCGTCTTGGCCTCAACCACTGATTTCGTGTTTCAATACCTACTTTACCCATTGAATTCAACTGTTATAGAGGATAATCAGAGGCTAATAGACGACCAGAGGCTAAGTCGCCTGCGGCAAAAGAAAACAACCAACCCAGGCGCGATTCACCCCAGAGAGGGGAAGACCTGCCATGTTCGATAGCGCCGGCGACGCGCCGGGCGAGGATGCTTGCATGCTCGGCTCCGCTCGGGAGCTGGCGGTCATGCCTGCCCAAGCCATCGGCAAAATCCAAACGACCACCGGTTCGGTCACGGTCACGCACGCCGGCGGCGTTGTCGTTCAAGGCAACGTCGGCGATCCTGTTTACCAGGGCGACGTGATCGAGACTGCGGCTGATGGGGCGGTCGCCATCATCTTCAACGACGGCACCGCGTTCAACCTTTCGGCCAGCTCCCGCATGGTGCTCGACGAATTCGTTTGCGATCCGAACGGCGCCTCGAATTCGGCCCGGTTCAGCGTCGCCCAGGGGATCTTCACTTTCATTGCCGGCAAGATCGCGAAGTCCGGTGGCCTGAGCATCGAGACCCCTTTCGCAAGGATTCGAAGCGCCGCGCAACGCGGCGGGACTGGGATTCTGACGCTCGCCGCATTGACCTTCGCGGTCATCGACGAACTGCAAGCCCACAGCCCGTTCGCATTCTTGGATGACGACCTCATAACATACAAAGACCTGCCGCACGGCATCGTCGAGGTCGTGATCAATGCAGGGGCAAATGCGGGGCAGCGCATCCTGGTTGATGACCCCGGGATTATGACCGTAGTCGATTCGGCAGGGACCGTCACCCGCATCGCGCTTACCGCCTCGCGAGTGGGGGAACTGCAGCAACTCGCGCATGCCGTGTCTTTGCTGGCACAAGACCCTGGCGCACCGGGCTCCGGCGGTTCTTCCGGCAATGGGCTGTCGTCTGATTTCCTCAGGTTACTTCCCATCAACTTCGAACAGCCCGCATCGATCGGAAGCCCAAACATCACGCCTTTCACAAGTCCCTTTATTGAGACTCCGCTGCCGGCGCCGATCTTGCCCCACATCCCGGTAACCGGGACCACGACCGAGGGCACCCCGACGCTTGTGACCGGGACGCTGGCGGGCTTGGGCGTGGTGCAGACGGCGGGGCCGGACGGGCTGCTGGGCACGTTCGATGACGTAATCACCCACTCGACGTTCTCGATATCGAGCGATACGAGCGGATTGCCGAAGCTCATGGCGGGAAACACGCAGGTGAGCTATTCGGTAGTGGGGAACGTGTTGACGGCGTCTGCGGGCAGCGAGACGGTGTTCACGCTGACGGTTGCTGCGGACGGGTCGTTTTCGTTCGAACTTTTCAAACAGCTTGATCACGTCGACGATGGCACCAACGGCGCGAATGCTGCGCTGCGGCTGGTTGGCGGCGGGTCGGTTAACTCAATCGACTTCTCGCCGATCATTCTGGTCGGCGGCACGCCGCTGAGCAGCGGCTTCTTCTCGGTGACGGTGGTCGACGCCATCCCGTCGGTGAGTGCCAACACGACGGCTCTGCTCGACGATGACGCGCTGACAGGCGGCAATCCGGGCGGCACTGGCGACGATGTCGATTCCGCGAATGTCTCGGGGACGCTGGGGCACTCGTTCGGGGCCGACGGCGGCTCAATCGCGTTCCTGACCAGCGGGGCGCCGCCCGGCTTTAGCTATGAGCTGTCGGGCAGCGATCTGTTGATCAAGCAGGGCACGACGACGGTCGTGACGGTGAAGCTCAACGCCGCAACCGGCGAGTATACGGTGACGCAGAACGCGCCGATCCTGCATGCGGCAGGTTCGGACGAGAACAACCAAGCCTTCACGGTGACCTACCGAGTGACGGACGGCGACGGCGACAGGGTCGACGGCACACTTGGCATCAACGTTGACGATGACACGCCGACGGCGATTGCGGAGGCGTCGCAGAACGTTACAGAGGGCGCGACGGTCACTGGGACGTTCGACTTTGCGCCTGGTGCGGACGGCGCGACGGTAACGCATATCAACGGGACGGCGCTGGTGTTCGGGGCCGATGGCTATTCGCAGGCGATTCCCATCGGCGCTGGTTCGATCAAGGTGAAGGCGGACGGTTCGTACAGCTTTACGGCGGACAATCCGACGACGAGCCCGGTGCCGCCGACGACGGCGACGTTCACGGTGACGGACGGGGACGGCGACACGGCGACGGCGAACGTGAGCTTCCAGGTTATCGACGCCAACGTGCCGACGGGCGGCACGACCACGGCCTCGGTTGACGATGACGGTCGGCCCGGGGGCAACCCGGCGAGCGTGACGAGCGACCTTGCGGTGCCCAACAGCGATGGCGACAACAACGAGGCGACGTTTGGCGGGACGCTGGCGTTCAGCTTCGGGGGTGACGGTGCCGGCACGGTCGACTTTGCGTCGATGGGCGGGAAGACCGAAACGGTGGGCCAGGAGACGGTCAGCTACAGCTGGAACCCGGCCAATAACACGCTGACGGCGACGGGTCCGCGCGGGGCTCTGTTCACGGTTGCGGTGAACCCGACGACGGGCGCCTACACGGTGACGCTGGTCGACAACGTGCTGCAAGCGCAGGGCCCGAACGACGAGAACGACGCCACTGCGGCGCTGACCTACACGATCACGGACAAGGACGGCTCGAGCACGACCGGGACGCTCAACATCACCTTCGACGACGATGCTCCGACGGTGAGCGAGAATGCGACGGCTCTGCTCGACGATGACGCGCTTACAGGTGGCAATCCGGGCGGTACTGGCGATGATACCGATTCCTCCAACGCCTCGGGCACGCTGGGGCACTCGTTCGGGGCCGACGGCGGCTCGATTGCCTTCCTGACCAGCGGAGCGCCGACCGGCTTCACCTATGTATTGTCCGGCGACAATCTGTTGATCAAGCAGGGCACGACGACCGTCTTGACGGTGACGCTCAACACGGCGACCGGCGCCTATACGGTGACGCAGAACGCGCCGATCCACCATGATCTGCTACCGGCCGGCGAGAACAACCAGGCGTTCACACTGACCTACCGGGTGACGGACGGCGACGGCGACACGGCGGATGGCACGCTCGGCATCAACGTTGACGACGACACGCCGACGGTGAGCGCGAATGCGACGGCTCTGCTCGACGATGACGCGCTGATAGGCGGCAATCCGGGCGGTACTGGCGACGATACCGATTCCTCCAACGTCTCGGGCACGCTGGGGCACTCGTTCGGGGCCGACGGCGGCTCGATTGCCTTCCTGATCAGCGGAGCGCCGACCGGCTTCACCTATGTATTGTCCGGCGACAATCTGTTGATCAAGCAGGGCGGGCCGACGGGGACGACGGTCGTGACGGTGACGCTCAACACGGCGACCGGCGCCTATACGGTGACGCAGAACGCGCCGATCCACCATGATCTGCTGCCGGCCGGCGAGAACAACCAGGCGTTCACAGTGACCTACCGGGTGACGGACGGCGACGGCGACACGGCGGATGGCACGCTCGGCATCAACGTTGACGACGACACGCCGACGGTGAGCGCGAATGCGACGGTTCTGCTCGACGATGACGCGCTGGCGGGTGGCAATCCC
>Ga0209382_10010694_pt1 | contig 11419 bp, 5 predicted proteins | sample SoiMetdeltSBSDD5_FD_187599 | JGI IMG/M metagenome (GOLD analysis project Ga0209382, IMG submission 187599) | Bulk soil microbial communities from a Populus tree surrounding site in Tennessee, USA - Soil MetaG P. deltoides SBSDD5 (SPAdes) (version 2) | ecosystem: Environmental > Terrestrial >...
CGCGGGCGTGCCGGGAAAGATCGGCGTCGCGGCCTTCGACTTCGAGTGCGGCACGCTCCTGCTCACGGAGGCCGGCAGCAAGAAACGCGCATCGCTTCACCTTCTGGCAGGCGAGGCGGCGTTGACGGCGCACGACCGTGGCGGCCTGGAGCCGCTGACCGCCACGCGCGCGGAGTTCGCGGCGGCGCTGCGCCGCGAGAACCACACGCTGAAGCGGGCGCTGACCGATCCGCGCCTCTTCTCCGGCATCGGCAACGCGTACAGCGACGAGATCCTGCACCGCGCGCGGCTGTCGCCGTTCCTGCAGACGTCGACGCTCGGCGAGGAGCAGGTCGAGGCGCTGCACGAGGCGACGCGCGCCGTGCTGGGCGAGTGGACCGCCCGCCTGCGCGACGAGGCGGCCGCCGACGCGCGCGCGGGCCACGCGCTGCCGCGCAAGGTGACGGCCTTCCGCCCGGGCATGGCCGTGCACGGCCGCTACGGTCAGCCGTGCCCGACGTGCGGCGCGCCAGTGCAGCGCATCCTGTACGCGGAGAACGAGGCCAACTACTGCGCGACGTGCCAGACGGGCGGGCGACTGCTTGCGGACCGCGTGCTGTCGCGGCTCATGAAGGACGACTGGCCGCGGACGATCGAGGAACTCGAGGAGCGGAAGCGGGAGGGACGGGGCTGAGAGGTGCGACGCGCTACTGCGTCACTCCCGCCACCCCGTTCGTGGCCCCGACCTCGCCCGCGATCTCGAACCACGCCTGGAACCACACCGCCACGCCTGCCGGCATCGCCGGCCATTCGTCCTCGATCGGCTGCTCCGCGAAGACCAGCGTGGCGAAGTCCGGCGACGGCACGAGGACCCCGCCGTTGAACGACTGCAGTGCCGGCGACAGGCCGAGCACGAGGAAGCCGGGCGCGCCTGCCGGCACGCCGCTGACCCACATGCTCACGGCTTCGCCGACGAACGGCGCGCCGCTGGCCAGCAGCCGCGGCTCGCCGAAGCTCGTCGCCAGCGAGTGGCCCGCATTCGTGAAGAACAGGGATTCCGACAGCAGCACCTGCGCCGTGGCCTCGAAGGCGCTGGCCACCAGCACGTCCGGGAAAAGGTCCCCGTCCGCGTCGGCGGTGCGCAGCGACGCCACGCCGTAGGCCGAGTGCACCGACTGCGTGGCGGCGAAGGTGAAGTCGCCGAGGCCGCGGCGCAGGAGGAGCTCCGTGCGCGCGGGCCGCGCGAGCACGAGGTCGGGTGCGTGGTCGCGGTCGAGGTCGAGGGAGAGGAGCGAGGTGGCCGGCTCCGTGAGCGTGAAGGACGCGACCTCGGCGAAGCCGGCCCAGCCGGCCAGCAGCCGCACGCGGCTGCCGGCGTCGGTGAGGCAGGCGAGGTCGGGCACGCCGTCGGCGTCGAAGTCGGCGGCCACCATGTCCACGGGCGTCGAGCCCACGCCGAAGGGCGGCAGCGAATGAAGCGTGCCGCCCGTGTTGAGCAGCGGCTGCACGGCGCTCTCCGCGGACGAGCCCACGAGCACGTCCAGCGAGCCGTCGAGGTCGACGTCGACGAGGGCCAGCATGTTTCCCGGCACGTCGGTGGGCGAGGAGTTCACGGCCGGGAAGGTGAATCCGGCGTTGGGCGCGACGTCGAGGCACCACTGGGCGGAGCGCGCGGCAAGCACGTCGGTCGCGCCGTCGCCGTCCAGGTCGGCGAGGGCGAGGGCGTCGATGCCGGAGGCGCCGAGGACGTAGGCCGTTGCGAACAGCAGGTCGCCCGTCGCCTGCGCGCCGCCACCGCCGATGGGGCCGAGGTTGCGCGCGACCTGTAGCGTGCCGCCCTCGTCGGTGGACTCGAGCACCAGGTCCGCGAGGCCGTCGCCGTCGAGGTCGTCGGCGCCGATGTGCCGGCCGTTCTGGCCGAGCGCGATGGAGACGGCCGGGGCGAAGGTGGGTCCGTGGTCGCCGGGTGAGGCCAGCGCGTAGGCGGCGGCGCTCGTGCTGGACTCGCCGCCCTTGCGCGTGACCACGAGGTCGGCGTCGCCGTCGCCGTCCAGGTCGCCGGCCGCAGCGTCCACGGCCGGCGCCGCGACCGCGACGTCGATCTGCTCCGGGAACGAGCCGTCGCCGCGCCCGACCGCGAGCCCCAGGTCGATGATCGCGAAGAGGTCGCTGCCCTCGCCGTCCTCCTGCAGGATCAGCTCCTGGGCCAGCGCGACGTCGAGATCGCCGTCGGCGTCGACGTCGGCCGCGATCGCGCGCGTCGGCGAGCCGCCGAGGTCCAGGTCGACGGACGGCAGGAAGCCGCCGTCGCCGGCGCCGAGCAGCACGCTCATGCCGCCGCCCACCAGCTCGAAGTAGTCGTCATAGTTGACGGTCACCACGTCCGCGTCGCCGTCGTCGTCGAGGTCGCCCTGCGCGAGCGCGTCGCCTTCGATGGGGCAGGGATAGGTGCCGAGCTGCGCGAAGGTCGCGTCACCCTGGCCGAGCATCGAGATGACGCCCTCGAAGGTGGGCGACTCGAACGATAGCTCCAGCGCCGCCACGTCGAGCTGGCCGTCCAGGTCGTAGTCCGCGACGGCGAGGTCCATGGCATAGAAGCTGTCGACCATGGTGGTCTTCACAGATGCGCCGAAGGTTCCGTCGCCGAGGCCCGGCAGCACGGAGACCTTGTTGTCGCCGACGGTGGGCTGCAGCAGCGCGGCCACGTCGGGCAGACCGTCGCCGTTGAAGTCGGCGATCGCGACGCCCGCGGGGGAGTTGCCGATCTCCGGCGACATCCGGCTGCCGAACTTGCCGGTGGAGAGGCCGAGGCCCACGGTCACGCACTTGCAATCGGTGAACAGGTCCGCCGTGACGAGATCCGCCAGGCCATCGCCGTTCAGGTCGCCGAGGTCGCCCCACCAGCAGAACTCGCCCAGCGTCGTCTTCTTGGCGGTGCCGAACGTGCCGTCGCCGAGTCCGGGGTAGGTCCACGTGTCGAAGATGCCGACGTCGACCACGTCGAGCAGGCCGTCGCCGGTCACGTCGCCGCGCAGCGTGAAGCTGCCGAAGCTGCCGGTCTTCTGCGTCACGGCGAAGTCGGCGTCCGGCTGCTGGCGCAGCATCAGGATGCCGGCCGCGCCAGCGCTGGCTTCGGTCACCAGGTCGGACAGGCCGTCGACGTTCCAGTCGCCGGCCGCGACGCCCGTGCTGTAGGCCGACTCGATGGGCAGCCGCGCCGCGGGCAGTGGGCGCGTGAAGGGTAGCAGCGACGCGGACGAAGACGCGGTCTCGCCGGACGCCGCGACGTTCGCGGCCTGGATCGTTCCGGTGGCGCGCGCGGCAGCGAGTTGCACTTGCCGGGACCGCTGCGCGACGTGGGACTGCATCGCAGCCGCCGCGGCTGGGGGCAGGGCGGCGGTGTTGGCGGGCGTGGCTTGCTGTGCCTCGGCCGGCGCCGCCAGGCAAAGCAGGCCGGCCGCGGCGGCTGCCGCTAGCGAGCGATGGATCGGGAAGGCGGGGCGGGGTGTCATGGCGGGGCCTCCCTGGGGCGAGAGTCTGGCCCTGTCCATGCGCCAGCCGCCGGCCGAGGCGGCCAGGAATCTGCTCCAGAGGTGGAGGGCTGCCGGACTTTCCAGACCTTCGCCACGCAGCACCTGGATCCGCCAAGGAAGACCGGCAGCCGCAGGCCCTCGGCGTCGGGCCTGGCGCCAACAGGATCGGCACGGTGAAGGCTCAGCGACCACCGCTCGTCGTCGCCGTCGCGGGCCCGAATGGTGCGGGCAAGTCGACGATCGCGCCGCGCCTTTTGCGGGACATGCTCGGCATCTCCGAGTTCGTGAATGCCGACACGATCGCGGCGGGGCTCTCGGCAACCGATCCGGCCCGGGCGGCGATTCCGGCCGGGCGACTCATGCTCGCCCGGCCGCCTTGCCGATCGCTGGCACTTCATCGACAATTCCGATCTCGCTGCCGGCATGCGCCCCGTGGCCAGCGGCGGACGCGAACAGGACGAGGTGATTCTGGATGCCACGCGCTGGAAAGCGATCAGGCACGCGCAGGGGAGCGCCAGCGTCGACTGAACCCCTCGGCGACCTCCGAGCCTCGGTCGTAGCTCTGAATCGATCGTTGCACGATGCGCCGGAGGTGCACCGGCGACTTGGCCGCGCCATGCCCGCGTGGCGGCGTGGCCGGCTCGTGTGGGTCGAGCCCGGCGAGATGCGGCTCGATCACCTTCTGGTGCGGGTGTCCGCCGGCCGGCGGAAGCTTGGGCGCTAGGTTTCTCGGGCGTCACCCCTTCGCCGTCCACTCCTTGTACCCGTCCCACAGCACCTTCATCAGCCGGCCCTCGCCGTCCACCCAGGCCGACAGGAAGACGCGGTCGCCGCTGGTCACGTCGAAGCGCCAGGTCTCGCGGGACTTGCCGTCGATCTCGACGCCCTCGGGTCCGCTGCACGCGATCGTGCCGCCGGGCTTCACGAGCATCTCGCTGGCGTCGAGGAGGTGCTCGAAGCGCGCCAGCACGCCGGCGCGGCGGGGGAGCAGGGTGACCAGACGGAGGAGCGCCGCGTCGGACACGGCGCCGGGCGGAACCTGCACGGACTTGCTGCGGCTGTTCGAATTCACGCTGGCGCTCGACGGTCCGAATTCGGCGACCAGCTCGAAGGTCTTGCCGTCGCCGTCGTCGGTCGTGCCCTTGGCGATCAGCTTGTCCGGCCGCAGCTCGTTGTCGAGCGGGCCGGTCGCCGTGACCTCGAGCCAGAAGGGCGCTCCGCGGAAGTCGAGGTCGACGCGGTCGGTCAGCGTGACGACGCCGTCAGCGACGGAGGTCGTGAGCACGACCGCGCCGAGCGTCTGCCGGGAGCCGCCCTTGGTCACGGTGTAGGTGAGCTCGCGTCGGCCCCACGCGCCGAGCTTCTCGAGCGGCAGCTCGAGGGCGGCGAGGGGCGGGGCATCGCCGAGGGGGGCTTCCTGCGGAGCCGGGGCCACGGGACCGGCGGGGACGAGCGGCATCCAGGCGACGACCGCCGTGGTGGCAAGAGCCAGGAACGGGTGGGTGATGCGCTTCATGACCCCACATGCGCCGAATCGTGCTCTGGGCGGACACGACCGGGAGCGTCGGGCGCCGGGAGGACGAGATGTTCGCGCAACGGGGCGGGTCTCACCGGAGGACTACTGCGTCGCCCCGAAGATCGCGTTCGTCGCAGCGACTTCGCCGTCGATTCCGAACCAGGCCTGGGCGTAGACCCTCGTGCCGACGGGCAGCTGCGGCCAGCGCCCCGACAGCGGTATGGCCATCTGCATCGGCAGTGCGGCGTCAGGCGAGGGAACGAGCGTCCCGCCATGGAACGGCTGTGGCGCAAACTGAAGGCCCAGGACGAGGAGGCCGAGGACCGGGAGCTCGAGATCCTGAGCGACGAAGCTCACAAAGGTGTCGGGCACCGGTGCGCCACTTGCAACGAGCTGGACGCAATGCGTGCTCGTCGGATGCTGGAATCCGAGATTCGGGAACGGCCCCAGGAGATTGCGCAGGATCGTCACGTTTTCCGCGCCCGTGCACGCGAGAGCCACGTCCAGGCGGCCATCCGCATTGAAGTCAGCCGCCGCCAGGCTGCGCACGCCCTGGTCGGCGAGGTACTGCTGCTCGGTGCCGAAGGTGCCCGAACCGAGATTGACCAGCACACCCAGCGTCCAGCCAAGGCTCGAGGCGATGAGCAGATCCGGGCGGCCGTCGAGATCCACGTCGCCCGTATCGACGTCGCGCAACTCACTGGCCAGCTGGTAGACGGTGGCTTCGGCGAACGTGGCCGGCGCGGTGGCCAGGAGCACGTTGAGCGGCAGCTCCGCATTCTGTCCGACGACAAGATCGGGCAAGTCGTCGCCGTTCAGATCGTGCACGAGGACATCCGTGGGAGAGAGTGTCACTGGCAGCACCGCAACCGCGCCGAACGTGCCGTCACCCCCGCCGAGAGCGAGGGCGGCGCCCGAGACCTTCATCGCAGCCACGGCATCGGTCACGCCATCGAGGTCGAGGTCGGCCAGGGTGAGATCCTTGACGACGCCACCGAGGTCGGCATTCGTTCCCGGCACGAACTGGCCCGAGCCATCACCGAGCCAGACGAGCGTCGTGGCACCCGAACCTGCGACGAGGTCGAGGGCGGCATCACCGTTCAGGTCGCCGAGCTCGAGTTCCGTCACAACTCCCTCGAAGGTGCTGCTCGAGGGGACGAAGACGAGCCCGCCGCCATCGTTCAGCAGGACGGCCGCGTGACTGGACGACTCGATCGCCAGATCGGAGTCACCGTCTCCATCCACATCGCCTTCGGCCACCTTGCCGACGTAGTCCCAGCCTCCGGGCAGGATGCTCGGGACCTCGAAGCTGCCGTCGCCCATGCCGAGGGCCACGGCCAGGCCAGACGGCCCGGTGTCCAGACCGACGACGATGTCCGGTGCGCCGTCGCCGTTCACATCCGGGCTTGCGACCTCGATGGGATACAGATCATCGAGCTCGAGCCTGAGCGGCTGTTCGAAGCTGCCATCTCCGTTGCCGAACTGGACCACGGAATTGCCGAACACGTCGACGACACCGTCACCGTCGAAGTCCGCGAGGGCCGGCGGCCCAAGCTTCGGCTGCGGCGTCGACGTCTCGGCGAGCAACCCGCCGCTCCCGTCGTTCATGAAGACGGAGAGGACGTCCTCGTTGTTGAAGCCGGGCATCGAGCCGTACACAACTCCGCTCACCACGACGTCTGGCCAGCCATCGTCATCGAGATCTCCCGTCGCAGTCCATCCTCCCAGAACGGACGTTGGCAGCGACACGCCGAGCGTCGGCGGGAATCCAGCATTCCAGTGCAGGACACTGATGTGACCGGCGAGAAGCCCCGTCGATTCCTCAGTGAGGTACCTCACGACGAGATCGGGCTCTCCATCGACGTCGACATCGGCCACGACGAAGTCCGGCCCGAACACCGGGGCATCAGGCAACGGCCATGATGCCGGAGGCGTGACGAGCGTGCCATTGCCAACGCCTTCGAAGAGGGCCAACTCGCTGACGAGCGTCGTGGCGAGGTCCGGCAAGCCGTCCTGCGAGAAATCGGCGCTGGCCAGCGGAGGATTGACCCAGTAGCCATCTTGCTGAACGGTGACTTGCTGCAACAGATCGAAAGCGCCTGCGCCAAGGTTTCGCGCGACGGTCAGCGTGGCATCGGAGGCTGGAAAGTCGGGCGACGCAATCAGGATGAAGTCGGGCAGGCCGTCCAGGTCCATGTCGACGAGTTGCTGCTTCGACAAGGCGTTCCCGCCGAAGGCGATCTCGGTGTCGACGGGATCGGAGTACGTGTCGGCGTCGACGCCGACGCGGACGCTGAGCACCGACACGCCCTGGAAGAATCCGGTGAAACCGCCGCCCGTCGTGACGATGTCGCGCAGCCCGTCTCCCGTGACGTCGGCGATCTCGATGGCGACAACGGTCTCGTGGCTGGACGGTGCCTGGATCAGGAGCGACTTGGCGAAGGTGCCGTTTCCCTGGCCAAGCCTGGCGACGGTGCCGCTCACCAGGTCGTGCGCAAGGATGTCGGGCAGGGCGTCGCCGTTGGCGTCGCCGACTGTGGCAGGCGACAGGTCGATCAGAGTGTAGGGGACGTCCTCGAGCGTGATCGCGGGAGCCGGTTACAGCCTCAGGTCCTGCGCTGAGGCAATGCCTGCCACGACGAACGCGCCGAGCATGGGCGCCAGGGCCTTGCCCGATGCTGGCCGTCGGCGTCGTGCCAGCTCCGGTGTCGAGCAACCGGCGAGGACATGTTCGCGTCTTTGGCCGGACGGGAAGCGGCAGGAATTCGGACTCATGGTCGATTCTCCCGTTCGAGAGGCGGCCGCGGGAATGTCACCGATGGCTCATGCGCTCTCCCAGCCTGCAGGCGGCCAACGAATCCGACCGTCGGACGCCGAACCCCTCTTCGCTACAATCCCCCGCTTCCGCTCCCCGTTCCGCCTTCCCCCGCGCAGTACTCCATGGGCGTCTCCACCTCCGACATCGCCTTCCAGATCCAGGACCTGGGGAAGCGCCACGGCGCCCGCGTCCTCTTCGAGGGCGTCACGCTCTCCTTCCTCAAGGGCGCGCGCATCGGCGTCATCGGCCCGAACGGCATGGGCAAGAGCTCGCTGCTGCGCATCATAGCCGGCCAGGACAAGGACTTCGAAGGCCAGATCCTGCCCGCCCCGGGCCTCACGGTTGGCTACGTCCCCCAGGAGCCGAAGCTCGACGAGTCGCTCACGGTGGCCCAGAACGTGGAGAAAGCCGTCGAGCCCATCCGCGCCATGGTCCGCGAGTACGAGGAGGTGTCCGCGCGGCTCGGCGAAGACCTGCCCGAGGACGACATGACGCGCCTCATGGAGAAGATGACGCGCCTGCAGGAGGAGCTCGAGGCGCGCGATGGCTGGGAGCTGGACCGCCACATCGAGCAGGCCATGCAGGCGCTGGGATTGCCGGACGCGGACAGCCCGGTGACGCACCTCTCCGGCGGCGAGCGTCGCCGTGTCGCGCTGTGCCGCGCGCTCATGGAGCACCCCGACCTGCTGCTGCTGGACGAGCCGACGAACCACCTCGACGCCGACACGGTGAGCTGGCTCGAGAAGCACCTGCAGGACTACAAGGGCACGATCATCCTCGTCACCCACGACCGCTACTTCCTCGACAACGTCGTGGGGTGGATGCTGGAGATCGACAGGGGCCAGGTCCGGCCCTACAAGGGCAACTACTCCGACTACCTGCAGGCGCGCCAGGAGTTCTACCGGCAGCGGCAGAGGAGGACGACGAGCGCGGCAAGCTCACCTCCCGCGAGCTGGAAAGGAGGACTGGCCGCGGACGTTGGAGGAGCTGGAGGAGCGGAGGCGAGAGGCTCGTGGGTAGCAGCGAGACAATGAAGCACTCTGGCAGCAGCTCCGGTCGCACGCGGCGGCTGTGAGCGCAGCGAGAGCGACTGTCAGAGAGTGACGCCGATCAGGGCGTTCGAAGCCGCTAACTCGGCGCTCGGTGCGTCGAACCACGCCTGAAAGTAGACTGCGGTGCCGGCGGGCAGGTCAGCGGGCCAGCGTCCGGCGAGCGGCATGTCCGGACCCATCGGCAGGGCAACGTCGGGTGACGGCACGAGTGTCCCGCCTGCCAACGGCTGCGGCGCGAACTGCAGTCCGACGATCAGGAAGCCGAGCGCGCCGGCCGGCACGCCGGTCGCAGTCAATGAGACCAGCTCGTCCGGCGCCGGCGTGCCCGTGCCGACGAGATGGGGGAAGCCGAAGCCGCCGTCGTGCTGGTAGCCGAGGCTGGGGAACGAGGTGGTGCGGTTGAACAGCACCGAGAACGTTTCCTGGTTCCCGACGGCGGCGTCCACGAACCCGTCCGTGTCGAAGTCGCCGAGCGCCAGATTCTGGACTCCGCCGCCCGAGTAGTAGGGCTGCGCCTCCGCAAACGTCCCGTCTGCATGGCCGTGCAGGAAGGTGAGGGCATCCTTGCCGGCGGCGACGAGGTCGAGGCGTGCGTCCCGGTCGAGGTCGCTGGCGGCAATGTCCACCGTGTCGTCAGGCGTCAGGAGGTCCTGTGGAGCCGCAAACAGCGCGGGGCCCGTGGCCATCAGCACGCTGACCCCGGCATCGCCGGCATTCGAGCTGGCCAGGTCCACGAACCCGTTCCCGTCAAGGTCGGCGACGGCCACGTGATTCGGCTGCCAGGACAGCGGCAGTGACTGCGAGGGTCCGAAGGCGCCGCCGCCCAACCCGAGAGCGAAGCGCAGATCCTTGGTCACATTGATCGCCGCGACCACATCCAAAGTGCCCTCGCCGTCGAGGTCGGCGAGCGCCACGCCCAGACCCTTGCCGCCGAGCGGGATCTCGGTAGCCAGGCCGAAATGGCCATCACCATCACCCAGCATCAGCCACGCGCCGTTCTTGTCCACACGCGTGACGACCGCGTCGAGCGAGCCGTTGCCGTCCAGGTCGGCCAGCGCGATATCGCTGCTGTCGAAGGGGGCCAGGGTGATCGGGGCGGCGAAGTCCACGCCAGTGCCCACATTCAGGACGGCCGTCAGCGGTCCCGACGTGACGCCCTGGTCGAGGACCAGGTCGGGCAGGCCGTCACCGTCGACATCGCCGACAGCCAGCTCGTAGGCGTCATCGGGAATCGTCGGTCGTATCAGCTCGCCGAAGCTGCCGTCTCCCTGGCCGAGTACCACGGCTACCGCGTCGTCCGCCGCCGAGAGCGTCCCGACGAGGTCGAGCGCACCGTCGGCGTCCATGTCCGCGGCGGCAACGAGCCAGGCCTTGTCGTCGATCGTGGCGATCGGCGTTCGATCCACGAACGTGCCGTCGCCGACACCGGAGAGGATGTAGGACAGGCCGACGTCCGCAAGGCCATCGCCATCGAGGTCGAGCGCCGCCGGTGGATTGGTGTAGGGATCGAACGAGCGCGAAGTCCCGGAGATGACTTCGGGCAGGAGTGTGCCACTGCCGTCATTCAGACACGCGGCGAGAGGGGTGGGGGCCGCCGGACTCAAGTCGCTGTCGATCGGGCCCAGGACGACGTCCGTCCAGCCATCGCCATTCAGGTCGCCGGTGAACGGGATGTTCGAGCCCGCCACCTCCAACAGCGAGGCCGAGGGGAATTCTCCGGTGCCGTTGCCGGGCAGCACAGCGAGCACGCCCTCCTGCGCCGAGATGCTGTACTCGGCCACGACGATGTCCCGATACCCGTCCTGGTCGAGATCGCCGCTCGCGGGGGAGGGCAGGTGCAGATCGGGCGCCGCGATCACCGGCGATACGAGCGGTGTCGACGACAGGTCGCCCTGGCCCGTTGCCGTGTACACGTTGAGCACTCCCGTGAACTCGACGACGGCAGCGTCCAGCAGGCCGTCCGCATTGAAGTCGCCGACGGTCATCAGGAAAGAGGTCGTGGGCAGCACGGCCGTCGGCTCGAAGTGGCCGTCGCCCGTGCTGCGGGATACGGTGAGCGCCCAGTCGGAAAGATCCGCTCCTGGAGCAGCGAACAGAAGATCGTCGAGGCCGTCGCCATCCACATCGCCGAATCCGTGGTGCTTCGAGTACTTGTAGTAGATGCCGCCAACTGCCGTGGGGCTCTGCACCACGAGGCCGAAGGAGCCGTCGGGCAGCGCCGGAGAGACGGCGAGGTACGGCCCGTCGTCGAAAAGAGCGTTCGCCAGCGTGACCAGATCAGCCAGTCCATCTCCGGTCACGTCCGATGCGCCCACAAGGTCGCCCGCGGGGCCCTCGATGAAGTGCTCCTCGCCAAAAGTGCCGTTGCCGATACCGTGCCGGACCGCCACTCCGTAGGCGTACTCATGATCTGCCGGCGAGATCGGCTTGGACGATGGCGAGAGCGCGTCCGGGATCCCGTCGCCGTTGACGTCCTGGTAGGCCGTCGCGCCCGTCATGGGGGAGGGCAGCACGAGCACTT
>Ga0209382_10010697_pt1 | contig 11418 bp, 14 predicted proteins | sample SoiMetdeltSBSDD5_FD_187599 | JGI IMG/M metagenome (GOLD analysis project Ga0209382, IMG submission 187599) | Bulk soil microbial communities from a Populus tree surrounding site in Tennessee, USA - Soil MetaG P. deltoides SBSDD5 (SPAdes) (version 2) | ecosystem: Environmental > Terrestrial >...
TTGCCGACTGCATCTGGAAGGGTGACGCTGATCGGCCTAGCGTTAGGCCAGTTCTTCCTTACTAGGTCGTCGGTTTCGATAACGGCCATGTACGTCAGGATGATCGTTTGTCCATCGACGCGCCACGACGTTGAGTGAAGAACCTGCGTGGCACGCGAGCAAACGCCGCTCTGCGCGAGGATCATCTCCACCTCAAAATGTGGCTCGCTATCCGCCGGTACGGGGACTCCTGGACGCCAAGCGTCATCACCGCTTAGCAGCCAGATTCCCATGTCGTCAGCCGCTACAGGCCAAACCTCTACCTGAATCGGCATGTTTTCTGCCATGTGCTATTCCTCCTCCTTCTGGGTTGATTCCTTGGCAGATTTCAATAGCTGACCAGCACGAGCTTTGGAGACGCCGATCTTTTCGGCTAAGCCCGCAATTGATAGCTCCTCGGTCTTCCAGATCTTTGCGACGGCCTCTGCCCGGAGATCGGCTCCGTTGTCGCCAAGGTCGCGAAGGACCGATGCCAATTCGGACGCATCCTCGAACGCCTGTTGGGTGTCAGGGTTCGATCGGATCATTGCTGTCGCCGACTCATAGGCGTCTGAGATCGCCTCGATGCAGTCAGCGACAGAGCGTCCGCTACCTGGCTTTTTCTTCGTCACCAGGTCAGCATACGGCATTCGTCTAGACCCCTCTAGACATTGGCGTCTAGTACCCCCTTGACGGCGGATAGACCCCCCTGTACGCTGGAACCGTCAAGGGGGTTCTAGACGAACCGCCTCACATTCCGGGCGATGCGCGAGAGTCGCGCGAGGATACAGGAGGAAGAGATGGCTAGCTACAAGCTTCGGACCGAGGGAATCGAGTTCGAGATTGCGAAGTCGCCGGTGCCCAAGGTGGACCAGGATGGCCGGCAGAAGGTCGACGGCATCACGGGGCATCCGGTGTGGGTGGTCGAGGTGGCTGCGTGGAAGGGAGAGAACGAGGGGGCGGACACGATGGCGGTGTCGGTGGCCTCGGCGATGCCTCCGGCGGTGCGGTGGCGTCAGCCGGTCGAGGTCGTGGATCTGGAGATCATCCCGTGGGCGAACCTTGGCCGTAACAAGGAACTGCGTTCGGGGGTGGCGTTCAAGGCGTCGGAGATCCGGCCTTTGGAGCTTGCCTCGGTTCAGTGATCAGCCCTGCGGGGTTTGACACGTACGTGTCACGGTCACTGTCCATAAAGCTTTGAGTCTGGGGTCGCCTGCTGATTGGCGTCGCTGCGACCCCGGACCCCTGTCAAGTCCCTAGCCCTTCAAGGGGAGGACTCGTCATGTCCAAGTCTAGCCATGGTGGCCTGTTCGGCTCGCCGCGTGCCGGTGCGGTGACCATCGTGGACGCACCGGTTCGTCTCACCTATGCCCGTAAGGCGCGGCTGACGTTCTGGGTCGTCGGTATCGCTACGGCGGCGTTGTCGGCCACCGTGGCCTCACACCATTGGCACCCGATCGTCGGTCTGCTGACCGGCGTCGCTGTCGGCGTCGTGCTCGGGTTCGTCGCCGCCTTGTTCGTGCTGGCTTGGCCGGTGCTGCGCGCCGTGTGGCATTGGGCCGACGCTATCCTGACCGCCGCCGTGGTCGTGTTTGGCTGGACCGCGCTCATGCAGGTCACCGACCTGACCGTGTCGCTACTGGTGGTGACGGTGCTAGTCGGTGTGCCACTGGCTGTCGGCCCGATCCGCCGCCCGGTGCTCGCGTTCATTTGGTGCGCGATCGTGCGGCATCGGCTACGGGCCTCGTTTGCCCGCATGGTCCGCTCCGGTTCTGGTCACCACCCTGGCTGTTTGCCTTTGATCCTGCTCGCGCGGCCGACCCCGGCCGGTGAGCGGGTGTGGGTGTGGCTGCGTCCCGGTCTGGCCCTGCCCGACCTGGAGACCGAGCTATCCCAGCTCGCGGTCAACTGCCTGGCCTCCGAGGTTCGCGTGGCGCGCGCGTCGCGCTCCTACGCCGCGCTGGTCCGTGTGGACATCACCCGCCGCGACCCGTTGCGCGCCCGGGTGGTTTCGCCGCTGCCGGGTCGGATTCCCCGCTTCGACCCGTCCGCTATTCCGGTGTCACCCGGGATGCCTCCGGTCGGTCTGGACCTGGCCGATGTGCCGGAGCCGGCTGACCCGCCACGAACGGCGGGTGGTCGCTCCCCGCGCCAGCGGCGCAACCCCCCGCCCGTCCCGTCGCTGGATGACTCCGGCGACCACGGCGACCCGTTCATCTAACCCGTTTCACGAAAGGAACATAGCCATGAGTCTTCTTGCCCCAGTGTCGTTCCCGGTCGGCCCGATCCAGTCCATTTTCGACCCGGTGTTTCTGGGCATCGACGAGTTCGGCAAACCGGTCTACGTGCCGATCATCTTCCGCAACATTGCCCTGGGTGGCGACCCCGGCTCCGGTAAGTCCACGGCGCTGTCCAACTTTGTTGCCCACTCGTCGGTCTCGCTTGACTGTCGCCTGGTCCTCATCGACGGCAAGCAGGTCGAGCTGGGGCTGTGGGAGGACATCGCCGACGTATTCGTCGGACCTGACCAGCAACACGCGATCCGTACCCTGCGCCGGTTGCAGATCGTGATGGACCGCCGCTACGCCTACCTGCGCTCGCACCGCCGCCGCAAGATCACCCGTGATGATGTCTTCTCACCGATCATGGTCGTCATTGACGAGATCGCCTACTTCTCGGCCACCGTGGGCGACAAAAAGCTTCAAGAGCTGTTCTCCGCTCTGTTGCGTGACCTGGTCGCCCGTGGCCGTGCGGTGGGCATCATGGTGGTCGCGGCCACGCAACGGCCGTCGTCGGACATCATCCCGACCAGCCTGCGGGATTTGTTCGCGTGGCGGTTCGCCGGACGCACGTCCACCGACGCCTCTTCGGACATCGTGTTGGGGCATGGGTGGGTCGCGAAAGGCTTCTCGGCCAACACTTTGGACCCGGACAACCAAGGCTCGGGTTTCCTGATCGCCGAGGGCGGCACCCCAAGGTTGGTCAAGGTCGCGTACCTGAGCGACGACGACATCAAGCACATCGCCGCCTACGCCGCCTACATCCGCCGCCCGAATCCAGACCTCAATGACTGCCCGGAAGGGGAATGACGATGTCACGCCAGCACACAAACCGGCTGATTCATTGGCGAGCAACGATTGTCAACGCGACAGCGCGGTTTCAGCGGCCGAAGGTCACCGCGATCCTTTGCCGCCGCTGCGACAAGTGGGTCAAACCGCGCCGCTACGACCCCATCTGGTACGCGTGCAACAGCTGTGTCCCAGAGGTCAGTTACGCCTACTACCTGCTTCGGCGGGCCACCGCCCAGGACGCGATAGCCGCTGATCGCGCCTACCAGCGTGAGCTGCGGCAGTGGCGTCGGCAAGCCGCCGCCCAACGACGACAGGCCGTCACCAGCGCTGTGTGACTGCTTCCATCCTGCCCGGATCACCGTCTGCCGGGCCGGGTGGTGGCCGCCCCACGGCGACCTTTCAAACCCCAACAACGCCGCCCGGACCAGGTCGGGTCCTGAGAAAGCTGCCCGGTCCGGACGGCTCCACCACCAATCCCATGAAAGGACGTGGCTGTCATGCACCCTACCCAACAACAGGCCCCACCGGTTGAGGTGACGCCTGCCGACACGTTGCGCGCCGCCGCTGTCTACCTGAACCGTCACGGTTGGACGCAGAGGGACTACTACTTCAACCCCGAGCCGGGCGAGGATCTGTTGCCCGCCGCGTGCGCTCTTGGTGCTATCGGCATGGCCGCGCATGGCCGCGAAACCGATTGGCCCGATGACCAACGCAATCCCGGCGCAGCCGAATTCCTCAGCGCTCGCCGTCTGTTGCTCGACTATCTACGCCGCACCGGGCAAGCGTCCCGACAGGCACACGCGATCGGCGACTGGAACGATGATCCCAACCAAACCCATGAAGCCGTCGTTGAGACGCTCACGGCCGCTGCCGACGAGTGGGACCGCATCCACGGCGGTGCCGCATGACCCAACAGGATCTGACACGTACGTGTCAAAACGAGAACGGGTTCGCCTGCGCTGACCTGGTGGCGGTACTGGAAGCCTGCTGGACCACGATCCGGTCCTGGCATCCCGAGATTCCCCAGGCCGTCATCGTCGTGGGTTCCGGCTCACCAACCCGTCCGACCCAACCGTTCAAGTGGGGCCACTTTGCTGCCCTGCGTTGGCAGCACGGCACCGACCTGATGCCCGAAGTACTCGTCTCCGGCGAAGGGCTCTCACGAACCCCGGCACAGGTGCTGACCACCTTGCTACACGAAGCCGCACACGCCCTGGCTGACACCCGCAAAATCAAGGACACGTCGCGGCAGGGCCGCTGGCACAACAAGCATTTCGCCGTTCTGGCCAAAGAACTCGGTCTGATCCCGAGCAAGGACCCCAAAATCGGCTGGTCGCCGTGCACCCTGCCGGACTCGACCGCCGTCATCTACGGCCAGGAACTGGCCGACCTCACCACCGTCCTGCGCGCGTTCCGGGTTCCGGAACTGTTGCGCGTCAAGGAACGCACCAACTCCAACAACGGCCTGTCCATCGAATGTGACTGCGGCCGAAAGATCCGCGTCTCCACAGCGGTCTTCGAGGCCGGGCCGATCCTGTGCGGCCTCTGCAAACAGCCGTTCACCTCTGACGAACCCCTCGACGATGAGCTAGGTGATGAGCAATGACCACATTGGACACCCGGCTCACCGCGTCTGGTCTGGCCATCACGGTGTCCACGCTCATGGAAATCTTCGCCGACCACTTTCGTGGCGAACCCGCCAAGATGACCTGCCCCGGCTGCGGCTACCGCTTCCACGGCAACAACACCTCCGGCGACTGCCCCACCAACACCGTGGTACGTCACCTGCTTCGACAGCGCGAATCCGAAAACCGGAAAGCTGTCGCCAAATTGAGCCCTGCCGCGTTCAAAAACCTCCGCAAGGTCACACCACAACCCGTGCGCGCCAACAAACCTGCGCCTGTCCCTGTGACCGGGGACCTGTTCGACGTCACCCCCTACCGCCGTACCGGAGGTACCCGATGACCACACTCACCGAAACCGTTGTCCCCACCTGGATCGCCGCCGCGCTAGGTGTAGCCACCCTCGCCATGCTCCTTGGGATCGTGCTGTTCATGCTGCGGTCCAAGAAGGCCACGGCAGCACAACACAACCCTGACGCCAAACACCAGAAGGCGTTGCGGCGCCTGTTCCTCGCCGCAATCATCCCCACCCTGGCCGTCATCGCGGCCGTGATGGGCATCAGCTTCAAGGGCCTGTCCTCATTCGCTCGCCACGACATGGGCTGGGACTCGTGGATCAGTCTCATCGTGCCGATCTCCCTGGACGGCATCAGCATTACTTTCGGGTTCTGGGCGTTCGTCGCCGTCAAACGAGGACGCCACCCCGGCCGCTCCGAAAAGATCGTCTACGTCGGCGCGCTCATCAGCGCATGGATCAACTACAACCACGGCCGTCAGGAATGGACCGGCGCCGCAGGCATCTACCTCGGCTTCCTTAGCATCGCCGCCGCCTGGATGTTCCACGAACTGCTCACCCAGTTCATGGACGCACACGAGCACCTGCCCAAAGCACGCCGCAACGGCACTCCGATGTTCGGGGAACGCTGGCTGTGGGCACCCTGGTCCACCCTCATGGCCCGTCGCGCCTGGGTCGTCTACCCACCCTCACCCGACGTGAAGCCCACTGCGGCCAACGCACTGGCCCACCTTGAGCAGACCCGCGTTCAACGCACCAAGAAACGGCGCACCGCCGCCACCACGACAACACGTAAACCGAGCATGCCCAAGGCCACCACTGCCAAGGCCACCACCAAGGCTGCTGTTGCCAAGCCGCCGGCCAAAACGACCCGGCCGCGCAAGGCGAACACCACGGCTGCTGCCGCGCTCGTGGAGCCCACGCCCCCCCTGTCCGACCAGACCTCTGCCGTGTCGGTCCCTGCGGTTCCTGCTATCCCCAGCCCGGCACCGGTCACCGTGCTGCCCGTCTCGGCGCCTATGGCCGCCGCGTCCGCCACAGACTCCCAAGTCGCCACGGCCGACGCCGCCCGCCTCAAGGCACCGATTCCGACCTCACTGCTGACCCGCGCCCGGTACCTGGCCGATGCGCACTCCGAAACCGAAGGAACCCCGATCACGGCCGGAAAACTGGCCGCGCAGATGCGCGTCAACTCCGACGTCGCTCGGCAGATCCTCGCGGTGCTCAACCTTGACCCTGCCCGTGTCGCTAAGCCGGTCACACCGGTCAACGGCAACCCCGTAGGTGCCCTGCGGTGAACGTCTCGACCTCGACCGTCGTACCCGAGCCTTCCGGTTCGGGTGCGGCCCCGACCGCCGAGCCGAAACCCACGACAGTAAAGGAGACCCTATGAAACGACAACCCGAGCCCAAACCCTGGGCCAACTTCCGCGCGGTCACCGCCCGCGATCACATCGCCCTGCGAGCCGCGACCACCGATATGGACACCTGGTACCGACACATCTCCGCCGCCGCAGGCTGCACCCGACCCATCCGCCTGTCCGGGCACCGCCTGACCATCCGGATTGGTGACTCGATTCAGCTTGCAGGGCACGGGAAACCCGCGGTGGCGGCTACCGGCCAGCTTTTGTCCACAGTGGACACGGCCACAATGCCCGATGGCGTGATCTACAAAGCGTGCGGTAACCGGCGAGCCTCGGTGTGCCCGGCCTGCTCGCGTGTCTACCAACGCGACGCCTACCAGGTCCTGCGCGCTGGACTCGTGGGCGGCAAAGGCATTCCCGAGTCGGTCGCGACGCATCCGGCGGTGTCGGTCACCCTGACCGCACCGTCGTTCGGGCATGTCCATTCCCACGTCGTGACCAAGCACACCTGCGGCAACCGGAAACGCAGCAAGCGGTGTGACTGCCGCCCCAACCCCTGCCGCGCCCGCACCGGATCCGGCGAGACCGGCCTGTGCGTCCACGGCAACCCGACCGTGTGTTGGAAGCGCCACGACCCCAACAACCCCGACGACGCCAAGCTTCTCGGCCAGCCGCTGTGTCTGGACTGCTACGACCACGCCCACCACGTCGTGTGGAACGCCTTTAGCGGCGAGCTTTGGCGGCGCACCAAACAAGCCGCCGAACGCCATCTGGCCATCCTGGCGGCCAAGCGTGGCCTGTCCCCGGTCGTGGTGGTTACCGCGTCCGGCAACGTGGTCGAGCGGCCACCCGTGGCCATCTCGCACGGCAAAGCCGCCGAGATGCAGCGACGCGGCGCTGTGCACTTTCACGCCATCCTGCGCCTGGACGGCGTCAACGACGCTGACCCCGGCGACCCGGACGCCATCGCGGCACCGCCGGCCGATTTCAGCGCCGCCGACCTGGAAGCCGCGATCCGTGCCGCCGCCGCCCACACGCACTTCACCACCCCGCCTCACCCCGACCGGCCGCAAGGGTGGCCGATCCGTTGGGGCGACCCGGAAAAGGGCACCGACGTGCAACACATCATCCTGACCGGCACCGACCCGCTCTGCGATGAGATGGTCGCCGAACGCGTCGCTGGTTACCTGGCCAAATATGCCACCAAGAGCACAGAAGCGACCGGCTTTCAGTCCACCCGGATCACCCTGGACAACATCGCCTTGCTCAAGGCCACGTCGAGTGAGCACATCGCCCGTCTTCTGGGTGCCTGCTGGCGGCTGGGCCGACCCCCACAGATCACCGTCCCGGTCTCGCCTCGATCCTCGCTGCAACGGGTGAAAACCCTTGGACCGCAGTGGACCTGCTCCGACTGCGGCACCCGCACCCGGCTACGCCTCTGCCCCGTGTGCGAACCCGTCACGCAACCCAAGGTTGACAACAAACCGACCGAAAACACGGCCGAGGGTGACGGGGACTGTCCGTACCTCCGGCTGCGCAGATGGGCGCACATGCTCGGCTTCGGCGGACACCTGCTCACCAAAGCGCAACGCTACTCGGTCACCTTCGGAGCACTGCGCATCGACCGGACCAGCTATCGCCGGGCGCAGGAACACCAACCGCCCGCCGACATCCCTACCGCCGAGTACAGCGGCGAGGAAACCATCCTCATCATCGGCACCCTCAACTTCGCCGGAGTCGGCTGGCGCAACACCGGCGACGCCATCCTCGCCGCCACCTCCGCCGCCATGGCACGCGCCCGACGACAAGCCGCCAAAGAAGAACTCGCCCACCAGATCGGCACAGCCCTCCAGACACCCCAGCCCTTGGCCGCCTGACCCCGAACCAGGGCCAGTGCCATGCGACATCGCACCTTGACGACTCCATAGAGGACACCCCCCGGCCCGCAATCTGCTCAGTCCAATCTCGACACCACGAGACGAAAGGAGAACAACGTGAGCGCCCAAGCGGTCCTACCCCTGTGGACCGTCCAAGACGTCGCGATCTACCTCGGCGTACCCGTCGCAACCCTCTACGCCTGGCGTAAAAAGCGCACCGGACCACCAGGCGCCCGCGTCGGCAAACACCTTCGCTACGACCCCGAAACCGTACGCAGCTGGTTTAAGCAGCAATGCACCAACAATGAAAGGAGATAGGCCATTGGCACACATCGAAGACCGCTGGTACAAGGAAACCATCGGTTCTGACGGAAAGAAGAAACGGGAAAAGACCAGCCTCTACGGCAAGGGCCTGCGATACCGCGTTCGGTACATCGACCCGACCGGCAAAGAGAGAGGAAAGTCGTTCCCAGACAAAGAAAAGCACGAAGCCGAAGACTTCTTGATCAGCGTCGAGAATGCTAAGCGCGCACGAACGTATATCGATCCTGACGCTGGAAAGATCGGTTTCTCTGACTACGGGCGGATGTACCTCGACCATCGGGGTAACGATGCCTCGACGGAAGAGACAACAGGGTCAAGATTCAAAAACCATATGATTCCGTTCTTCGGCAACCGACCGATTAAGTCAGTTAAGCCAGAAGTGATCAATGAATGGAACCAATGGATGACTGATCAAGGCTATTCTGAGACGACAAAGGCAGTGTCGTTTGTGACCCTAAAGTCCATATTCGCGACGGCCGTCGAGAATGAGCGCATCGCGAAAAACCCTTGCAACGCAAAGACTGTCATCGTTCCAAAACAACGAGATAAGAAGGTCATCCCTTGGCCCCGGAAGGCTGTTTTGGCTGTCCGGGCGGGCCTGCTTCCCCGGTACAGGACGATGGTCGATGTAGCGGCCGGTTGCGGAGCGCGTCAAGGTGAAGTGTTCGGGCTCGGTCTCGATGACATTGACTTTGATGCACGTGAGTTGCATATCAGGCGCCAGATCAAGCGGATTGACTCAAAGCTCGTGTTCGGTCTCCCCAAAAACGACAAAGAGCGGACGGTGCCATTGCCGGACAGCGTTGCGCGTGCGCTCAAGCTGCACATGGAGGAGTTTCCACCAGTGGTGGTTACGCTTCCCTGGGAAGATCCAGAGGCGAAGAAACAGGCCACGGTTCCAGTGATCTTTACCGATTCAAGGTTTGGCGGGATCCATCGTTGTACCTTCAGCCAGAAGCATTGGAACAGGGCCCTTAGAAGAGCCGGTGTTGAGGCCTGCCGCGACAATGGCATGCATGCTCTCCGGCACTACTACGCCTCAGTGCTGATCGATGCAGGGGAAAGCATCAAGGTGGTTTCGGTGAACCTAGGGCATCGCAATCCAGCGTTTACGTGGCGTACCTACGTTCATCTGATCCCTGGCAACGAAGATCGGACCCGGCAGGCAGTTGACCGGCTTGCAGAAGACGACAAACCCTCTGACGGCCTGGGGACGGCCTAGATGAACCTGAAAGCTATGTTGTCGCAGCTCACGGTGCACGGGCTGAACAGAAGCGCGTGTCGTGATGGCCGCCCTCGGCATTGTCGTAGTGCGGGATCACCACGGCGGGCACGCCGGTCAGCTCGCCGAACAACCCCAGCCCCGGCTCCCACGACGGGGAGATGCCCGCCTTGTAGATCTCGTAGACCGGGATGGCGTGCGAGCCCAGCGTCAAGGCGGCGGCGCTGGCGAACACCAGCACGTCGGCCTGGGTCAGCACCGAGGGCAGCTCGGTGGAGCGCCACTGCCGCAGGGCATAGGTCGGCGACCCTGGCCCGGCGAAGATCCAGCCGGCCGAGCGCAGCGCCGTCAGGGCACGCTCGCGCTCGAGGCCGGGCGGCGGAGGCGTGCGCCACGAGACCACATCGACCTTGCGGCCGACGCTCTGCGCGAAATAGCCAACCGTGCGGGCGCTGATCTCATCGGCGTTGAGCTGGAAACCGTAGGGCGTGTCGAGCAGCACCGCGCTCGCCCCCTCGCCCAGCGACTCGAAGATGCGGCGATGCGGCTTGATCATGGTCGGGGTGGTCTCGCCCGACCCCATGATGACCAGCAGGCGCGTCATGTCACTTCACCAGCCTTAGCAACTCGGAGGCGATCTGCTCGGGCTGCTGCGCGTGCAGGTCGTGGTCGCCACCTGGATGCCACACGATCGTGGCGGAGCGCATGGCCTCGGCGGCCGCGGCGACGCGCTCGGACTTGGCGTCGGACGGGTCGGCGGCGGGCAGCAGCAGCGCGGGCGCGGCGACCCGGGGCAGGTCGGGGGCGGGCGGATCGTCCCACATCGACCGCAGGATCTTCATGTGCCGCGGGATCGACAGGCGTCGTTCCAACGTGCCGTCGGGGCGGATGCTGAAATTGGCGAGCGTCGCCTCGATGGCCCGCTCGGACCAGTCGGGATGCGCAGACGAGATCCAGCCGCGCACGCTGGACGCGGTCGCACCGTCCATCTTGGAGGGACGCAGCACCCGCTCACACGCCTTCCAGGTGGAGAAGGAGGCGGAAAGGTCGATCCAGCCACCGTCGACCAGGCCCACGCCGCCGACCAGCTCGGGGTGGCGCGCGGCCAGGCGAACCACCACATTGCCACCCCAGGACTGCCCCACCACGATGGGGCGATCGAGGCCCAGCTCCTTGATGACCACGGCGAGATCGACGGCGGCCGTGGCGGTGTCGTAGCCCTCCTCGGGCGCGTCGGACTCGCCGTGGCTGCGCAGATCGACGGCGAAGCTCGGGTGGCCGGCGTGGCTCAGCGCCGCGGCGACCCCGCCCCACAGCCGTGCGTTGGACGACAGCCCGTGGACGAGCAGGAACGGGGGTGGTTTCGCACCCTCGGCCGCGATGACGTGGAGAAAGATCCCGGAGGACACCTCTATCCGCACGGGACCAATCTAGAGCGCCGGTATGACATCTGGTCCGGCACGATCGTCTCCTTCGCGTCCTTCATGCTTCAGGACGTCTTCGACGTGACATCCACGGAACGAAGAGCGGCGGCGGCCTGCTCGGGGGGGACGTCGTTGACCCACGCGCCCATCGCCGACTCCGACGCGGCCAGGTACTTCAGCTTGGTCACGGCGCGGCGCGGGC
>Ga0209382_10010698_pt1 | contig 11418 bp, 8 predicted proteins | sample SoiMetdeltSBSDD5_FD_187599 | JGI IMG/M metagenome (GOLD analysis project Ga0209382, IMG submission 187599) | Bulk soil microbial communities from a Populus tree surrounding site in Tennessee, USA - Soil MetaG P. deltoides SBSDD5 (SPAdes) (version 2) | ecosystem: Environmental > Terrestrial >...
CGGCGCCCGCGAAGAGGTGCCATCCACTTCGCAACTGGCGCCGGTTCAACGAATTGCGCCGCTCCCGTCTTCGCTGGGCAATCCCAAGTGGTGCCATTGAGGGGAAAAGTCACCTCGGCGTCCGTCTAACTATTCGCTAACCGCGCTATGCATCGGGGTGGAAGGCCGTTAAACGGCGATCCGCCGTGAACCCCGGGGGGACTCCCGTCTCCCGCTTGATCTGGTTTTCGGAGAAGGGGGCCAGCCTTGTTGGCATGGTTGGGGCGCCTGGCGACATGGTCGCGGTCGATCGAGTGGAAGAGCCGGAAGCTCTGGGCCGGTCTTGCCCTGCTGGGGGGCGGCGTCGCCGCGTTCAACGAGGACATGACGTCGTATTGGGAGCGTCTCGAACGCCCGATCCCAGCTGAGCTTCTCCCTGCAGTAGGCCAGGTGGTGCGGCAGGCACGTCGCGCGCACCCGAACTCTCGTTCGGATCGACAAGCCTCCCTCTCTCGCTCTCTCGAGGCATTCGCGGCCGAGCACCGCGTGAGGCTCGCCAATCTCCGCGAGGTCGCCGCGGGCGTCTCGCGGCGAATCGACCTCGCCGACGAAAGCCTGACGCGCGGAACCGTGCTCGCGGCGGACGGCAAGCTCGAGCCGGCGCGCCGCGAGTTCGCGAGTGCCACGCAGATCGATCCGGACAACGCATCCGCCTGGTCCAACCTGGGTGCCGCGTGCGCCCTGCTCGGCCGCTACGACGAGGCGCGGTCCGCCTACGACCGCGCTCTCGTGCTTCGGCCCAATGACTGGCAGACGCGCTACAACCTGGGCCTGCTGTTCGCGCGTACGGACGAGCCGCAGGAGGCGATGCGTCAACTTTCGACAGCTCTCCGCTCGCTGCGTGCGGGTGCCGGGAGCGCCGAAGAGCTGCAGGCGGTGCTCCGGGAGCTGAAGACCGACCCGGGCCTCACAAGCCTCCGGACGGAGAGCGGCTTTCGGACCCTGGTTGGAGGATGACCTTGCAGCCCATCGCTCGCTCTTCAGTCGCCGTTCTCGCGCTCGCCTTGGGTGGCGTCGGGGCGACGGCCGCCGCGGACTCGCCCGGCTGCAATCAAGCTCGCTCGATCGTCGCCGAGGTCGCAGCTCGGTGGGAGGCCGGCCGGGTCGACCACAAGGGCGCGCTGGGCAGGCTGAGCATGGCCCGCGACCTTTGCCCCGCATTCGGTGAAGCCTGGCGGCTCTCGTACTGCAGCGCCAGCGCGCTGGGCGACCAGGCCCGCGCGCGCATTTACCGCGACCGCGCCGTCTTCAACGGTGTCGAGAAGCTCGAATGCGGCGGCGAGGCCGCGGCGTCTGCCTCGGTGCAAGGCGTGGTTCGAAACAAATACGCGCTTCTCATCGGCGTCGGCAAGTTCGGCGATCCGACGATCCCGCAGCTCAAGTTCGCAGCGAAGGACGCCCGCGACCTCAAGGCGCTGCTCGTCGACCCACGCTATGGCAGCTTCCCTGCCGAGAACGTGACGCTGCTCGTCGACGAAGAGGCCACCCGCGCGAACATCCTGAAGGCTCTGAACAAGATCTCCCTCGCCGCACAGGAAGACGACCTCGTGCTGCTCTTCTTCAGCAGCCACGGCTCACCACGCAAGGACGGCGTGGGTCTCCAGGGCATCGGCTACATCGTCACCTTCGACAGCAGCCAGCAGGAGATCTTCCTCAACGCTCTCGAGTTCACCGATCTGTCGGAGAAGGTGGCGGCCATCCAGGCCAGGCGCAAGGTGACCCTGCTCGATACGTGCTACAGCGGACAGACCAGGACTCGCGGGGGCAAGGCGCTCGTCCTCGAGGGCTACGGCGTCGGCCAGAAGGAGGCGAGCCTGTTCCTGTCGGGGGACGGCACCTACGTCATCACCTCCAGCCGCGACAACGAGATCTCGTTCGAGAGCGACGAGCTCCAGAACGGCTATTTCACCCATTACCTCATCGAAGCGCTGCGGTCGGGATCGGAGCCGCCGACCATTCGGGACGTCTACGCCCATCTCAGCGCTCGAGTTCGGGAGGCTGTCGCTCGTGACAAGCGCGCCACGCAGAATCCCCGGTTGCTGCCCGTCGACGGTACAGGGGACCTGAAGATCGGAGTCATTCCTCAGTTATCGCCACGCTGATCTGGAGAAGGGGACATGCATCACGCAAAGGTGACTCTGTTGGGACTGGTGGCGGCGTGCGCTCTCGTGGCCGACGTCGCGCCCGCCGGCGATGGATTCGGCCTGATCGCCAAGGACTTCGCGTACCTTCAGCGCACGCACCCTCCGAAGGTCTTCCTGCGCGGCACGAAGCTCGCGGTGCGAGCGACGGGGCAAGCTCAGCAACTCCAGGGAGCCGCGGGTCGGCTACGCAGCCTGCTCGAAAGCGAAATCTTGAGCGCGGATTCGCGGCTCGCGGTCGACGAGGCGCGTCCCGAGACGCTCATCGAAGTGACCGTGGTCGAGAGCCAGGGCGACGAGAAGTGGGAGACGAGGACCGTCCTCAAGTCGCGCAAGACCGGTGAAGACGCCAAGGGCAAGCCGATCTACACGCAGTACGAAGACCACGTTCGATACAAGATCGTCACGTACTCCTTCAGCATCGCCTACAAAGTCCAGGACGTACGGAGCCGCTCGAGTCTCGACGCAGACACCATCAAGCGTCAGTACCAGCAGGACTTCGCTGAGGGCAACGGGGCGCCCGATCTCGCCTCGCTCGAATCGAGCATGGTCGGCCAGGTCGTCGAGGTCATCAAGCTGCGGATCACGCCGTCGCGCGAGCAGATCGGCGTGCTCGTCCCGCGCGGCAGCCTCAAGGACCTCGCAAACCTCGCGGAAGCCGGGCTCTGGAACCAGTACCTCGAGGCGGTCGAGGCCCAGCCGGCGAGGCCCAAGCCGGTCGACGAGTCCTATCGCCAGTACGCGATCGGCGTCGCCTATGAGGCTCTGGGCTACGCCGCGGAGAACAGCGTCGACGAGACTCTGCAGTACCTGCAACAGGCCTCCGTCTACTACAACCAGGCGTTGCAGATGAATCCCGGCGAGAAGTACTTCTCGCTGCCGTATTCGCGCGGCGCCTTCAACCCGGCGGCGTTTCTTGGAAGGCAGACCGAGCGGGCTGCTCCGCAAGTTTTTCCACCGCCGCACGAGCGCGTCAAAGCGGCGCTGATCGACTACCAACGCATCAAGGAGTTTGCATCCGGCTCGCAGCAGGCGACAGGGGCCAAGAGTGCCGTCGGACCGGGTGCCTCTGGGGCCGCGCCTTCGCTCGACAACGCGGGCGTCATCGAGATGGTCAAGGCCGGCCTGCCGGAAGAAATCATCTTGACCGCCATCGACGACGCAGCGAACCCGGGGTTCGACGTCTCGCCCAAAGGACTGATCGAGCTGAGCAAGGCGAAGGTCAGCAAAAAGATCATGCAGCGCATGCAGGCGAGGGCGACGGGCTGAGTGCGGCGCCTTTTCGTTTGCCTTCTCTTGGTCGCCTCCCCGGGCGTTCGCGCCCAGGATGAGGTCGCACCTGGAGCGAAGGTCGCGTTCCAGCATCCAGGCGGCACCGTGATCACGGGCGGCAGCGGTCCGCTCGAGGGGGCACCCAACCCCACTCCGAGACCATCCCCTTCGCCTGTTCGGGGCGATAAGAGCGACAGCACCAGGGGAGGGCCGACTCGGCATGAGCCCCCTCGTGGCGAGGAGGCGGTTTGGGTAGGCGTCCGCTACTGGCTCGAGCTCCTACGCAGCGATCCGCGGAGTCCGGGCCTACCGGTGCCGGCCGACCGGCGATTCCGGTCCGGCGATCGTGTTCGCTTGCACTTCGAGAGCAATGTCTCCGGCTATCTGTCGATCTTCCAGCTCGGCTCGAGCGGCAACGCGAGCCTCCTCTTCCCGGCACCGAGCAGCGGTCGCGTGGGACAGCGAGTACTCGCGCACGAGAGCACCACGATCCCGGACAACGGCGCTTGGTTCCGCTTCGACAACCAGCGCGGCACCGAGCGACTCCTGGTCGTGTTCGCGGCGCGTGCCGAGCAGATCGACCGCCTCGGACTCGCCGCCCAGATCGACTCCCAGCGCGCTGCGTTCCTCATCGCGCAAGCGGCGCTGAAGACCGGCCGCAAGGACCTCGTGCTCGAAACGGAGCGCGACATGGGGCCGGAGTTTGGGACCTTCGTGGTGAACCTGGCTGGCGAGGCGATCGTGTTGCCGCTCGAGCTCGTCCACGACTGATCGTGCGAGTCGTCGACGTTCAGGGGCCTGTGGGGAGGGGGGTAGCTTGTCAAAGGTACTGATTCTTCTGGTTGGAGCGATCCTCATTTGTCAACCAGCCGCTGCGGCGCTGCCTACCGGGGAGGAAGACGCTCTGCGGCAGATCTACGCGCTCCTCGGCCGCAGAAGAGGTGCCAACAACCTCGGAACGAGGCCTCAGATGGAGCCGCCCGAGGGCGACTCACGGCCGCTTTTCGCCGCGCCTCGAGGGCTCCTTCGACGCCCGCCGGCCGCCGGAGCAGCCAGGGACGCAGATTGAGGGCGCCATCCGGCGTCTAGGCACAGCCCGAGACGCACTTGAAGACAAGCTTCACCCGCACGGTGCGGGGAACTTGCCTGACTTGTCGGGTTGAGTGGTCCGCTACCGGTCAGCCTGTAGGAACGAGGCAAGGCATCGGCGGCGGAACGCTCCCGGTGGAAAGCCTATGAGCCGGTCGCCGCGGCGCAGGCGCTGAGCCCCCCAAGGACGGTGACACGCACCAATCCAGTCGAGCGTTCCGGGAGCCAGAAGCTGATCGGCTATCGGCCCGGCGCTCACGCGGGCGCTCTGGCGGGTCCCAGGGCATCCGCTCGCAAGTCAAACCTCTTCAGTCAGTTGTGCCGTGGCCTAGTGCGTGTGAGGTGCCACCCTTCGCGGGTGCGGCGCGATCGGTTCGTGGGCCGCAGCCCCGGTTCACGACTGAAGTGGGCATCCCCTCCAGCAGAGGGATTTGATCCCCCTGGGGAAAAGCCCGAATCGCGTCCGTCTAACCATTCGACGCAGTACGACAGATGACTCGTGGGGCGTCACGCGGCCGTAGTTGAACCCCCGGTCGGAGCCTAGCCAGGGCATCCGAAGGCGAGGCGCTAGCCGAAGGAGAAGCACGCCGAAGGTAGGGGCGACCGGGCGTCGCTACACCTAGCCGCCCAGCCGGGCTGCCTGCGAGCCGTTCGGTGCGGCGCTTCCAGCCTTTCAACGATCGTGGGATCGAGCTCGTCTCGCTGGGCGGTCACTGCTGTCGCGGCTGGGACATCCGAAGGGACTTGCTGTGCTAGCTATCGGGAGGGTGAGGCCATGGGAGTTTGTCTGCGCGTCGGTCTCGTGCATGGGATCTTGAGTCGGGGAGGTTGGTTCGAGGACGTCCGCCGAAGTCTCCACGGCAACTTTGAGTGCGTCCCCTTGCCATACTGGCAGTTCCTCCCGCCGTTCGTGGTGCCTCTGTTCCTCTACCCAGTCGCCATCCTGGCGATGGTCGCAACCGGCCTCATCGCTCTGGCTGCGGTTCTTATCGGTTCACAGCACGTTGAAGAAGTCTTCTTCACAGCGAGCTCCCTGCAGGGCATCTCGCTGCCTGGGCCCTTTCTGCCGCTCATCGCACTCGCCCTAGTTGCTTCTGACGAAACAACCGCCCAGGATCTAGTCCTTGTCGCGGCACTGGCCACGACGACGATGGCCCTCCTCCATCTACTGCGCCGGAGCGCGATGAAGCGGGTCCGGAGGCAGCTCGGCCGCCTTTGCGGCGATCCTCGCCGCCCGCACCTGATTGCTCACAGCATGGGCAGCTGGCTGGGCGTCAACGCCCTCCTGAACTCGGACACCCTGAGCGTCGACCGCATGATTCTCGCTGGTTGTGTGTTGCCACGGCATTTCGGTTGGCAACGTCTAAAGGGGCGGATTGGGGCAGTTAGGAACGAGGTCGGACGGTTGGACGTGGTGTCAGCGCTTGCCCCCTTCATCCCGGATCTGGGTAGGGCCGGCGTGGATGGATTCCGGGGCGACAGAAGCGAAGTCCACGATGTCGCAATCCCTCTCGGGGAATGCTCACTCTGCGCGGCGCTTGACCCTGGCGACCGTCCGCTCGTGCACAACGTCGTCCTCGAGCGCTATGGGCACTCTGACGTATTCCTTGAAGAGCTTCACGCTCGCGATCTCTGGCTGCCCGTCCTGTGGGGCTTTCCGCCTGATTCGTACAAGGAATTTGGCGCAGCTTGCGCACGTCTTAACCAGCTGTCGAACGACATGAACTGGCTTCAGGCGGAACAGAAGTGCAAAGAACTCCGCGATCAGACCTGGCCGTGGACGACGGGCTACTCACCCGGCAACACCCTTGGGCAGTTCGTCGAAGCGACCATCCGTTCGCGCTATGCCAAAATTGGTCGATCCTTGCCCGACACCGACGATGAGCTCGCCGACTTGGTCAGCTGGGTCATTGTGATCGCGGGCGGCCACCTGGCCATGGCAACTGCGCAGCTCGAGATGCCGACGTACCAACGCGACGTCAACTTGGCGCGACGACTCTTCCCACAAACCGCCATCGGCGCAGCGGTTGAGGACACAACTGTCTGAGCAGAGAATCACCAGGGCATGACAGCGCCGCGGCTTACGCTGGAAGAGACCCTCGCGCGACTATCAAGCCTACCGACCGATGAGGCGGCATGGACGGATCTCTATCTCCGTCTATGGCCTTTCGTGCTCGGGCGCGTCGCACGCCATGTCCACGGCAGTAGCACAGCGGCAGAGGATCTCGCCCAAGAGGTGTTCTTGCGGCTCGCACACTACAAGCCCTTCGACAGGCTGACGAACCCTGACGAGCTCAGGGCCTACCTCACCGTCATGTGTAGAAACGTCGCGAGCAACTACATCAGGAGGCTCCTGCGTAACCCCGCGACTGACTCCCTCGAGGGCCCACTGAGCGAAGTGCTACCAGCCCCGGCAACCTCCGACAACGCGTCAGCGGAGGAGGATCTATGGAGGACCCTGTCCGAGGGGCTGAGCCCGCGCGACCGCGAGTTGCTCAGTTTGCTGGTGGCCGGTTTCGACACCCGTGAGATTGCAGAGGCCAGTGGAGCGACCTACGGAACAACGGCAGTACGCATGTGGCGGCTCCGGCAGCGATTGCGGCGACGGTTGGCTGCCGGCGAGGGCTCGTAGCCGCCACCTGAGCCCGTCACACTCCTTGGTGTAAGAATCGACTGCTGGCGGCGGTTAAGGAGGGCATGTGGTCACCAACCGTTCAGTCGCCGCGATCCTGCCCTCAGCGAGCATTCGGCTCGCGGACGGCGGCGCAGGCCGCCGGTATGAATTGGGGAGGATCTCCTGGTGAGCTCGGACTACGTCCCGTCCTTTCGTCGTGCAGAGCAGCGGAAAGCAGCGGAGTTGGGGATTTCGGAGGACGAACTCCGTATCCGCATGTGGGAACGGCGGCGCGCGGCGGACGCCTACCCCCGACCGGAGTGTCTGGAGCCCGACGAGTTGGAGCTGCTGGCCCTCAGATCCGACAGGACTCTACCCGAAGCCCGCCTCAGACACGTGGAGAGCTGCGCCACCTGCGCAGCGCTTGTCGAAGCCAGTGCTCCCCGCCCCGGTGGGCTCGAGGCTCTCCTCGCTGAGGTTCGGAGCGTCGGGGTTCGGATCGCGGCCCAGCCGCCTCAGCCAGCGGCGGAGCCCGCTCGGATTCGAGAGCCTCTGCTGGTCTGGGCAAGGCTGGCCGTGGCGTCAGTGGCTCTTGTACCGGCACTGTGGTATCTCGGCGGCCCGCGGCCGACTGTTCACCGCCTATTGCCACTCGACGAGCTGACTTCCGACCTCGGCCGCCACGGAATCGGAACTGTCGAGCCGATCCTGCCACACGGCGAGACCGTCGTCCTGGCATCGTACGAGACCGGCAGCTCGCCATCGCCTTCGCTCTCGAGCGCGAGATACTTGGTGAAGGCCAAGTGCCGCCCCTTTGGGCCCGCATGGCTGAGCTTTGGCCGAGCCAAGTTCCAATTGCTCGAGAAGGGTCGGACCTACGCATCCTCGAAAGCGATCTACTCGGGTTGTGGGAGCCTAGCAGCCCTTTCGCTGGCGTTTGTTGCAGCAGCGAGCGACCCCCGCATCGACGTAGCGTCACGGCAAATCACGACCGCGGATCTGGTCGAACGTGATGCGAGTGAGATCCGCTCGGCAGTTCTCTACTTGGAGGGGATCAACGCGCTCTATCGGTTCGAACCAAGCCCGGCGCTGCGCTTTCTGAGCCAGGCCGTCGAAGCTGATCCTCGCAATCCGTTCACGCATATGGCTCTGTCCGAGGCTTGGGGTGCCCTCGGGTACGAAGACAAGGCTGTCACCGAGGCGAAGCTAGCAGCGCAGCTCGCGGACGGCGATCCTGGGCTCACTCAAGTCCAACGCGAACTCATAGCGGCCCGCTTCTTCATCGCGAGCGCCAATTGGGACCAAGCAATCGACACCTACGGGGCCCTGTCGACGCGATTCCCGCACGATGAAACGTATGCATTGAAGCTCGCGGAGGCCCAAGTGGGCGCCGGCCAGGCGCGACAAGCACTCGCTACGCTCGAGAACCTTCGAACGACCCGCCCGGAAACCCAGCATGACCCGCGGGTCGGCCTGCTAGAGGCTACGGCTGCGGGGAGGTTGCCCGATTACGCGCTCAAACGCGACGCGGCCATGCGCGCGGCAGAGGATGCAATGGCAGCAGGTTCGCTGCTGCTCGCCGGCAAGGCGCAGTTGCTGGAGGCACAGGCGAGGTACGCGATCGAGGACGACAAGACTCGTACACTCGAACTCTACCGACATGCCGAGGCCACTTTTGTGGAAGCGGGCTATTCTACGGGTGTAGCAGATATCCGCGTGGAGCAGGCGCGAATTCTAGGGGACAGGATGGGGCAAACGGAGCAAGCCCGGGAGCTCCTGTTGCAAGCTCGCGGAACGTACCAAACCCTCGGGAACCCTCACAGGGCTGCGTTGACGAACCTCCTCCTGGGTCACACCGAAGCGGATGCGGGGCGCCGATTGCAGGCGCGGAACTACTACAAGAATGCGCTGGCCGGCTTCGATCAGCTGAAGGACGGGCCGCTGCGCGCACTTGCCCTGATCAGCGTTGGCACTTTGGACCGCGAGGAGGGCCGCTTGGATCTAGCGCTCTCCAACCTCACCGCAGGTCTTCAGCTATGCGACCGCTTGCAGGATGTGAGGTGTCGCGCCTTCGCCCTTTCGAATCTGGCCTCCGTCCACGAGGCGCGCCTTGAGCTCGACCTCGCCTTCACTGCGCTGCAGGAGACCCTAACCCTCCGGCGCAAGATCGAAGACCGTTCAGGCGTAGCAAAGGTTCATCGCGCCATGGGCGAGATCCTGCTGCAGAAGGGACAGCTCGCCGATGCGCAGACGCAGTTCAGGGAGGCCCTCGAAATCCAGAAGCAACGCGGCGAGCCGGTCGAGGTCGCAGTGACACGCCTATCCATGGCTCGGCTCGAAAGCGCTCGGGGCGGATCAGCCCGAGCCATCGAGCTCGCAAAGCAAGCCGAGGAGCAATTCAGAAGCGCCGATCGAAAGCTGGAGCTCGTCCAGACACAGGTCGTACTGGCCGATGCGTACCTGAACAGCGGCCAAGACGTGCTCGCGCTGGCGTCGGCCGAAAGGGCGAGCGACCTGCTCGCCGACATCAAGGTCTCCGACACCTCGACACTCGAGGTACGGGACACTCACTTGTCTACGTTGATCGCCGAAGCTCGCGTCGAGGCCGCGACGAGCGCGGGCTCAGAAGCGAGAACTATGCTCGCCAACGAGCTGGCCGCCTGGAGGGGCCCTTCCTCGGCAACACAACTCGAAGCTCGGCTGCAACTCGGTTTACTCGAGACTCGTAGCGGCGTTCCTGGTGGTGCGGAGCGCGTAGCCAGTGTTCGTGCCGAGGCAGAACGGAGACACCTTGGCCTTCTAGCGAAGAGGGCAGAGGTTAGCCCGAGGTAGGCCCCGGAGATGAGGTGCCCCAAGATCGAGGTGCCAACCTCTCCGACAGTGCCGCTCCGCGGAAGAGACGACCCCGCACTGGGCGAACGGCGGGCTGCCATGGACCGTGCTGCCATGGACCATGGACCGTGCCATGCACCAGTCAGGCGACGACCAGCTCGGATAGCCGCTGAATCGCTCAGAAGCGGCCAGAGGCCCGACCTCCACATCGCCAGGTGAGCGGGCAATGCATCGGCGGCGGAAACGCTCCCGGTGGAAAGCGTACGAGCCGGTCGCGGCGGCCCAGGCGATGAGCCGCATCCCGGAACGCGTCGGCGAACCGCCAGCATGCCGCGCGCAGCGCCAGCCGCCTCGGGAAGCCGCGAGGAAGAGGTGCCACCGTCTTGGGAGAATCGCCTAAGCAGCAAAACTCGGCGGGCCCGAACGGGGGGAGGTGCGAACGGGGGGAGGTGCCAGCGACCTCGGAACGACCGTTCCGAGGGCCCTCTTCGGCCGCGCACCTCGTCGGCCGCGCGAAGGACTTGCGGCCGCCGGTAGCTCTAATCTTCTAGCGAAGCGTGGCGCCGGGTTACCCTCATCTGCGGGAGGAATGTGATGTTTCGACCGATAAAGGGTGGTTTCTGGGGAGCCGGGGCCCTTGCCTCGGTCGCGATCGGCTTGGTCGTGGCGCTCGCCGGGCCTGCGGTTGGCAGGTCCGATCAGGCGCCCACTGCCGTCGGGTCTGCCCGTCCTGACCCGATCGCTCAGGAACTGCAGGCTGCTCTGGACGATGTGGTCGCCGCCGGCGCCAGCGGTGTCACCCTCCGAGTGGACGATGGAAGGCGCTCCTATCGCCTGGTGAGCGGCCAGTCGCGCCTGGAGCCGCCGCAGCGGATGCGTCCCGAGGCAAACATCCGGGTCGGCAGCATCACCAAGACGTTCGTCTCGACCGTTGCCCTGCAGCTCGTCGGGGAGGGCCGGCTGAGTCTGGACGACACCGTCGAGCAGTGGCAGCCGGGGCTGATCCCCGGCGGTGCGCAGATCACCGTCCGTCAGCTGCTCAACCACACCAGCGGCCTGTTCAACTACACCGATGACGATGCGTTCATCTCGGGAGTTTTGACCAATCCACTGAACGCCTATACGCCGCAGCAGATCATCACGCTGGCGAACAGCTATCCACCGCGGTTCCCCCCGGGTACGAGTTGGAGCTATTCCAACACCAACTACATCGTCGCCGGTCTCATCCTGCAGCAGGTGACGCACCAGTCGATGTCGCAGCTCATCCAACTGCGCATCACTCGCCCTCTCCGCCTGAAGCACACTTATCTCCCCGAGAGCTCGCCGGACATCCAGGGCTACTACGCCCACGGCTACTTCCCACCGGCCCTGACCGGTGAGGGGTACGTCGACGTCACCCGCCTCTCCCCGACGGTGGCCTGGGCCGCCGGT
>Ga0209382_10010699_pt1 | contig 11418 bp, 8 predicted proteins | sample SoiMetdeltSBSDD5_FD_187599 | JGI IMG/M metagenome (GOLD analysis project Ga0209382, IMG submission 187599) | Bulk soil microbial communities from a Populus tree surrounding site in Tennessee, USA - Soil MetaG P. deltoides SBSDD5 (SPAdes) (version 2) | ecosystem: Environmental > Terrestrial >...
GTCGCCGGCGACGGCCGCGATCACGGCGGCCAGGTCCTCGATCTCGCGCTCGACGGCGTAGGGCGTCGTGTCACCGCTCAGGCCGCGGCCCCGCCGGTCGTAGGTGACGGCGGTGATCCCGGTGGCTAGCTCCTCGGCCAGCGACCGCAGCGAACCGAAGTCGCGGTAGCCGCCGGCCGCGTGCACCATCACGACGGGCGACCCCTCGTGACCGTCGGCGCCGGTGCCGAAGCGGTCGTAGGCGATCGTGGTGCCGTCGGCCGAGACCGCTGTCCCGGCCACCGGATCGGCGGTCGTCTGCGTCATGCCCGGATAGACGAGGCGGGCCCTAGCGATTCATCGGTGGGACGTCGGATGCTCAACGTCCGTTGGGGCCGCGCTCCCAGCCGGGTGGGGCCGGGGAGCCGTCGAGGGCCGGCGGACCGTCGAGGGCCGGCGGCTGCGGTGCCCCGCGCAGGTCGACGCGCTCCGCGGTCGTCGGGGGGAACGCTGGCCCCGGCTGCCCGTGCGGTGCCGGGGCCGGGCCCGGAGCGAACGGCGCCGGACCTGCCGGCGGAGCGAAGCCGTCGGGGACGAACGGGGTTCCGGTCGGCGTGAGCGGTCCGGGCACGGCGGGTCCGGGGACGGCCGGCGTCGGCACGGTGGGGAGGCCGCCGGCGGGGGTCGGCGTCGGCATCGCCATCTGCACCAGCATGTGGCCGGGCACCTCGATCGTGGCGGTGACGCCCTGGCCCGGGGTGGGGGAGAGGGCGACCGCGATGCCGTGCCGGCGGGCCAGGCTGCCGACCACGTAGTGGCCGAGGTACTTCGACGGGGCGATCGTGAAGCTCTCGGTGCCGGCCAGCCGCCGGTTGGCCCGGTCGAACTCCTCGAGGGGCATGCCGACGCCGACGTCGATGATCCGGACGGTGTAGCCCATGTGGTGGCGATCGCCCCGCACCTCGACCGACTGGTCGGGCGGCGAGAACGTCAGCGCGTTCTCGAGCAGCTCGGCCATCAGGTGGGCGAGGTCGCCGGCGGCGGCGCCCATCAGCCCGGTGGTCGGCTCGGCGAGGACCGACACCCGGCGGAAGTCCTCGACCTCGCCCAGCGACGCCCGGATCACCGCCGCCATGCGCACCGGCTCGTTGCGGTGGCGGGGCGGGTCGATCTCGGCCAGCACCAGCAGCGACTCGGCGTTGCGGCGCATGCGGGTGGCGAGGTGGTCGAGCTGGAACAGGTTGGCGAGGGCGTCGGGATCGGCCTCCTCCCGCTCGAGGTCGGTGATCAGGTCGAGCTGGCGGGCCAGCAGGTTCTGGTTGCGGCGGCCCAGGTTGACCAGCGAGTCGGCCACGTTGCGGCGCAGCACCGCCTGGCCCACGGCGAGCTCGACCGCCGAGTCCTGCACGGTGTTGAGCGCCACCGCCAGCTCGCCGATCTCGTCGCTGGTCTTGACCTCGATCGGCAGGACCCGGGGGACCGAGATGTCGTCGCCGAGCGGGGTGTCGAGGACCTCGGACACGGCGTCGGGCAGGTGGCGGTTCGCCATGTCGCTGGTCTGGCCCGTGAGCGCCCGCAGCGGCCGGGTGATCGACCGCGACGACACCAGCGCCGCGGCCCCGGCGGCCAGCACCGCGGCCGCCAGCGCGAGGTAGTACAGCCGCTGGCGCTCGGTGGCGCTGGCCCCGAGGTCGTTCGCCTGCGTGACCAGCAGGTCGCTGACCCGGTCGCGGTAGCCGTTGTACGACTCCTCGTTGGGCACGGTCACGATGTCGAGGAACTCCTGGAAGTCGATCCTCCCCGTCGCGATCGCCTGGCCCACGTGGGCGGCCACCTCGACCGTGAACACGTGCAGCAGCTCGCGGTCGGTGCTGTGCGCGTAGGCCCCGACCATGTTCGACTCGATGGTGCGGGCGTCCTCCTTGAACTGCTCCAACATGTCGCTGAGCTCGGTGATCTCCTGGCGGGTGTCGACGCCGCCCTCGCTGAGCAGCGACCAGACGATCGTCCGCCGCGACAGGTTGGCGACCACCTCGACCTGGCGCGACGCCGCCGCCACCAGCCCCGCGCCCTGGCGCAGCTCGGGGTGGCTGATCTGGCGGGAGATCTCGGAGACGCTGTCGAGGAACGGCGCGATCATCTCGCCGTAGTCGGCGAAGATCTCGTCGCCGAACCCCGCGTTGGCGATGCCCCGGGGCTCGTCGAAGTCGTCGAGCTTCTGGCGCACCGCGGCGAGCCCGTCGAGCTTGTCGAGGGCCGGCTGGAAGAGCGCCACCGTGTCGGGGTCCTCGTCCTGCAGGCGGCTCTCGAAGCCGGCGATGGCGTCGTCGGTGGCGCTGCGGGTCTCGTCGTAGCCCTCGACGTTGACGGTGACCACGCCGCCCTGGCCGATCAGCTCGACCGCGGCCCAGCTCCGCTCGTCCTGCAGGGCCTCGAGCAACCCGCTCGGACCGTCGGTGGCCGTGGCCAACCTGGCCTCGCGCCGCACCTCGGCGGTGTCGTGCGCGAGGTTGAAGCTCTCCAGCGTGACGACCACGGTCAACGTGGCCAGGGGCGCGACGACCAGAACCGCCAACTTGTGGCGGATCGCGATCCGTCTCAGCGGATGTGCCCCGTCTTCTCTCTCAATGACGTACCGGCGCATGTCCTTCCCCGGCCGAACGTCCCCCTCAGCGAGCGGAACAATAGCCACAGGGATCCCGGTGGGCGCTGGATCCTGTTCAACCAGCTGTCCCTGCCCTTTCGCGCCTCGTGGCGGTCGCCCACCGGCAGCGACGATGGTGGCCGCGGCCGGCGGGGGCGTGGTCGGGGCGGCGGTCCCGGCCGCGCCCCCGCCGGTGGTCGCGGCGGAGCGGGTTGGTGGGTCGTGGGTGGTGGGGTCGGTGGCTAGGTCTGCTGGGTGATGCGGACGTCGTCGACGCCGGCCTCGACGAGGCTGGCGGTGCCGGCATCCGACGCCTGGATGAGGATCTGGATCGACTGGCCCCGGAACGCGTTCAGGTTGGCGGTCGCCGTGGCCCAGGCGCCGGCCCGGTTGCTGGCCGCCCCGTTCTGGTTGAACACCTGGGTGGTCCCGCCGGCGGTGACGACGCTGATCCGGAAGAAGTCGGTGCTCGACGAGTTGTTGAGGTGGGCCAGGTACCACTGGGCCGACAGCGAGACCGTCCCGGTCGACGGCAGCGTGATCGCCGGCGAGCGGATGCTCGTCACCCCGCCGTCGACGTCGTTCTCGCCGGCCGAGGCGCCGGCGGCGGCCCCGGTCACCAGGTCGTTGGTGCCGCTGGTGGTGGTGCCGAGCTGGAGCGCCACGCCCGAGCTGGTGGCGGCCGGGTCACCCCGCTGCCACGCGCCGAGGGTGGCGGTGTCGGTGCCGTTGGGGTTGACCGTCCAACCGGTGGCGGCCTCGAAGTTGTCGGAGTAGACGGTCGTCGGCGCCGGGCCGCCGCAGGTCACGCCGATGATCCGGTACGGGCAGTCGGCGTAGTCGAGGAACAGCAGCACCGCGGCGCGGTTGCGGCTGGTCTGGGCGGCGATCGATCCCTCGCCGGGGTAGAAGCCCGGGTTGCCGACCGGGAACATCTCGAACGTGTAGCTGAAGATGCGGTGGACGCCCCACATCCAGTCGTCGATCGAGCCGTCGGTGATGTAGAGGTCGCTGGCCTGCTGGGGCGTGTAGCCGTTGGTGGCCGCCATGGCCTGGCCGAGCGTGGCGAACGCCGACCGGTCGGTGGCGTTGAGCCCGGGCGCGGTGTCGTTGAACGTGTAGCCGTAGGGCCACAGGATCAGCTCGCCGTAGGTGTGCCAGTCGATGTGCGCGGTGATCTGCTGCTGGCCGCCGACGACCCGTGATCGCACGAAGTTGGCCATGACCTGGACCTCGGTGGCCGACTCCGGCGCCGAGCCCCGGTAGGTCTCGCTCGAGGTCGTGCCCGACGAGCCGCCGCAGCAGCCCCACTGGTAGTTCCAGTTGCGGTTGAGGTCGGTGCCGATCGACGAGGACCCCGGGTTGGTCTGGCGGTTCTTGCGCCACGAGCGGAACCCGGTCGAGGTCTTGTCGTACTCGGTGCCGTCGGGGTTGACGTTCGGCAGGATCCAGATCTCGCGGCTGTTCACCAGGTTGGTGATCTGGGTGTCGCTGCCGTACCCGTCGGTCAGCAGGTTCATGATGTACACCGCCATCTCGACGGTGAGGATCTCGCGGGCGTGCTGGGAGTGGGTGAACAGCACCTCGGGCTCGGCCTCGTCGGTGGCGACGTTGTCGCTGATCTTCACGGCGAGGATGTCGCGGCCCTGGAACGACTGGCCGATCACCGACCGGCGGGCGATCGTCGGGTGGTCGGCGACCAGCTGGTTCACGAACGTGTTCAGCTCGGCGAAGTCGTGGTAGCCGCCGAAGCCCGGCGGCAGCACCTGCGTGGTGGGTCCGGTGACCAGCGGTTCCACGGTGTAGCCGAGCCTTGCGATGGCCTGGGCCTCCGCCGGCGTGGCGGTCACCACCACGCTGCCGGCGTCGACCTGGTCGATGGCGGCGCCGGTGCGGGCCACGGCGCTGCGCTGCACCGCGTTGGACGGGCCGGTCACCGTGTACTGCCGGCTGCCGGTCTGGACCGGCTTGGCTCTGACGGTGGCCGACGAGGCCTGTCCGGCGGATCGCGGCTGCGGATCGGCCGACGCGGCGGCGAACGAGCTGACCAGCAGCGCGATGGCCCCGAGCCCGGCGGCGAGCAGGTGACGTCTCACGGGCAACTCCTGACGTGCGGACGTGGACGTGGCGGTTCGACGGCCGCGCCGTCCCCCCTCCTCAGGAGCCCGCAACGCCGCGTGGCTGCCGAGTGGACGTCGTCGTCAAGCCGGCAGCAGTTCCCTGGTGCCAGCGCGCCCGCTGGCCTGATTTTACGACGTCTCCCGGGCTATGTCGGCTGGATCGCCGTGCTTCACCCTCCGTGACCAGGGCGAACGAGAGTCGCCTTGCCTATTCTCTAGTAATAGGTGAACCTAACAATCACGCACCGTGGACGGGAGGGCAGGCATGAGGACCGAGAGCGCGGAGAGTGGACGCCAGAGACGGCGCCGGGGTCGAGCGGGCGTCGCCGTCACGCTGGCGGCGCTCTCGCTGCTCGCAGCGGCCGGGTGCAGCGGCGACGATGACGACGCGGCGACGTCGGGCGAGCCCGCCGCGTCCGCCGGATCCGGCGTCGAGGACGGTGCCTTCCCCGTCACCATCGAGCACCAGCACGGCAGCACCACGGTCGAGTCCGAGCCCGAGCGCATCGTGACCGTCGGGCTCACCGAGCAGGACGTCCTGCTGGCGCTCGGCGTCGTGCCGGTCGCCACGACCGAGTGGTTCGGCGAGCACCCGGGGGCGATCTTCCCGTGGGCCCAGGACGAGCTCGAGGCCCTCGGGGCCGAGCCGCCCGGGTCGGTCGGCGACGCGACCGAGCTGAACGTCGAGGCGGTCGCGGCCCAGCGGCCCGACCTCATCCTGGCGCTCTACGCCGAGCTCGACGAGGACCAGTACGAGCAGCTCACGGCCATCGCACCGACGATCGCCCCGTCCGCCGACCACGCGTCCTACGGCATCCCGTGGCAGGAGATGACGCGCACGGTGGGCCGGGCCGTGGGCCGTCCCGGCGCGGCCGACGAGCTGGTCGACGAGGTCGAGGCCGAGCTCGCGCAGGTGCGCGAGGAGCACCCCGAGTTCGAGGGGGCGTCGGCGGTCGCCGCCACGCCGTACGAGGGCATCTTCGTGTACGGGCCCGACGATCCCCGCGGGCGGTTCCTCACCGCGCTCGGCTTCGAGCTGCCGGCGGGGCTGGCCGAGATCACCGGTGACGAGTACGGCGGCAACCTCAGCAACGAGCGGGCCGACATGCTCGACGTCGACGTCATCGTCTGGGTCGATCCCGACGACGCGGAGGGGCCGCTTGGCGGTCCGCTCTACGACACGCTCGCGGTCCACACCGAGGGCCGCGAGGTGCCGCTCGACAGCTACGACGATCCGCTGGGGGCGGCGACCTCGTTCGTGACGCCGCTCAGCCTGCCGTACCTCCTCGACGGCATCGTCCCCCAGGTCGCCGCCGCCATCGACGGCGACCCCGCGACCACCGTCGCCGACGCGGCCTAGCCAGGCAGGCAGGCGAGCCCGGGCCCGGGGGTCCCCCCGCCCGGGTCCGGGCTCGGGTCGGTCGGTCAGCGAGGACCGGAGCGGGCGAGGTCGGCGAGGCCGCCGACCTCGTCGATCCAGCCGGTGGTGTGGACCCAGGTGACGCCGATGTCGGCCAGCTTGGCCAGGTCGGCGCCGTCGGGGACCCCGGTGTCGGCCACGACCACGTCGATCGGACCGGCGCCGGCGGGGCGCTGGTCGGCGATGATCCCCACCGCCTCCTCGATCTCGCCGGGCTCGACCCGCAGGATGGCGCCGTTCTCGCCGAGCTTGGCGAGCAGCACGCCGTCCCACCGGGCGGCCCGGGCGAGCGGGTGGTGGTGGGGGAGCACGCAAGCGGTCCACACCGGGATGCGGGGCTGCTGCACCGGCGTCGGCACGAACTGCGCCCCGGTCACGTCGTAGTGGCGGCCGTGGTGGTCGAACGGCTCGCCGCTCCACAGCCCGGTGATCACCTCGAGCGACTCGTCGAGCTTGGCGGCGAGGGTGGGCCGGTCGGCGGGCTGGCCGTAGCCCGTGTACTCCTCGGGCGGTTCGCCGAGGCCGACGCCGAACACCATGCGGCCACCCGACAGGCGGTCGACGGTCACCGTCTCGCGGGCCAGCTTCTGGGGCCGGCGGCGGGCGGGGGCGGTGATCGACGTGCCCAGGCGGATCCGCTCGGTGCGCACCGCCAGGGCGCCGAGCACGACCCACGGATCGGCGGTCGGCATCGGTGCCTCGGCGCTGCCGTGGATGTGGTCCCACAGGAACACGCCGTCCCAGCCCGACCGCTCGGCGGCGACGCCGAGGTCGACCAGCCGGTCGGGATCGGTGAGGTTGGGGAGGCTCAGGCCCAGTTGGACCGGGCGCGCATCGTCGGTTCGATGGGTTGGGTCCATGTCCCCATGGTCCGCGCGAGACCCTGCCACCGACTGTCAGGAATCGGGGATCGCTCTCAGGCGGGCACGGGTGGCCCGTACACCGCCGCCGTCCGCTGCCGGCGGGCGCGCTGGGCCCGGGTCGCCAGCAGGCCGGCGGCCACCACCGTCGCGTAGAACGCCCAGCGGACGGGACCGAGGTCGGCCGCCCCGGCGAGCTCGCGCACGCTGGTCAGGACCAGCAGGCCGCCGGCGCCCACGCCGAGCATGGCGGGCGAGACGTGGCGCACGGCCCAGGCGGCGACGGGAGCGGCGAGCGTCCCGCCGACGAGCATGGCGGCGACGATCCCTGCGTCGAGGCCGCCACCGCCGACAGAGGCGAGCAGCGAGCCCGAGGCCGCGCAGGCCACGGCGACCTCGGCGGTGTTGACCGAGCCGATCGCCACCCGCGGCTCGATGTCGTCCCGGGCGAGGAGCACCGGCGTCACGACCGGACCCCAGGCGCCGATGAGCCCGTTGGTGATGCCCCCGGCGAACGCCGCGACCGACAACCCCCGCCGTGGCGCCCGGCGCTGCGCCCGTGTGGGAGCCGGCGCCGGGATCGTCGCCTGACGGCTGAAGCGGACGAGGATGCGGATGCCCACGACCAGCAGCAGGGCCGACAGGTAAGGCCGCAGCCGGTCGCCGTCGACGTTGGCCAGGACGGTCACCCCGATCACCGCGCCGACCACACCGGGCCCGGCCAGCTGCAGCACGAGCCGGCGGTCGACGTTGCCGAAGCGCCAGTGGGCGGCGCCACCCGCCGTCCCGGTCACCACCTTCGCGAGGTTCACCGTGGTCGACACCGCCGCGGGCGCCAAGCCGCTCGCGAGCAGGATCGACGACGACGTGGGCCCGAACCCCATGCCCAGAGCCCCGTCCACGAACGAAGCCATGAACCCGGCGATCGCCACCAACACGAGCGTCCCCATAGCGCTCCATTCCTATCAAAGAACTAGGAAATGTCGCTTCAGGTGCGCCAGGTCTCGAGGAGGGCCCAGAACCCGGCGGTGGTGTGGTGGCTGTAGTCGGCGTCGCGGGTGGGGTCGCCGTTCTCGATCCAGGCGAGGGTGGCGTCGACGAGGAACGAGAACAGCACATCGGCCTTCCAGCGGTCGACGACGGCGTCGCCGGTGTGGAGGTGCAGGAGCTGGCGGACGACCTCGATCGTGGTCTCGCGGAGCGAGGCGGCGTACGCCGCGAACATCGGCTCGCGGGCGGCGTGGCGCCACAGCAGGGTGTAGCCGTCGGGGTCTTCGCGGGCGACGACGAGCTGGGTGCGCACGCCCACGCCCCGGTGCGGCGGCTGGGCGGCCAGCCCGGCCTGCAGCTCCTGGCCCAGCCGCTCGAAGACGCCCTGGAGGATGGCCCGGTAGAGCTCTTCCTTGGTGCCGAAGTGCCGGTAGACGATCAGCTTCGTGACCCCGCAGGCGGCGGCGACGTCCTCCATCGAGGTCTGCGCGAAGCCGGTCTCGGCGAAGGCCGCGGCGGCCCCTCGCAGGATCGATGCCCGTCGCTCGGCACGCGGCAGCAGCTGCTTGGTCTGGACAGGTATACGGAGCATTGTATACCGTTGCGTACACACCGAGAAAGCCCGAGAAAAGTCCCAGGATCCGGGGGAAAGTCGATGGCTGTGACAGGGCAGGTCGAGTTCACCGCCGACGAGCTGCTGGCGGACGCGCCGGTGAGCGAACCGCTGATCGCCGGCGGCGTGCGCTGCCACGGCGGGTTCGACGAGGACGGCAACTACGTCTCGCCGCGCACCCGGTTCCGGGTCCCCGCCATCGAGAGCTGGCAGGCGCGGCACACCGAGCTGTTCGGCACGTCGACCGTCGAGGTCCCGCTCGAGACCTGGGGCACGCACTACCCGAACGAGGCCCAGGCCCGGTTCCTGATCGGCGCCGGCGTGCCCGAGCCGCTGATCGCCACGCTCACCCGCATCGGCACGGTCGAAGGCTACGGCGCCAACATCCGGCTGCTGAAGCCGTCGAAGCTGCAGCGCCACTTCGTCGAGGACATCCGGGGCACGGCCATCGACCACCTGGGCCGCGGCCTGTTCGAGGCCCACGGCCGCGACGAGGCCGGCTGGGAGGAGGAGGCCGGCCACAAGGACATGTGGTTCGCCGCCCGCGACATCGCCTTCGGCCAGCCCCCGCCCGACCTCGACGTCGAGGCGATGCTGGCCCGCATGGGCTTCGGCCAGGGCGGCGCCTCCGGTCTCGACGCCCCCCGCCTGCTGCCGGCCGACATCGACGGCGACCTCGAGCTCATCGTCACGCTGATGATCCGGGTGCTGTTCATCGAGGTGTCGGCGTTCCACACGTTCCGCTGGGCCGAGGCCTGGCTGTCCGACCCCGACCTGGTCGACGGTGACGGCGAGGCCGCCAAGCTGGTCGGCTACATCCGCTCCGACGAGACGCCCCACGTGGGCTACCTCGCCACCACGCTCACCGAGCTGCGCGACCGCACCTGGATCGGCGAGAGCGGCCAGCACCACCCGGGCACCGAGATGATCGACACGCTGTGGCAGCACCTGCTGGCCCAGAGCCTGGGCCCCGGCCGCGCCGCCAACCGCAAGGCCGTCGTCGGCGAGGTGGCCCACTGGTGCCGACGTCGGGCCAACGGCGAGGACATCCTCGCCGAGTTCCACTCGCTCGGCGACGCCGCCGCCGACCTCGGCGATCCCCACGTCCTCGGAGGTGCGGCATGAAGTTCGGGATCTTCTACGAGCACCAGCTGCCCCGCCCCTGGGAGGAGGGCTCCGAGCTCGAGCTCTTCCAGAACGCGCTCGAGCAGGTCGAGCTGGCCGACCGGCTGGGCTTCGACGTGGTCTGGGAGGTCGAGCACCACTTCCTCGAGGAGTACTCGCACTCGAGCGCCCCCGAGGTGTTCCTGGCCGCCTGCAGCCAGCGCACCCGCGACATCCGCCTCGGCCACGGCATCGTCCAGACCGCCCCCGGCTACAACCACCCCGCCCGCACCGCCGAGCGGCTCGCCACCCTCGACCTCGTGTCCAACGGGCGGGTCGAGTTCGGCTCGGGCGAGTCGAGCAGCGAGGCCGAGCTGGGCGGGTTCCTGGTCGACCCGGCCACCAAGCGCGAGGCCTGGCTCGAAGGGCTCGAGGTGGTGCTGCGGTGCATGACCGAGACGCCGTTCACCGGCGTCGACGGCCGCTTCGTCAAGATGCCGCCCCGCAACGTCGTGCCCAAGCCCGTGCAGAAGCCCCACCCGCCGCTGTGGGTGGCCTGCTCGCGGCGCGACACGATCCTGCTCGCCGCCCAGAAGGGCATCGGCGCCCTGACCTTCGCCTTCATCGATCCCGAAGAGGCCAGGAACTGGGTCGCCGACTACGAGAGGACCCTGGCCGAGCAGGCCGTGCCGGTGGGCCAGCAGGTCAACCACAACATCGCCTGCGTCACCCAGATGATGTGCCACCCCGACGAGCAGGTCGCGCTCGAGCGGGGCCTCGAGGGCGGCAACTTCTTCGGCTACTCGCTCGGGCACTACTACATCTTCGGCGAGCACGAGCCGGGCAAGACCGACGTGTGGGCCGAGTACCTCGAACGCCGCCACCAGCACGGCTTCTCGCCCGAGATCGAGGCCGCGGTGGCCCAGGAGCGGCTCGGGGCCAAGGTGGCGGCCGGCGAGCAGACCGGGCTGCGCGGCGCCACCGGCACCCCCGACCAGATCCGCCAGTACCTCACCCGCTTCGAGGAGGCCGGCGTCGACCAGGTGATCTTCGTGCTGCAGGCGGGCAAGAACCGCCACGAGCACATCTGCGAGTCGCTCGAGATCTTCGGCCGCGAGGTGCTGCCCGCGTTCAAGGAGCGCGACGAGGCCCACGTCGCCGCCAAGGCGGCGCGGCTGGCGCCGGCGGTCGAGGCGGCCATGGAGCGCAAGGCCGCCGTGCCGCCGCCCCCGGCCCTGCCCGACGGCTACACGCTGCCCGCCATGCCCCGACGCTGGGTCGACCAGAGCGGCAGCGAGGAGATGAAGGAGTGGCTCGACCGCTTCGCCGACGCCTCGGCCACCGGCGACGGCGACAACGCCTTCGGTGCGCTCCTCCAATGACGGGACGAACTGTCTTTGCTGATGCGCACCAGTGCGCATCAGCAAAGACAGAACGGCGGGGACGATGAGCGGGCGGGCGTTCGTGACCGGTGGGGCCTCGGGGATCGGCGCCGCCACCGCCCGGCTGCTGGCCCGCGAGGGCTACGACGTCACCGTCGGCGACCTGCAGGACGACCTCGGCGGGCGGGTGGCCGGCGAGATCGGCGGCCGCTACGTCCACTTCGACGTGGCCGACCCGGCGAGCTGGACGGGCGCCCTCGACGGCGTCGACCTCGTCCACCTCAACGCCGGCGTGACCATCGGCGA
>Ga0209382_10010700_pt1 | contig 11418 bp, 15 predicted proteins | sample SoiMetdeltSBSDD5_FD_187599 | JGI IMG/M metagenome (GOLD analysis project Ga0209382, IMG submission 187599) | Bulk soil microbial communities from a Populus tree surrounding site in Tennessee, USA - Soil MetaG P. deltoides SBSDD5 (SPAdes) (version 2) | ecosystem: Environmental > Terrestrial >...
GGATTGTTGGGCGGCAGCGTCCGCTGCCAGGCGGCCGCGGAATCGCCCTGCAACGACGGCGCGCCCGGCCCCGGGCCGGCACCGAAATGCAGCAGACGCGTCTGCTGGCCGTTGTCGGTCTCGAGCTTCAGCGTGGTGTCATCGGCCCACGAGATCCGCACGCGCGTTGGCATGCGCATCAGGGCCGCGGCGCCGAACGCCTTGCACGAGCCGTCGGTCTTCGGGTCCCATGCCATCGCGATTGCTCGACCCGCCGGACTGAGCGGAAGTCCGGGAAAATCGCCGCGCGGCGCCGTGATCATCCGCCACCGCCAGTCCTCGTTGACGATCGACACCCAGACGCCGGTGAGATCGATGGGCGCCGACGCGCGCGGCGTCGGCGGGGGGCCGCCACCCCTCGGGGGGAACTGCGCCGCCGCCTGTGCGGCCCACGACATCACCACGGCCGCAGCCACGACAAGGCCCCACGTCCCCTTCATCACTTGCCTCCCAGAGTTCGATAGACGGCCTCGACGAAGCTGTCGGTCGTCCAGAAGCCGGACGTCGCGCCGTAGCGGCCGTCGTAATCGGACGTGGGGCCTGCGGCCTTGATCTGCTGAAGTGTCATGCCCTTCTTCATCATGTCCCGCACGCGGTCGCGAATGATCGTCACCATGTCGCGGTACTCGACGACGTCGGCTTCGTCGGCGATGCGGCCGTGCCCGGGGATCACCATGGTGCCGCCTTCCTGCTTGTCGCGGGGCACGGTGATCGCGATGATGCGATTCAGGCCGGCGATGATGCCGTTGATGGTGCCGCCGCGCGCGGTGTCGATGACCGGATAGCTGGTGTTGACGTAGACGTCGCCGGTCGCGATCACGTCCGACTTGCGGAAGAACACCATCACATCGCCGTCGGTATGCGCCGCCGGCTGGTGGATCAACTGAACGGCCTCGCCGTTGAAGAACACCTCGTCGCTCTCGCCGAAGAACGTCTCGGTGGGAACCGCGCCACCGGGCGCAGGCGGAGTGGTGCCGTCCTGCTGGCTCATTCGCGCGGCGACGGTCTCGAAGGCGATCAGCGTGGCGCCCTCGTTGCCCCGCACGTCGCCGGCGACGTTCCCCGCGACGATCGCGCGGCCGGCGCGCCGGAAGCGCTCGTTGCCGCCGACGTGGTCGGGATGCACGTGGGTGTTGATCACGTAGCGAATCGGCTTGTTGCCGCCCAGTCGCGCGATCTCGGCCAGCAGCTTGTCCGCCATCTGCGCGAACTGCGTGTCGACGACGAGCACACCGCCGGTGCCGGTCTGCACGGTGACGTTGCCACCGGCGCCGGCGAGCATGAAGACCTCGTCCTGGACCTTGAACGAGCGCACCGTCGCCGCGTCGAAGTTCGGTTGCTGCGGCGGCGCCTGTTGCGCGGTGACGATACCGGAGAGAACGGCGGCGGACATCGTCGCAGCCGCGAGCGCGACGCGGGGATGAAGAAAGACGCGACGGTTCACTGGCGCCCCCTTCCCGTGCCGCCGGCGGGCGGGGCACCGCCAGGACCTGCGCCACCGCCGCGACCGGGGCCGGCGCCACGACCCGGGCCCGCCCCACGCCCCGCAGGAGGTGCGGGCGGCGGGCCGAACCCTTCGTTGGGGTCGCCCTTCGGCTCGACCAGGGGCAGCGACGGCAGCTTCGCCATGTACTCCGGCAGCGCGGTGGCGGCACCTCCAGCCGCGGCTTCTTCCGGTATCCCGTGGCGCTCGGCGAACTCGCGCGTCGCCGGCACGGCGTCAACGCCGTGGTGCGGCACCTCGCCGGCTTCGCGTGGAACTTCGACCGCGGGACGGCATGGATACGGCTCCATGGTGCCGTTAGGCGCCACCGCGAACCCGTTGGTCTTCACGAGCGGCTCGGACAGATACACCGGGTCTTCGATCATCATCACGTGGGTCAGCAGATCGCCGTGGCGAATGAACCGCTCCGTCATGGTCGTCCGGTCGCTCAGCGGCACGCCATTCCGCCGGACCCAGCCCGCCTTGAGATGAGTCGTTCGCACGACGAGGACGTCGCCCTCGAACCTGCCGGTCGAGAACCCCTGCCAGGTGTGCGGCTCGAACTCCGAGGGCGCCGGCCGCCCATCCATCCAGATGTCGCGCTGCTGCTCCTGCCACTGGATGTGCGTCTTGATGCGCACCAGTTGCTGCGTCGCCGGGTCGCGGTCCTCCCACACGCGTGGCACGCCAATGCCGCGGAAGCCGTAGGTCGACGGGTGCGGCTTGCACTGGTGCTCGGGCAGCGTGAGCAGCGACGCCTCCCAGGTGTTCGCCCGCTTCCGCGCGGCATCGGTAATCGGCAGCCCGGCATAGTCGCCGACATTCGGGCCCGGCACCCGCTCGATGAAGTCTTCGTCGGCCACGAGCGGGTTCCAATAGCCGACGATGTTGACTTGCGCGAAGGCCGGCCGCGACGTCGTCAGTACGACCGCCGCCGCGAGCGCCAGCCTGGCGTGGGTCCGATTCAGGGTCATTGGAGCTCCGTGAGCAGACCGTCGAGCAGACCGGGAAATACCAGCTGCGCGCCCTGGAAGTCCGACTTGAGGACAGCGCTGATCTCGTCCTTCGATTTCTTCTGCATCAGCATTTCGTGCACACGCGTGCGCATCGCGAGCGTGCGGTCGCGGAAATTCCGCAATTCCATCTTGGTTGTGACGTCGCCGTGGCCCGGCACCACGGTGTCGAAGTCGAGCTGCAGCGCGCGATCGAGCGTGGCGGTCCAATCCTTCGCGCTGCCGCCGTTCTGATAGTCGACCAGCTGCGGCGTCGCGGCGCCGAAGGTGAACGCGTCACCAGCGGCCAGCACTCGATGGTCCGGGAAGTACGCGAACACGTCGCCGCCGGTGTGCGCGCGGCCGAAGTAATAGAGCTCGACCGTCTTGCCCCCAGGTGAATCAACGCCCGATCGACGAACGTCACACCGGGCTGACCCGGTTGCTTCGCGTCCACCATGTAGCGGCGCGCCTGCTCGGACGCAATCAGCTGCGCACCGGCCATCTGCATCCGGGCGTTGCCCCCCGAGTGGTCGCCGTGGTGATGCGTGTTGACGACGTATTTCACGGGTTGGCCCGTCACCGTCTTGAGCAGCGACAGGATGTTGGGCGCGTCCTGCTCGAACTTGTCGTCGACGAGCACGACGCCCTCACTGGTGACGAGCGCGGTGGTGTTGCCTGGGACGAAGGCGTTGCGGATGACGAAGAGGTCATCCTTGACCTTGACGATGTCCAACTTGGTCGGCTGGTTCCCGAACTGCTGCGCGCGCGCATAGGCGACGACGAGCAACAGGGCGATGACCGATGCAATGGTCACACGTGATCTCATCGAGTCTCCCTCCCGGGGCATGATTCGCTCGTACTCAGCGAGCCGAGCACCGGGCTGAACGTGATCCTCCTAATAGAGCGACGCCCACGCGCCCGAGCAATCGACGTGGGCTCAGGCCGGCGCCGCGGCGTTACGAGAAACACGCGCAGCGAGGCTGACGCGCATGCCGCGACGATGGCATGCGCGTCGGGAGTGCGGCTAGTAAGAAACGGACACGGCGGCCGTCCGCTTATGCGAAACACCAGGCTCCATGTACTCGGTGTCGCGCGGACCGGGGCCGAAGTAGTCGTCTCCGGGCAGGCCTATCTGCGTGATGAGCCGCGAGGGCGGCGCCTCGGTGAGCGACTTGAAGTCCTTCACCGGGTGCATCTGGTCGAAGTAGCCGGCGCGCTGGCTGACGTCGGCCCAGGTCGGTGACGGCCGCGCCATCTTCAGCGACAGGGCGAACGAATCGCGCGACCTTGGCGTAGTGCTTCCGCCCCATGCCGGCGTGCTCGACGAACCGCCAGCGGAACTGACGGTCGCCGAGGCCGGCGCGCGCTGCGAGGGTCCACGCGTCGCTGCAGGACGAGGCGGCCCCTCGCCACCGCCTCGTCGCCGGCGGGCAGAAGCGCGCGCAGCACTTCGGCGCGGGCCAGGGCGCTCGAGACCAGCGGCTGTGGACGGCGAAGATCCCGTCGCAATGCGAGAGATTCCGGCTCCTTGACGACGAGCTTCACGATGGCAGACGAGTCGGGATAGATCGCCCCGACGCCACGCCCGATGTGGACCGATGTGGGGCCGTGTCGTCTACGATCTCGGGATCGGCGCGCTCGACGCGGCGGCCGAGTCGTACGGACGCATGCTCGACGAGCGCGATCCGTTCGCGCTGGTCTACGCGATGTCCGACACGACGAAGCCGCTACGCAGCCATCCGCGATGGCCGGCGCTGGCGGCCAAGATGAACCTGCCTGAGGCGCCCGGATAAGGCCGCCAAGGAGCTCATCTCCGTGATAGCTCTCCGGCTGGTTGATTGGTGCCTGCTCGGAACGCTACACCTACCGTTTGTCGACGACGACCTTACCCTCCTTGAGCACGACCTTCGTCTTCAGCATCTCGTAGATGTTCTGCATCGGGTTGCCGTCGATGAGGATGATGTCCGCGAGCTTACCAGGCTCGATCGTGCCGATCTGATCGGCCATGCCAACATAGCGGGCGGCGTTCGGGCCGATGATTCTGTAGATGTCCGCCATCGAGAAGACGATGCTGTACGACTTCAGCTCGTGTTCGAGCACGACCACGTCGGCACCGTTCTGGTCCGTCGAGTACGAGATAGTCTGGTGATTGGGATCGGCGTCCCAGATGCGGCGCGCGTTGACAATCGTGTAGCCGGCTTCGGTGCCGGTCGCGCGCCCTTTCGGATCGCGGTTGGCGATCGCTTCCGGCCACGGCTTGCCGTCGCGGAACTTCGGTGTGTTGTCCTTGGGCCACTGCACGGCGGCTGGCGGTCCCGATACCGTGTCGATGTTTGGTGCGCCGAACGCGATCAAGCCGGCGACGACCGATCCGGTTTGTGCGACACGCTCGGCTTGTTCGTAGGTGGTGAAGTCTTTGTTCGGCAGGTGCACCAGCCGGGTCACGCCGGCGTCGATCGCCGCGACCATCGCGGGGCTGCTCACCGCGTGCACATTCACCTGCACGCCGACCTTCTTGGCCTCATCGACAATGGCCTTCAGCACTTCGATCTCGGCCTGCGGTGGCCCGGGCTCGGGGGTCAATCCGATCTCGCCCGTGTGCTTGACCCCTTTCGCCGCCAGCGCCTGCACCGCAGCACGCGCCTCGGCCGGTGTCTGACGCAGATTGATCTGACCGGAAGGGATGATGCGGGGGCCGACGAACTCACCCTTGTCGACACGATCGCGGAGCGCGACGTTGGCGTCGGCCGGACCACCGCCTGAGAGCGACGGTGGTGTAGCCGGCCTCGAGCATCGATTTGATCTGCTCGGCGTTGAAGTTGTTCACATGCTTGTGGCCGTCGATGAAACCGGGCATGGCGCTCATGCCTTTGGCGTCGATGGTGCGCAGACCTGCGTCGGCGCTGTGCCGGGCGAGACGGAGACGATCTTCCCACCGCGGACGACGATCGTGCCCGAGTCGATCACCTGACCCGAGCCAACGATGATGCGTGCATTCGTGATGGCGATGTCCTGCGCGGTCGCAACGCCAGGCGCGAGCAGCGCCGCGATCACCAACGGGCCGGCGAGTAAAATCTTCACGTTCTTGATCCTTTGCGTCAGGGTGGCGCCTACTGCAGCAACGCCTTTACTCTCCCGAGGATGGCGTTCGCCCCGATCCGGTAGCCGAGCTCGTTCGGATGCAGCCCGTCGGGGACCGCTTCCGGCGTCAGCACGCCGTTCGGCGTGAGGAACTCGTCGGCGATGTCCCGGAAGAAGACGCGTGTGTCGTCACGCGATGACAGTAACTTCATGGTCAACTCTCTTCTGAAGGCTACGCGCAAGCGGGACCCGGAATATGAAAACGAACGTGCGCAGCATAGGATGGGCACGCTGCACGGTCAACTGACCATGATGGGCGAAGCGAGTCACTCAAAGGACGTCCATAACGGAAATGGCCGGCGCGGTCATCGTCATCCTCCTCGCACAAGCCGGGGCTGTTGCGCAGGTGCCGGCCGGCTGGCTCGGCACCTGGAAACTCAATGTGGCGAAGTCCACCTACGATCCAGGTCCTGCGCCGTACAAACGAGCGACCTACACAATCGAACCCCACGAGGACGGCCTGAAGGTGACCTACGACATGGTGCACCCGTGCGGCGGCGTCACCCATCTCGAATGGAAGGGGAAGCTCGATGGGCGCGACTACCCGGTACAGGCGATTGATGAGGTCCTGACGTATGCCTATCGCCCGGCAGGGGACGGATCTTTCGAAGTGATCGTGAAATTCGACGGCCGTGTCACGGCCGTCTCGCGCGTCACGCTGTCCGCCGACGGCCGCACGATGATTACGACGACGACGGGCAGGGGCGCCCGGGGGCAGGACGTGCTCACCCGCACGGTGTACGAGAAGCAGTAACCGCCTTGGTCGAATACCTGGACATGATGACCATCATCTTCGAGCGGGTGAGGGACGCCGCGGTGGAAGGGAAGTCGCTCGCGCAGATCAAGGCGTTGAAGCCGACGCTCGAATACGACCCGCTCTACTCGGTCCCCGGGCCGGTGAAGATCTGGTACGCGGTCGATGAGCCGATGAAGACCCAGAGCAGATCGGACGGCGACATGGACCCGATCGGCTGGAGCAGCGTGACGAGCGAGGGCGGCGGGAACTGCGACGGCACCACCTTGGCCATGCCGTAATAGAACATCTGCGAGACGAGCGCGGATCGCACGAACAGCCGGAACCACGCGTGCAGCGTCACGTATTCCGTGCGCCTCCGATCGGCGGCGCTCCAGATTGCCGTCACCGCGATGGCGACGATCAGCAGCCATGCTGTCTGGACCCAATGGAATACCGTGTCGCCGCTGTTGCCCGTGTAGACGAGCGGCGGCGTGGCTCCAAACACGTGCTCGGCCAGCCAGAGCGTGACGTCGCGCATCGGCCACGCCGTGCCGAGCGCCGGCGTCTGCACGCCAGGAAGCAGGAGGATACCCCCCGCGACCTGTGTGGCGAGGGCGTAGAGCCCGAAATAGACGAAGCAGAAACGGAATGCGACGCGCGTAGCCGCACTCCACCCGGGTGCCATGTGCGTCCGGTGATTCTAGTCCGCAGCCTCAGGTAAAACTGAACCACCCGGTGATGATGTATTTCTCCTGCGTTGGCGACACGACGCCCCGGTGATGGTGAGTCCAGTCAGCCGGCCAGATCAGCGTGAGCCCCTTCCTGGGCTGCACGGTAATCCCCTGATAGAGGAACTCGGTGCCGCCGGCGTCGGTCACGTCGTTCAGATATGTCATGAACACGAGGTGCCGCGCCGCCGCCGGCATGTCCCTGCCCCACCGCTCGCAATGCCACGTCTTGTACCCACCGCCGGGGGCGTAATGCTGGATGTTGACGTTTTCGCTGATGCCCCACGCGTCGAGCGCGGCCGCGCCCTGGTACTTCTGGATGTACTCCTGGCACACGGCCGTCAGGTTGTTCAGATACCGGAACACCGGCGGATCGTTGAAGCGATCATGCTGCAACTGCAGGTCCGTCGAGTCCTTGATCGCGGGATCAACCTGCCCGCTGCCTACCTGCCCGCGCACCTTGCCGGCGCTCTCGTTGAAATACGCGATCAACTCATCGCACACCTCGAGGTCCGGAACATACCAGGCGGCGATAAAGGAGTTGTGTCCCCCGAGCTCGACTTCAGTCATGGCGCCCCGTCCTCACCAGGATCGAATCCTGCGCGCAGGTCGCATTCCGGCCAAAAAAATCAGTGTAGTGGGTATCCACTCGGTAGGTGTCCGGGTGACGCACGAGGAAGTGGCGCAGCTCTTCCTGTTTGCCGGCGCTGTCTTCGACAATCACATAGTCGCCTGGTACGAGGTACGCGTGGAAGAACCGCAGTACCTCGTAGACCCCGGCGTGGGCGTCCTCGAGCAGCAGCCACGGATGCGAGGCGCGGCGCAGCGTCGCCTCCTCGAACACCGTGTCGATCGCCTCGCAGTCACCTTCGAGAAAGGTGATGCGGGGATCCTGTAGCGCCGGCCGCTTCAGGTCCACGGAGTATACGTGCGTGTCGAGTCCAAACGCCGCCGCCGTGTCGGCCAGCCAGAGCGCACTTGCTCCCGAACCCGAGCCGAGCTCGACGATCGTCTTCGGCCGGAGCGTCCACAGCAGCATCGGGTAAAGGCTGAAGTCATAGACGCTCTTGAAGAGCGGCATCCCCTTCCACTGCAGGCATTCGGTGAGACCCTGGCTCGCGGCCATGTCGAAGTAGCCGATGTCGCTCGGGCCGTGGATACCGGCGGTCCGTGCCCGGTCCGCGTGATCGACGAAGCGCCCCTGGGCACGGCGCGACAACAACTGCCGCAGCCGCTCGAACGCCTCGCGGTCGATCTCGTCGAGCTTGGTGAGTGCTGGATCCCACTGTTGTCGGTCGTCGCGATGCTCGAGGTGCGTGGCAAACGCGAGCCACACGTGGTCGGCGAACGTGCCAACGCCGTGCTGACGCTCCTCGATCTTGCGACGCAGTTCGCTGACGAACGCGCGGACGTCGTGCCGCAACGCCTCGTCACTCATGGATGTCTCTTGCTGACAGCCTCATCGAGGAGACTCATTATCTGCACCTGCCATACGACATCGGCTCTCCATTCTGGACGAAAGCCATGAGCGAACAGGACGAATCGGGTGACGGAATCCGACATCATGCGGACCTCACGGTATCGCGGCGTGATGTGCTCAGGCACGGCGCCGCGGCAATGGCCGGCGGCGCTGCCATCCTTGGCGGATCTCGGGCGTTCGGCCAGGCGCCCGGGGTCGCGACCAACACGCAAACGGGACGACGGTTTCGCGCGTTCCTGACGTTGCCGGGCGGCCGTCCCCGAGCGATCGAGACGGTCATCCTGCGGCCGATCCAGGCGCACCAGGTAGTCGTGCGGGTCGAAGCGGCGCAGGCCTGCTACACGATCACGAACCTGCTCGCTCCGGCGGGACCCCCTCCAGCGCCGCCGGCGGGAGCCGCCGCGCCGGCCAATCCGCCGGCTCCCGCTGCTGCCCTGACCGGACACGGCGCCGTCGGCATCGTCGAAGCCGTGGGCTCGGGCGTCCGCCGCGTACAGGTTGGCGATCGCGTTGTCGTCCCGGTCACGGCCAACTGCGGCCAGTGCTGGAATTGCCAGCGCGAACGCGGCGATTTCTGTACGGCCGGTGCGGGACGCAACAACGCGCCGATTGGCGATCTCGCCGACGGCACCCCGGTGAACTATGCGCTTGGCGGGTTCGCGGAGCTGCTCGTGTCCTGGGAAGAACAGACGGTTCCGGTGGTGACCGACGTGACCCCGGCCGAGCTCTCGCTGCTGACCTGCGTCATGACCACGGGCCTGGGGCTCGCGATGAAGCGGATGCCGGTCGAGCCGGGTACCGATGTGCTGGTTCTCGGTGCGGGGCCGCTCGGTCTGAGCGCGGTGCAGGGCGCCCGCATTCAGGGCGCCAACCAGATCATCGTCGTCGAGCCGGTCCCCTACCGGCGCGACCTGGCGACGAAGGTCGGCGCGACAACGGTGCTCGATCCGAATGCGTTCGAGAACATCCAGGCGCTGCAACGGCGCATCGTGGAGCTCTGTACGCCGCGTCTGACGCGGTCGTTTGCGGGCGCGCGCGGTCCGGTGGCTGGCAATGGGCTGGGCCCCTACGGCCCGATGTTCGTACTCGAGGCCGTCGGCGCCGATCGCTTCCCGCCGAAGGTCCCGACCGGACCCGATCCGACAGGTATCCAGACGCAGATGCTGGCTTGGAACGTGTGCCCAACCGGCGGCGTCATCCGGACCTGCGGCGTCGGCTTCCCGGCGGGTGCGACGGTGAACATCCCGGCCGGCCAGTTCTCGAATGCCGGCAAGACGCACCTGCCAGGCAACTTCGCCGGCGTGAACACCTTTCGTGACATCCCGCAGTTCACGCGGCTCGTCGAGAAGCGGCTGTTCGATGCGAAGTCGCTCGTTGGCCAGACGTTCCCGCTCGATCGCACACGTGACGCGCTGCAGCTCGCTGCCGACCGTACGTCAATCAGCGGCATCGTGACGCCGGCGTAGAATCGGGACTCCAATTCCCGACTTCCAGCTTGCTTGGGAGTCGGGAATTGGAAAGAACAAGGGCGTGCCGCCAGGCCCGAGCCACGTAGCGACCGAAAACCCCTGCAGCGATCGCGGCCCGCGCGAGGTCTTTGCCTCGAAGAGCCGGCCGGTTGCGCAAGAACGGCGTGCCCTACAATCAGAACGCCGTAGTCCTCAACATTTTGCCTACCGTGATTTCTGGATTCGTTACTTGAGTTCTATGAAGACCGCTCGCGGTGGACCTTGAATGGCTTCCTCGGACGGAAGGTCAGTACCCGCCGAGACATATAGAACATCACCGACATTCCGCCGCGTGTCGCTTACCGCCGCACCCTCCGGAGAGTACCGAATGACCCCACCCTTGAGGAATACGACAACTGCGTCTCGACCCTGCTGCCGCCTCGGGATCTGTTGACCCTGAATCCAAGTTACGTCCCGCACGGCGACCCGCTCGTTCTCCAGCCCTTTCGTGGCTCCGTTCCGTGGAAAGCCTGATCTGGTCACAGCCGCCTCTGCCGGTCTCGGAACCGTTTTGAGTTCCACCATGATGGCCCGTCTCTCCTGGTCGCTGACACCCTCTTCAGCGTGAATCGTGCCCTTCGGATTGAACCGGACAATCCCAAATGGAGCCGTAGCAACAGAAGACGTTCCGTCTCGTGCCGTAATCTTCACTGCCCCTTCAACCACTGTGACCGAGAGATAGTCGACGGGGTGTTCATGAAGGACGGTCGCCTTGCCCTTTGGCCACGTCGCATCCCAGATAATGACGCGACTATTCTCCAGTACCTTTCTCGACCCCTCGCGCGGAAACGCCGGCGGGAAACCCTGCGCCTTGAGAGACGCTATGAACGCCACGCTTGCCAGGGCGAAGAGGATGCCGCTCTTGAGAATTGTTCTGTTCATTCGATCTTGTCCGGCTAACTGTTCGCGCTGGGCCGCGCGCCACCGCGACAGCCTAGCACGCACGGTGGACGCGACGGCTCCTGCGCGAGGGTAGCGAGCACCGAGTGCATTCGCGGTTCGTTAGGGTGCGGGAAACTTCACGAGCACGTACGTGATGTGCTTCCCTTTGGCGACGAGGAAGGCGTGTGGAGTCTTGGCCGGGATGTGAACTAAGTCACCGGGCCCGAGCGTATGCCGTTCTCCACCCTCGATTCCCGTGCCTATGTACTCGCCGACGCCGACCGAGCTGGCCTTGAGGTTGATCATTTTGCCGCCCACGACCAACGTGCCCTCCCCGCTTTGCACGATGACGACATCGACAGTGTTGTCATGCTGCTCTGGGAGTCCATCCGCGTCCCGATACAGCAGTCGGAAGCGGTGATCGCC
>Ga0209382_10010702_pt1 | contig 11417 bp, 20 predicted proteins | sample SoiMetdeltSBSDD5_FD_187599 | JGI IMG/M metagenome (GOLD analysis project Ga0209382, IMG submission 187599) | Bulk soil microbial communities from a Populus tree surrounding site in Tennessee, USA - Soil MetaG P. deltoides SBSDD5 (SPAdes) (version 2) | ecosystem: Environmental > Terrestrial >...
GTTCGAGTCGCTGACAAAGTTTTTATAGATGTCCACATCGCAGCCAACGCCAGTACTGAATGTCGAATAGCGAGTGATCTCCCACCGTTCCCACGGAGATGCTGGAAACAGTGTAATGGTACCGCTACCCGTAGCGTTCAGGACTACGTTACCGGACGATTCCAAACTAAGCTGTGTTTCCATCAGCTACGATCTTCCACAGCAAACTCTTCAAAAATGCTAAGATATGCGGTTAGACCTGTGCCACAGACAGCCCACACATCCCCCTTAGAGGAATCCAGTTCCAGTTCTTTACCGGCTGCGATCTGGCCATTGAACTGTGCTGAAACGGATTCGTTCGGTCCCAAGAAGATGACGTTAGCCGCATCATCGTTGCGCAACTGAAGCTTAACCCGTGACAGTTGCTTTCCGGCTACTCGGATGGCTCTGTCACTGACTTGAAAGCGTTCCGATCGCCAGTCGATAAGAGGACCGTCGACAGTTTGGACAACGACAACCTCAACGGGCTTACCCTTATACGGGTCTTCGAACTCCGGTTCAATGAACTCGCCGGGATCGTCCAACCAATCCTGGTCGGCATCGACGTCGATCACCTGAGTGAACTCGACACCGTGCTCTTCGTTGATGCCACGGTAAGGGATGTTGTTTCCCTTGACGCTTTCCATGATGGGAATCATCTGGTCAGGACGGTCCGGCGCCATGGCAGAATCAGACTGGTTCATTTTCTGGTGCAGCATGGGATTCATGTCATGCGACCTTTCGTAGTGTAGCCTCATAGATCAGAACCATGAGGACAGTCAAGGCACCCGCCACGTATAGCGGCACAGAGGACTTAGTAACAGCACTGATCACCGCGGCCACACCGAACGTGACCACTGCCGCACATATCTCTCCATGGTGGACGTCGGCTGCGATGTCGCTGCCAGGTTCTGCCTTCCGCACTTCCGAGAGGGTAGGCATGAAGGTGAAGAATGCGGCGACTCCTTGACCGATCGAGATAGATGCAGGACCCAGGAAATCATTGGACATTTGTATTCGCCACCTTCTTAGCCGTTTGTGCCGCAGCCTTTACGGCGTTGCCCGCGGCCCCCTTGTCGTCAAGTTTGACCACTCCATACCCGACCAACGTAACCCCTAGAATGAACATCGCAATCCGAAGAATGTTTTTTGGATTGAGGAAGAACCTAGGGATGGCAACCATTGCGTCAAACAGTGTCCGCAACGTGTCTATGATCTGGTTAATACCGTCCAGCGGGTTAGGCAACAAACCGCCGACTATATTAACCTGTGCTCCGCCGATGTTCTTCACCTTACTCTTGGCAGCATTAGGCGTCATTGCCACGTGGACATGGTTACGATGCTCGTTCAGCAGTTCGCGGTTATCGTTGGGATTCCACGCTCTGTTCTGACTCGTCCCGTAGTCCCTACCTGTCTTGTCACTGTGGTGAATGACTTCCAACGTATCGTACTGCATGAAGAACTGCGCTAATGCGTCCTGACTGTACCCACCGAAGTCTACTGCCCACCCACGACCGTGATACTTCGGATCTCCAGGGCGGTAAGTGGAACTAGGCGAATAAGGCAGGCCAGACTCTTTAGCGAGCTGGATGATGTACGGATAGGAGAATCCCTGCCCGGTCTGCGGAGTGATCGGGATCATCAGATAGTCCCCGATCCATCCGGGTTCTTCCACTCGTTAGGGTTAGGCTCGTCCAGCGGCGAGGGGCTCTTCTGCTTCGGTGCATTACCTTTCGGGTTACCAGGCTTTGTTGTCGCCGGACCTTTGAGTCGGTCCTGCGCTTCCTTGTCACCGAATGCAGCCTTGACAATGTCCCGGGGATCGATTCCCTTGATCGCGGCATAGATCAGAATGATCCCGACACTCAGCGACACCACTCCCACCAGGTTCAGTTTCACTTCGTGAACCCCACTTTCTTACCGATGGAGATGAGGTAGGGCTCGGACTTACCATTGATCCCTTCCGGCGGAAGGAACAGCGCAGCGACCACAACCATCATTCCGAGGGCTCGTGCAAACTTCTCGTTTATCTGATCGACAACGGCAAGAATGATCGCCATGAACATGAGACCTACAACGATTCGGATTTCCATGGGTTTCTTCTGCGCCCACCGTCCGACAATGACGATGAGTGTGGCAACGATCGCTGACGCTACTGTGGTCATTTGGGAATCACCGCCGCCACTCCTACCGCCGTCTTAGCGAGCTTACCGGCACCCTTGGCAATGTCGTTGTCTATTCTGGTCAGCTTGGCTAGACCTATAGCGATCAGCACCACGCCTACCATGAACATGAGAATGCGGAACCATGTTTTAGGGTTCGACATCAGTTTGAAGAACGCAACAATGTCGGTCAGGCTTTGAATCGGGCCTGATCCTCCCGCGGCGGTAGCAGTACCAACAGTGGCAAGGTCCATACCGGACACTTTCTTTATGAGGGCCCTCGCTTCCTGCTCATGCAAATCATATCGTCCAGGGAACGCACTGATCTGCACAGCTTGGGCGAGGGCCCCCGCCGAACCCACCTTGTTCTCCAACCCCTTGGCCTTCGTTACGAAGCTTTTGGTAGCGGTTGGGACATCTGTAGGGTTCGGCCATCCTTGTGAGGGACGCTGTTGAAGGAATCCTAACGAGTCGTGGTCTGTCGCGGTTAGATGGTTGGTGAAGTTCGACTCGACGATGCCTGCCTCAAACAAAGCCAGCATGACTTTGTCGCTCGCACCGAGCGACTTAGCCGTGGCATAGGCTTGCTTGGCGACATTCATGTCAGTCATCAGCCGAACAATCCTCCCGTCAGCTTCTTCAGCATTCCTCCATTTTGGAAGTCTGCAATGAACTCCTCGACAACATCTTCGATCTCACGCATTTTCGTAACCGCCTCCATGAGCAACGCACGATCACTCATGCAGCGAACGTCCTCCCGCCCCTTGGCGTCAACCAGCTTGCCAGTGTTGACGACGTTTTCCATGGCAGTAACCACGCGGTCCAAGTCTTCCTCGGGGATCCAGGTTGCTTTGTCTTCCATGACTGGCCTTTCAGGGAGTGTAGGTGTTCATGTTGGGTGACCACGCACCAACCAAACCATTGGCGCCGATGCTACGAATGCGCCAATGATAGGTAGTGCGCCGCTTCAACCCCTTGATCGTGATGACGTTACCCGACGTTGCGTAGATCGGCGTGCTCGGACTGTTGGACTGAATCTGATACGAGACCGCATTACGTGCCGGACTCCAGGCCAGCTTAACAGAACCCACCGGGAAGAGGTTAACCCAGTGGAAACTAGACGGATAGGACGGGGCACCGGTCGATGTGCCACCGGTGGGAATGGTTGGCAGCGTCACCGGCGGTAGCGGTACCGGCGGGGCGCCGAATTTGGCCAGCGCCCTTGCAATCATTGCAGTATCCTGAATGGTCGGTATCTCACCAGCGAGATACCGGCGGATAGCCGCATCTGCCTGCGCAGCGTTCAACCCGTCAGCGATCAGGTAGTTGATCGCCTGACGTCCCCATTCCTCATTAGTCGTGATTGCGGGTGCTCCCGGGGCGGACGGCGAACCGCCCGGCCCCACAGCTTCCAGCCCACCCATGCCAACGCCTGGGTCGGTGGACACATCTTCGACGATCTCAACGCCTTGATTCCGCTTTTTGTTACTCCAGTAGGCAAACCCAAGTCCGCCACCTACGAGCACTATCCAGGCACCTACCGGAAGCGGACCGGCAGGCTTGGACATGGTTTCCATGAATCCAGCCATTTGGTTACTCCAGTCGGTAGCTTCGTCGCGATCCCGCTTCAGTCGGAATGTCGATTACCTCCACTGTGGCTGAGGTATGTCGAACCGCCTGCGGATGATCCACGATATGCTCATCCCACGGCGAGGGTTCGAGACGGTAGGTGTTGCGCCGCGTCCGTGCGGGCGCCATACCCAGGATTTCATAGTTCCGCTTATGGTCAGCCATCGAAACATGCTGCCCGTTCAGGTGCCGAGCGGAGCCGAAAACCGCATCTTCGGTTGGGCGGTTCATTTGGTCGAACGGGCGGAAGAACTTGAATTCACTGGGGCTGTCGTTGGCAGTCAGCCGGGAAGGTTCTGCGGGAACGTTACGCCGCGGATTGTCCGTCCAGCGCATATCACCCGGACTTACTCCCCGGTTGGTTAGTTCGATGTCGGTGGCGGACAGTTGCTCGCCACCCATTTGTGAGCGCACCTTGGAAGGCACGCCTTCGATGCCGTCGCCACCCCAATAGCTTCCGGGTGCCCCGTCCGGACGACGATCGTGCAACGGGCCAGGTGCCTGTTGCATGCGAGCCGACGAGTCTTTCCACCCCGATACGGGGGAAGATTCGTCTTGGAAGTCCGCCCGCGCACCCGCACCGTCCGACTGGTGAATGGAATAGTTGGGACCGGTTACCGGAAGCCAGTAAACCCCCGCATGACCGGATTGCGAATTAGGTGCACCGGCGCTAGCAGGGTTGTCAAGATATCCATTCTCGACACCCTCGGTTGCATCCTCCGGTACACCGTAACTCTCTGACTGCATTTCTGCATAGGTAGGGTCGTCCGGCGCTACCCCAGCGTTGCCGAGGCTTCCACTGGAACGACCCAGCGCGTAGGGGTTCGCCATTGCGAGCCTACTTTCCAAGAGCCGCGCGGATGCTGCCTGCGAAGGCATCACCCATAGCGCGAATGACTGTGGCACTCGTCGGACGAGAGACGATGGTTGTAACCAAAGCGACCGTCACGATGGAGCCCAACACGTTGAAGAGCTTGTCACCCACTGTTCTGTCCCTTCACCTCGTTAATGACGGCCGTATTGCTTGCCGCAGCAACGTTAAGAGCTTTGTGTACGTTGGCTTGAATGCGCTCGTCCAGGGTGCCGTTCGTCTGATCGGCAGCCTGTGTTGCCTTCTTGCTGGCAGATGACGCGTAGATCAGCGCACCAGTACCGGCGAAAGCCCCGATTGCATTTAGCAGCGTGTTTAACAATCGGGAAAGGGCGTCAGCATCTTTGTCCACGTAGGTCAGCAAGACCATCCCCCCAATGAACGCCAGCAAAACCACTGTCGCACACACGACGACAACGTTGCTAACACCCTTAGCCGATAGGTTGTCCATTGGTTATGCAGCCTCCTTGTGGCGTCCGATCATGCCGAGGACCCAGGGCAGAACGAAGTACGCCACGAGTACCCCGACGACGATCGATTTCAAGTCCAAACCGAAGGGCAGTCGCATCATTTCACCTCCCCTTATCCCAGGCCGATTGAGCCGACGCCCTTTACCGCCACGGAGCGGAACCCGCGCCGTAGGATAATGAGGGCAACGAGGCAACCGATAACGAGCCCGGCGGCCGCATATTCGGTCGTGAGCCCCTTCTGGGGCTGCTGCTTGTCCGCCATTGCAAACCCCTTAGAGGAAGACGGAGCCAGCAACGGCCACGTCGTTGGTGTACACCGTCAGGGTTCCGGCGTTGGCGAACGAACCCTGGATTTCCAGACGCGTCGAGCCAAGCGTCGGAAGCCACAGGTCACGGTTCTCAAAGCCAAGATGCCCGTCGAACTCGTGCATGAAGTCATACACGAACACGCCGTTATCAAGCCCCTGCGCCGAGTCGAAACCGGGAACAGTACCGGCCGTACCGATGAGCGTAGCCAACGCTCCACCATAGCCAGTCCGTTCGTACATCTGCTGAAGCCAGTTCGTCTTATCGACGATGTCCAGCGGTCGGGTGTCGAGGAACAGAGAAAGCGGGTCAGGCCAGTCCGACTGCCCGTTTGCTCGCGTTCCGGCCGTCCGCCGATAGACGAAGATGAGGTTACGGATGTAGTTACCAACACGGGTCAGACGGATGGTCTGCTGACCGGCGTTGACGTTGAAGATCTGCTCAGACCAGAACTGTGTGGTGTTCACAGCCGGAGGAGTGATCTGGTTTGTAGAACCGCCGGACTGCATTTCCGGCTGATCCCATGCCTCCAGGAACACGCGAACGCGTACGGTCGGCTGCGTCGTCGCAGGCACCACAGAATAAATGGTGGTGTTGGCCGACAGCGTAAGGCGCAGCTTGAAGCTGGCCGCGGCGTTCTGGTTGGGAAGTGCGCCCAGTGCGTCACGGAGGTTGAGTCCTACCGGGACACGGTAGAGGAATTGGAAGTTCCCACCGGACGCCATGTTGATTCCACCGGCCGCCGGTGACGATCGGGGATCGTTCTGGAATCGGTAACCGCCCCACTTGTTATGCAGGGCCGTACCGTATCCGCTGGTCGCCTGATAGATGAAGGCGCCGTTGGGTTCAGTAAAGGCGATGTTGGACAGTGCGTTGAATGGGTAGTCTTCAGATGCGGTAGCCGCACCGACACCACCAGTCGCCTGCACCAGAATAACGAGTGACTCGACATAGCCATATGCGGGAATGTCGAACACGCCGAGATCCTGGGTGGCGCCGGTAAGCTGACGTGACACGTCGATACCGGTCGGTTCCCTGTGTTTCGCGGATGCGCGTACGAAGGGAACGACCGGAACGACCTTCTTACCCCCGTCATTGCCGCTTCCGGCGGGGGCCTTGTTTGCGGGCTGTGCGCCCGTGGTTGCCGCTGTCGGCATCTCTTTCTCCTTTTCTTACAGATGCCCCTAGAGGGCAACCGCCATCGCTTGACCGATCGGGGAATCTGAGAGCTTCGCTGCTAGCATCCTCCACAGGAACGTGAAGATGACCACCGAGAAACCGATGATCAGCACATTGAGTGCCGAGGGTACGATCATGATTTCACCTCCCTATGTGGCAGGACAACGGGTGCGAAGCATCCGCCCCGTACGTGTGTTGATGTACAAGACTTGGTATCGATCCAAGCTCTGCACGGTCCGTCTAATCAGTCCGGCGGAGGCACTCGCCAAACCTGAGATCCGCTTAAGGTTGGTCTCATCGTTATCACGCCAGAACATGAGGTGTGTCGACTGATCGTAAACTTCAAGCGGTACGTACGCGGGCCTTTGAGTAGCACAGACGAGTGATATTCCGAGCGCCCTCGCCTGGAGTAGCATTGTACGGACTTCGCGTTGAAGTGACAGGACGTTAATGATGTACCAAAGCTCATCGATAGCAATCGTCCAGCCACCTTCGCGGTATATCCGATTGAATGCATCCTTGAAGATTTCCTTTTGGTTCTTCTCAGAGTCCAGAGTGGTGGCATCCGGCCACAGTACTCTGCGAGGGAACATGACCGGGTCTAGGGAACGCCATCTGTCCATCTTCAGATAGCCTGCATTGATGAGCTTCTGCATGCTGTCGTCGCGAGGTTTGGTAGCGAACACGACCACATATGGATGGAGTGGAAGTACGTTAAGCAACATCGTAGTCTTGCCCTGGCCAGTAGGGCCGATCATGGCGAAGTGCTCACCGGACTTCCACTCCAGCTCTTTAAGGAAGTCTGCCCACGGAATACGCGGCGCCTCCCTGGAAAGACGGGCAAGATGACGATTCTCTTCATTGGAGCTACGAGGCCGCGATGAGCCGAACTCTTCCATGTCATCGTCATCGGACCGAGCTTGCCGATACTCTTGGTACCGCTGAACGTGTGGCGCAATGGATGCCGGAACATCCCCCCTACCGTAATCGGTACGGGGGAATGGAGGCATCACAAAGCCACTATTCATTCTCCTGTTGCTCCTCCGCCCACTGCCCGACTACCTTGTCAATGTCATCCATGGCTCCACCGAAGCGTGATCCAAGCCAGGTCTGCACGGCGGGCACCTGAGCCGCTACCGCCAGCAGGATAGGCACGTGAGCGATGACAACAGCCACCGTTGCATTGGTTGACAGCAGACCCTTCAACGCTTTGCGCACTGCCTCATTCTGATGCGCCAGCTCATCCCAAGCCTCAGCACACTTGCTGGCATTCATGGCGATTGCGCGAGCCACGTTCTGATTGAACGGAGCAACCATGAATGCCATACTGGTGTACATCTCGGTAAGGGGTTTAACGAACTGTCCCTTACGGTTCGATACCGGCTGTGAGAAGAAATCCTCCACCTTGGAAGATGCATCTTGAGCGGACTGTTTGACCTCTTCGCGCATACGGTTTCTCAGCCGTTCACGCATTGTTTTCGGGACATGGTCGGCAAAGCTAACAGGACGTTCCGGTCTCTCGCCGTTAGCGGATGGGTTAGGCGTGATAAAACCCTCCTGTGCCCGCGGGGGGTCAGAAGGTTCCGGAGTCATATCTCCGAAGCTCAGCGGCTCAATACCCATCAGTTAAACCACCAATCGGCAAAGCCGTTCTTTTTTGCAGGCTCCTGATTTCCCTGTCCCTGCCCCTGGCCTTGCGTATGGGTTTGTGCCTGCGATGCGTGTTGCTGTCCGGTCTCCGACGCATTGCTATTCGCCTGATGTTGCGCGGGCGGAGACGACGGTGCGATCTCTTGGATTGCTTTCACCAACTTTTCCGGCATCGATTCGATAGCGGCCATCAGGTCGTCTCGTGAAAACCGATGCTGCGGTTGCGGTGGCTGGTATGTCGGCTGCTGTTGGTGCTGCGGTGGTGATTGGACTTCGGGTTGATGGTTGACGTTGCCCTGTCCGGCACCGGTGGACACCCCGCTGGACTGCGGGGGCTGGTTTGTCGACTGTGGATTAGTCATGGAGGGCTTGACTCCCTGGCCTTGGGGGGCGTACAATTAACTACACCCCACTTCTGATCATGCCTTCATTGTAAGGCATGATTACCGTATGAGAAAGGTCTGACGCATGTCCAAGGGCAAAAACTCGACTGAGGTCGTCAAGACAGGGTTCACCGACGACGAACTCCGCGGCATTAGCTCCTTTGAGGACGCTATGGCGCTGGCAGCGCAAGAGCATGGGCCGGTAGTCAGTGCCGCGGACGAGCTTGGCAACGGCTTCACAGTCCTGGAAGAGGGACAGAAGATGTCCGTGGTCGGTGTCCCGCTGATGATCCTGGAGTGGAGTTTCAACCAGGGCGACTTCGGCGACCGATACACCTCGATTCGCGCTGTCGCATTCTATGAGGGTGTCGGTATCAAGAAGGTCGTCATCAACGACGGCGGTACCGGCATCACAAAGCAACTGGAAGACTATCAAGAGCGGACCGGGCGCACCGGTGGCATTCTGTTCAAGCGAGGACTGCGCGTGTCGGAGTACCCCACCTGGCCGAAGGGCCACCCGGAAGCCAACAAGCCCATTCCCAAGGGCGTAGACATTCCAGCAGATGCCGGTAAGGCGGCAACGTTCTATCTCGATACTTCCTCGTAAGCCTGCGGGGTAACTGGCCTCCCCTAAGCATTACCCGATTCGTCCCCCGACCGTCCGCTCTCTATTGGGGTTGAGCGTTCAGACGGTCGGGGGACCTACGCTTAGGATGGTTCCCCCGTGGCCTGGTTAGATGACGACGAAGGGGGCGCGCCACTTTTCGAGATACTTTTCGAGGAGGACTCGCCTTGGTACGACCCGGTAGCTAGCCAAATGTTTGATGATGCCATCTTTAACGACAACGAGGATGCATACGCGGATTTAGTCGAGTATATGGACTGGATGTATGACATCGATTTCGAGCAAGAGTTTGACTGGGCTGACTTCTACGCCCGTCAATAAGGTCGTGCCTTACCATACCAAAAGGGAACGGCAGCGGCGCAATAGAACACAGGTAGAAAAGCCATTCATCGCCTGGGACGGCGAGGGTGTCAACCTGCGTGGTGCGGGACGCAGGCAGAGTTATGTCCTATTCGGATGCTCAGCCGAACCCCCTATTACTAGCAAAACTGGGCTGTCCACCCTGGACTGTCTAGAATACATCATCTCTATTGGACAGAAGTACCGGAACCATCAGCACATCGGGTATGCATTCAACTACGATTCCAACATGATACTAGCCATGCTTTCGGAGAAATCTCTGGAGCGAGTACACAAGGTAGGAGATTGCTACCTTAACAACGAGGACGGTTACTATCGTGTGGAGTTCCGCCCGAGCAAGTGGTTACGGGTCACTCGCGTCTACACTGAGACCGAGACGAGACCTCGGCGAGTGGTGTCGGTATGCATTGAGGACATCTTCTCATACTTCGGTTGCAAGTTCGTTGAAGCCTACGAGTCTGTTTGTCGTAAGCCGATACCGGATGTCGTTTTACTCGGGAAGGCCAATCGACGAGATTTTACAATCGAACAACTTGATGCAATCCGTAAATACTGGGAAATTGAAATCGATATGTTACGGGAGTTGGGTGAAGAGTTCCGTAACAATATCCACAGTGCTGGAATTAACGTTAAAAGGTGGTACGGTCCTGGCGCTCTCGCTTCCCATGTGTTGCGAAGAGAACGAATCGGATTGCATATGCAATCGCCACCCAGCGCAATAACGGAGGCTAGCAGGTATGCATACGCCGCTGGACGATTTGAACTATTCGCCTTGGGGCACAACAATCCTGGAACCCGGGTTGTTGGTGTCGACATCAACTCTGCATATCCATGGGCCATTAGTCAACTGCCAAGTCTTGCAAAAGGTGATTGGGTCGAGGTCGCCGAACCCCCATCATCACCCGTTCAATTTTCCTTGCATCATGTTCGGATACACCCTAGACGGTCCAGTGAGTTTTTCACCGAACCCGGGCCTTTGTTTCACCGCGACAAAGTGGGAAGAATATCGTTCCCCTGGAAGTTAGACGGATGGTACTGGGGGCCAGAAGTATGGAACGTCAAAGATGACCCAAGAGTCGAAGTAATGGAAGGATGGCAATGGGTGCCCGATGGAAGCGCAAATATCAAACCTTTCGAATGGTTAACGGACGTCTACGCACAGCGCCTACACTGGAAACGTATCGGCAACCCCTCGCAGCTCGCCCTAAAACTTATGATGAACTCGCTGTATGGGAAGATGGCTCAGCGCGTCGGCTGGAACGAAAAGACACGCAGGCCGCCGACGTACCATCAATTGGAGTGGGCGGGGTGGGTGACCTCGATGACGCGTGCTACTTTGTATCGCGCAATGATGGGTCTCCCTACCTCGTGTCGGCTAGTAAGTGCAGAGACGGATGCCGTCTACTTCCAAGTGCCGAATACGGTGTCCACTGCGGAGGCGGTTACCCATCTGACTATTGGAACAGGTTTGGGGGAGTGGGGAGTTGAGGAATACGACGAGATGATGTATCTCCAGTCCGGTCTGGCTTGGATGCGAAAGGGGGGCGAGTGGATACCGAAGCGTCGGGGCTTGGACGAAGACAGCTTCACCTTAGATATGTGCGTAGGGCACTTACAAGAGTGTGCTCCTGGTCAGAGGTGGAAACCGTTCCAGGGGAAGACAACTCGGTTTATCGGGCTAGGTGCGGCTTTGAAGTCCTCCATACCTACGAAGGTGAGACATTGTGTGTGGGCAACTGCGGACCGCGATATTACAGTTGGCGA
>Ga0209382_10010703_pt1 | contig 11416 bp, 10 predicted proteins | sample SoiMetdeltSBSDD5_FD_187599 | JGI IMG/M metagenome (GOLD analysis project Ga0209382, IMG submission 187599) | Bulk soil microbial communities from a Populus tree surrounding site in Tennessee, USA - Soil MetaG P. deltoides SBSDD5 (SPAdes) (version 2) | ecosystem: Environmental > Terrestrial >...
AACCAGCATGGCTGCTGCGAGAACGTCGAATACGATTGGCCAGGAGACAAAATCGGAGAGAGCCAACGCACCGGCCCCGGCAAGCAGAAGACCGAAGCGATAGCCTGTTTGCGTCACGGCAGCGCCCTGTCCCTGCTGGCTTTCCGGCAGGATCTCAATGCGATAGGCGTCAATGACGATATCCTGGCTGGCCGAGAGAAAGGCAACGACAAGGGCCATAAGAGCCGTTCTCGCCGGAGCGGTGGCAGGATCGGTCAGCCCCATGAGGAAAATGGCAATCGCCAGCAAGATCTGCGTCAGAAGGAGCCAGCTGCGCCTCCGGCCAAAACGCGCGGTGAGTACCGGGAGCCGCAGTTGATCCATGATCGGCGACCAGAGAAATTTGAAGGTATAGGGCGTGCCAACAAGGGCGAAGAGGCCAATCGTCGTCTTGTCGACGCCGACCTTAGACAGCCAATAGGAGAGGGTGGAAAGGGTGAGGAGGAGCGGTAATCCCGAAGCAAAACCCATCGCCAAAATAATGAGCATGCGGGGTGTAAAATAGGCGGCGAGGCTCGCCCACCAGGCTCTTAAGGTCGCAGTTTCGCGCATCTAAAACTCCAATCGGCCAACCTCATCTTTGCCATTTTGATGTGACCAGAACTGCAATGCAACAGCCGCAATTGCGGCGGGAGGTGCGGGAGTGCGGCCCATCGTCATCACCGGCTTTCCCGCCTATGGCGGGCGCTCCCTCAACCCGGCGCATGAGGTTATGCGTGCGATGGACGGGAAAACAATAGACGGAGTCGAGGTGATCGGACGGCCTCTTCCCGTATCGATCAAATCCCTGAGGCGGGAAGTGGGCAAAATCGTCGAGGAAATTCAGCCTGCGGCCGTGGTCAGCTTCGGTCTATGGCCGGGCGAAGCCATGATTCGACTTGAGCGGGTAGGACTCAACTTCGGTGATTTTGAAATTCCGGACAACGACGGCACGATCCTGCACGACACGGCGCTTTCGAGCAATGGCACGGAAGCTCGTTTCGCGACACTGCCGCTTCGCAGAATAGAGCGCGGGATGCTGGAGGCCGGAATACCTGCAAGGGTCACTTCGACGGCCGGAACCTTTCTCTGCAATGCGTGCCTGTACAGTTTTCTCGAAGCGACGGAAGGGCGTGCCCCACGGACGGTCTGCGGCTTCATCCACGTACCCTATTTGCCGGAGCAGGTGGCGCAGGCGCTGGCGCAGAGAAGAAATCAGCGTGCCTTCGGTGTCGAAAAATGCGAGTGGCCCTCTATGGATCTGTCCATGCTTGTCCGTGCCGCAGAAATCGCGGTGCGTGAGACCGTGCTGTCGGAGACCCCTCGCGTGGGCTAACCAGCATTTCTGCCAAGAGCAATCAGATGCAGACCGATGAGCATGACATGGGCTGCAAGACAGGCCGTCATGCCGCCCAGATCATGTGGGGGGCTCACCGTATTCACATCGAAGGAAACGATCTTGAGACCCGCCAAGACATGCAACAGATCGAAGGCGGCATCGGCCGAGGGTCCACCCCATGTGGGGGTCGCCACGCCCGGAGCGCAGGAGGGATCGATATAGTCCATGTCGAAACACAAATAGACCGGCCTCTTGCCGATGGTTCCACGCACCTCGGCCATCACATCGCCAACGCCGCGGCGGCGGATATCATCGCCCAGGATCAACCGGTAACCCAAATTACGTGTGTGCTCGTAGATGCCGGGCAGCGCCAACGAGCCTCTGGCGCCCACATGGTACGATCTTTCGACATCGATCAGCCTCTCCTCGGCGGCACGCATGAAGGTGCTCGAAGTATTGTACCCGGGCACATCATAAGCATCGGTATGCGCGTCGATGTGAAGGAGCACGAGATCGGGATAATGGCGATGAACAGCGCGGAGCTGTGGAAGAGAGATTGAGCCGTCGCCGCCCATGGTCACGGGGTAGCCGCCGCTGAAAAGGACGGAATCCAGGGCGTGCTCTATGGCGGAGAAGGATTTATCCACCTCGCTGCTGGTGACGGCAACATCGCCCAGATCCACGCAATTGAGGTCGATCAAGACATTGGTATCGGAGAGGGGCGGATAGTGTGGGCGTACCAGACCCGATTGCTGTCGAATGGCCGCAGGACCTTGGCGTGAGCCAATCCGTGTCGGATGAGTGCCGCAATCGAAGGGTATGCCGATGATGGCGGCTTGGCCAGGACGAACCGTACGACCGTTCGGTATGCCCATAAAAGTGCCGGAAGGAACCATCCAGTCAATCTCATTCGTGTTCGCATTCGACATGATGACAATCCGCTCCAGGAAGCTCTCGACCGCAAGAGATTCATGCAATAGGCTTCGCCGCTCAACAAGAGGGAGGTAGAAATGCCAGTGCGAAGCTCGAAAGCCGAATGGCACGGCGGCTTGCGCGACGGCCATGGCCACATGTCGTTCGGCAACGGAGCCTTTGACGGCGAGTTCTCCTTCGGCTCGCGCTTCGAAAGCGGCGTCGGCACGAACCCCGAAGAACTCATCGCTGCCGCCCATGCGGGGTGCTTTTCGATGCAGCTGTCAGGTCTTCTGACCAAGGATGGACATCCGCCGCGGCGCATTGCGACGGTCGCCAAGGTGAGGCTCAATGTGGGCCAAGGAGGAGCGGACATCACCTCAATCGAGCTCGAGACGGAAGGCGAAGTGCCGGGCATCGATGCGGCAACATTCACCAGGGCTGCCGAGCAGGCCAAGGAAATTTGCCCGGTATCCAAGGCCCTCAAGGCCGTCAAGACGAGTGTGAAGGCAACCTTGCGTTAGTGCGGGCTTTTCTGCGCCGATAATGGCGGCGCGTCTTGGCGCGATTCCCGCAAAGCGCGGTGATGCACCAGCGCTTCGAACGGTTTCGTGTGCGGTCAAGAAAAAGCCAGCCGCAGGCGGGACAGGCTTTTACTCTGCGGAGGCTTGGAGCAAGGGCGAGCGCCACGGCACTGTGGAGGACATGACCAAGAAAGCCTGAACCATTTCGACGCAAGGGTTTGAGGCCATCGTCAGTGCGGACGAAGTGGAGGGGCGACGCGTTCACAGCATAAAAGTGAATGAGCCGGCGCCAGGAACGGACATCTGGCTTGCGGCCCGTGACCCCGCGAAAAAAGACGTCAATTGCCTCGCGAACATCCTTTACCTGCTGCATGGAAAGCGCCGAGGACATGGGCAAGCCCGCCGCACGTCCCCATGAGCGCACAAGCTTGATATTCGTCAGGCGGTCTTCGCGGCGATCCGGAAGATGTCGGTAAACAACGGTGTTAGCGAAGTCCAGGGCCGGGTGGCCGTTGATGAAGTGATGCTCGGCCCAGTGCAGCGGCGTCTGGCTGCGGTTCTGTTTGACAGGGCGTCGATTATTCCTCATCCTAACCATCAAACCCATATTTGGTGGTTAGTCAACGGTCTCCCTTGTTCCCCTCCGGTTATATCGCCCAACAGTTCTGTAACGCCTTGGTCGTCGGGTGCTTCTACAGCCTGCTCGCTGTGTCCTATGCGCTGGTGCACGGGCTAACCAACCGCATCGTCCTGTCCTTCGGCGACATGGCGATGTTCGGCGCCTTCGTTGCCGTCTATGCCACGATTATTTTGCTGACGATGGGCTCGGGCACGGAAGCGGCGCTTGCCGGTGCGGGCGTTGCGGTCGTTGCCTGCGCGGCAGCACTGGGAATCGCCTCGCTCAGATGTCTATTCGCACCACTGATCGGCGGTCGAAGCCAGACGCTTCTCATCGTCTCATTAAGTCTGGGTCTCGTGCTGCAGGAAGCCATGCGTCTGCAGTCGGGGGGTCGCGAACAATGGCTCGAGCCCATGCTTGGTGATGCCATTCTGGAAAATGAGGCAGGCGGCTTCATGGTTCGCGTAAGCCTGATGCAGGGCGTCATCATGGCAGGCACGGCTGTTATTCTTGCCGCTACTTTTGCTCTGATGCGGTGGACGGCGCTCGGACGATTCTGGCGGGCGTGCAGCGAGGATGCGGGACTTGCTGCCCTCCTTGGGGTCGACGTGCGCAGGATCACGGCGCTCACTTTCACAGGGGCTGCAATTTTCGCCGGTGCGGCCGGACTCACGGTCGGCGTCTATTATGGTGGGGTGAGCTTCTACATGGGCCTGGTGCTCGGGCTCAAGGCGCTGTTCGCGTCCATCATTGGGGGGTTTGGAACGATCGCGGGAGCCGTGGCGGGGGCTTTCGTGCTCGCTCTGCTCGAGACCTTGTGGGCAGCCTTTTTTCCCCTCGGCTACCGGGACGTGGCAGTATTCGCCATGGTCCTGAGCCTGCTCATCATTCGTCCCCAGGGGATTCTTGGCGTCACACTCAGGAAGGACTACCAGTTATGAGAAATCCGATATTGGTGCTCGGAGTCATGCTGATACTCGCCGCTTGCGAGGATCAAGGAAAGCCTGGAGCATCTTTCGCTGGTGGCGGTTTCGTGTTCAATTATCGGATCGGCGAAGCGTTCTATGGCGTGGTGATCAACACGGAACGAAAACTTCCGGAGGGAAGCATCATTCAGGGGCAGTTTGAGGACCCTGCGGGAGGAGCGGTCATCGTGGTGAAGGACAATTATCGAGAGGGTCAGCGCAAGTACATGCTGCGCACGCCGGCGCTGAAGGGAATCAAAAAGAACATTCCCTATAAAGTGGTCGTGGAGATTCTCGACAAGCCCGGCGGACACGTCATCGAGCATTTGGAGAAAACCATCAAGAGCGATATCGATCAATCGACGATCCCACAGGAGCCCATGCTGATCGGACCCGGATACACGCTCAATCCGAACCAGAACGTCGTGAAAATACCTCCAGAACAATGAGGGCCCGCCGTATCATCACGGTCATCGGAGCGCACGCCGAGGGAGAAGTGGGCAAGGTGATCACGGGTGGCGTTCTGCCGCCGCCAGGCAGGAGTGTGCGAGAGCAACAGCAATGGCTCATGCATCACGATGACGGCTTGCGCAAATTCCTGCTTTACGAGCCCCGCGGAGGCGCATTTACCCATGCCAATCTTGTCGTGCCGGCCAAGGATGCGAGGGCGGATGCCGGTTTCATCATCATGGAGCCCGACGATTACCCGCCGATGTCCGGTTCGAATTGCATTTGCGTCGCAACAGTTCTGCTGGAAACGGGAATGCTGGCGATGCAGGAACCGCTGACGCGAGTGACGCTCGAGACGCCAGGGGGCCTCGTGCCCGTCGAAGCCTCATGCAAAGATGGACGCGTAGAACGCGTCACACTCACCAATGTGCCCAGCTATGCGGCGGCCCTCGATGTCTCCCTTGAAGTGCCGGGGTATGGGAGGATTCGCGTCGACGTGGGATATGGCGGCGCCTATTTCGTGATCGCCGATGCGCAGGATTTCGGTTTCCAGCTGGTGCCGGACGAGGCGCGCGCGCTCGTCGAAACGGGAGAACTCGTGAAAGCGGCGGCGCGGGAGCAGATTGGCGTTCAGCATCCCGAGATCAGGGAATTCAACAAGATCGCCTTCACCGAATTCACTTTGCCCATCGTGAACGAAGACAATGAACGCAGGGGCCGCAATACGGTCGTGATCTCACCCGGCAAGCTCGACCGGTCGCCTTGCGGCACCGGAACATGTGCCCGCCTGGCTGTAATGCATGCGAAGAGCGAGATCAAGACCGGAGAAGGCTTCGTCAGCCTGTCGGTGATCGGCTCGCGTTTCGAAGGGCGTGTCGCCGCGGAAACGACGCTCAAAGACGGAACGCCCGCCATCTTGCCGACCATCTCGGGACGGGCGTGGATCAGCGGTACTCACAGCTATGTGCTTCATCCCGATGATCCCTGGCCGGAGGGATATACTCTGTCGGACACATGGTATCGAGCGCTCAGCTAGATCAGCCGCCTTGTTTAATGCTGATCAGTGGCGAAAGTGACGAATGTTGGTGAAAACCATGGCGATCCCGGCTTGGTCGGCTGCAGCTATGATCTCCTCGTCGCGAATCGAGCCCCCCGGTTGAATCACCGCGGTTGCTCCAGCTTCGATGGCGGCGAGAAGGGCGTCGGGGAAAGGAAAGAAAGCATCGGAGGCGACGACGGAATTGAGGGCCAGAGAGCCCGAAAGGCCCAGCTGCCTTGCGGCCTCGGCGGCCTTGAGAGTGGCGATGCGGGTTGAATCGAGGCGCGACATCTGGCCTGCGCCGATACCGACAGTGGCAAGATCCTTCGCAAAGATAATGGCATTTGATTTCACATGTTTGGCGACGGTGAAGGCGAAGATCATGTCTTCCATCTCACTCGGACGCGGGGGGCGCTTAGTCACGGTCTTGAGACCTTCCCGCTTGAGAACCAAATCATCGGCGGATTGCACGAGAAGACCGCCCATGGCCTGTTTCGCGAGGAGCGAACCTGCTCGGGGCCTGAGTCCGGCGAAAATCAACCGAAGGTTCGGTTTGGTTGAAATTCGACCGAGAGCTCTTTGGGCAGCGCCGGGAGCTATCAGCACCTCGGTGAAAATCTTTAGAACTTCCTCCACCGCCGCTTCCTCAATGTCCTGATTGAAGGCGACAATGCCGCCATAGGCGCTGGTGGGGTCGCATGCCAGAGCCCGGCTGTAAGCCTCAAGCTGGGTGCTCGCCACGGCAACGCCGCAGGGGTTTGCGTGTTTCACGATGACGCAGGCAGGCTCATCCTTGAACTCGAGCACACATTGCCATGCGGCATCCATGTCGTTGATGTTGTTGTAGGAAAGCTCTTTCCCCTGGACCTGCCGCCAATGCTCCTGTCCGTCAGCATAGTAAGCGGCTCTCTGATGAGGATTCTCGCCATAGCGCAAGGCCGTGCGCTTCCTTCCACCCTCAACGAAATAGTCCGGCATTTCCTCCGTTGCGAATTGCTCGAGCCAGTTGCTGATCGCCGCATCGTAAGCGGCCGTCCGGCTGAATGCTTTTGCTGCCAATTTCTTTTTCGTGTCGCTGCTCAGAACGGCTGAGTTCGCCCGCATCTCAGCGAGCAAAACAGAATAGTCGTCGGGGTCGACGATGACGGCGACGCTTCCATGGTTTTTGGCGGCGGCTCTGATCATCGCCGGCCCACCGATGTCAATCGTCTCGATGCATTGCTGGAAAGACGTGCTGGAAGCAACAGTCGCTTCAAAAGGATAAAGATTTACGACGAGGAGATCGATCGGTTCCATTCCAAGCCCGGCGAGGGTGGAAAGATGATCTGGATTCGCCGTATCGGCGAGGAGAGCGGCGTGAATCCTGGGATGAAGCGTCTTCACCCTTCCATCCAGAATTTCTGGGCTGCCTGTAATCTCCGCGACATCCATGACAGGAAAGTCTGCTGCGCGCAATGCGCGGGCGGTGCCGCCCGTCGATATCAGTTGGACTCCCATGGCGTGGAGAGCGCCGGCAAAATCGACTAGGCCGGCTTTGTCCGAAACCGACAGAAGGGCACGCCGCACGGGACGAGTCATCGACAACTCCAAACATCGCCAGATGCTTGCCGCATAGCATGCAAGCGAGGTCAAGCAAACGGGAGTCGAGGTCAGAACCGCGTACGTTTAAAAGCCCAATGAATGGGCGATGGGCTCACCGAGCCGGTGAGGACGATCTGCTTGGTCCTGCGGGGGATAGTCGTTCCCCATGAACAGGTGCTGTCCGCCAGGCAAATTTCGGCGCCGCGTGCCTTGAAGGTCCAGTCAGACGCGCCAGGCGGGTTCAGCACGACACAAGTGCCGTCTTCGGCAAATTCCGCCCGCACATCCGGATGCAAGTGGAATCTGATCCGAAAATGAGTCTCTCCAATATTGCCGGAAGCGGGGAAAAAACGATCCTCACCCCGGAAATCAGTGCCAGCCGCAGATAGAAAGAGGCATCTCCCATGAAGGAAACCGGCCACTTGTGCATAGGCGTCATGCCGCGCCTCGACCAATGATCCAACTGCCGTCGAGGACAAATTGGCTTCCACCCGGGCGGCCGAATGACTCCAGGTCGCGAGCAGCGACCGGACCAGCGAAGGCGCCTGTTTTGGCTGCGCGCTGAGCGTGGCCGTGCTGTGCGCCTCGAGTAAGTCGGATTCAAATTCCAAGGATCGCTCCCGATCCAAGCGTGTTCCACAATTTATGACGATCCGGGAGCTGCCTTCAGAAAATTCGAGAGCCAAAGGAGCCGCAAATGCTCCCTGGGCTGGAAATCCCGTGTCGCAGATCACGAGCGAGTTTCCATGCGAAAAGCGCGTAAACCCACAATAAGGCGCGTTCGAGAGCGGCGTTCCCTGGCTGACGTCGGCTGCCAAGATTGCAGCGCATTGCGGTGCGAGCGGGTCGGACGCCCCCTGGAACATCGCCAGCCCGCCGTCGCCATGCAGGAAGAACCGCAGCATGGGCAGCATGCGTTCGAGCGCCGCTTCGATTTTAGCAGGCATCTCGATCCGGGCCTGTTCACAAGCGTGGCGAAGAGGCAGGATCTCCAGTAGCAGCCTCGCAAGTTCGGCAGGATTGCGTGAGACATGTCCGCCATCTGGCAGCAGCTGCTGCTCCAGTTTGTCGGCAAGCTGCTCAAGTGCTGCGGCTCTGGTCGTCTCCATGCCCTTCAAGGCCACAGCCGCATAGGCAAGAGCAGAGGCGCAGTCCAGGCGCAGAGCCGGCGAAAGGCAGAAGTTGGAACGCAGCTGGAGATCGCGAACATGGCTTGCCAAGCCTGAGCAAAACCTGATCAGAAAATCTTCGCCTGCATGTTCCAGAAGAAAGGGTGCAGCGTTGATCCAGGCGATCAATCGGCGAGAGAGAATCGGAAGACTTCTTGCAGGTTTGGGATGATGTCTATCGCGTTCGAGCCAGTCGGAAACGAGCGCCCGCGCATTGACGCGCGCCAGCTCAAGACCGGTTGCCTCGAGATCAGCCAGCCAGGAGAACCCGTGAAGGTTTTCGAGCCATTCGAGGTCGGGTGGCTTCGACTCGAAAATCGAAGCCCCTCGGCTGAGGACGCTGTGGCCTGCAAAGCGGAACTCGCCGTGATAGATGCGCTTGCCCCTCTCCGCACAGCCATCAATGAGTGACTGGACCGGCACAGCCAAGTCAGATATGCGCGGAGGAAGGGCAGATGCGGCTGAGGTCAAAGACTGCAAAATCGCGGTCGCAAACCTGCGATTCGCGTCAAGCCAGTTCAGCGATGTTAATTCCGTGCCCCTCATATGCGAGTTGCAGTCCTGCTCCCGCGTGCATCCCCTTATGGCGTAGACAGCGTTAACTTTTCGATAATCATCCTTAGCAATCTCTAAAGGCGCTCGAGCCGCATGGCGAAAAAACCGTCAACGCCTTGATTTGGCAGAGTTCTTAGACAGCCTGCGGGGCTGAGCCGCTCGACCTTGAGAAAAACATCCTCGGGTTCGAGCCGAAGGTGTCTGGCGTTCAGGGGGAGTCTGCGCAAATGGTCTTCGCCTTCCTCGGGCTCGATGGAACAGGTGCAGAAGACCACTGTGCCACCCGGCTTCACGAAGGTCATGGCCTTGTCCAGAAGTTGACGCTGCAGAGCTGCCAAGTTCGGAATCATTTCGGGGGTGCGATGGTAGGGCAGGTCGGGATGGCGGCGGATGATCCCGGTGGCAGAGCAGGGCGCATCGAGGAGGACAGCATCGAAAGGACGCGGCGGTCTGTAATCCAGCACATCAGAGACGATGAGTTCCGCCGTTATACGAAGCCGTTCCAGGTTCTGACGGAGTCGCGCCATTCTCAAGGGTGATCGGTCGACAGCAGTGACCCTAGCGCCGGAGCTTGCCATCTGCGCCGTCTTGCCACCCGGTGCGGCGCAGAGATCGAGCACGGTTTTGCCTTCCACGGGCCCGAGAAGTCGCGCCGGAATGGATGCTGCCTCATCTTGCACCCACCATTGGCCTTCGGAAAATCCAGCCAAATCGCTGATCGCTCCCTGCCAATTGTCCAGTCGCACGGTTTGCGGGGATACGGGCCGTCCGCCGAGACGCTCGGCCCAGGTTTCAGGATCCCCCTTCACCGTGAGGTCGAGCGGCGCTTCCAAGTGATGCGACTTGGCAATTTCGGCCGCCATTGGGGCTCCGTAGTTTGCGCTCCATCTCGCGTAGAGCCATGCAGGGGTATTGATGCTCAAGTCATTGGGCGTCTCCTTGCCCGGCGGAGCCGCGGCGAGCTTCCGGCCTATGGCATTGACGAGCGCGGCGAAATGCTTGGCGCGGGGATCGGATTTGGCAATCTGCACCGCCTGGGCCACGGCCGCATGAGACGGGATGCGCATGAAGAGAATTTGCGCCGCCGTCGCGATCAAAATCTCCCGCGTCATGCCTGAAGATTTTGGCAGCGGCTTGGCAAGCAGCATGCCAAGCTCGTGCTCGATCTGTCCCTTCCGGCGGAGCGAAGTGGCAACAATGGCGTAGCAAAGCCTCCGATCCCGCGGCGAGACCTTAGCCAGAGCGCCGCCGGAAACCGAGGCATGGAAGGAATCATCCAAGGGAGCGGCGCGAGCCAGAACGGCGTTCAGAAGGCGCACCGCCTCAGCGCGAGGGAGAAGGCCGGGGTCGACCTCGTGGGGTGAGACGGAGCGCGACAGGGCTGACCGGTCCTAGCCCCAGGGTCCCCTCTGGGGGCTGTCTGCAAAGGATCGGGCCGGGGAGGAGTTCCTTTCCATCTCCAAGGCGAACTGCTCTAGCGCCGCAATGCGATTCTCGGGATTGGGATGGGTCGAGAAGAGGTTATCGACGCCCGAGCCCGTGAGAGGATTGACAATAAAGAGGTGAGCGGTGGCGGGATTGGCCTCGGCGGTGTCGTTGGGGATGCGACCTGCAGCAATTGAGATCCGCCTTAGGGCCGAGGCGAGGGATCGCGGCAGGCCCGAGATCATGGCGCCGGTGCGATCGGCTGAGTATTCGCGGGTGCGACTGATGGCCATCTGCACCAGCACGGCGGCAAGGGGGGCGAGGATCATCATAGCGATGCTGCCGATCGGGCCCAAAGGATTGTTCCGATCGCGGCCGCCAAAAAAGAAGGCAAAATTCGCCAACATCGAAATGGCCCCGGCCAAGGTCGCCGTAATGGTCATGATGAGGGTGTCGCGGTTTTTGATATGGGCCAGCTCGTGCGCGATCACGCCCGAGACCTCATCCCTGCCCAGGTGCTGCAGAAGGCCTGAGGTCACGGCGACGGCCGAGTGTTCCGGGTTGCGCCCGGTGGCAAAGGCATTGGGCTGGGGATTGTCGATGAGATAAACCCGTGGTGTCGGAAGACCACCTTGCTTGGCCAGTTCCTCGACCAGCGCGTAGAGTTCAGGCGCTTGGCTAGGCGTGACCTCCTGGGCCCCGTGCATAGCGAGCACCATCTTGTCGCCGTTCCAGTAGGCGAAGAGGTTCGTCACAACGGAAAAGGCCAGGGCTACGAGAATTCCGGTCTGGCCGCCCAAGAGATATCCAATCGCAAGAA
>Ga0209382_10010704_pt1 | contig 11416 bp, 4 predicted proteins | sample SoiMetdeltSBSDD5_FD_187599 | JGI IMG/M metagenome (GOLD analysis project Ga0209382, IMG submission 187599) | Bulk soil microbial communities from a Populus tree surrounding site in Tennessee, USA - Soil MetaG P. deltoides SBSDD5 (SPAdes) (version 2) | ecosystem: Environmental > Terrestrial >...
CGTAGTGGCGATTCTTCGACTGATACTCCACGTGCGCCGTCGCGATCGTGATACCACGAGCCTTCTCTTCGGGCGCCTTGTCGATCTGGTCGTACGCCTTGAACTCACCGCCGTGCAACTCGGCCATCACCTTGGTCAATGCGGCAGTCAGCGTGGTCTTGCCGTGGTCGACGTGACCGATCGTGCCTACGTTGACATGCGGCTTGGTGCGTTCAAATTTCTCTTTGGCCACAGCGGCGATCCTCTAGCGGTTACTTACTTAAACTCAGGTTTTCTTGGTAATGGCAGCGGCGACGTTCGACGGCACTTCCATGTACTTCGCGAATTCCATCGTGTACGTCGCACGGCCCTGGCTCATCGAGCGCATGGACGTCGAGTACTGGAACATCTCGGCGAGCGGCACCTCGGCCGTCACGACCTTGCCGGACACGGAATCTTCCATGCCGACGATCTGGCCGCGACGACGGTTCAGGTCGCCGACGATGTCGCCGTAATAGTCCTCCGGCGTCACGACTTCGACCTTCATGATCGGCTCGAGCAACACGGGCTTCGCCTTAGCCATCGCTTCCTTGAAAGCCATGGAGCCGGCGATCTTGAACGCCATTTCGTTCGAGTCGACGTCGTGGTACGAGCCGTCGAACAGCGTGATCTTGACGTCCACGACCGGGTAGCCGGCGAGAATGCCGTTCTCGGTCGCTTCCTTGATGCCCTTGTCGACGGCCGGGATGTATTCCTTCGGGATCGTGCCGCCGACGATGCCGTTGACGAACTCGTAGCCCTTGCCGACCTCTGACGGCTCGAGCGTGATCCACACGTGGCCGTACTGGCCGCGGCCGCCGGACTGACGGACGAACTTGCCTTCCTGCTCGACCTTCGAGCGAATGGTTTCGCGGTAGGCGACCTGCGGCTTGCCGACGTTCGCCTCGACCTTGAACTCGCGCTTCATGCGATCGACGATGATTTCCAGGTGCAGCTCGCCCATGCCGGCGATGATGGTCTGGCCGGACTCCTGGTCGGTCGACAGCCGGAACGACGGGTCTTCCTTCGCCAGGCGCTGCAGCGCCATGCCCATCTTCTCCTGGTCGGCCTTGGTCTTCGGCTCGACCGCGACGGAGATGACCGGCTCGGGGAACAGCATCTTTTCGAGCTGAATGACGGCTTCCGGGTCGCACAGCGTGTCGCCCGTGATCACGTCCTTCAGGCCGACAGCGGCCGCGATGTCGCCCGCGCGCACTTCCTTGATCTCGCTGCGCTCGTTGGCATGCATCTGCAACAGACGGCCGATGCGCTCCTTGCGATCCTTGCCCGGGTTCATGACGGTGTCGCCGGAATTCAGCACGCCGGAATAGACGCGGAAGAACGTCAGGTTGCCGACGAACGGGTCGTTCAGGATCTTGAACGCGAGCGCGGAGAACTTCTCATCGTCGCTGGCGCGGCGCGTGCCTTCGGAGCCGTCCTCGAGCGTGCCTTTGACCGGCGGCATTTCCACGGGCGAGGGCATGAACTCGATGATTGCATCGAGCATTGCCTGGACGCCCTTGTTCTTGAACGCCGAGCCGCACATGCAGAGACAGATCTCGTTGCGGATCGAGCGCTCGCGCAGGCCCTTCTTGATCTCCTCGACGGACAGGTCACCGGTTTCGAGATACTTGTGCAGCAGCTCGTCGTTGCCCTCGGCCGCGGCCTCGATCATCTTGGCGCGCCACTCGTCGCACTCCGCGCGCATCTCGGCGGGAATCTCGCGATACTCGAACTTCGTGCCCTGCGTGGAATCGTCCCACCAGATCTCCTTCATGCGGATCAGGTCGACGACGCCGGCGAACTTGTCCTCGGCGCCGATCGGCAACTGGATCGGCACGGCCACGCCGCGCAGACGCGTCTTGATCTGGTCGACGCAGCGCAGGAAGTTGGCGCCGGCGCGGTCCATCTTGTTGACGAACGCGATGCGCGGCACCTTGTAGCGATTCATCTGGCGCCACACCGTCTCGGACTGCGGCTGCACGCCCGCAACGGCGCAGAACACTGCGACGGCGCTGTCGAGCACGCGCAGGCTCCGCTCCACTTCGATCGTGAAGTCGACGTGGCCCGGGGTGTCGATGATGTTGATGCGATGCTCGGGGAAGTTGTTCTCCATCCCCTTCCAGAAGCAGGTCGTGGCGGCGGCCGTGATCGTGATGCCGCGCTCCTGTTCCTGCTCCATGTAGTCCATGACCGCAGCGCCGTCGTGCACCTCGCCGATCTTGTGCGAGACGCCGGTGTAGAAAAGGATGCGCTCGGTCGTGGTCGTCTTCCCCGCGTCGATGTGCGCGGAGATGCCGATGTTCCGGTATCGCTCAATGGGCGTTGTACGGGGCACTGTAGTGATCTCTATCTCTTACCAGCGGTAGTGGGCGAACGCCTTGTTCGCCTCTGCCATGCGATGCGTGTCTTCACGCTTGCGCACGGCGGCACCGCGGTTCTCGGAAGCGTCGAGCAGCTCGGCAGCCAGGCGCTGGGCCATGGACTTCTCGCTGCGTGCCTGGGCCGCTTCGATCACCCAGCGCATCGCCAGTGTCTGGCGGCGAGCGGAGCGAACTTCAACGGGCACCTGGTAGGTGGCGCCGCCGACGCGGCGGCTCTTCACTTCGACCGTCGGCTTGACGTTGTCGAGCGCCATCGACAGCAGCTCGATCGACCCCTCACCCGGCTTGCCGGTCTTCTCGGCGATGCGATCGACCGCGCCGTACACGATCTTCTCCGCGACCGACTTCTTGCCGCGCTCCATCACCATGTTCACGAACTTGGCGAGCAGCAGGCTGTTGAAGCGCGGATCGGGAAGGATCGTGCGGGTCGGGGCGGACGCTCTACGAGACATATATGACTACCTGGCTAGTGATGTCGGGCTGAAGCTCGACCTACAAATCATTTCTTGGGGCGCTTCGCGCCGTACTTGGAGCGGCCTTGCCGACGCTCGGTGACTCCGGCGCAGTCCAACGTGCCGCGCACCGTGTGGTAGCGCACGCCCGGCAGGTCCTTCACGCGGCCGCCGCGGATCAGCACCACCGAGTGCTCCTGCAGGTTGTGGCCTTCGCCGCCGATGTAGCTGATGACTTCGAAGCCGTTCGTCAGGCGCACCTTCGCGACCTTGCGCAGCGCGGAGTTCGGCTTCTTCGGCGTCGTGGTGTAGACGCGCGTGCAGACGCCGCGCTTCTGCGGGCAGGCAGCCAGCGCCGGAACCTTGGTCTTGTAGTTCGCCGAGGTCCGCGGCTTGCGTACGAGCTGACTGATGCTGGCCATACCGACTTACTTCCTAAGCGTTGATTCCAGTAACGAAAACACCAGGCCGCCCCGTGACTTGCCCGGTGGCGGCCTGGAGTAAATGTTTGTGATTGGTGGCGAGCTTGCTACGGGCGCCGGCCAATCAAGGGCGCGGGATTGTAGGAACGAGTCCAGAGAGTGTCAACCGCTGGAAAAACCAGCGGTTAGACACCCCCTGCCCATTACTCCGCCGACGCTCCTGCCTCGTCGGATACCGACTCCTCGCTGTCCGACACGCCGCCGCCGACGTCCATGAACCCACGACCCGTGCCGATATCCCGGCGCCGGCGACGCGAGTGGTAGAACGAGCCCGTTCCCGCCGGGATCAGCCGGCCGACGATCACGTTCTCCTTCAGGCCGCGCAGATCGTCCTTCAGGCCGCGGACCGCCGCTTCCGTCAGCACGCGGGTGGTCTCCTGGAACGAGGCCGCCGAGATGAACGACTCCGTCGCCAGCGACGCCTTCGTGATGCCCAGCAGCACCGGCTCGAGCCGGGCCGGGATCTTGCCCTGCTGTTCCACCCGCTCGTTCACATCCGTGACGCGCGCGCGGTCGAGTTGCTCGCCTCGCAGCAAGGCCGTATCGCCGCTGTGGGCGATTTCGATCTTGCGCAGCATCTGGCGAATGATCACCTCGATGTGCTTGTCGTTGATCTTCACGCCCTGCAGCCGGTAGACGTCCTGGATTTCGCGCACGAGATAGTTCGCCAGCGACTCCACGCCCTGCAGACGCAGGATGTCGTGCGGGTTCGGCTCGCCGTCCGCGATGACCTCGCCGCGCTCCACCTGCTCGCCTTCGAACACGTTCAGGTGGCGCCACTTCGGGATCAGCTCTTCGTGCTTCTCGCCCTGCTCATCGGTGATGATCAGACGGCGCTTGCCCTTGGTTTCCTTGCCGAACGACACCGTGCCCGAGTACTCCGCGAGGATCGCCGAGTCCTTCGGCTTGCGGGCCTCGAACAGATCCGCGACGCGCGGCAGACCGCCGGTGATGTCGCGAGTCTTCGACGACTCCTGCGGGATACGCGCGATGACGTCGCCGACGGACACTTTCGCGCCGTCTTCCAGGCTCACGATCGCGCCCGGGGGCAGCGCGTACACGGCCGGAATGTCAGTGTTGGCGAACGTGACTTCCTTGCCCTTCGCATTCACCAGGCGCACGACCGGACGCAGATCCTTGCCGCCGCTGGAGCGCTGCTTCGGATCCATCACAACCGTGCTCGACAGGCCGGTGACCTCGTCGACCTGGCTCTGCACCGTCAGGCCTTCGATGAAGTCCTGGAACTTGATGAAGCCCGCCACCTCGGTCACGACCGGATGCGTATGCGGGTCCCAGGTCGCCACGATCTGGCCCGGGCTGATCGGATCGCCGTCGCTGACGGTGATGACCGCGCCGTACGGGATCTTGTAGCGCTCGCGCTCGCGACCGAATTCGTCGATCACGCCGAGCTCGCCGGAGCGCGAGGTCGCGACCCAGTGGCCCTTCTCGTGATGCACCGTCTTCAGGTTGTGCAGGCGCGCCGAGCCCTTGCCCTTCGCTTCGACCGAGTTCGCCGCTGCCGCTCGCGACGCCGCGCCACCGATGTGGAACGTACGCATCGTGAGCTGCGTGCCCGGCTCGCCGATCGACTGGGCCGCGATCACGCCGACCGCTTCGCCCAGGTTGATGCGATGACCGCGCGCGAGATCGCGCCCGTAGCACTGCGAGCACACGCCGTAGCGCGTCTGGCAGGTGATCGGCGAACGCACCTTCACCTGGTCGACGCCTTCCTGCTCGAGCAGCTTCACCAGCTTCTCGTCGATCAGCGTGCCGGCAGGCACGACGACCGATTCGCCCGACGGCTTGAGGATGTCGTCCGCCGCGACGCGGCCGAGCACACGCTCGCCGAGGCCTTCGACCACGTCGCCGCCCTCGACGATGGGATTCATCGTGAGGCCGTTGACCGTGCCGCAATCCTCCTCGGTGACGACCAGGTCCTGCGCCACGTCGACGAGGCGACGCGTCAGGTAACCCGAGTTCGCAGTCTTCAACGCCGTGTCGGCCAGACCCTTGCGGGCGCCGTGCGTGGAGATGAAGTACTGCATCGCGTTGAGGCCTTCACGGAAGTTCGCCGTGATCGGCGTCTCGATGATCGAGCCGTCCGGCTTCGCCATCAGGCCGCGCATGCCGGCGAGCTGACGAATCTGCGCGGCGCTACCGCGCGCGCCCGAGTCGGCCATCATGTAGATGGAGTTGAACGACTTCTGCTGGGCCTGCTGGCCCTTCGAGGTCGTCACGTCCTCGACGCCGAGCTTGTCCATCATGGCCTTCGCCACCTGGTCGTTGGTGCGCGACCAGATGTCGACCACTTTGTTGTAGCGCTCGCCGTTCGTGACGAGACCCGAAGCGTACTGCTCCTGGATCTCCTTCACTTCGCGCTCGGCCGAGCCGAGGATCTTGGTCTTCTGCAGCGGCACGACCATGTCGTCCACGCCGATCGAAACGCCGGCGCGGGTCGCGTAGTGGAAGCCCGTGTACATGAGCTGGTCCGCGAACACGACGGTCTCCTTCAGACCGACGGTGCGGTAGCACAGGTTGATGCAGCCCGAAATCGCCTTCTTCGTCATGTCGCGATTGACCGCGTCGAACGACATGCCTCGCGGCAGGATTTCCGACAGCAGCGCACGACCGACCGTGGTCTCGACCACGCGGGTAATCGACTTGAAGCCGCCCTCCTCCTGGCGAACGTGCTCGGAGAGGCGCACTTTGCACTTCGCCTGCAGATCCGCGGCGCGGCTCTCGTAGGCGCGATGCACTTCCTGCACGTCCGAGAACACCATGCCCTCGCCCTTCGCGTTCACGCGCTCGCGAGTCATGTAGTACAGACCGAGCACGACGTCCTGCGACGGCACGATGATCGGATCGCCGTTGGCGGGCGACAGGATGTTGTTCGACGACATCATCAGCGCGCGCGCTTCGAGCTGCGCTTCCAGCGACAGCGGCACGTGCACCGCCATCTGGTCGCCGTCGAAGTCGGCGTTGAACGCCGTGCAGACCAGCGGATGCAGCTGGATCGCCTTGCCTTCGATCAGCACCGGCTCGAACGCCTGGATGCCCAGGCGGTGCAGCGTCGGGGCGCGGTTCAGCAGCACGGGATGCTCGCGGATGACTTCCTCGAGGATGTCCCACACTTCCGGACCTTCGCGCTCGACCATGCGCTTGGCGGCCTTGATCGTCGAGGCCTCACCGCGCAGCTGCAGCTTGGAGAAGATGAACGGCTTGAACAGCTCGAGCGCCATCTTCTTCGGCAGACCGCACTGGTGCAGGCGCAGCGTCGGACCGACCACGATGACCGAACGGCCCGAGTAGTCGACGCGCTTGCCGAGCAGGTTCTGGCGGAACCGGCCCTGCTTGCCCTTGATCATGTCGGCGAGCGACTTCAGCGGACGCTTGTTCGTGCCGGTGATGGCGCGACCGCGACGGCCGTTGTCGAGCAGCGCATCGACCGCTTCCTGCAGCATGCGCTTTTCGTTGCGCACGATGATGTCCGGCGCGTTCAGCTCGAGCAGCCGGCGCAGGCGGTTGTTGCGGTTGATGACGCGGCGATACAGATCGTTCAGGTCGGAGGTCGCGAAGCGGCCGCCGTCGAGCGGCACGAGCGGACGCAGGTCCGGCGGCAGCACCGGCAGAACCGTCATGACCATCCACTCGGGCTTGTTGCCCGACTCGATGAACGACTCGAGCAGCTTCAAGCGCTTCGACAGGCGCTTGATCTTCGTCTCCGAGTTCGTGCCGAGGATCTCCTCGCGCACCTTCAGCACTTCCGCGTTGAGGTCGAGCGACTTCAGCAGCTCGTAGACGGCCTCGGCGCCCATGCGGGCGTCGAACTCATCGCCGTGCTTCTCGATCGCTTCGAGATACATCTCGTCGGTGAGCAACTGGCCGCGCTGCAGCTCGGTCATGCCCGGCTCGATCACGACGAACGCTTCGAAATAGAGCACGCGCTCGATCTCGCGCAGCGTCATGTCGAGCATCAAGCCGATGCGCGACGGCAGCGACTTCAGGAACCAGATGTGCGCCGTGGGGCTGGCCAGCTCGATGTGGCCCATGCGCTCGCGGCGCACTTTGGACTGGGTCACCTCGACGCCGCATTTTTCGCAGACGACGCCGCGGTGCTTCAGGCGCTTGTACTTGCCGCACAAGCACTCGTAGTCCTTCACCGGCCCGAAGATCTTGGCGCAGAACAGGCCATCGCGCTCCGGCTTGAACGTGCGGTAGTTGATCGTCTCCGGCTTTTTCACTTCGCCGAACGACCACGACCTGATCATCTCCGGCGAGGCGAGCCCGATCCGGATCGAGTCGAAGTTCTCGACCGGCGTGTGCTGTTTGAAAAGCTTGAGTAGGTCTTTCATGCGTTCACCTTACTTGTCGCTCTCTTGCTCGAGTTCCATATTGATGCCAAGAGAACGAATCTCTTTGACGAGCACGTTGAAGGACTCCGGCATGCCGGCCTTCATCTCGTGGTTGCCGTCGACGATCGCCTTGTACATCTGCGTGCGGCCGTTCACGTCGTCGGACTTGACGGTCAGCATTTCCTGCAGCGTGTACGCGGCGCCGTAGGCCTCCAGCGCCCACACTTCCATTTCGCCGAAGCGCTGGCCGCCGAACTGCGCCTTGCCGCCGAGCGGCTGCTGCGTGACCAGCGAGTACGGGCCAGTCGAACGTGCGTGCATCTTGTCGTCGACCAGGTGGTTCAGCTTCAGCATGTACATGTAGCCGACGGTCACCGGGCGCTCGAATTTCTCGCCCGTGCGCCCGTCGATCAGCATCGTCTGACCACTGGCCGGCAGGTCGGCGAGCGCAAGCATGTGCTTGATCTCTTCCTCTGCCGCGCCGTCGAACACCGGCGTCGCCATCGGCACGCCGTGCCGCAGATTGCCGGCAAGCGCAGCGACCTCCGGGTCGGTCAGCGAAGCGATATCCGCCTTCTGGCCGCCGGTCTTGTTGTAGACCTCGTCGAGGAATTCGCGAAGCTGCACGGCGCTGCGACTGTTCTCCATCTCGTCGACCATGCGGCCGATCTTCTGGCCGATGCCTTTCGCCGCCCAACCGAGGTGCGTCTCCAGGATCTGACCGATGTTCATGCGCGACGGCACGCCCAGCGGGTTCAGCACGATGTCGACCGGCGTACCGTCTTCGGTGTACGGCATGTCTTCGACCGGGATGATCGTGGACACGACGCCCTTGTTGCCGTGGCGGCCGGCCATCTTGTCGCCGGGCTGCACGCGGCGCTTCACCGCGAGGTACACCTTCACCATCTTCAACACGCCCGGCGCAAGGTCGTCGCCGGCGGTGATCTTGGCGCGCTTCTCTTCGAAGCGCTTCTCGAACTCCTTGCGCTGCAGCTTCAGGCGCTCCGCCGCACGCTCGACGGCAGCATTGCCCTCTTCGTCCTGCAGGCGGATTTCCAGCCACTGCTCGCGCGGCAGATCTGACAGGTACTCCTCGTCGATCTGCGTGCCCGGCCTGATCTTCTTCGGGCCCGCTTCGGCGGCCTTGCCCAGCATCGCGGAACGCACGCGCTGGAACAGATCCTCTTCGAGGATGCGGCGCTGGTCTTCCAGGTCCTTGCGCACCTTCTCCAGCTCCGCCTTCTCGATCGCCAGCGCACGCGTGTCCTTCTCGACGCCATCGCGCGTGAACACGCGCACGTCGATCACGGTGCCGTCCATGCCGGGCGGCACGCGCAGCGAGGTGTCCTTAACGTCGGACGCCTTCTCGCCGAAGATCGCGCGCAGCAGCTTCTCTTCCGGCGTCAGCTGGGTTTCGCCCTTCGGCGTCACCTTGCCGACCAGAATGTCGCCGGCCTTAACCTCGGCGCCGATGAACGCGATGCCCGCCTCGTCCAGCTTGGCGAGCGCGACGTCACCGACGTTCGGGATGTCCGCCGTGATTTCTTCCGGACCGAGCTTCGTGTCGCGAGCGACGCAGGTCAGCTCCTCGATGTGGATCGTCGTGAAGCGGTCGTCGTGCACGACGCGCTCCGAGATCAGGATCGAGTCCTCGAAGTTGTAGCCATTCCACGGCATGAACGCGACCAGCAGGTTCTGGCCGAGCGCGAGCTCGCCCAGGTGCGTGGACGGGCCGTCGGCCAGCACGTCGCCGCGCGCGATCACGTCGCCCGCGTTCACCAGCGGACGCTGGTTGATGCAGGTGTTCTGGTTGGAACGCGTGTACTTGGTCATCGAGTAGATGTCGACGCCCGCTTCGGCCGCCGACGTCTCTTCGTCATGCACGCGCACGACGATACGGGACGCGTCGACCGAGTCGATCACGCCGCCACGGCGCGCAACCACGGTCACGCCCGAGTCGATCGCCACAGCGCGCTCCATGCCGGTGCCGACGAGCGGCGTCTCGGCACGCAGCGTGGGCACAGCCTGGCGCTGCATGTTCGAGCCCATCAACGCGCGGTTCGCGTCGTCGTGCTCGAGGAACGGGATCAGCGAGGCGGCCACCGACACGATCTGCTTCGGCGACACGTCCATGTACTGAATCTTGTCCGGTGCCGAGAGCATGAACTCGTTCAGGTGCCGGCACGACACGAGGTCGTCGGTGAACTGGTTCTTGTCGTTCAGCATGGCGTTCGCCTGCGCGATCACGTACTGGCTCTCTTCGATCGCCGACAGATAGTCGATTTCCTTGCTGACCTTGCCGTCGATCACCTTGAGGTACGGCGTCTCGAGGAAGCCGTACTCGTTGGTGCGTGCGTACACGGACAGCGAATTGATCAGGCCGATGTTCGGACCTTCCGGCGTTTCGATCGGGCACACGCGGCCGTAGTGCGTCGGATGCACGTCACGCACTTCGAAGCCCGCGCGCTCGCGCGTCAAACCGCCAGGTCCGAGCGCCGAGACACGACGCTTGTGCGTCACTTCCGACAGCGGGTTGTTCTGGTCCATGAACTGCGACAGCTGCGAAGAGCCGAAGAATTCCTTCACCGCGGCCGCGACCGGCTTGGCGTTGATCATTTCCTGCGGCATCAAGCCTTCGGACTCGGCGAGCGTCAGGCGCTCCTTCACCGCGCGCTCGACGCGCACCAGGCCGATACGGAAGGCGTTCTCCGCCATCTCGCCGACCGAGCGCACACGGCGGTTGCCGAGATGGTCGATGTCGTCCACCTGGCCGTTGCCGTTGCGGATGTCGCACAGCTCCTTGATCACGGAGATGATGTCCGAGCTCTCGCCCTGGGCTTCCACCAGCTTCTTCGAGAACTCGTCGCCGCGCTTCACGAAGTGCGCGTGGTCGTACAGGATGCCCGGGCCGGTGATCGTGTCGCGATGCACGCGACGGTTGAACTTCATGCGGCCGACCGCCGACAGGTCGTAGCGCTCCGGGTTGAAGAACAGGTTCTGGAACAGGTTCTCGGCCGCGTCCTTCGTGGGCGGCTCGCCCGGACGCATCATGCGATAGATCTCGACCAGCGCTTCGAGGCGCGTGCGAGTCGGATCGATGCGCAGCGTGTCGGACACGTACGGACCGCGATCCAGGTCGTTCACGTACAGCACGCGGATCTGTGTGACACCGGCCTCGATCAGCTTGTCGATCGTCGCGATCGTCAGGACTTCGTTGGCCTTCGCGAGGATCTCGCCGGTCTCGGTGTTGAACACGTCGTGGGCGAGGACCTTGCCGATCATGTATTCCTTCGGCACTTCCAGACGCGTGACGTTCTTCTGCTCGAGCGTGCGCACGTGCCGCGCGGTCACGCGCCGGCCTTCCTCGACGATGATCTCATCGCCGACCTTGATGGTGAACGTCGCGGTCTCGCCGCGCAGGCGCGCCGGGATCAGCTCGAACTCGATCTTGCCCTTCGACAGGTGATAGGGGTTCTTGTCGAAGAACATGTCGAGCATCTGCTCCTCGGTGTAGCCGAGGGCGCGCAGGATGATCGTCACCGGGAGCTTCCGGCGCCGGTCGATACGCGCGAACACGCAGTCCTTCGGGTCGAACTCGAAGTCGAGCCACGAGCCGCGGTACGGGATGATGCGCGCGGAGAACAGCAGCTTGCCCGAGCTGTGGGTCTTGCCGCGGTCGTGATCGAAGAACACGCCCGGCGAGCGGTGCAGCTGGGAGACGATCACGC
>Ga0209382_10010706_pt1 | contig 11415 bp, 12 predicted proteins | sample SoiMetdeltSBSDD5_FD_187599 | JGI IMG/M metagenome (GOLD analysis project Ga0209382, IMG submission 187599) | Bulk soil microbial communities from a Populus tree surrounding site in Tennessee, USA - Soil MetaG P. deltoides SBSDD5 (SPAdes) (version 2) | ecosystem: Environmental > Terrestrial >...
GAATGCGGGCAATACTTGCTAAATTAAGTTTTCTCCTCTATGAGATGGCTTGCCTTTACAAACCGGCAATTCGGGGGCCTGTCTTTACGGCTTTCAAAAAAGCATCCTGCTTTTGCCTCTTGGGGTTTTGTACTTGATCATGAGTAACGCGGAAATCAGTGTGCTCAGCGCGGGCGCCGTTCAACCAGGACTGGTGAAAGTCATCGACGCGTTCCGGCAGGAAACCGGTCACGAGGTCAAGGTCGTTTTCGCCACTGCGCCGGCGATCCTTAAACGTATCGACGGAGAGACGCCAGACGTCGTTATTGCTCCGCCAGCTGTCTTAGACGAATTAGTCAAGACCGGGAGAGCGACACCAGCCGACCGCGTCACCGTGGGTCGGATCGGTGTGGGGCTTGTGGTTCGCGACGGCGCACCGCTGCCAAGGATCGCTACTGTCGATGAGTTCAAACAAGCTCTGCTCAGCGCCGAATCCGTGGTTTACAATCAGGCGTCAACCGGGATCTATCTAGAAAAGCTATTCGAGCGCCTGGCAGTCGCGGAACACTTGAAAACCAAGACCGTCCGCTACCCGGATGCAGCAGCCGTGCTCGATCACATTTGTAAAGGCAAAGGTGGCGAAATCGGACTCGGTGCCACCACCGTCATCCTCGAGGGCGAGAACAAAGGACTCACATTCGTCGGGCCGTTGCCGCCAGAAATCCAAAACTACACAACTTACGCCGCCACCGTCCTAACCGCAGGGTCCGCTCCGGAAGCGGCACGGGGGTTCGTCCGCTTCCTCACCGGGCCCGGGGCACAGAAAGTATTTGCGGCAGCAGGCATCCAATAAAAGGAGAAGACACATGCCGATGTTTTTCCGAAGGAGATATGGCTTCATTTGGTCAGCTCTCGCTGCGTCTTTTCTCTGCGGCTCGGTTGGAGATCTCCTCGCGCAGTCTGACTGGAGGAAAGAATGGGAAAGGACTCTGCAAGAAGCGAAAAAGGAAGGCAAGATCGTCGTGGGTATCCCGGCGCGGGCCGAACTGAGGAAAGAGTTGGAAGCGGTTTTCAAGCCGCAATTCGGCATTGATATGGAGCTTCTCACAGCGAGAGGTCCACAAAACGCCAGCCGGATCGCGTCCGAATACCAAGCCGGAGTCAAATACTTTGACGCTTTCATCGGCGGATCCGGCACCTATGAATCACTCGTCTATGACGGGATGGTCGAAGCGCTGGCGCCGAATTTGATCCTTCCTGACGTTAAGGAAGAGAAATATTGGTGGGGCGGACATATCTGGGAAGATAACGTTAAAACCAAACGCTTTCTCTATTCTTTCATAGCCGATGCCGGGACGGGCGGCTTTTGGTATAATACTGAGGTTGCGAAACCGGAGGAGCTTCGCTCCCTGGACGAGTTCCTGAATCCCAAGTGGAAGGGCAAGGTAGGATTTCTGGATCCCAGAACTCCCGGCTCTGGCCAATCCATCTGGTCTTTTCTGTGGGACGTTAAAGGAGAGGGCTATCTGCGAAAACTCGTGCAGCAGGATCTTTTTGTCAGCCGAGATCAGCGCCAGCTTGCCGACGCGCTGGCCAAAGGCAAACTCGCCATTGCCTTGGGTGTGAGCTTTTACACCCTCGAGGGCTTCCTCGTGGCAAACCTGCCGATTAAAGAGCTTCCTAAGCTCAAAGAAGGGGCGCCCTCGAGCAACGGTTCCGGAGTGATCGGCATCGTCAAGAATCCGCCACACCCCAACACAACCAAAGTCTTTGTCAACTGGTTGTTAGGAAAACAAGGGCAGGAGCTCTACGTGAAAGTGATGCGCCAATCGACCCGCCGTCTCGATGTGGACACAAAGTGGCTTCAGGAGCACGGCGTTAAGGCAGCCAAGGACGTCATGACGGTCGAAGAATATCACCGGGTGAGGAACCATCTGGAAGACAAGTACACTCAGGTGAGAATCCCTTCAGCTAAATTCGCCGAGCAAATCCTTCCGTAGGGCGACCGGTCCGTCGCCCCTACTTCATACATTCGGCATCTCCGAGGACACTCCTGTTTTCCTCATTTCATCTTCGTAGTGGCGCCGGATTTGCGGATCTTCGTCGGCATACTCTATCAATGTGCCGCCTCGTTTCACGTCAATATAAACCCCGTCTTCACTCCGTTTGTCGGCAATCTTAAAACCAATGGGATGAATCCGGCTGCCGTAGCGGATCGCCAGATGCCGCGCGCCTTGAGGACCGGTATTGAAGTGTTGGTGGAACCAACCTCCGGGCGGGCAATAGACGCTTCCCTCTTTCCACTTTACCTCTACCACTTGGTCACCACGGCCGCTTTGATAAGGCTGGATCCCCGACTCTTTCGACCAGAGCAGGACATACCCAGACGACTGTAATCCCAGCAGAATCGCCCCCGGGCCGTGGTAGTGAGCTTTGTGATACCGTCCCGCCGGCCATTGCGCTAGGTGGCCGATCAATCCATTGCCAGACAGCTCGAATTGGGTGATGCGCACTCCCGCGCCTTTCACCTCCCTCTGGTCTAAAGCCGCCGATTGAATGTCCATGATAAAATTTGTTTCCCAAATATGTTGCATGCCCGATTCGTAGCGCTTTTGTCCGACGTTAAAAAACCCGTCGGCGCCCGAGTAGCGATCTGAAAAGATATACGGGCAGTTGAAAACGAGATCTTCATTGTGAAACACGTCCATGACTAGAGGCGCATTAGTCACGGCCAAAAACTTTACCGGCTGCCGCCCGCCGTTAATCAGCCGATGCCAAGCATTGAGCGGTGGCGCGAAAAGGCTCCATGGCCCCCACTCGAACATCTGCTTACGCCCGTCGCTTTCCTGCCACACTTCCGTGGCTCCCTGTCCGCTCAGAATGCAGATCACCTCTTCGTAGAAATGCTTCTCGGGAGCCAGAGCGCCGCCGGCGGGGATTTCGCCCACATACATTCCCGTCACTCCCTCCATACCGTACAGATTGATAAAAGCCGCGCGCCCTCCAAGCCGGGGCCAAAAATCCAGCTTCACTTCGCGAACATCTTCAACGCCATAACCATCGATTGCAGGGATCCCCTGACGCGCCATCCACTGGAAGTATGCAGTTTTTTGAAACGCCACCATCAAATCTTTCACCCGATCATCTCGCGACATAATAGCCCCCTCTCCTATATTACTGAGTCTCCACCCGTAATTTTCATGTCTAAACGTTAGTTCACAATCTGTTTATCCGATAACTGTGGTCTCACGTCAACTTCGTAACAGAGAAATGACGGTTTGTTCGGTCACCTTCGAGTCAGATTGGCGTTCTTGTTACCCCTTGTTGTTGCTTGGCAGTGGGAATAATGTAAACAGTAACTACCCATCTATTTCTTTTAATTCTAACTCGCAGCTGTGAAACCCACCGTGCTAGTGAGGCGAATTTCTTCCAGAAAAGAGCTAGAGAAAGCTTATACCATTCGCACATGCGTGTTCGTAAAAGAACAGGGCGTACCAGAAGAGATTGAGTTGGATCGGGACGACAAACGCGCGTTTCACTTTCTCGCTTTTACGGCGGGGAAAGCCGTAGGAACGGCGAGGGTCGTAATGCATCGAGGGACCGCAAAGATAGGACGCATGGCGGTGTTGAAAAGCTATCGCGGAAGGGGCATCGGCACGAAGCTTTTGAAGCGAGCCATCGTGATGGCGAAAAAACAAGACGCGCAGAAGATTTATCTTCACGCCCAAGTTCCAGTCATCGGTTTTTATGAAGCGATGGCCTTTCGATGCGTCGGTCCAGTGTTTGAGGAAGCCGGAATTCCGCATCGGAAGATGATCTTGGTCCGACGATGACCGAAACAGGTTACCGGTCTCAGATTTCTTGTTATGAAAGATCTATTTCTCCAGGATTTTTCCCGCCGCTGATGACTTCTGGAGGCTAAGTAAGTAGCTCTTCAGCGATGGCGGGAAACTTGAACGGAGCTAATGATTCCAGTTCTCTGGAGAAAGAGCCTGTCAGGATAAAAAGCGCCAATGAACTGACACCGCCAAAACTTCCGCGAGTTAGCTACTAGGGGACGTGTTACCACGCGATGGGATTTGCCTTTTTTGACCCATTTACTCTTGACCGGCCTCCTGAATTCTCGTAGTGTCCGGCCAGCCGTTGCAATTAAAGCGGATCATAAATCCAAGAACTATCCCACCCTCTTTCCGGGGGCGACTGGAATGTCGTGCGGCAAATCGCGTTATCAGATCAAACTGCTGATCGTCTGCATCAGCACGGTGATACTATGTGTTTTTTCCACTGCCGCCGCGGGCGCGGATAAAATAAGAGTGGCTTTCTCGGCGGTTGCGCCGACTCAAGGCGTGTTGTGGGTCGCGGACGTCGGTGGACTCTTAAATAAAAACGGTTTCAGCGCAGAAATCATTTATACGCGGGCAGCGATCGAGACACTGGTAGCGGGAGAGGTTGACTTCGCCCAGATGACGGGAGCCCTGATGTCCTCGGCCCGGCTGCAAGGAGCCGATCCCGTGATGATCGCCGGCGTTCAAAATACCCTGGAAGATCGGCTGGTCGCCCGTCCCACCATCAAAGCCATGGAGGAACTCAAAGGAAAACGCATCGGCGTTTTCCGCTTTGGATCCGCTTCGCATCTCCGGCTACTCCACGTGCTCCCCCGCTATGGGTTGAGCGAGCGGGACATTACGATGCTCCAGGTCGGCGATACTCCGGAACGGCTGATCGCGTTGGCCAGCGGTTCGATTGACGCAACTCTGCTCTCCCCTCCCGATCACTTCGAAGCGCTTCGCGCCGGCATGAAGATTTTACTCAATCTGCGCGAGCTGAATGTTCCCTACCAAGGGAGCGGTTTAGTAACCACCCAGCGCTTGCTCGCCAAGAGGCGCGATGTCGCCCGACGCTTCCTCAAGGCTTACGTGGAGGCGGTCCATATACTGAAGACCAATCCCGATGTATCCAAGAAAGCCCTCGCCAAGTACAGACAAACCAAGGACGAAAAACGGCTAGAGGATGCCTACCAAACTCTCCGCGAGATCGTTAAACCCAAGCCCTACCCTTCTATCGACGGCTTTAAAACGATCATTAAAGACGCGAGCGACAGGATTCCTGCCGCCAAGACAGCCAACCCGAAAGATTTCATTGACATCAGTTTGCTCGAAGAGTTGGACCGGTCAGGGTTTATCGATGCGCTCTATAAATGAGGCTTCAGGGTTCCTGGTTTTTAGGTAGGCACAATGAAACGAAGTACGGACCGAATCTTGACAACCCACGTTGGCAGCTTGGCGCGTCCCAAGGATCTTCTTGAAATGATGGACGCGAAATTGAAGAGGAAACCGTATGACAACGAGTCTTACAGTAAGCGAGTTTGCAGCGCAGTCGCCGAGGTTGTTCGCAAAAAGGTTGAGTGCGGCGTGGACATCGCGACGAAGAAGCTGCGGCGGCTGCATAGCGAGATTTCAGAGCCCGGAGAACGAGTAAGGGAAAGCAAATGCGAGTCGTCGCATGCGTAGCTCTGGCGTTATCCTTCGCCGCTCCAATATGGCCCCGCTTATCCTTCGGCGCGGACCGCGTTAAGGTTGCGCTGCCGGCGAAATCCATGGGCTATCTGCCGCTTTTCGTAGCAGTTCACAGGGGCTTCTTCAAAGACGAAGGCATCGATATTGAGATCCCGATGATGCTTCCCCAGTTAGCTCACAGCGCGTTATTCTCAGGCGAGGTCGATTACCACGGAGTCGCCGATTCCGCCCTGCGGCTGGCGGCTAAAGGAGCACCCATTAGGGCCATTTTCTTCGGCGCCACCCGCCCGAATTATTTTCTAATGGCCAAACCTCAAATCAAGTCGGTGCCAGAGCTGAGAGGAAAATATATCGGCATGGCCCGGGTTGGAGATACGGTGGAGCTGGCTACGCGAATAGCGCTTAGTCGAGAAGGGCTTGATCCTCAACGCGACGCCGTCCCCATCATGATCGGCTTTCCGACGACTCGCGTCGCCGCTCTGACAGCTGGATCCGTCGACGCCACCATCGTCGTACCACCGGACAATGTTTTGCTCAGACAGCAAGGATTCCGTGAATTGCTGTTCTTGGGCGACGCCATCGAATTTCCCAGCAATGGCTTCGCCACCACGGAGCGCCAGCTAAGCGAAAAAAGAGAGCTGACCAAACGAGTGTTGCGCGCCCTTTATCGCGGGCTAATCTTCGCCAGGGAACGTCCCGAGGATACAACCCAAATCATCGAACGGGAGTGGAAAGTCGATTCCGCCATTGCCCACGAATCCTACACGTCACTGGCAAAATCTTTCAGTAAAGACGGAACCGCCAGTGAAGCGGGACTTAAATTTCACGTGCAACACATTGAAAAAATGGACAAAGGAATCGTTGATATACCGCTCAGCAGGATCGCTGACTTTCGCTTGCTCGAGGAAGTCCGTCGGGAGATGGGTAAATAAGGTGAATGAGTCAAAAGAACAAGGTTTGCGGCCGGTTTTTTCTCTCCTTTTCGATGACAAAAAAGCACTCACCAAGATAGTCGAGCCGTGAAGTGAGACCTTATATCTTCGCCATTTTTTCCATAACCAAAAAAGCCACGTTTCATCGCTCTTTCTCCCTGCTTTGAACCTGCGCAACTCCATTCATCTATACATCTGCCCAGAACAAATTTCTTCCGACTTCACCGATTCTTAGCTGCTTCATGGCACGCGATTAACCGCAGTTATTCTTTGATGAAGGCGCGAATTATTTTATGCGCTGCCTCCGGATTAGCAAAGAAATAGCTGTGCCGCTCGTTCTGTAGCACAACCAGCTTTGAATTCGGAATCTCATTGGCCAGGATATCCGACGACATCCGGTGGTTGACCTCGCTGGTCATGTTCCGGTCATCCTCGCCTACCAAAATCAACGTCGGCTGGCGAATATCTTTCAAGCGCCCGCTGGTGTCATGGCCCTGACGGGCGAGGAGATGACGGAGGTAGAACTCCACCGGGCAGAGATTCTGCATCCGCACTTTTAAGTAGTGCTCGACACGGTCAGAATGGTTTTTCACGAACTCGTCGGTAAAACCAACGAGAATTGAGTGATCCCGTTCGTACTTCTCGTAGCCCCATTCGATCATCTCTCTAATTATTTTGAACGGGAGCCCCTTCGTTTTCGGGTAATGGGAACCGGTCGATGCCAACACGAGTCGCTTCACTCGACGGGGGTAATCCAAGGCCAACAGTTGGGCAACCCGACCTCCCATGGAATGACCCACTATAATGGCATCGTCCGCCTTGATGTGATCCATCAACGCGATGACGTCCCGTGCAAACATCTGGGTGGTATAGTCAATCGATGGCTTACTCGACTGCCCGGTGCCACGATAGTCGTGAATGATCACTCGATGGTCTTTCGAAAACTCGGGCACCTGATGGATTTTCCAAACTTCTCCGTCGCATGCGGTTTCGCTCAGAAACACTATGGCCTGGCCGTGGCCATGAACTTCGTAATAGATCTCCGCGTCAGTCAGCTGTAAAGTTGGCATTTTGTTTCCTCCGTCGATTGTAGATGCTTTTGTCTCATCGTTCCGCCTTCATCGTTTTCCCGTCCGCTATCTCCACAACTGGTCGAAGAACCCCGAACGCTTCACCTCCTCGACGTAGCGGTTATCGTAGTAGGCGGTCACCGGCATCGCGGCTGCCGCTTGCGCCTCGACGAGATTGCCCTGCACCATTTGTTTGGTCGTAGAGCGCAGCGCGCTCTCGGGCACGAGCCCTCGTTTGAATAGTTCTCCCGTCGCGAAACGATAGACCTGCTCCAACATATCCGGGTCCTTCATGGGCATCCACTTCATGATCACTTTCTTGGTAAACTCTCGATCGGTTTGGATCAGCTTGATCGATTCCGCCGTGAGTTTGATCACGCGGATAACGGTGTCTTTATCTTTCTCCGCCACCGACCGACGCCCGACGATGCCATTGCTGACAAACTCGGTCAGCTTCTGCAGATCCTTAGGCGAGACCAGCTCATTGTAACCTTGCTTCTTCAATTGGAAATTGTAAGGCGGCGAAAACACCGCGCCATCCACCGAGCCGCGCACGAGTCCGACTAATGCCTCCGGTTGTCCGCCCAGTTGCAGGATGGTTACCCCTTTCACGCCGTGGCCGTCGATCGCCGTTTGCAAAGCGAAATGGGTGGCGGTGCCGAGCCGGCTGACGCCGATCTTTTTTCCCGCCATGTCTTCCGGCTTCTTGATCTCCGGCTTAACCATCACGGACTGCGTGAACCGCGGCACCATCGCGGTAATTTGAATGATGTCGCCGCCCCTCAGGACATTTGCAATGACGGCGGGCCCGCCGGAGCCGGCAAAATCGGCCGCGCCTGACAACATCGATTGAAATAGCACCGCCGATGATCCGATGAAGACCGGATTAAAGTCGATTCCATGCTTTTCAGGGATGCGCGTCTCCTTGGCGACGAACCATGGTAGGGAGTTGATGCCGATCGGCGAGAACGGGAACGGTACTTTTTTCGGCGCCTGCGCGTCCAGCGTCGCACTGGACACTAGAAACAAAACCAGGAGTGGAAATATGGCGAGCTTGAGAACAGTCCTCAGAGGCAAGTGACAAGACGGAAAATCCTGTGGGCTTTTCATCTCCAATCCCTTTCTACTTGACGATTGCCGGTCTATTACATTCGCTCCTCGGTAGACCTCCGAGGCTTGGGGGGACCGCATCGTTCCCCTTCAACGAATTTATTTAGTCGGCAATATCGTTTCCCAACACTTTCTTCAATCGTTCGATGGTCTCAGAGCGCTGCGCCATCATTCCTTGGCCAAGGTTTTATGCCAGCCATTTAACAAAAGCTGAGCATGTGGTACGACTGGGCAACGCGGAGGTTTATCATGCCGATCTTGAAGCTCAAAGATGCAGACATCTACTATGAGGTCCATGGCAGTGGACCCCCGTTCCTCTTTCTCAGTGAAACAGCGTGCGACGGAGAAGTTTGGAAAATTTACCAGGTGCCCGAGTTTTCACGCGATCACACCGTAGTCACATTCGACTATCGTGGAATGGGACAATCCAGCAAGCCGTCTACGAAATATACGATGGAGATGTTTGCCGACGACGCTGCGGCGATACTCGATTATCTGAAGCTCGATCAAGCGATTGTTTGCGGCCACTCCATGGGCGGAAGGGTCGCGCAGGTTCTTGCACTGAAACACCTATCAAAAGTCAAAAAGTTGATCCTCGCCTCCAGCGGCGCTGGATATCCGGACCAGCGTGGAATCCCACTGAAGCTGTGCATGGAAATGGTGCAGATGGGATATGAAAAATATGCCCGCGAACATACCGTTACGGTAGGTTGGACCAAGGACTACCTCGAAAAGCACGGGGACAAAGTGGAAAAATTCCTCAAAGTCCGTTGGCAAAATGTGCCGCCGCTGGAGTGTTTCCTGCGCCACGTCATTGCTCGGCACGAATGTGATACCAGAGCACAGTTAAAGGACATTCGGGTTCCAACGCTAGTCTTGGTTGGGGCAGAGGATCACATCTCTGCCTCCAACCTGTCTCATCGAGCCAGCTCTGAAGAGCTGGCCAAGGAAATTCCCAACGCAAAACTTGCCCTTCTGCCTGGCGAATGCCATCACTTTTTCTATACCGAGCCGGCGGCGGCCCATAAGATCATCCGAGATTTTTTGGGAGAGAGTTGAGTACATCGTCCGTTGCGCTGTGGCCATTAATGGCGTCCCGGAGCTATGCACCTGCAGAAATATCAGCCATCAGTATAATTCTGATAGATGCGATCGGTTTTCGCCGCCATGATGAAGTCGTTCCTGTGCAGGTTGCGGATTTTGTGCGTCCACCAGGTGACCGCGACCTTGCCCCACTCGGTGGTCAGGCGAGGATGATGACCTTCTTTTTCGGCCTCTTCGCCGACCGCATCGGTGAAGGCGATAGCGTCTTTGAAGTTCTTGAATTTGAAACTCCGATCCAGCTTGGGGATGCCGTCTTCAGTGATTATCTGCCATTCGGGTATCTGCGGTTGTAATTCTTTGATCTCTTCGGCAGTCACCGACGGCGATCCGACTCGGCAGGCCTCGCATTTTTGTTCGGTTAGTTCTTCCATATCTCTATTCCTCCATTACTTGAACCACTACGATTACAATTGCGGCATCACTTCCCGGGCAAACTGTTCCATCGACTCCCTAACCAGGGGATCCGGCACGCTGCCGATGTTGTGCCAGGTGAGAAAATGTGTCGCGCCGGTCTTTTGAGACAAATCTCTAAGAGCCTGTACTGTAGCTTCGGAGTCCCCAATGACCGCGTGCCGGCAACAGATCGTTTCAAAATTCACGATCGCTCCCGCCGCGGTCTTAAGACGTGCCGGCAAGTCGTCGCCCCGTCGCGTTAGCCAGTCGGTGTAATCAACGCGCATGTCAGCGATGGTTTTAAAGTAACTCATAATGCCGGCTTCGGATCGCGCTTTGGCCTCAGCCGTCGTGGAAGCCAAGTGCATGGGCACCAGAAGACCCAACTCTCTCATCTTTGGATCGTGACCTTGCTTCTTTAAACCATCCCAATACGCGTTCGCGAATTCAATCACTTGTTCAGGCGTTCGGGTGTGAATAGGAAGCAATAGATTAATTCCCAGCCGCACCCCGACCTCCACGCCCTCTAGGGAACTGGTGGCCATGTAAAATGGCGGCAGCGGCCTCTGGACCGGCTTGGGATTGACCACGATTTCTGGAATTTGAAAAAACTTGCCGTTGAAGATCAGGGTCTCTTCCGACCAAGCACGGCGGATAATTTCGAGTCCCTCAGCCATAATGTCGTGAGTTGACTTGTGATCGGCGCCGAAACATTCGTAGGCGCGGCTGTGTGGATGACCGCCACCGGCGGCGAAGTCCATCCGCCCTTGGCTTATGAGATCGAGCATTGCCGCCTGCTCCGCTAGATGCACCGGATGATGAATCGGCAGCGTATTGACCGCAACGCCGAGCCGCAAATGGTGCGTCCGTTGGGCAGCCACCCCCAGCACAACATAAGGCGCAGAGAGAAGCGAAAACCGCGGCTGACAATGAATCTCCGCGATCCAGAAGCCGTAAAAATCCAGACGGTCAGCTAGTTCCGCTTGCTCCAGGAATTCATTCAAACGAATATGGGGAGAAGTTCCCGTCGGACACTGGATCTCAGTAAAGAGACTGAATTTCATCGTTTAAACCCATCTCTTGCAAGCGATCGAGAAAGAACGAATCTCACTTCCGAGCGTTGGCCTTAACCACTCGCGCGGCCGCTTTGGCAAGCTCTTGGGTAAGGGGGACATCGATGTCATAGAGACGCGCCAGCTCCGCGGCCAGAGGAATATCCTTGTTCATCACGTTTCTGCCACTTTTGGGCAGCGGATTCTTTCCGGACGGATCGAAAGTTCTTTGCCAACGATTTAACACGCTGTCATGACC
>Ga0209382_10010709_pt1 | contig 11413 bp, 8 predicted proteins | sample SoiMetdeltSBSDD5_FD_187599 | JGI IMG/M metagenome (GOLD analysis project Ga0209382, IMG submission 187599) | Bulk soil microbial communities from a Populus tree surrounding site in Tennessee, USA - Soil MetaG P. deltoides SBSDD5 (SPAdes) (version 2) | ecosystem: Environmental > Terrestrial >...
ACCCGGGCGAAGGCGATGCGCGCCGAATACGACGAGAACTCCGGCACCGATGACCGACGCCGAAGCGAGAGCCAGACTCCACGCCAGGATGTCGAGGAGCATGGGAGCGCAGTCGATCCGTTGTTCCTTTCACTGGAACCCAATGCAAACTGCACGCCGGGCTCGACCGCTCTGCCTAGCTCTCGTAGGTGGTCAGGGCGCGATCGAGAAGCCGCGCCAGCGCCTGCGCCTGGCGCGGCTGACTGTAGCGGTCGATCTCGTGAACGTCGCCGCGATAGGGCACCGATCCACTGGTCTGCCACGCTGCCACCCACGATTCCAGCAGGTCCGCGGCGTCCGCCGCAGTGTCCGCGGTGACGCCGGTCCCCGTAGTCTGGAGGAGCCGGTCTCCCCACCCCCCTGGGTCCCGCGGCAGAGCGAGGATCGGCCGTCGGGCGTTGAAATATTCGAACGCCTTCGCCGGGTAGCTCAGAGTGCCTTCGTCGGGCGATGGATTCGTGCAGTTGAGGAGGAGCAACGCGTCGGCCTGCCGCTGAAGGCGAAGCGCGTCCGCCGGGGAAAGCCGGTCAATGAACACACAGACACGCTCGGCATTCGGAAATGACGTGAGCCGCGCCCGAAGCTCTTCGTCGCATCCGGTTCCGGCGAATACCACCTCGAGCGGGCTCGCAAAGCCACGCGCGCACAGTCGCTCGATCGCGTCGAAAAAAATCTCCGGCCGTTGATCTCCGGGGTAAACCGAGCCGGTGTAGGCGATCTGGAATCGATTTCTCGCAGGCGGCGCTACGTGTGGCTGGTCGTCGGGATCGAAGCCAACCACCACCACCTCGCCATCGAGCCCGTACGTCGTCCGGACATACCGGAGCATGTCCGGCGTGATGGCGCCGGCCATCGTCGCGCGACGCAGCCATCGTCGATGCCGGTAGTTCGCATACCGACGCCAAACGGCGCGTCGCTCGCGCTCGAGATGAAAGCTATAGAGGTCATCGAACTGGGCGACCCACGGGAGTCCCGTTCGGCGCGCGATCTCCGACGCGACGACGTGAGCGGTGGCCGGCGGGCACACGCTGCAGATCGCGTCGACCGCCTCGCGACGAACGACGTCGACCCCAGCCGACACGGCCGGGGCGATCCAGCCGCGAAAGGCGTCGGGGAAGTCGCCAAACAGCGGCGAAAAGAGCGAGAGCGCCCGTCGAGTGAGGGATCGCGGTTTTCCGCCGTTGCCGGCGACGCTGTCCGTCGCATTATCGGAGTTGAGCCCCTGAGCGTTGATGGCGCTCAGGTCACGAGAGGCGTGTTCGTAGACGCCTCCGAGTTGGCGATGCAATCGACGGAGTGCGTTGTCGTGTGAGCGATACGGCGCGCGCACGATGCGCACGCCGGCGATCTCATCGAGCGCCGCGGCGTGTTGCACGAGGGTGTAAGCCCGTGCGTCCTCCGGGGCGACATCGCGGGACCAATCCTTCGTCAGTACGACCGGTTGCCATCCCGCGCGCGGAAGATACTTGCACAGCTTCGCCGTACGGCGTGAGCTGACATCGTACTGCGGCGGGAACGTGTAGGTGACGAGTAGTACCTTCTTCGCCTCCCCTGACTCATCCCGAACCACAGCCGGCTCCGCGGCCGTCTCGAGCGAAGCGGCGCTGCGTCGGTCGGCCCGTGCGGCGCCGTTGCCGGCGGGAGCATGGTGCTCCGATGCTTGTCGATCCAGCGTAGGTATACGGCCGTGGCTCACAGGCGTCGCTCGCTACCCGCGTGGCTGTTGTGCGCGAAGCGACGGCTGGGGGCGCTCGGACGCGCCGCCCTCGCGCAACGACGATAGGGGTGCAAGTACCGCTTCGTCCACGCCGAGGAATTCCGCGAACCGCTCGCGGAAGCGGTGCATGCCGAGCTCCTCGCGGAGGGCGTTAGGGATCGCCGCGGCGGCGGTCTGATGGAAGCCCGCGTCGCTCGCGGCCACGCTGAGCGATGCCACGATATCGTTGGCGTCGAGCGAATGACAGGCGACGCCCACCGGCCATCGCTCGAGGAATCGCGTGGGCGTGGACGAGCGAGGACCGTGGAAGAAGATCGGCCGCCCGGCAGCGAGGTAGAGCGACGCCTTGTTCGGGAATGACAGCTCGACGGCTGGGCGAAACGCGTCATCGAACCAGTAGGGCACGTAGCACACGTCGCACCTGGAGAGAATCGCGACGGCGTCGCTGGTCGAGTGCCAGCCGAGAAACTCGATGCGTGCGGGGCCCGTGGCGCGCACGTCGACGCTCGAGGCCAACACGCGCACGATCACGGGGCGCCCCTCGATCTGCCACGACTGGCGCGCGAGGGCGGCCATGAGCGCGTCCCACTCTTTGCGCGCGTACAGGCTGCCCGCGTAGCCGATCACGAATGGCTCGTTGAGCGGCCGAAGTCCGCCCGGCGCAATCCACTCGCGCTCGGGGAGTCCGTGAACCATTGGGACACACGGCGTGCCGTATCGCGCCTCGTACGCCTCCTTCATCTCCGGCGATGCAACGGCGCAGCGGACGGACGCACGCACCGCGTCCGCGAAGCACGCCATCACCCGCGCGAGCGCGGCCCGCTCAATGGACCAGTAATGAGGCAGCGCATAGTCAGGCGCATCCCACACGGTCGTTACCATCGGGAGCCCCAACCGCCTCGGAAGCGTGCCGGCGACGTTGATCATCGTCGGTCCGGCGAGCGGTACCCACAGCAGATCCGGACGAACCCGCTGCGCGAACGCCGCGAGCTGATCGACGAGGCGGGGCAGGTGATGCCACTCGACGTAACGATCGAAGAGACCACGCGTACCGCGCTGTACCTGTCGTCCCCACCGATTGAACCCGCGCTCAGGGACGGTGTCGAGGATGGTACGCGGAGCCTGATCCAACGGCGCGGGCCACGGCCCCTCGCCGATACCGGGGAGAATCGCGAACGACAGTCGATCCACCGGATACATGAGACACAGGTCGCGCAGATACACGCCGCCGACGCCTTGGGGCACCGGCGCAACCGGCGAGATGATGAGCAGGCGTGGCGCGCCCGATGTCTCCCGCCAGTCGGAGCGATCGCTTTCGTACCACGTCGACACGGCACTCACGACACCCGCTCGCTGAGCAGGATGTTCATGATCGTGTCGCTCACTGCCGGCGCCAGATACTCTGGCGGCACCGTCCAGTTACGCTCGCGCTTCAGCGCTGCACGCACTGCTGCCGCAACGCGATCGGGCGCGACCCCAGCGATGACGTTGCTGCCGCACTCTACGGTTTCGGGACGCTCGGTCACGTCGCGGGTCGTGACGTTCGCCACGCGGAGAATGCAGCACTCCTCCTGCACCGTTCCACTGTCGGTGAGCACACACATCGCGTCGCGCTCGAGCCGGACGAAGTCGAATAGGCCTAACGGGGGCATGACGCGCAGCCCGGCCACGAGATCGAGCATGCCGAACGCCTCGAGCCGACTCCGCGTGCGCGGGTGCATGCTGACCACGATCGGCACGCCGTGTTCGTTGCCCAGTTGCTGGAGTGCCTCGGCCAGCTGACGCAGCCGATCGGGCACATCGACGGTCTCCGCCCGATGTGCCGTCACGAGGAAGTAGGCGCCGGGCTGCAGGCCCAGGCGCGCGTGAACGTCGGACGCATCGATGCAGCGGCCGTAATGGCGTAACACTTCGTGGATCGGGTTGCCCGTCACGATCACGCGCTGCGAGGGAATCCCCTCGCGCAGCAGATTGGCGCGGCTCCGCTCGGTGTAGGGGAGGAGCACATCGCTCGAGTGATCGATGATGCGCCGGTTCACTTCCTCGGGGACGCGGTCGTCGAAGCAGCGGTTACCGGCCTCCATGTGGAATACCGGGACGCCCATCCGCTTCGCCACCACGGCGGAGAGTCCGCTGTTCGTATCGCCGAGAACGAGCAGGCGATCAGGCTGCTCGTCATGGATAGCCGCCTCCACGCCGACGAGAATCTGCCCGGCCTGCCCACCGAACGAGTCCGCGCGCACGCCGAGCGATCTATCCGGAGCTCGCACCCCGAGATCGCGGAAGAACACGTCGCTGAGAGAAGGGTCGAAGTTCTGGCCAGTATGCACGAGCACATGGTCGCAGACGGCATCGAGCTTCGGGATCACTCGCGAGAGGCGAATGATCTCGGGTCGAGTGCCGAGGACCGTCATGACCTTCATCGCAGGAGCTCGACCCCCTCGGGTTCCGCAGCGTCGGCACGGACCATCAGCTGCTGTCGTGTGAGCAGCGCGACGACTTCGTCGTAGCTCATTATCTCGCCAGCCGAGCTGTATTCGCCAGGCAGCTGCGCGACGGGTTCGGGCTCGCCGTGGAGCTCCGGCAGCACCGGCCGAATGGCGTAGAACCGGCCGCGCTCCACGCTGCGATGCGCCTCCTCCTCGGAGATGAGAATCTCGTGCACCTTCTCCCCGGGGCGAATGCCCGTCACCGCGGTCTCGATGTCGCGCGCGCCGATAAGTGCCCGGGCAACGTCCACCACGCGCGCGGACGGAACGCGCGGGATGTATGTCTCGCCTCGCCGAGCGCCGCGGATCGCGGCGAAAACCGTGTCCACGGCTTCCTCGAGACTGAGCAGGAACCGGGTCATGTCCATCGTCGTGATGGTCACCGGACCACCACATCGGATCTGCTCGTGGAACAACGGGATCACCGACCCACGCGACGCGAGCACGTTGCCGTACCGCACACAAACGAAGCGCGTGTCGGCGCACGTGATGTTCGCCGAGGTGAACACGCGCTCCTGAATCGCCTTCGTCATCCCCATCACGTTCACGGGCTTGCACGCCTTGTCAGTGCTGACGCCGACGACGGTCTCGATGCGCAACCCGTTTTCACGAATGGCCCGAATGATGTTTTCGGGGCCCGTGATGTTCGTCTGGACGGCCTCGTAGGGGAAATACTCGCAGGTCGGCACCTGCTTGAGCGCTGCCGCGTTGACGACGACGTCCGCCGTACGTAGCACCGACGCCACGGCGTGGTAATCGCGCACGTCGCCGATCACGAAGGTGAGCAGGTCGGCGAAGTTGCGGTACACGATTTCGTCGGTCGCGACGACGCGGTTCTTGTACGCGAGGCGCATGTCGTGCTGCTTCGCCTCGTCGCGCGAGAAGACCGTGATGCGCCGCGGACGGCCCATCTCACCGCCCAGGAGTCGGCGCACCAGCACCTTCCCGAGGGAGCCTGTCCCTCCCGTGACTACAACGTGCTTGCCGTCGAGTGGTCGCGTGCGTTCGAGCTCCACTGATGTGCCCATGCGTCGTAAGGCGTCGGGTCGGCCGCGAGCTCGGCCACCATCGCCGCCCACTGTGGCGGCCGATACCCCGTCGCGTTCATGAAGCGACTCGCGTCCAGCGTGCGATCGCAAGCCAGTGTGTCGTCCGGCTCGATCGTGGTGCCGAGGCCGAACGCCTCGTTCACGATCGACAGCAGCGCGAACTTGCTGATCTGCTCGCCAGCAACGTGCCAGACGCCCTCCAACGCGTTGTGCTCGGTAACGAGGCCACCAACCACCCGAGCGAGCTCGAGCGTGGTTAGGCCACTGAAGCGAGCTCGAGTGAAGCCACGAACTGTGTCTCCCCGATGACTCAGGAACCACTCGAGGAGGCCGCGATTGGAGCCGATCTCCCGTCCGACCATCGAAGTGCGAATCGTCAGGCAAGCGTCTTGGTCGACCTCGCCGAGAAGTTTGCTGCGGCCGTAGAGGTCCACCGCGTCCGGAACGTCTGCTTCGGTATAGTGGCCCCGCTGGCCGGAGAACACGCAGTCGGTACTTAAGTGTACCAGCCGAGCGCCGGCATGACGTGCCCGGGCCGCAAGCTGATGAGGGAGTAGGGCATTGACGGTGATCGCGCGCACTGGATCTCCGGCATCGCGCCGCTGCTTCACGAGCCCGACGGCATTGATCACGACGTCCGGTCGCGCGATGCGGAACGCCCGCTCGAGATCCTCGTCACGGGCGGCGTCGACCCGGTCGATCACCCGCCGCTCGTCGAACCAGCCGAGCGCGGCGTACGCCGGATACGGGCGCCGAACCGCGGCGAAGCTCTCGATTCGACCGTGCAGCTCGCGCCACAGCCGATGACCGAGCATACCGCCAGCGCCGAGGACGAGTGCCCTCACCCGGACCTCACGCCGGCGATCGTCTCGTAGAGGCCGACGACGCGTGGTCGGATCGAGGCTCGATCGGCAAGGGTGCGAACCAGCCCGAGGTTCTCATCGGCCGCGTCGTCGACGAGATGATCGTCGTTCATGGCCCGCGCGAGTGCGTCGCCGATCTCGTCGGGATAGAGATTGCGGGCGAAGAGGACGTGGCGTCCGTTTTCCAGGAGCGGGCGGATCGTATCGAGGGGCGAGAGCACTGGGAACGCGCCGGTGGCCATCGCCTCGAACATCGAGTTCGGTGTGCCATCGACGAGCGAGGGCGCGAGCATCACGCGCGATCGCCCCATCAGCGACAAGAGCGCCTCACGCGGGATGCGATCGTCGATCACGCAGGCGCGCTTGATCGCCGCAGGCAGCGCGTTATACCACATGCGCGTCTCGGGAATGGTCGCGAGCATGTGAATCTCGCACGGCGGCAGTCGATGCCAGTGCTGGGTGAGGGCCTCGAAGACCGGCAGCGCCTTCGACCACGGACATTCGTACGCCTTGGGCCAGACGATGACCTGACGCGATGACGTGGAGCCGCTCGCGTGCGCGGCGAGCCGATCGACGTCGACGCCGCCCGTGCCCGGCACCGTCCCGATCGGTGACAAATGCTCCGGGCGCACGCCCAGGTCGAGCGCGATCTCGAAGTTGATCGTGTTGTCGCTGAGCAGGCAGTCTGCCGCCGTCATGACCTGGGCGAGGCGCGGAGCCCGGGTCTCGTCGAAGCGCGCGAGTGCGAGGTCGGAGCCGCCGCGGGTCTGGAGGACCCACCGCGCCGCGGACTCGAGCCGATGCGCGCGGCACACATCGAAGAACAGCTCGGCCGCGGGGTCGATCCCCAACGTGTGGACGACGTGCGGTCGCCATTCGCGGATGATCTGCGCGAGCCAACGCTCTTCGAGCGCACGAGCCCCGGTGAAGCGCGCGACCGCGCGCTTGGGCGCCCGCGCCAGGCGCCCGGCGGGGTAGAGGCGTTGCCGGGCGCCGCGATCGAGCCGCCGCGGGGTTGGCATCGACACGTAGGTCCGCACGGGCCACGAATCCGGTGGCACGCTGCCCGGTAAGGCGAACAGGCGCACGTTGAACTGCGCCCCGGCGAGGAGATCGATCCAGGCGTGCGTGTGCGAGCTGTGCCCGGCGCCGATGAAGAGGATCCTTGGGCGCCCCGGGAAAGGATCCTCCTCGAATCGAAGTGCGGCGGGCCAGGAGGGCGCCGGTGCCGGCGCTGGCGCCTCATGCCCATCGGCGCCGAGTCGCGGCCGCGTCGTGGATCGTGATGCCGTCACGCGGGCCCGCCTCCGATAGTGGCGACGGCAGCGGACCTCGCGAGCCGAGACGCATGGTGGCCCGCGGACCGCGCCTCACCGCGTGGGTGGTCGAGCACCTCCCGATACCACAGCTCGAGCATCATCAGCAGCCACGGCTCCGCCCAGCCCGTCTCCCCGCGCGCGAATCGATCGCGGACGGCGACCACGGCGTCAGGCTCCAGGAGGCCGCGCGCTCGCGCAACGCGAGGATCGAGGGTGTCCTCGACGACGTCGCGCAGCGGTCCCCGCATCCACTGCGCGAACGGCATGGCAAAGCCGCGCTTCCGTTGCACATCGAAGTCTCGAGGGAGCCAGCGCCGACCAACGTCGATGAGGACGCGTTTGGCGCCCGTCTCACGATAGGTCTGCCCGTATGGGTCGGCGCCGTAAACGTCGCCGAGCTTCGCGGAGTCGGGGAGCGAAAGCGCCGTGTCGACTACGACTGGGTCGAGGTATGGCACCCGTACCTCGAGCGAGTGCGCCATAGAGACTGCGTCGATATCGCGCAGCAATTGGTTCGTCAGGTAACCGCGCGTCGCGAGCGCCGTCACGCGTTCGATCGGCGAGCCACTAGCCAGCTCGTCAAGCGGTGCGAGATCTCGGTGTGGCGGCGCGCCTGCGCCGGCCGCGACGGCCACCCCCGGCTTCATGAGCCGCGCGGCGCCCACTGGCCCGAAAATCTGATAGGTCTCACCGTACGTCCCGACGAAGCCACCGCGCCGCAGGCGGTGCACTCGGCCGCCACCACGATGGCGTACCAGTGGGTCGAATGCGCGGTGTCGCGCCGCCGCCGCCAGCGCAGACCGTGCGAGTCCGCGCCAGGGCTGCCGAGATGCACGGTCCGCGTCGCGAGCCATTGTGATGAACCACGGATACCCGGCGAACAGCTCGTCGCCGCCGGTCCCGGAGACAGCGACGGTGACATCGCGCCGCGCGGCCATCGACACGAAGTAGCTGTTCACGCCATCGACGCTGGGCTGGTCGAGCGCCCGCGCGATCGATGTGATGTGGTCGCGCACGTCGGAACCGCGAACCACGGACGTCGTGTGGTGCGTGCCGAGGTGGCGTGCCATCCGTTCGGCATCGCCGCTCTCGTCAATGTCCTCCGCTTCGCCGGCGAATCCAACGGAGAACGTTCGGACAGGCGAGCCGAGGGCCTTCGCCATGACGGCCACGAGAATCGACGAATCGACCCCACCACTGAGAAACGCGCCGAGTGGCACGTCACTGACCAGTTGCAGCCGCGCGGACTCCTCCAGGACCGACGCCACCGCATCGACCTGATCTGCGTATGACGCGCTCCGCAGGCCGTCCCGCCGGTCGAGTCCAAGCGTCCAATACCGCTCTATGCGGACACGTCCGCCCTCGACGATCAATCGATGCCCTGGAGGAAGCGCCTGCACTCCGGCGACGATGGTTCGCGGCTGAAGGACGGACCCGTATGTGAGCAGGGTGCGCAGGGACGTCGCATCGATCGTCGGCGCGACGAACCCGCTCGCGAGAAGCGCCTTGATCTCGGACGCGAACACGAGGCGACCAGCCCCTTCGGCGAAGAGCAGGGGCTTGATGCCCAGGTGATCGCGAGCGAGGAGCAGCCGTTCGCGCCCAGGTCCCGGGCGAGCATCCCAGATGGCTAGGGCGTACATGCCTCGGAGCCTAACGACGAAGTCGTCACCGTAGCGCTCGTACAAGCGCAGCACGACCTCGGTGTCGGAGCTCGATCGGAATGGGATGCCGCTGGTCATCAGCGCAGCGCGCTGCTCGGCGAAGTTGTACACCTCGCCGTTGTAGACGATGGTCACGGCGCCGTCGGGCGTGGCCATGGGCTGATGGCCGGCGGGACTCGGATCGAGCACGGCGAGTCTCGCCATTCCGAGTGACGCGCTATCGCTCGCCCAGGTGCCGTCGTCGTCCGGCCCGCGGTGGTGAAGCGCCGCGACCATCGCGTCGAGCGCGATGTCCGCGCGACTGCCCGTGAATCCGCAGATCCCGCACATCAGCGGAGGAGCTCCATCCAGCGTCGGCCGTCGGTTGGTGGCACCGGCGCGCCAGGCTGCCGTGCTCGTGCCTCGACGCCGTTCCCGCCCTGCGTGACCACCACTTCCGACAGCCCGAGCTCCACCAACGCACCGCGGATCTCATCCACACTGCGCAGATGCTTGTAGCGGTCGGTGAGAGTGTCGTGCGTATCCAGGACCGCCCATTCCGACAGCAACTCGTGCCCCAACTGCGGATAAGCGTCGTAGTAGTCGACGAGCGGCGAAACCCGGCGCAGGTACCCGCGAAGTCGGCCGAAGCCGCGGCGGTGCGACCAGAGCGCGCGATGAATCGGCAGCAACGCCCGCGCAGTGCCGATGGCCACTCGCCGTGCGTGCGCCGGATCGATTTTCAATAGGAGATCACGCAACACGCGACGAGATGTCGTCAGCGGATACTCGCGTGAGTAGTGATCGACCACGAGTATCCCGCCTGCCTTCACATACCCCGCGAGCGCCGCGAGCGTCTCCTCGGGAACCGGTGTGTGCTGCACGACGCCGAGACAGACCACGACGTCGAACGACCGTGGCGCTACCGGGAGCGCTCGGATGTCTGCCTGACAAACGAAGTACCCGCGATGATGCCCGCAGTTGCCGTAGTTCGCATCGACGGCGGCGGAGAGATCGGTAGCGACCACCCGCGCGCCGGCATCGAGCAGAATCTCCGTGAAGCGCCCCGCGCCGCACCCGGCCTCCAGCACGACCTTCCCTCGTACGGCCTCGAGCGAGCCGCCGAGGCATCGGACGAGCCGGTCTCGTGAGATCGTTGTCCCCGTGTGCGAGTCGAGCTGGGACCGACGGAAGTGAGTCCACTGCCAGCCGAACGCCGCGGCGTAGTCGTCAGACGCGACGAACCGGGGAATTCCGTGCACGATCGGCACGCGGCACCCGGACCAGCACACGAGTGCTTCCGCGTACTTCAGATCGACGCGGTCAACGATGCCGCCACTCGGCTCCAGCGCCGCGCCGTGCGGGCGGCAACGCAGTTCGGGAGGCGCTCTCATGACTCGTCGGGCCTAACGACTCGCTGCGGCGGCCGTTCGATTGGCCGTTGTGGACTCCGCGACTGGGGTGGAGTCACCGGCGCCCACGCGGTCGATCGTGACGGCGTGTCGAAACGCACACAGGTAGGGACCCGGAAACTGTTCGGAGTGCTGCAGCTGCTGCGGGTCCGGTTCGACGTCGAGCGTCGCGGCGTACAGAACGCCGTCGATGTCCTCGACGTTGCCGCGTCCCATCCAGAGGCCAACGAGATACGAGCCGGGCTTGAGCCGCACGTCCTCGAGCTCGAAGTCCACGGATGCCTCGTCGCCCGCCGCCATCGAGACGAAGCGTCCCTGCATGGCGGTATTTGCATCAATCAGCCGGTAGCCGCTCGCGTCGTAGATCGTGATGCCCACGTTCGCGCTGTCCACCGGGGCCGACGCGACGATGCGCAGCATGACCCGGAGACGACTTCCCGGATACACCATCGTTCTCGCCGACCCGTCGCGACGTTCAGCGACGACGCGCATCGCGATAAACCGCGCCTTTCCAGAACCGAAATGCTCGGCACTCGCCAGGTCGGTCGTGTCCGTGGGCGCTGCCGCCAGGGTCGCTTGGTATCGGGCGGCAACCGTGATCGGATCGGCGTCGAGCAACAGACATCCTCCATCGAGCAGCAGCGCGCGCGAGCAGAGCGAAACCACTGCGCCCATGTTGTGGCTCACGAAGAGGACCGTCCGCCCGTGACGCGCCACCGTGCCCATCTTCCCGAGACATTTCTTCTGGAACGCGGGATCGCCGACAGCCAGGACTTCATCGACGACCAGAATGTCCGGGTCGAGATGGGCGGCGACGGAGAACGCGAGCCGCAAGTACATGCCGCTCGAGTAGTGCTTCACCGGCGTGTCAATGAAACGGTC
>Ga0209382_10010716_pt1 | contig 11408 bp, 7 predicted proteins | sample SoiMetdeltSBSDD5_FD_187599 | JGI IMG/M metagenome (GOLD analysis project Ga0209382, IMG submission 187599) | Bulk soil microbial communities from a Populus tree surrounding site in Tennessee, USA - Soil MetaG P. deltoides SBSDD5 (SPAdes) (version 2) | ecosystem: Environmental > Terrestrial >...
CCAACGTATGTTTGCTCTGTCAGTGCCATGACGGCGCCCGAAGTTAGGTTAATTTTTTCTATTGCGCGGCGTGCTGTGTTATTAGTTCAGGAGAGCGGAGCGGCCGAGAATCCAACTAGCAAACCGCGCCCGGTGGTCCTACCGACCGGGTCCACTTCATTGCTCCCGCCCTGATTTGACACCTCCGCAGCGACAAACACCCCGGGGCCCTTTAAGGTGTGACGAGCTCCGTCGCTTTCCTGTGCTGACCGCGACGCCCGCCATTTCGTGCAGGCGCGCCACGAGTGCAACGCCGCCAGCATGGCTGACGCCTATGCCAAGGCGACCGGCGAGCTTACTCTCGTCAGCGTCCACTCGGGGCCGGGATTGACCAACGCGCTCACTGGGATCGGCGAGGCGGCCAAAAGCCGGACGCCGCTTCTGGTGCTTGCGGGCGACGTGCCGGCGGGCGCGGTGCGTTCGAACTTCTACATCGACCAGACCGCGATGGTGCAGGCGGTCGGAGCGGTGTCGGAGCGCATCCACACACCGCAATCGGCGCGCCACGACACGCTGCGGGCGGTGACGCGTGCGATACGCGACCGCCGCACCGTCGTGCTCAGCCTGCCGCTCGACGTTCAGGCTGCGCCGCTGCCCTCGAACAGCCCGCCGCTCGCGTTGCCGCCGGAGCCGGGACGCCTGCACCCGGATCCCGCCGCGGTGCGGCGTCTGGCGACGGCCATTGCGCAGGCGCGGCGGCCGCTCGTTCTCGCCGGGCGCGGCGCCGTCGTCTCCGACGCCGAGGCCGCGCTGACGGCACTCGCCGATCGCGTCGGCGCCCTGCTCGCCACCTCGGTCTGCGGTCATGGCCTGTTCGCGTCGAGCCCGTGGTCGCTCGGCATCAGCGGCGGATTTGCCTCCCCGATCGCCGACGAGCTGATCGTCGAAAGTGATTTGATCCTGGGGTTCGGCCTGAGCTTCACGCCGTGGACGACCAAGAAGGGCAAGCTGCTCGCGCCCGAGGTCGTGGTCGCCCACGTCGATATCGAGGCTGCCCAGTTCGGCGGTCACCTGCCGGTCGATCACGCCGTGCAGGGCGACGCCCGCGCGACCGCCGAAGCTCTGCTGGTCGAGCTCGATCGGACCGGTCCGCCCGCGCGTGACGGCTGGCGCAGCGAGCGCCTGCGCGAGCGCATCCGCGCCGGCGACAATCATCACAGCCCCTACCAGGATCGCTCGACCGACCAGTTCATCGATCCGCGCACGCTGAGCAAGGCCGTCGACGTAATCCTGCCGGCCGACCGCGTGGTTGCGTGCGACTCCGGTCATTTCCAAGGTTGGGTGCCACGCTATCTGCGCGTACCCAGCGCGCGCGCCTCGTGTCTCAGCCACTCGTTCCAGTCGGTCGGCCTCGGGCTTGCATCGGCGATCGGGCTTGCGGTCGCCAATCCCGGCAAGCTCGCCCTACTGGGCGCAGGCGACGGCGGTTTCCTGATGTCAATCGCGGACCTGGAGACCGGCGCTCCGGCTCGCCCTGCGGCTGTGCATTCTCATCTACAACGACAGCTCGTATGCGGCCGAAGTGCATTATTTCCGCCGGCAAGGCCTTCCGGTCGACATCGTGCAATTTCCCGATGTCGATTTCGCCGCAATTGCCCGCGGCTATGGCGCACGCGCCACCACCGTCCGCACGCTGGCCGACCTCGATCCGGTCAAGGCCTGGGTGAGTGAAGGAGCGCCTGGCGTGTTCGTGATCGACGGCAGGATCGACCCCGACCTCGAGGCCGACTGGCACGCCGAGCACTTTCCGTGAGCACGCCCGTCTCGCGCGTGCACACGACGGTCGTTACTTACCATACCACAAACACATAATCCAATTTCAAAACCTTGAATTTTTTTTGCCCCGCCATACCACAAGCACATAATGGCCCGCCTGTGGTAATAATTCTTTCGACGGCCGATAAAAGGGGGTAAAAAATGAGCGAGGTTTTGATATGCCGCATGCTACGCGTGAGCGCGATCATAGGAAATTTCCACCACGCGCGAGTGGATCAGTTTGGAATCCTGCGTCGCAATTCGTTCGTGAGGGCATTAGCCGCCTTGGCCAGGTTATCGAGTGGGTTTTGACGGCAGTAATTGCTGACCCAAGCGATTGCTCCGAAGCTGTCAGCGGGCGTAGCGAAGTCGGGACCTCCCGTCCTGTAGAGACTGGCGGCTGTCAGAAAGCCATGCAGCCAACTGTTCTGAATTGCCGTCCGCGGCGCGAGCTGTTGCGGATGATGGTGTTCCGTCCACTCACCACAAGAGGCTGTGCCCTCGCCAAAGTTCGTATACGTTTGCCCTTGAACGGGTGTCGATGAACACAGGACGACAGCCGCCAACACCAAGCCCAGCACGCGCATTGTCGCCTCCAGCCCGCATAAAGCAAAAATGTAACGACACCTCTTTGTAAACGTCGAACCGCGGTTTCACGAAGATTAGTTCTGGACATTTTCGGCGCGCTGTCACCGACGGCATCGCGGACCGGACACCGAACTTGCCGCGCTGCCCAGATATCCGCAAGCATGTAGTCGGACCTGCAACGTGTTTGCCCTGCCGACGAACGTTGTTCGACAAGTCGGCGCGCAAGGACGACACCTTCTCACGCGACGACTTCGCCTTGATCATGGGCGCGTTGTTGTACTCCTGCCCTGGCGACAACACGCTGAGTACCACGGGCACTCGCGTGAACGACGACACGACGATCCTCTATCGCGCAACCAAACACGACTGTGCAGGATGCGCTCTTCTCGGAGTTGCCCGATTAGTCCGGCGCGCAAGGTACCGCGCTCGATCCATGAGGGCGCTGGCGATCTTGCGCCTCGGCGGGGGGCTTCGTTCGGCTCAGGAACAGAACAGAGATTGCAGTTGTCTTGCAGGCGGAAAGCCGTCAAGATTCACGCCAGTTCGGGAGTTTTCTTCGTATCCCGCCTCAGTGTACGACCCGTTTGATCTGTGATTTGGCGGATTTTTCCCTCCGCCAGTGTTGGAGGGCGACATGGCGACATTCACGCGATCGCAAAAGCTTCTTATTTCCGCGGGAGCTGGGGCATTCGGCGGCGCGGCGGCGCTGATTCTGCTGGCCGGCAACATCGTTACTATAGCGGGTGCGGGTGCAACCGCCGCAGACGCGTCGTCCCCGCTCCCCGATCAGGATTTTCCGGTCTGCGCCACGACAGCCGCGACGGGCGCGCCGAACATGTTGCTTCGCTTGGCGCAAACCGAAGTGCCGCGCGCTGAGATGAGCGTTGCCACCTCCGCGCCGGCCTTCGCGGACACTGAGCCGCCGCTGTGGCCCGACCTCGGCTCAATCACTTACAAAATCACGACCGCGAACGAGCGCGCGCAGGCTTATTTCGATCAGGGACTGCGGCTCGCCTACGCGTTCAATCATGGCGAGGCGCAGCGCGCGTTCCGCATGGGGCAGAAACTCGACCCCGACTGTGCCATGTGCTTCTGGGGCGAGGCGCTGGTGCTGGGTCCCAACATCAATCTTCCTATGCCGGAGGACGCGGTCGCGCCCGCCTACGCCGCTGCGCAGAAGGCGAAGGCGCTTGCCGCCAACGCGAGCCCGCGCGAGCGGGCGCTGATCGGCGCCCTCGCGGCGCGCTACGGCAGCGATCCGAAGGCCGACCGCGCGCCGTTCGATGCGGCCTACGCGGCCGAAATGGCAAAGGTCGCGACGCAGTTTCCCGACGACGACGAGATAGCCACGCTCTATGCCGAAGCGGTCATGGATCTCAGCCCCTGGGATTACTGGAAGCCGGGCGGCCGCGAACCCAACCCACAGAGCGCGCCGATCGTGCCGACGCTGGAGCGCGTGCTGGCCCGCAACCCGAACCATCCCGGTGCAATCCACTTTTACATTCACGCCGTCGAGGCGTCGGACCGGCCAAAACGCGCCGAGCCCTATGCTGACCGCCTCCGCGGCGCAATCCCGGGCGCCGGCCATCTCGTGCACATGCCGAGCCACATCTACTATCGTGTCGGCCGCTATTTAGACGCGCTGAGCGACAACAAGACCGCAGTTGAGGTCGATGAAAAATACCTAGCTGACTCCAATGCGCCGATGGGCGTCTATCGGCTTGGCTACTATCCGCACAATGTGCACTTTGTGATGGCGTCGGCCCAGATGGCTGGCGACAGCCAGACCGTGATCGCCGCCGCGGACAAGCTGCGCGAGCTCATTCCCGACGAGGCTGCCCGTGGTATTGCGATGGTACAGCCGGTCAAGGCGGCGCCTTATTTCGCACACGCGCAGTTCAGCACACCGGAGACCATTCTGGCAGTGCCCGATCCCGGCGACGCCATCCCTTATGTCAAGGCGATGTGGCTCTACATGCGCGGCATAGCGCTGGCGGCGCGCCATAACTTCGCGAGCGCGGCGGCGGCGGCCGATACAATCGAGACGCTGGAGCGCACCGCGGACTTCAAGTTGCTGAAGGACTCAAACATCCCGGCGCAAGAGGTTCTTCGCATCGCGCGCACGCTGATCCTAGCGCGCGTGGCTCAGGCCAAAGGCGACTTCCGCACCGCCGTCGTGCGGTTCGAGCGGGCGGCCGCGTTGCAGGACGCGCTGCCCTACACCGAGCCGCCGTACTGGTACTACCCGATCCGGCAGTCTCTTGCCGCTGCCCTGCTGCAGGCTGGCCGCTACGCTGAGGCGGAGCGACAGTTCCAGCGCGCGCTTAGCCGAGCGCCATCCAATGGCTGGTCGTACTACGGATTGGCGGAGGTGCATAAGTCACGCGGCAACACCGCCGCGGCGCGTAAGGCCGAGGCTGACCTTGCCAGAACCTGGATCGGCGACCGCAGGCTGTTGCAGATTTCCAATCTCTGAAGTTCGCGCGCATCGGTGCCCGCCGCACTGATGCGAATCCGCGATGATCACCCAGGTTAAGCGGGGGCGCTCAGCGCAACGCAAACTGCGCGCCGCCCGCTTCCCATCCCGCGCCCCGGCTGTGGAGCTCGGATGTTGAACATCAGACCACGCCGATCCGATATATCGAGTAACCGCTTTTCGACCGCAGAAGGAGAGCATTTGCAAAAAAAGATGGGCCTCGGTGCACGAAGCATTGCGTTTCACAAAACTTGAATCTTTGATTGTAAATCAAAAAACCTTGGCCCGCTCTCGAGTTTTGATGACCCGGGCCTCAGCGGATTCCGGCCTTTGGAGTGCGCGCCGCCTTCAGCCCTATGCCGGCTCCGTGAAGTCCGCAAACCACGTCCTGGATGCTCCCGATGTGTGTATCGTCTTGCCTCCTCTGCGAACGCGAACTGAAAACACCACACCTCTGCTGCCGCACCGGAAGGCGAACCTGGGTGGCACGTAGTCTTTGCCGCCAAAGAACACCGAGGTCCGCTTCCGCTGTCGGATCGGTGTTCCCCGCGTTCCTGAAGAAGTACACACCGTGATGCGGCCACGCGAACCGGCCCGAACATTGGGCGAGCATTCGCGCCCCGCCGAGCGCCTGTTCAAGGCGCCTAGAACGACCGCAGGTGATCAAGTCGCTGCTGATATAAGCCAAGCAAACATAAGTACTCTCCCCCGGGCAGCTGCGCTGCGACCGAGGGCTAGCAAGCGATCAATGCATGTATCGAGAATGGCGGCGAGCGGATTTCGCTTGCCGCCCGGTATATCGGGTGTCTTGTCGGCAACGATCAGCGCACCATCGCGCCGTAGACCAGGTTCTTGTACAGCATGCGCGTGTGGACGCGGTTCGAGGGTCCCTGCGCCATCAGGATGCCGACCAGCCCTTCCTTCGGGTCGATCCAGAAGCTGGTGCCCCACGCACCCGCCCACATCGCGTCACCCTTCGAGCCGGGTACCCAGGCGAAACCGTCTTGCAGCCGCACGCCCCAGCCGAGGCCGAAGCCGTAGCCGGGACCGGTGGTGGCAGTCGTCGTGCCGCCCATGCCAGGAATGTGGTCGGACAGCATGAACTCCACCGTTTTGCGGGACAGGTAGCGGCGGCCGTTGAGCTCGCCGCCGTTGAGAACCATTTGGGCGAAGCGCAGGTAGTCACCGGCGGTGCCGACGAGGCCGGCACCACCCTTGAGATAGCTCTTGCCGGCCGGGTTCTCGAGGTCGCGATAGGCCTTCAGCATGGTGGCCTTCTGCGGATCGGAATCGAACGCTTCCGCCATTCGTGCGTGCTGCGGGGCGGGAACCCAAAACGCTGTTTGACTCATCCCGAGCGGATCGAACAGCATCTCCTTCAACAGCCGATCGAGAGGCTTCTCGGTGACCCGCTCCAATAGCAAGCCGAGAACGTCGACCGCGATCGAGTACTCCCAGAATGTGCCTGGTTGATGCGCCAGCGGAATCGTCCCCAGCGCCTTCAACATGGCTTCGCCGGTGATGTCGGTCTCGCGCGCCTCGATATTGGCCTTGTCGTACATCTCCTTGATGCGCGGCGACTTGGTGCTGCCGGCATAGACGAAGCCGGCGGTGTGTCGGAGCAGGTCCTGCACCCAGATTGGGCGGCTGAGCGGCACGTCCTCCGTTGCAACGCTGCCGTCCGGGGTCGCCTTTTGCGTCTCGACCTTGAGATCCTTGAGCTCCGGCAGCCAGTTGGTGATGGGGTCGTTGAGCTTCATCGCGCCCTGCTCGACCAGCATCACCGCTGCGACCGAAACGATCGGTTTGGTCATGGAAGCAAGTCGAAACAGCGCGTCCTTGGTCATCGGCTTGGTCTTCGCCGCGTCAAGGAATCCATGCGCCTCGTGGTGAACCACTTGCCCGTGCCGCGCGATCAAGGTCACAGCGCCGGGGAAGATGCCCTTCTCGATCTGCTGCTGCATGACGGGGGCGATCCGCGCTATTGCCTCTTTCGACATCCCGGCAATGTCGCCTGCCGGCGCCGACGTGCCCTGCGCGAGCGCCGACGACGCCATCGCGGCAACTGTGAGCGCAAGCAGCATGCTTGATCCCAGTCTCATCATCATGGCCGTCCTCCTTTGTCTTCGCGGTCAGCATATGGCGTCGGGTGGCGCGCAGCTAGTATTTGCATCAGCCGCCGATCGCGCAAGCGCAACACCTTGCCCGTCGATGGCCGCATCGATGGCCATGCTTGCCTGGTTCAGGACTGGCCCCCGCGCGACATCGACGTGCTTGGCACCGGCCGCCTCCAGCCACTTGCTCCAATCCTGTCGATCGTTGACATGCAGGAGCGTGTGCCGGCTCAAGTCAGCCGGCTTGCGCCAAGGATGGCTGCTCTGGAGTAACTTCGGGCTGCACACCGGGAACAGCTCCTCCGCGCACAGTCGGGTGACGTGCAGGCCCGGTGCCTGTCCGTTGCCATGGCGGATCGCCAGATCGACATCCTCTCGGGCGAAATCCACGTGGTGCAGCGAGGCGCTCACCCTTAGATCGATGTTTGGATGTGCTTCAGCGAAGCGGCCCAGGCGATGGACAAGCCATTTGGCTCACGGCGCCCTGCGTGACGCACAGCTCCTCGGTCGCTCCTGTGAAGCTTTCATATCGTGCCGCAGCCTCGAAGGCCTTGAGGGCGTTCAACGCTGGCAGGCGTCGCGGCATGACCCAACATCATGAGAAAAGTTGGGGCAGCGTAGAGAAACGATGCTTTGCGGGCAAGCCGCATAGCGCCGTAGGCCTAAGCAGCTCCAGCGCGGATCCCCGCTCTGGCGCTCATGCAAACGGAGCTGCGCATGAAGAGCGTTCACCACTGCTCTGGGACGAGCCTGGCACGTCCCTCCGGCGTTCCTCACGACACCGCACTTAGAGGGGCGCTCGGCTTTGGCAATTCAGCTTGCGAATGCCGCGCCGCAGATCGCGGCCAACGCGGGTCAGCAAGCAGGCCAGTTTTGTTCGGGGCTTCGGAGAGCATCGGGACCCTTTCGTTCGTGAAGTAATGAAAGGAATCGGGCCGTGACAGAGAGGCAGTCGTCTGCAAGACGTGGCAGCAGCGTGGGCAGCATATTGGGAGGCGTCGCGCGCCGACCTTGGTTTGCGCTTCGATCTGAGGGTTTAGCAGCGATCCATCGGAGTGTGGGCATCAAGAAGCTTGCCATCGCCTCGCCATCGGGCCCGACCACGTACCTCTATGCGGCACGGGCGTTGCGCGATTTCGGCGACGGGTTCGTGGCCGTTCTCCTGCCCGTCTATTTGACAGCTTTGGGTCTTGGCGCGCTGGAGGTCGGCGTAGTTGCGACCCTCGCGCTGTTCGGCTCGGCGCTGATGACCCTCGGGATCGGCAGGCTCGGGGCCCGGACCGATCAGCGCCGACTCCTCATCGGCTCCTCAGGGCTGATGATCGCTACGGGGCTCGCGTTCGCGGCCTCCAGCAGCTATGCCGCGGTCCTGGTGGTTGCCTTCATCGGTACCATCAATCCCTCGTCGGGCAGCGTCAGCATCTTCGTCCCGCTGGAACACGCGGTCCTCTCCCGCTCGGTGGGGGACAGCGATCGGACCCGGATGTTCGCGCGCTACAGTCTGATCGGGGCATTGGCAGCAGCAGCCGGGGCGCTCGCTGCCGGCAGCCCCGACCTCCTGGCAGCCATGGGCGTGTCGCACGTCACGGCACTCAAGGGCATGTTCGTCGCCTACGCCGTCCTGGGTCTCGCCGGAGGCTTCATGTATGCCCATGTTCCCGCCGACCCGACGCCTGCGGAGGAGAAACCCGCTGCTGCGCTCGGGCCGTCCCGCGGCATCGTCTACAAGATGGCGGCGCTGTTCAGCGTCGATGCCTTCGCGGGCGGCTTCGCGGTGCAATCGCTGGTCGCGCTGTGGCTGTTCAACAAGTTCGGAATGTCGCTGTCCGCCGCAGGCGTATTCTTCTTCTGGTCGGGCGTGTTCGCGGCGTTCTCGTTTCCGGTTGCCGCCTGGCTGTCGCAGCGGATCGGGCTCGTGAACACAATGGTCTATACGCATATCCCTTCGAGCCTGTGCCTGATCCTCGCGGCCGTGGCGCCGAGCCTCGAAGCCGCGCTCGCTCTGCTCCTGTTACGCGCCGCCCTTTCGCAAATGGATGTACCAACGCGCTCTTCCTACGTTATGGCGGTTGTCACACCGCCCGAGCGGCCAGCCGCTGCGAGCGTCACCTCGGTTCCGCGCAGTCTCGCGGCTGCCGCCAGCCCCGCGATGGCAGGGGCGCTATTTGCCGCCGGGTTCGAAGCTTGGCCGCTTGTGATCTGCGGGGTTCTCAAGATTCTCTATGATCTCGCCTTGCTCTGGGTCTTCCGTCACATCAAACCGCCAGAAGAGCGTGAAGTGAAAGGAGAGCCGTCATGACCGATGCAAAGTTAGCCACTCGGCTATGACTCGTCACGGATCAAGGCCGCGATTGTCACGCGCCGAAGCGCCCCGAATGATTTAAAATCAAAATATTCAAGTTACCGACCGATCCGGCAAAGAAAAAATTTGGGGTGACGGGGGGGCCAAAAAAAAGAAGGTCTACCTCCTCGAGGGTATCCTCGATGCCGGCCTGTCCGTGTGGGAGCCGGACCCGGCTGCGGCGCCCACTAAGAAACAGAGACCGCGCGGAGCTTGAGGCTGCGGCGCGCGGCGCCGGCCCGATGGTAGCCGCCTTTGCAGTGCGGACCAGCCGAGCCGAGGCCACCCTCTTCCCTAGGGGCTGTACTTGATCCTCGTCTTGTATTCGTTATGGCTCACGTTCAAGATCGTTACATTGCCGAGCGGGAAGATTGGGCGGGGGTCCGGATCGAAAGGCGCACCCGCGGGCTTCGGCGGGAACTCCCAGAGGCCGTGGATCGGCAGCGTCGTATCTTTCCCGCTTGACGCCGCTGGATCGAAGTTGGCCTTGATCCAGGCGTCGAGTGTCTTCTTGTCCTGAGCGATGAGGTGGCCGGTTTCCGGTTTCTTGTCGGTGTTGGTCCCGAAGCAGCTAGCGGCCGTGCCGCCGTCCAAGATCATCGCGTAAGTGAAAGTCGTGCCTGAGTGGGTGCTGGTATGATTCGACATGATTTCTGGCGAAGCCTTCATCTGGAAGGTCCCGAAAAAGCTGTGCAGATTCGGCGCGCCGAGGGTCTGCGTGCCGAGAAACTTCCGGAAGCGGTCGAGGGAGATGGCAAGCTTGCCGAGATTGCAGCCGCGGAACTCGACCAGCGTGATGTTCTTTGCCCGAACCTGCGTCATGAGGTCGATCAACCGGTTGATCTCCGCGTCCCTGAGCTCGCCCAATTTCTTGCGCTCCGCCGGAGTGGCGGTAGGCGGCGCAGGCTTTGGTGGCGCAGGCTTTCCGGGCGCAGGCGGTGGCGCTGGCGGTGTGCGCGCGTCGATGTCCATGAGGGTCTGAAGCATCTCGTGCGTCGTCTGGGAGCCGACCCCCAGGCCGTCCCGCGTCGCGAGATCCAGAAGGAGGCCGTTTCCCGTGTCGAAGCCATGCACCACGATCACGAATTCCTTCTCGCTCTTCTCGGCAATGATCCCTTTGAGGAGAGTCTCGAAGCTGTGCACGCCGGTGAGGTTTTTCGTATTCGAGACGGTGAGCCCCTTCGGCGGCAGGGTCTTGAACTTTTTGAAGTACTCCTTGACGGAAGTGCTGCGTTGCTCGTCGAGGCCGAGCGTGAGAGCGATGGCCATCCTTTATGCTCCTATTGCAGGTGAAGACCGAGGCGTCCGCTTCGACGCGGCGCCCGTCGACGGCGTTTTCGATAGTCAGACGAAGAAGACCCGGCCCATCGGAAGCTGCTCGACGACTTTCGGCTGGTCGAATTTGTTGAGCGCCGCGAGCGTCGGCCCGTTCGGATCGACGCGGCCGTCCGGGAACTTGAGATTAACCTGGACCTTCTGGAACTGCTTGATCGCGGCGATGGTCTTCTGCCAGGGCAGGCCGTCGACGGCGAGCAGCGGATCGGGACCGCCCTGGTCCACCGGGACCTGGTTGAGCAGGTCCTGAACCGTCATAGAATCGTCCTTCCGGTTCGTCCCGCTAGTGCCCACCGACGCCGAAATGCTGCGTGCCATGAAAGCGTCCTTCTCCGAATACGCGCTGGATGGTTCGCATTCGACGCAGCCAGAGTGGGGAGGGTTCAAAGGGCGAGGAATTTTTTTCTCGGCCGCGCTTCACACGAGGTCCTGCCGCACACGTAGGATGCAAATCCTCGTGGTGCTGAGATCAGCGGCGCTGTTTCGGTCGGGCTGCTTGCGGGCTGGAGCCCCCACTCGGCTATGACATAAGGCAAAATCCGAGGCGGCGGCAACGGCAAAAGGGCTTTTGGCCGCCGCCTAGTGAACCCGGACGCTATTGTATTCGATTGTGATTGTGCTGTGGTCGTCCGGGCTGAACACTTTCCAGCCCGGTTCCAGGGACACCCAAGTCATTGCCTGGGGCGTGCCGGGATGGCCGCGTTTTGCGATCTTCACGCCATCGACGAAGACAGAAATGGCGTCGCTGTCGCTATAGACT
>Ga0209382_10010717_pt1 | contig 11407 bp, 10 predicted proteins | sample SoiMetdeltSBSDD5_FD_187599 | JGI IMG/M metagenome (GOLD analysis project Ga0209382, IMG submission 187599) | Bulk soil microbial communities from a Populus tree surrounding site in Tennessee, USA - Soil MetaG P. deltoides SBSDD5 (SPAdes) (version 2) | ecosystem: Environmental > Terrestrial >...
GGGAGATATTTCCCCTTGATCCAATAGACTGTGCTCAGGCTTTCCCCGGTGTTCACGTTGTAAACATCCAGGGAGCGTTCAAATTTCTGCGTGGTGCGCTCCAGCGACAGCGCTGGGCACGGCACGCAACTGACGGCGGCAGCCAGGGCTCCGAAACGGAGAAAGCGGCGGCGGCTGATGCGATGGTTGGCCGGTGGCGGTGGAGGCGGTACAGAAGGCGTCATCGGTTTCCCTCTCTGGCACCAAGGCAATAGAGACATACTGAGGCGGCGGATGTGCTCTTGAGCCCTGCAGAGCGTGAGCACCACCCGTCATGCGCTTAGGATAAAGCCAATGACACAGTTGTCAAGAGTTTTTTGCAGATTTGTTACGATGCCCCCCCCTCACGCAGGGCATCATAGCCGTAAATATCTGGCCGAAACTGAATGGTACCGTCATCTTTGACCAGCACCGTGCGGTACACCAGATAGGTGGGCAGAGGCTCAGCCAGAGAGACCGTGCGGCTCGTGCGTCGCGCCAGCCCTGCCGCAATACGCTCCCGGCTCAAGACCCCACGCAACGCGTATTCAGCTAGGTCCATCGGTTTTTCCACGCGTATGCAGCCATGGCTGAAGGCACGTTCAGGCTTGGCAAACAGGGTGCGCGAGGGCGTATCGTGGAGATACACCTGAAAACGGTTGGGGAACATGAATTTAATCGTGCCGAGTGGATTTTTCGGCCCGGGTTCCTGCCGCAGGCGATACGGGAAATTTTTGGTACTCACCTGATTCCAATCGACGCTGCGCGGATCCACATCGTGCGAGCCATTTGACAGGCGCATATTGTTCTGCGCCAGATAGCCAGGATTGGCGCGTAAAATGGGCACAAGTTCTCGGGCCGCGATATTAGGTGGGACCCGCCAGTCCGGGTTGAGCACGATATAGCTCATCGTCGCACTCAACACCGGTGTAGGCCATGACGGCTTACCAACGACTACACGCATGCTCATGACGGACTGGTCCCCTTCCACAATATCCAGGGTATAGGCTGGTACATCGACGAGGATATAGCGTTGCCCGAGATCCTGGGGAAGCCAGCGCCAGCGCTCCATATTCAGGGCAATCTTCCGCACCTGCGTCTCAGCGCCAGGCGTCTGACGATAACGCGCCAGGGCCTTCCGGAGCCTGGCGTACTCGGGATGGTGTGGCAGCAAGCTGTGCAACGCTTCAGCCAGACGGTTCGCCTCTAGACCCTGCTGCAACACATCGACCACATCGATTTTCTCCTGGCTCGTGTCGAACATCATGTTTGAGACGCGCGGTACCACGCGGCCATAGCGGCCATACAGGAGATGCGACCCATAAGTGAGCAACGCGTCAGTCAGGAGCAGGTCGAGATCGGCCAATGCCGCAGCGTTCATGGAGGCAGCCTGGCTCTGCTGCTGGAGTTCTGTGCGTAGGCTTTCGAGGCGTGTCAGATGGTAATCGCGTGGCTGTAGTCCGTCAGTCTCTGCTTCATACAGGGCTTGCATGAGGCTATCAATCTGTGGCAGTAAACCCGCGTCATTACTCCATGCCGGCCAGTAGAGACGGCGTGCGTAGAACTGCAGCAACAGATGTCCAGAGCGCAGACTGTCTCCCGCCACACGGGGCAGGGGTGGTGTGCCAACTGTGAGCAGTCGCTCCCACATCTGTTCGCTCACCTGACTCGATAGGGGCCTCTCAGCGGCTGCGTACAGCCGCTCCCAGCCTCCGAGCCACATGCCTATCATGACTGCTAACGTGATCACCGCACGTTTGCTCATACTACCCCTCATCAGTTGGACATGCGCTGTGACCTGCTTGCATGATATATTATCTTACTCTGAAACTCTATGAAAGTTGGCAGAGAGCTGACCGGGCGAAAAGTGCACTCTGTGCCCAAGGCAATGCTCGAGTCAAGAGGTGAGTATGGCGAGCACGGCATCGGCTGTTACAGACCTGTCCCGGGCTGATCAAGGACGCGGGCGTGTGGCATGGACGCACCAGAAGCAGCACCCGCTCCTGGTGTGCCTGGTGCTGCTCTGTGTGTTGGGCGGTACGTATGGGGCTCTAGGGAATGCCCAAGAGGTCCTTGGCCCCTGTGACCCTAGCTTCGTCCAGCAATGGAGCCAACCCCAGGTCACGCCTATTGCCTATCGTCTGGCGGACACCACTCCGGAGGCGCCCTCCGGCACAGTGCGGCTGGAGTGGTTGGGCCATTCGAGCTTCCTGCTGACCTCACCGACAGGGACCCATATTCTGACAGACCCGCACGCCTTCTACCCTCTTCGTGAAGCCCCGGACGCTAGCACGATCAGTAACCTCCACATTACGCATAGCGATGTCCGTGGGCTCCCCGGCAATCCGCGGCTGCTGTGGGGCATCACGCGTGAGCAGGGTTGGAACAAATTGGCGCTGATGATTGGGGATGTTGGCGTATTTAATGTCCCCAGCTATGCCAGCCGTGTGGAGCCAGAGCAGAGTCCTATTCAGAACAGCATCTTTGTTTTCCGCACGGGCGGACTGTGCCTCGTGCACCTGGGGAACTTGCGACATCCCCTGACACCCCACCAGCTCCAGCGTCTCGGCCGGCCCGATGTGGTTATGGTACCAGCCGATGGCTCTTGGACCATGAGCTTTGAGGATGTGCTTACAGTCATCGAGCAGTTACGGCCTGCCCTGGTCATCCCCATACACATCGATACGCTGCCGCAGGCTTTAGCTTTTGTGCAAAATACCGGCGGGCGTTATCCTGTCCGCCAAGTTCCCGAGCGTGCCCTCACCCTGAGCCGTCAGCTCCTGCCAGCGGTGACTACCCTTGTGCTCTTTGGCGGTTCGTAATGTGTTGTCACGGACGATTTCTTGTTCCCTCTCCCCCTGGGAGAGGGGCAGGGTGAGGGGTTCCAGACTGTGGGAAAGGCCCCTCACACCTGCACTCTCCCGGAGGGAAGGGGGCCCGTTAAACTGTGCCCCCTCCGCCGCCGCCGTCGCGGGGAACGGGCGCCCGTTAAGCTGGGCGCCCTCTGCCGACGCCGTCGCAGGGAGAGGGTGCAAAGAGGAGGACGGCGTGTGAGCACCATACCCAAAACGAGTCGTGCCGCCTGTGTGGTGGCATTCCAGAAGCCTTTGGAGATTCGTGAGGTACCGATTCCGGAGACCCTGGAACCAGGCGCTATCCTGGTCAAAATCGAAGCCGCGTCCATTTGCGGCTCTGATGTGCACCTGTGGCAGGGGGAGTTGGGCGCTGGAGGCCGTCTGCACTTGCCCATCATCCTCGGTCATGAGATGATGGGACGTGTGGCGCGCCTGGGTCCTGGTGTGACGCACGACTCTGCTGGGGCCCCACTGGCTGAGGGTGACCGCATTGTTTGGACACATGCCTCCTGCGGCAGTTGCTATCTGTGTACAGTGGCCCATCAACCGACCCTCTGCCCGCGTCGACGGATGTACATGTTCACCAACTGTGAGCAACCACCGTACTTACTGGGTGGCTTTGCTGAGTATTGCTACGTGCTGCCGACCTCTGGCCGTATCAAGGTCCCAGACGCAGTCCCCAGTGAACTGGCGTCGGCTGCGAGCTGCGCCCTGCGCACGGTGGTGCATGGTTTCGACCGCCTGGGGCGTGTGGAAGATCGTGAGACTGTGGTCGTACAAGGCGCTGGTCCCCTCGGCCTGTACGCCGCAGCCATGGCCCTGCGCGCCGGGGCGCATCAGGTCATTGTGCTCGGCGCGCCAGCGCGCCGGCTGGAAGTGGCGCAAACATGGGGTGTCACGCATACGATCGACATCGAGGCAGTGCCTGATGCCCGGGCGCGCACACGGCTCATCCGTGACTGGACTGATGGCCGTGGCGCGGACATCGTGATCGAGGTGTCAGGTGGCACGACCGCGTTTTCCGAAGGCATCTCCATGGTGCGCCGGGGGTGGCCGTTACCTGGTCATCGGGCAGGTAGGCGGACACGAGGTGAGTCTGGCGCCACGCTACATCGTCGAGAAGCAACTTACGGTCTTGGGCGTCATGTCGGGTGACACCGAGCACTACTACAAGGCCTTGCAATTCATCCAGCATAACCATGACCGCTTCACCTTTGAGGATATGCTTTCCAATCGCTACCGGCTCGACCAGATCAATGACGCCATGGAAGCGATGCGGGCGTTCCGTGAGGTGAAGCCCGTGGTAGTGCCGTAGACGAGCATAGAAGCGCGTATGGCCATGCACTATCGGTTCGCGACTGTCGCCGACGCCAGATTCCTGGCAGAGCTAAACTATCAGCTCATCCGTGACGAAGGCCACCGGAACCCCATGGACGTCAACCAGCTTGAGCACCGCATGTACGGTTGGCTGAGTGCCGGAGAGTATTGTGCGGTCATTTTTGTCCAGGAAGACACGCCGGTGGCGTATGCGCTCTATCGTGAAGACCCTGAGGAAATTTATCTGCGGCAATTCTTCGTGGTCCGCACTCGGCGCCGGCATGGCATTGGGCGCAGCGCCATGCAGTCTTTGCTGTCAGACATCTGGCCCCGTACCAAACGCCGCACTGTGTCAGTGTTGGCGCACAATACCAGTGGCGTCGCGTTCTGGCGGGCGATGGGATATCAGGACTATGCGCTCACGCTGGAGATCATACCGAGTGTCCCGCCACTTGCCTAATCCACGCAAGGCGGCAGTGAGCCTGATGGTTGCAAAGAGCGTACGAAATTTCTATCCTTGCCCATAACCACGCAGGCGCGTCAAGTAGGGGGCAGAAGGAAACCTGGCATGCGCAAACACAAGAAACATCATGGCACAGGCAAGCGCACTCAGCCTCCAGCTGGTCTTGGACTTGAGGCATGGCGGATACGCATCGAGTCCTTGATCGCGAGTGGCAAAAGCCGCGATGCGGTGGAAGCGGCGAAGCAATACCTCAAGCACACACCAGGTCCAGAAGCTGAAGCCTTAGCTGTCAAAGCCTACGCAGCCCGAATCGAGGCGCTCCAGGCAAGTGGCTTGCACCGCGAAGCCCAGGCGATCGGTGCGCTGGTGCGCGAGCGCTTTCCCGCCCATCAGAGCCAGGTTACTGTGCTGATGCGTCAGAGCGAAGTGGCTGCCGGGAATTTTGACGCGCTGCTCGCGGAACTGGTGACCGCGGATACACCACGCCAACGCGAACTGGAAGCCATCCTCGCCCGCGGGTTGACTGAGCCTGCAGTGCTGGCCGAGTCGCCTGTGTTGCCAGCCGATCATCCCCTGAAGCGCATGGCACGGGCCGTGTCTGACGCCTTGACTGCAGTGACCACTGGCCCATTGCCGGCGGGTGCACTCGCGAGCCTGAGCGATATTCCGCGGCACTCGCTGCTCGCCCCCTGGAAACTCTTGGTGCGCGCGCTGGATGCGTTCTATCGGCACGACGATGCTGCCGTGCTGGCGAATCTCTCCGGTATCCCTGCCGACTCCGGCCCGGCTCGTCTGGTCCCTGTGCTGCGTCGGCTTGTGGGAGAAGACGGCCTGCCAGCAGAGCGCTCGCCCGCCGTTACCACCCTGATCGAGCACGTTAGTGGTCATCGTACCGTTGCCCGCATCCAGCTCAGTCAGCTCTCCCAGGCGCTGGCAGCACACGATGAACGGAAGGCACTGGCGGCTGTGCAGGCCCTGCTCCCCTTATTTCGGACTGCGCCCACGGCCCTGCGGCGCACGTTTCTGGTCTCTGTGTTGCATCACTGGCATCGCCAAGGTTTGTCGCCAGATCGCCTGCTGCGCCTGTTGCCATCCGGGAAGCACGATCCCGATATGCTACGCTTGCTTGCCCTGACGTTGGAACGCGGCGAGTGGGACACAGCCCTGGCCATGTGGGATGGGTACCTGACCACCGCAACCGCCACTGGTTTGCTGTCCACCACTGGCCCGGAGCGCGCCCGCGTGTTGCTCCACATGGCCAATCTCTTCCCTGCGGACCCGGAAGCCGTGCTGGATACGCTCGAGGTGGACTCCGAACAGCAACTCCAACGCCGCATGCGCACTGGCCAGCTACCAGCCTGTTTTGATCGCGTGGCGTTGTTAGAGCGCGCCCGCGTGGCCGACCCTGTGCCGCAGGTCTATCGCGCCCTGGTGGCCCATTACGACCAGTGGGGTAATCCGAAACGTGCCGAAGCAGAGGCGGAGGCATGGCGACGTGTACATCCGCAGGACCTCGAACCATTGCTCTACCTGATCCGTGCAGCGGAACGCCGTGGGGCCATTCGCAAGGCGCTCGCGTTCCTGGCCGAGGCTGAGGCGCTGGACCGCGTCCATCCCGAGGTGCGTCAGAGCCGCTTTCGCCTTCTCCTCGCTGGCGCTGAGCGTCGTATCAAAGAAGGTAAGTCAGCCCTTGCTCTTGACGACCTCGAACGGCTGGTGCACGAACCCCGTGCCAGTGAAGGCGATCATCCAGCCTATCTGCTGGCCCTGCGCTGGATTGCTGCCCAACAGCGTGGGGACACGGCCGCGGCAGCACAACTGGAACAGACCCTGACCACCACCGTGGCAAATCCAGTCCTGCGTGGGCTCATCCTGGAAGCGCTTGGTGCGTCGCTGAAAGTACAGTTGCCCCCGTTCCCAGCGGCAGCCTCTACGCCAGGTCAGGTCATTGACGGGCTTGCCCGTGCCTGTGATCTCTTCCGCGCGCTGGACCGCCCGCTCACGGTACCTGCGGCGGTGCTGAAGCGCGCCGAGCAATCCCTTGCAAACGCCTCAGCCGCACAGCTCCACGCGCTGTGCGCTGGCGGTTTGTGGATGGGCCGCCCGGCCCTCACGTATCACGCGGCTGGGCGCGGTCTGGCGTTGTCCGATCCCCTGGCCTATCGGTTTTTACTGGCGCGTGGTCAGGCACTGTGTGCCGGTCGGGCTTTCGAGGTCGAGGAACGTGCCCGCGCGTGTCTCCGTGTGGGGCGTGAGCTGGCCGGCCGTGCGCGTGATATGGAAGCGGTGCGGGAGGCCTCGACAGCGCTCGACAGCTTGCCAGATTGGGGCATGTTTGACGCGGTACTGACAGGGGTGCTCTCGCCTCCAACCGAGACGGCGCTGACCCAGGAGGAGATTACTCAGATTATCGAGCGTGAACGCCGAAACCACACGACTCCACAGTTCCCGGCCACGCCAACGTCCCGCAAGCGGCGCCGGTCCAAACCACCACGACGCCGGTTGCCACGCGGGTTGTTGGAGGATATCTTTTCGTTCTTCCCGTTTGACGACTAATGCTGCAGGAGCACTCCGTGGTATGGATCCATTCGCTGTCCTTGGCATAGAAGAAACCGCCGACGACGAAGCAGTGCGGGCGGCCTACGTGCAAGCCTTACGTACCTCCCCGCCTGACCGTGATCCCGAAGGCTTTCGCCGTATCCGGGAGGCTTATGAGGCGCTCCGCGATACCGAAAGCCGCCTGGCTTTACGGCTGTTTGGTCCGCCACCCCTGGCCAACCTCGAGGAGCTGCTTGACGCCTTTCCTGAGGAGCGTCGCTATGTTGGCCCTGGCCCGTGGCTCAATGTGTTACGGGAGCCACGACGATGAGCGGGCTTGATCCGGAACACCGCCGGCACGTACTGGAAGCCGTCGCTGTCTGGCTGGATGAGCTGGCGGAGGCTGAACCGCCTCTGCCAGAAGTGGCGCCAGAGGCCGTGCAGTCTACTGCACCTGTCCCCGACTTGTTTACTATGCTGGGCCAGCTCACCGCGCTGACGCGCGAGACCCAGCTCCAGGGGCGGGCCACCAACCGGCTGCACGCCGAACTCAGCGCCAAGCTCAACCGCCTGGCGGAGCACCAAATCAGCGCCGACACCATGGCGCGCCAGCTCGGCGACATGCGACGTGAAGCCCGCTTAGAGGTCATCACGGAATTGTTGGAAGTGCGGGATCGTTTCAGCCGCGGGGTGGAGGAAGCGCAACGTCGCCTTGCCGGGTTGCACGGGTTCTGGGCACGGTTCGCCCAACGTGAGGTGCTCACTGCCCTAGTCGAAGGGAATCTACTGGCGCGTGAGCGCCTTGATGACCTGTTACGGCGTCTCGACGTGCGCGAAATTCCGTGCCTGGGGCAACCGTTTGATCCTACCCTGATGCGGGCCGCGGAAGTCGTGCACACCACGACCGCCGCTCCCGGCACCGTCGTAGACGTTTTCCGTCCAGGCTATATCAGCAATGGTCGCGTCCTGCGCTTTGCGGAGGTGCGGGTGGTGGCGGACGTTAGAGACACACCAACGCCACAGGAGAACACCAATGGCTGATAACATCATAGGCATTGATCTGGGCACGACCAACTCGGAGGTCGCAGCCCTGCTAGATGGTCAAGTACAAGTCCTGGCCAGTGATGGCGAGCAGATTATGCCGTCCGTTGTGGGACTCTCTCCGGACGGACGTCTGCTGGTGGGGACGCCAGCGCGGAATCAGTACGTGCTTTACCCCGAACGCACGGTGCGGTCGATCAAGCGCTTGATGGGTTCGGAGCAGCGCGTCGCCCTGGGAGAGCAGATGTACACCCCGCCAGAAATTTCGGCGCTGATTCTGCGGGCGCTCAAGGCCCGGGCGGAAGCAGCCCTGGGCGCGCCGGTGTCCAGGGCAGTGATCACCGTGCCGGCCTACTTCTCGGATGCGCAACGTCAGGCGACGCGCGACGCAGGCCAGATTGCCGGACTCGATGTGGTGCGTATCCTGAACGAACCCACCGCCGCTGCCCTGGCCTATGGCGCTGACCGCCAGGGGGAGAGGACGATTCTGGTCTATGACCTGGGCGGGGGCACGTTCGATGTGTCACTAGTGCAAGTGCACAGTGATATCACCGAGGTCTTGGCGAGCCATGGGAACAATCGCCTGGGTGGTGATGACTTTGACCAGCTCCTCTTAGACTTCGTGTATAACCGCTTTGTTGACACGAGAGGCGTCGACATACGGGCTGACCGCCGCGCCATGAGTCGGCTGTTGCACGCTGTCGAAGAAGCGAAAAAGCGGCTCAGCTTCGAGCCCTATGCCCGCCTGCGCGAGGAGCATCTGGCCGAGCGCAACGGCGTGCCGGTGCATCTCGACGTGGAGGTGGCCCGCAGCGAATACGAACAACTCATCCGCCCGCTCCTGGAAGGGACACTCGACAGCGTGCATCGCGCCCTCTCCGACGCTAGCAAACGGCCAGACCAGATCGACGAGATCCTCCTCGTGGGCGGTGCCACCCGTACCCCGTTGATCACCACACTCTTGCAAGACACGACTGGCCTGACCCCGCGGCAGGAATTGCATCCGGATCTGTGTGTGGCGTTTGGCGCTGGCGTACTGGCCGCGCGCCTGGCCGGCCACGCGGTCGAGCGGGTGCTGGTCGATGTATCGCCGTACTCCTTCGGTCCGTCGTACTTCGGGCTGCTGCATGGCGTGCCTTCAGAGCACTGCTATCGCCCGATTATCCACCGCAACACACCGCTCCCCGTGAGTCGCACGGAGTCCTACTTCACTATGGTGGACGATCAACAGGCGTGGCAGGTGTCGATTTACCAGGGCGATGATCCCAATGCGCTCAACAATCTCCTAGTCGGTCGGTTTCTCGCCGAAGGCTTTTCGCGCGTGCCAGCTGGCAATGAAATCCTCTGCCGTATGGACCTGGATCTGGATGGCATTTTGCGCGTCACGGCGACCGAGAAGCGCACGGGTCTGGCCAAGCAGATTACCATTGAAGGTGCTACGACTGCCATGTCCGAGAGCGAGATGGCCCGGGCGCGACGCCGTATGCAGGAGTTATTTGGGATCGAAGGCGAGGAGGTGGATTTTGACGAAGACGACGATGATGAAGTGATCGATATCGAAGCGCGCGACATCTCCCCTGACGCCTCTACCGCAGAGGCCGAGCGCGACCGTCGCGTGCAGATCTCCGAAGCGCGCGCCCTGTTGGAGCGCAGCCGTCGCTTGCTCGACAAGATGACCCCTGAGGATCGCGAAGAGGCTATTGCCCTCCATGAACAGATTGAAGACGCCCTCAAGACAGCTCAGTGGCAGTCGTTGCATGCCGCCATGACGACACTGGCTGATCTGCTGTTCTACGTCGAAGAAGGTTAACGAGCAAGCCACTATGAGCGAACAGCCCTCTAGTATGCCCTCTACTGCGCTCCGTCCTGCGTCTGCGGCCCTGGCGTGTCCGACCTGCCGGGCCGCGTGGCGCGGTGTGGCCACGTGCCCACGTTGTGGCACTGACCTCACGGCGCTCATGCGTGTCGCTGTCAGAGCCTGGGAATTGCGTCAGGCGGCACGCGCCGCGCTCTGTGCCGGCGACCGGACCGCCGAAGCCCTGGCACTCGCCCGCGCTGCCTGCCAATTACACACCACACCCTATGGGCAACGCCTGTTAGCGCTCGCCCTCCTCGTGAACGGGCACATGGCAGAGGCCTATGCGGTGCTCGAGCAAGTGCTGCAGATACACCAGCCTCCATTCCCTCTCCCGCAGGGAGAGGGCTAGGGTAAGGGGCCCCACGATATTGCCGAGATTGTTGGGACGATGTTGGAGGTGATGTGCCCTCGCTATCGGACGCCTATGGCCTACCGCCTGTTCGTCAGCTTGTCTCCTTGCGAGGAATCGTGAGCAGCGTTTCAAAGCTGCGAATCGTGATGTCAATATCTTTTCCAGTAGCCTGCCGTACCAGCCTGATCATGCGGGGAATACCGCTCCTGGCTCGGGTCACCAGCCCGGCATCTGACAGGCGGGCATAAATGTGTGGATTCCGCACCACGTGCACACCGAAACGCATAGCCTCTGCGTCTACCGTGTTGGGTGGACGGCCAGGGGTATGTATGGCAATACGGTCGTCAAAAATAAACAGACGTATTGGACCTTTGATGGTGTAATCGCGGTGTGCCACAGCGTTCACGATCGCCTCGCGCAGGGCGGCCTCGGGCAACTCGGGGTGTGCCTCGGGCTCAAAACCCTTAATCGTATGTGGGATTTTGAGATGCAGGCGTAAGAAGCGTGTGGCGTCATCGATGACCGTGAGCAATTGTCCGGTCAGATCCTTGCGGTCAAGAGGGTCGTTGGCAATGTCAGTGCCGGGGATACGGGCCGCATTGATCTGCGCAAAGGGCGGGCTCCCGCTGGGGATTACGACCGAACAGCACAATGCCGGCGAAGGTTGGGTGTTCTCCAAGTATAAGCCGCCAGCTTCGTAGGAGCCGCTCCCGGTCCACATCCAGATCCGCTTGCCCCGTTTCTTCGAGAAAGCGCTCCATGGCGTACATATCCAGATCAGAGATGCTGAGACGCGGCAAAGGGGTTTCGTCATAATACAGGCTCTCTGTCGCCTGGAACATGCGGAGCAGCTCTTCGCATGACGCCTGACGACAGCCAGAAGACGTACGGACGTAATACAGCCCGGCGTTGGTGCAATAGGGCCGCTGCGCCCCCTTGGGAATATTCACCACCACAATCTTTTT
>Ga0209382_10010719_pt1 | contig 11406 bp, 8 predicted proteins | sample SoiMetdeltSBSDD5_FD_187599 | JGI IMG/M metagenome (GOLD analysis project Ga0209382, IMG submission 187599) | Bulk soil microbial communities from a Populus tree surrounding site in Tennessee, USA - Soil MetaG P. deltoides SBSDD5 (SPAdes) (version 2) | ecosystem: Environmental > Terrestrial >...
CACAGTGGCGCCGTCGTTCTTTACGCCGCTCTCCGGCTACCCGGGCGCGGTGCCGCTCGATCACGCCTGGTTCGGCGCGTTTCCGTCGTGGTGGCCGCCATTCCTGCCGCAGTCGCCGGCGTTCTTCGCGCCCGCGCTCGCCATCGCGTTCCGGCTCACCTGTTACTACTATCGCGGCGCCTACTACAAAGCCGCGTTCATGAGACCGCCCAACTGCGCGGTGGGCGGCGCGCCGTTCGGCTATCGCGGAGAGAAGGCGCTCCTGCTGTTTCAGAACCTGCACCGCTACACGCTCTACGGTGCGCTGTTTCTGATTGTGTGTCTGTGGTGGGAAGGCCTCGCCGCGTTTTTCAAAGATGGCCGCTTCGGCATCGGCGTCGGCACGGTGGTGATGGTCATGAACGCCGCGCTGCTGACCGGATACACGTTCGGCTGCCACTCGTGGCGGCATCTGATCGGCGGCCGACTCGATTGCTTCACGTGCGACAACGCCGTCTCGCCCGGCTACGGACTGTGGAAGGGATCGACGTGGCTGAACGAGCGTCACATGGCGTTCGCCTGGTTCAGCCTGGTGTGGGTGGCATTTACTGACGTCTATATCTATCTGGTGTCGTCCGGCGCGATTCAGGATCTGAATACGTGGGACTCTTAGTAAAGACGTCCTTGGGCCTTAGTTCTTGGTCCTTGGTCCGTCCTCGGGGACCAAGCACTAAGGACCAAGGACCAAGGACTAGAGGAGGATATCGAAGCCCAGGCCGAACGCCGCCGCGTCCTGGGTGACATGTACCGCTTTGCAGCGGTCCTCGAGAAGGTCCATCAACTCGTGGTGCGGAATCGCCGTGTCCGTGGTGTCGCCGTAGACATCGCGGCAGGTGCAGACGAGCGCCACGGTGCCTTTGCGCGGCTTGAGCACCTGCGCCAGCACGTCTTCAGTACCGCGGAACGGCATGCCATTAATGCTGCCGTGGTGGGCGAGCTTCAGCAGGTCCACCGGGCGCAACAGGTTCTTCTGCTTCATGATCGCCCAGCTCTCGCCTTCGGCATCTCCCGGAAAAAGCATCACCTTGCCGTTGACCGTCAAGCGCAGCACCAGACTGGTGTTGTTGGCGGCCTTGTCGATGGCCAGGAGATCGGCGAGATCGAGCTCGGCGATCTCGTCGCGCAGCAGCTCGAATTCGTCGGCAGCGATATGAGAAGGCGCCCTGGGCGTCGTGTTCTTCGCTGTCCGCCGCCGTTTCTCCGGTGAACCGCCGAAGCGGGCGGTGGCATCGAGCCAGAAGCGGTGGCCGCCGTTCGCGTAATACACACTGGCGTCCTTCTCCGGCGCGAGCACTTCGAGCTTCACGCCGCGTCCAAGCGACGCCACCGAGATCGCCCGCGCGCGTCGGCTCAGATATTTGATCCGCGATTTGGGCACCAGGCCGCGGATGTAGTCGATGCGATCTTTGTTCGCGACGGCGAGCACGTTGTTGGCAATGAGCGAACGCAGCGCAGCCGGCAGGCGTTCGAAACGACCTTCACGGTCCCAGCGCAGCGCCGTGGCGTGCAACGCCAGACGCGCCCGCTGCTCGGGCTCGCACTGAGGAAAGCGCTGGTAGTAGTCGGGGGCGCTCATCGCCGACATCCACACGTCGCCGATCTCGAACTCGTTGAAGATTGCCTTCTGGCTGAAGAACCCCTCCATGTGATCGAGGTGCTCGTGGCTCATGATGAGCAGAGCGATCCGCTTGCCGGTGACGCGCGCGAGATCGCGCGCGACCGGCTCGAACACGTCGTTGATGCCGCCCTGGCTGCGCACGCCGCCCGGCGCGTTTCCAAAGTCGATCAAGATGTGCTTGTCGGTGCTGCCGCTGGTGAACGACACCAGGATGCAATCGCCGAAACGGACGTTGTAGGCGCGAACACGAACGTCGTTGGCCATTGGACTACCTGGCGTGCCGCGCCGAAGCGACGGCGGCGCGAGCCCGGGCTTGCCCCGCCGAAGCTCCGGAGGAGCGAAGGTGGGCGCGTCCGCGGTGCATGCGCGCCGTGTTGAGCATCATGCGGATGGTGCCGGCGTCGTCCTTGCTCGCCACGAACGGCCGTGCGGTGATGAGCCCGGAGACGGGGGCGAAGTCGACGGCGCGGTCTTTGATCAACCGGATCGCGTGTTCTTTGAGCGCGTCGCGCCTCAACGTCGTTGGCATCTGCGGGCTCCAGTGCACCAGGTTGACGTACTCGTCAACGGCCACCGTGCCGCCGGCACGCAAGACGATGTGGTCGAGCGCGGTCGAACGCACGTCGCGCGGAAGCGGGATGCGCTCCTCCCACAAGTACTGCACGATGGTCTCCGGCACCGCGCGCTCGCCAAGGCCCAACGCGCGCCGATTCGTGCCAACACCGACGACGCGGAAATCGCGATTCGATGGAATGCGGAAGTTCTTGCGATTCGCGTCGAGAAAACGATAAGCGCCGACGCGTGAGCTGCGAATCATCGCGATGTCGCGCTCGCGGAGCTTGCTGTTGGCCGGCATCTCCGACTCGATTTCGTACTCGTAGTCGTGCTGACTCGGGTGCAGTCCGCGCTTCCGCGCCGCCTTCTCGACGATCTTCCGATAACCCAGCCCATCGTCGGGAAAGAAGTGCCCGTCGACGGCCAGCGCCACCGAGATGTACTCGACGAAGGTGATGTTGCCAGGCGGCAGCAGATCGATCGGACGGAGCAGCATCCGCATGGTATGACGCGCGGCCGTCATCAGCGCGCGGAACAGCTCCTGCCGGCCTTGTCCCCGCTCGCGGCCCATGGGGCTGTCGAGCCTGGCGTGAAACACGCCTTCCAGGACCTCGAATGCCAATCCACTGAGCACCTGACCGCGGACGTGTGGATCCGTCTCGTGCTCGACCTGCTTGTAGGTCAGCGTATTGCGTGCCGTGCGGAGCGCGGCGCGATCGGCCTGGCCGTAGAGCCCTTCGCCAACCTGCGGGGCGAGCTCGGTGACGAGGTTGAAGAACGATCGCTGCTTCACGTTCAGCATTACCAGCTGACGCAGGAAGTCGCGCTGCCGGAAGAGCGACAGCATGGCGGCGGCATCGCCAACGTATTCGTGGAAACCGGCGGCGTCAGGATGCACCGATTCCAGATACGACGGCCGCAAGCCGTCGAGAATCGCGTGCGACGCTTCGTGGGCGACGATGTCGTGGCTGAGCGACGTCTTGATCGGTCGATCGTGGCGGTCGGCGAAGTAGCCGAAGTGAAGTGCCTTCGTCTGCCGGCTGTAGAACGCGTTCGCGTCATACGTGGCCTGAGGGAGGATGCGGATCCGGCTGCCGTCGAAGGCCCATGGCACTTCGCGTCCGAAGACGTGCTCGTCCTCGAAGAGCTGCAGCGTGTCCACGGCGGTGGCCCACGCGTTGATCTGCGCTTCCTGCCGCGTGCCTGGCGACGCCGCGAAGTCGTAGAGATACTCGCCTTGCCCCTGCGACCAGTGCTCGACGCGTTCCCGCCATTTGGTCGGCGCATAAACGCGATCGGTCGAGGCGTCGTAGTCCACGACGACGAAGCGGGACGAGGTCGGGCCGGGCGCAATGCTCGTGTCGCCGCTGACGATCGCTTCACCGATCGGAAAGTTGCCGCGCGAGGAAAGTGCCAGCGGGTCCTTCAGATACACCTTGGCCCGCGCGCGCCGCCGGTAACTGCCGGGGCCGCGAGGTGTGTCGTCAGTGGTAAGTTCAGTGCGTTTGGCCACGGCCGCGTGAATCGTCCCGCGTCGCTGGTGGACTGTGGCGGGACAAGAGGCGTCCCCCTCTGCTGGCAGCTTCGGCGAGACGGTGCATGCTAGTGCTGTTGACGATGGGCGTCAAACCATTCAGAATCGGGCGCTCGTGACGAAGAACCTGTGCATCCTGGCGGTCGTGGCAGTGCTCGTCGGATGGGGTCCGCATGTGATCGCGCGTCAGGCAGGTGGCGACCGTCGTCCGGCGACGGCCGACAGTCGCTCGCAGACGGCCGATGTCCTCGATCTCGTCCAGATCCGCCCCAACTTCTACGTGATCGCCGGCGCCGGCGGCAACATCGTCATGCAGACCGGCCCGGAGGGCGTGATCCTTGTGGACTCGGGTTCGACTGCGATGGCGGACCAGGTCCTGGCGACGATCCGGCGCGTGACGCCCCTTCCCATTCGCTACATCATCAACACCAGCATGGACGCCGATCACGTCGGCGGGAACGACAGGCTTGCCAGGGCGGGGCTCAGCATCCTCCCGGGCGCTGTCGCGGCGGGCGCCGGGTTGAGCGACGACCTGGTCTCCAATTCGGGAAGGGCCAGCGTGCTGGCACACGAAAACGTGCTGAACCGGATGACGGCCTCAACGGGTCCGCAGGCAGTCCCATCCGGGCTCTGGCCCACGAAGACATTCGCTTTCCGTCTGTACTCGATGTACCTGAACGGCGAAGGCATTCAGGTGATCCACATGCCCGAGGCGCGCACCGATGGCGACACGATCGTCTTCTTCCGCCGCGGTGACGTGATTGCGACGGGCGACATCATCGACACGACCCGCTGGCCCGTCATCGACACCAAGCGCGGCGGCACGATCCAGGGCGAGATCGATGCACTGAACCGGCTGATGGATCTGAGCATCCTCAACGTGCCGCTGCAGTGGCAAGCGGACCGCACGTTTCTTGTGCCTGGGCACGGGCACGTGTACGACAAGCTCGATCTGCTGGAGTACCGCGACGCGGTCACCGTGGTCCGGGATCGGATCCAGGATCTGATCAATCAAAAACAAACGCTCGCGCAAGTGAAGGCGGCGAATCCCACGCTCGGATATCGAAGTCAGTACGGCACTGACACGGGCCCATGGACCACAGACATGTTCGTCGAGACGATCTACAACGAGCTCGCCGCGAAGAAGGGGACGAAGAAATGAGGCGGGTGATCGGCCGCCTGCCGCCGCCGCGCGCTGTGCGCGCTTTGGCGAGCCTCGCCGCAGCCTTTGGCGGAGGCGGGAAGGCGGCCCCTACGATCGTCGCTGCATTGATCGTCGTAGGGCCGGTCCTTTTGGACCGGCCGGTCCTCGAGGCGCAGCGTGGCGGCGGCGCTCCGCAACCGGCGAGTGCGCCGAAAGCCGCCGCGCCAATCGATCTGACTGGCTACTGGGTGTCGCTCGTCACGCAGGACTGGCGCTGGCGCATGGTGACGCCGAGGAAAGGCGACTATCAGGGCGTTCAGATGACCGCCGAGGCGGCAAAGGTGGCCGACGCCTGGGACCCGGCCAAAGACGAAGCCGCGGGCGAGCAATGCAAGTCCTACGGTGCGCCCGCGCTGATGAGCGTCCCGGGGCGGATTCACATCACGTGGCAGGACGACAACACGCTGAAGGTCGACACGGACGCCGGCACGCAGACACGGCTCCTGCGCTTCGGCAACGTCCAGACGCCCCTCGACTCCGCTCGGGACAAGCCGGCGGACGCGCCGCGCACCTGGCAGGGCGTCTCGCAGGCGCAGTGGCTGATGCCGCGTCCGAACGTGCCGCTGCAGTTGAGGCCGGCGGATCGCGCCGCGGACACACCGCCAGTTCGTCCCACCGGTGGATCGCTGCAAGTCGTCACCAGGAACCTCCGCGCGGGATACCTGCGGAAGAACGGCGTCCCCTACAGCGAGAACGCCGTCATGACCGAGTACTGGGATCTCTACAAGCGGGCGAATGGCGAGGAGTGGCTCACGATCACGACGCAGCTCGAGGATCCTCAGTACCTGCGCGCCGCGAGACTGACGGCGCCGATCTTCAAGAAGGAACCTGACGGCGGAAAATGGGAGCCGACGCCGTGCTCTTCGAGATGGTAGCGCGCAGGTCAAACGGCAAAGGTCAAGAGCGAGGTCAAAGGTTTCAGGTGCCAGGTATCAAGTACCAGGGACAAAGCAACATGCGTTTGAGATCAATTTTGCCGGCAGTACTCGTCGTCGTGGCGTTGTTGGCGACACCGGTCTCCGCCCAGGTCGATCTCACCGGCACCTGGCAGCGCATCGGACAGAACGACAACGGCACGTCGCGGGAACCAGTCGATCTCCTCGGCATGCCGCTCAGCGCTGATGGCCGGGCGAAGGCGCTGAGCTACGACATCGCCGCTCTCTCCGCGACCGAACGCCAGTGTCAGATGTACCCGCCGTTCTACGCGCTCGTAGGTCCGTTCCCGCTGCAGTTTGTCATGGTGCCCGACCCGGTCACGCAGAAGCTGCTGGCCTGGAAGATCCTCGGGTGGGGCGATCGCGACGAGACGGTGATCTGGATGGACGGACGGCCGCATCCGTCGAAGTACGCGCCGCACCCGCACGGCGGCTTCACCACCGGCGCATGGGAGGGCGATACGCTGACCGCCGTCACCACGCACGCCAAGATCGGCGACATCAAGCGCCACCGCGGCTTCAGCAGTGACCGGGCGACGCTCACCTATCGCTTCAACAGACACGGCGACCTGCTCACGGTCACCGGCATCCTCGAGGACCCGGTGTATCTGGCGGAGCCGTACGTGTTGACCGAGAACTTCCGCCTGACGACCAATCCTAACAACTTCCCGCTGACGGCGTGTGAGCCGATCGAGGAGCTGCCGTCTCTGCACGAGAATCCCGCGCTCGTTCCGCACTACCTGCCGGGTAAACATCCGGCGATGAATGAGGTGACTGAGCGCTACAACATCCCGCTCGAGGCCGTCGTCGGCGGACCGGAAACGATGTATCCGGAGTACCGGAAGAAGTTGAAGGACAAGTACGTGATGCCGCCGCCGTGCAAGGAAGGATGCGGCGGACCTCCTGCCGCCGCACCGGCTGGCCGTGGTGGCGGCGCACCGGCCACCGCACCTGGTGCCGGTGCACCTCCCGCGGGACGCGGTGCCGGCGCGGGACAACCTGCCGGCCGCGGCGGCGGAGCAGCTTCCCGAAAATAATCGCATTCTCGTAGAGGCGGATCTTTAGATCCGCCTGCTCGGGCTCGGCGACGCATTGCAACGACGCGAGAGAGCACCCATACGGTGGTACGATGTGCTCGAACTCTCGCGAGCGTTCGATTCCGTTATCGCGGGACACCGCCGCGCCACGGCTTTACTTTCGATACACATGCATCTGCACAGGCGACGCGGCCGAGGAATGTCCCGATGATCGCGATCATGTGGCAGTTCGACGTCAAGCCCGGACGCGAGTCCGAATTCGAGCAGCTGCACGGCGTCGATGGAGAATGGACGGCGACGAATCGCACGTCGCGGTCCTATCTAGGCAGTTCTTTCCTTCGCGACCAGAGCCGCTCTTCTCGATACGTCCTCATCGAGTACTGGAGCGAGATGCTGGTCTACGAGCAACACCGAGTGTTCCGATCTGACGTGATCGCTTCACTCGAAGAACGCAGCCGGACGCTCGTCGAGGCGGTCGAGCCTTTGGGAATCTTCTCGGCACTCAATGTGCCGGATCGTTTCGGCCCGACCTGGTCGCAGCGCAAATAGAGCCCTTCTCTGTCGCGCCGCCGTTAGGATGCGACTCGGTACACCGATCAACGGGTACGCCTCAGGTCGGGACATGAAACCCCGGAAGGCTCGACGTCCTCGACGTGCAGCGACCGATGCTCGACCACGTCTCCCAAAAGAGGCAGATACCCGGCACGAATTCTGCCTCAGCAGCCCCATGATCACGACGGATCTGCGGATCTCCCAGAGAACGCCTCGATCGCTGCGGTGTCACCACGGTACTTCGTGACCGGCGTTACGACCGGTCGTAAGCAAGGACAAGCGCGCACTCTCGCTGCACCGGGCGCAAGCTGAGGCATCTTTCACGCACGGACATCTGATCTTCACTATCACGCGTTTCTGCAGGGTGGCGATGGTTCACTCACCGGGAAGGACTGCTCTGGTCACCAATCGCGTTTTCTTGAGGATGGTGATCGCCGTCGTTCTCGGCTGGGTCTCTGCGCCGGCCGAGGCGCAATTGAACACCCAGCACATCAAAGGCACCGTTGGACTCAAGAGCGGATCGCAAGCGCCTCCCGGTGTCTACTTCATCGCGCCGCTGTTCTACGTCTACAAGGCCGATGTAGTGAAAGACCGCGACGGAGTCCGGCGTCCGTTCGCTGGGGATCTCACGAGCCAGTTGTATGGCGGCGGCATCAACGTGGTTACGAAGAGGAAACTGTTCGGTGGTTTCTACGGCTTCCAAGTGGTGTTGCCAGTTGGCTCGAACAATCGGCTTCAGGGCACCGAGATTGATGCCGATCCTGGGGCGGGTCTGACCGATTCAGTGATTACGCCGATCAACCTTGGGTGGCATGTCACGCGCGCCGATGCGACGGCTGGGTACACCATCTTCGCGCCGACCGGGCGCTACAGCGATGGCGCGAACGACAACACCGGCCTTGGCATGTGGGGCCAGGAACTCTCGGTAGGCACGACCGTTTACTTGAGCGAGTCACGCCAATGGCACGCCGCCACGCTGGCGACGTTTGATTTTCAGTCGAAGAAGGAAGATAGCGAGACGAAGGTCGGCAATGTCATGAACCTCGAGGGCGGCCTCGGTGGCGACTTCCTCAAGGGCGGGCTGACCGCGGGCCTCAACTACTACGCGTCGTTCAAATTGACCGACGACCAGATCGAGGGCTTCCCCGACATCCTCATCAGGGGCAAGAACAAAGTGTTCGCGCTGGGGCCGGAAGTGCAGTTGGCACTGGCCAGAAACAACACGCTCTATGGCTTCCTGAAGGTGAACTACCAGTGGGAGGTTTACGCGCGAACCACGACGCAGGGCAGTGCGCTGACGATCCTGGCCACCGTTCTCATGAAGCCTCTCAAGCTGTCCAATCCGTGAGGCTCAAAACAAGGAGAGTAAGTCAATGACCTCACGTCCGACTCAGACGATGTGCCTCGTCGTCGCCGCCGTGGCGCTTGGTGCGTCGCTCGCTGCCCGATCGGTGGAGAACCAGCAGGCGGGTCCCACACCGCAGGAGCGTGTTGCCGCGCTCAAACAGTCGATGCAGGAGAGCCAGACAAAGATCCGTCAGTACGAGTGGATTGAAACCACGATCATCAGTCTCAAGGGTGAAGAGAAGGGCCGGACGCAGAAGCGCTGCTACTACAGCTCGGACGGAAAACTTCAGAAGGTGGCGATTGGCGACCCGGCACCGGCGCAGCAGCCGCCACCGAGCGGCGGACGGCGCGGACGGGTGAAAGCCAAGATCGTCGAGAACAAGAAAGACGACATGAAGGACTACATGGAGCGCGCGGCGGCCCTGGTCCAGCAATACGTACCGCCGCAGCCGGCCGACATTCAGCGCGCAAAGGATGCCGGTAAGGTGACCGCAAATCCGGGCGGCCCGGGCCTGGTGCGGCTCGAGTTTCCCAACTACCTGAAGCCCGGCGATCGACTCTCGATCGACGTGGATGCCGCCGCCAACCAGTTGCGCGGCCTGACCGTCGCCTCCTACCTGGATCAGTCAAAGGATGCCGTCGTGCTCGCAGTGCAGCTCGGTGCTCTGGCCGACGGCACCAGCTATACGGCACAAACGACGCTCGATGCCGCGGCGAAGAACATCCGCGTCGTCATCCAGAACGCTGGCCACCAGCCACTCGCCCGGTGATGTGCGACGACGCAACGGCTTTTGGGAGCGAACTTTGAGAGAGACGACGATCGTGCACGATGCGATTTCGTCGGCGAAGACATGAGGAAGGTGCCATGCCCATCAGGCAACTAATCGTGATTGGGACAGTGTTGCTCGCCGCCGCGTGCGGAGGACCACAGCCCCCCCCGGCCAAGCCTGCCGCGGTGCCGTCGGCCGCCGTGCAACTTGGCGGTCCGCCGGCCGGCGCCGGGACGTCTACCGCCGACACTGGCGAGATCAAGCCGGCCGATCCGACCAAGTTCTACAAAGAGCCTGGCTACTCGCCGTACGCAGGCAGGAATTACCCCGAGCGACCGTACTTCGGCGACGAGCATGTCCACACCGCGTGGTCGGTTGATGCCGGCGGCAGTGGCGCCTCGCTCGGTCCCGAGGAGGCCACGCGGTTTGCGCGGGGCGAGGAAATCACCTCGACGAGCGGCCAGCCGGTGAAGCTCGGACAGCCGCTCGACTGGGTCGCCATCACAGATCATTCCGACATGATGGGCATGATCACCGAGATCAAGGGTGGCAATTCCGAGATGATGGCCGATCCGACGCTCAAGAGATGGCGCGACATGTTCGTCGGCGGTCCGGTCGAGGCCAAGAAGGGCGTGATGGAACTGGTCGCTGCGCAGGCGAACAGGAAGTTGCCGCCGATCGCGACGGATCCACGGTTTGCCAGGAGCGTCTGGGCGAAGACCACCACGATCGCGGAGAAGTACAACGAACCGGGGCGCTTCACGGCGTTCATCGGCTACGAGTGGACGTCGAACGCCGGCGGCGGCGACAACCTGCATCGGAACATCATCTACCGCGACAACAAGGACAAGGCCGACCAGGTGCTGCCGTACACCACGTTCCAGAGCGAGAACCCCGAGGACCTCTGGAAGTGGATGACCGAATGGGAGAAGACGACCGGCGGCAAGATCCTCGCGATCCCGCACAACGGGAATCTCTCGAACGGTCGGATGTTCGCGCTGACGACCTTCAGCGGCGACCCGCTCACCAAGGCGTGGGCCGACGCGCGACAGCGGTGGGAGCCACTGTTCGAAGCGATTCAGATGAAGGGGCAGAGCGAGTCGCATCCGTCGCTGTCGCCGACTGACGACTTCGCCGCCTACGAGCTGTGGGATCGCGGCAACCTGACTCAGACGCCGAAGAAGCCCGGCATGATCGCCGGCGAATACGCGCGCGAAGCGCTCAAGAACGGTCTGAAGGTGGAACAGGATCTGGGGACCAACCCCTTCAAGTTCGGGATGGCGGGCGGAACCGACACCCATAACGGCCTCGTGGCGGCCGAAGAGGACAACTTCTTCGCCAAATTCCCGAGTGCCGAGCCCCGCGCGGATCGATGGGACGAGGACGCGATGAACTTCGGCCCCGACCGAATCGTGAAAGGCTGGGAGATGACGGCCGCCGGATACACCGCGGTGTGGGCGACCGGCAACACGCGCGCGGAGCTGTGGGACGCGATGATGCGCCGGGAGACCTACGCGACGAGCGGTCCCCGCATGATCGTCCGGTTTTTCGGTGGCTACGACTTCACTCAGGCTGACGCCACGCGCACGCCGGCGGTGGCCGGCTACGCGAAGGGTGTGGCGATGGGAGCCGATCTTCCCGCTGCGCCGGCCGGCAAGGCGCCGACGTTCCTCGTCGCTGCGCTCAAAGACCGCTACAGCGGCAACCTCGATCGCATCCAGATCATCAAGGGATGGCTGGGCCAGGACGGCAAGCCGCAGGAGAAGATCTACGACGTGGTCTGGGGCGACAAGGATCGGCGCAAGATCGTGAACG
>Ga0209382_10010720_pt1 | contig 11406 bp, 13 predicted proteins | sample SoiMetdeltSBSDD5_FD_187599 | JGI IMG/M metagenome (GOLD analysis project Ga0209382, IMG submission 187599) | Bulk soil microbial communities from a Populus tree surrounding site in Tennessee, USA - Soil MetaG P. deltoides SBSDD5 (SPAdes) (version 2) | ecosystem: Environmental > Terrestrial >...
TATCTATATCTACGGCCTCTTCAATTAAGATTACACTTGGATATTCCCCCTTTACTTCTTTGTTTAATAATTCTGTAAACTTTGGTTCAAGCTCTTCCTTTTTCATGCATTTTAAGATAGCCCCAGCTTTACCTCTACCGCCAACAGTTAATTGTGATTTAAGTACAACAGGGAACTTGAGTTTATCTGCAACTTGACTTAACTCCGAATGGTTTTTGGCAAGATATGATTTTGGAATAGCAATATCGTACTCAGCAAATAATTCTTTGCCCTGGTATTCTAATAGTTTCATTCAGCAAGAATGTGAAGCCTATGTGGTGACTTATAATCCTATTTAAGCGAATGAATCATTTTGAAAATTTATATATCTACTCCTAATTCCGTATTGTATGGCTGAAAAAATGACAGCAGTCTGGCTTATCATATTGACGATAATTGCATGTGCTACAATACCTGCTGTCATGATATGGTTGACAACAACGCCCGCTCCATCCAAGCCTCATTTAATACTGGGTATAATTGAATTTCTGCCATCTGGAAATAGTTTGATTAACTATTAAATCAGCCTCTCTTCCATGAGGTGACATATTGTTTCAAAGTATTTCTGACACCTTTTTTTTATAATTTGTATCTGACAGATTAAGAACAAAATTTATGAGAATAGAAAAAGTATAAGCGAGTAATAGATAAAGGTGAGAGATTAAAACATAGTAATCATGACAGTTGCTTTAAAGGTGCATCCTTCATTCTTTAGAGAATTTGCTACAAAGACTTGGGTTTCTCCTGCTGACGTAATTAAGGAACTGATTGAAAATGCCTTTGATGAAGACGCAACAAGAGTTCTGATAACTATTCTAAATGATTATTCCGTATCCATCGAGGATAATGCAGGAATGGATGAAAGCGAAATTCAAAAGTTCTTGTTACTTGGCTCACCCCATAAGAAAGTTGATTCTATCTCGCCCAAATTAAAAAGGGTTAGGACAGGTAGGTATGGGACAGGCAGACTTTCATTTCTTACGTCATTTGAAAAGATGAAAATTAGAACTCGAAAGGGTAACTACAACAAATCATTTTTAATCGATACAAAATCTCTTGATGGACTATTTACAGGTAAATCAAATTTACATGAGATTAGGGAACCACGCTTATCCAGAGATGGAACTGAGATAATAGTCAGTGATGCCAAATCGCCTGTAGATGTATTAAGATTGATAAAGGAAATTAGAAAATTGGCAGTACTCAGACACCCTCTTTTTGAGGTATATATTAAAAAGTCAGCCGAATTTAAAGAATGGAACTTTTCTGATGCTGAACTGATAAAGGTCCCTGAGATACAGGGGCACAAAATACCGTTAAGTCTCGATAAGGGGAACATAGTTGGTGAAATAACTGTGGCTCGTAGACCTTTAACTGAGGATGAGAGAGGAATTGCAGTTATGGTAGGTGGCCATATAGTTATGAGGACTTTATTTGGTTTTGACACCAAGATACCCAGGGTGACAGGATTTGTAAGATGTGATTTACTGACATCAAGATTCGCTGATAAATCTGCAATAATAGAAGATAATGAGTTTGAGAGATTTTCAAGCCAGATGAAAAAGTTCATAATTGATACTGTCATACCTAGTTTAACACTCTACGAAGATGTTCTTGTCACTAGGGAAGAATCAAAAATTTACAAACAAATAGATAAAGTTCTTGGTCAGGCAGTAATTGACACCCTTGAGCCATATGAAGAGGTAGAAGGGTACGAGATAGTAGAAACCAAGAAAATAGTATCAAAACCTAGTAATAAAACGTCAGCTATACCTGCGGAAGAAAATTTGTTTGATAAATCAATAGAAGATGAATACAAAGACATCACTAGAGATGAAATCAAAAGATCTAGAGATACTACAAGCGATAAACGTGGAAATCTGCAGACTGCGGGAATTGAAGATAATACCTTACCTAATTACCTGGCTAGTGGAGAAAATATAGATAATAGAAATTACGAAAATGTAACAGTTACAACTCAGATAAGAAAGCCAGTGATTAAGAAAACATTTGCATTAAAAAAAATCGGATACAAGATCATTCCTTATGAAGATGAAAGTGATTCCAGATATAGCTTCATAAATGAAAATGTAGTATTTGTAAACAAGGCAAATCCAACGTATAAGGCGGAATCATCAAGGGGTGATGAGTTCCTTTTAAGACATATTATGAATATTGTAGCACAAGCTGTGGCTGAGTCAAGACATCCTGAAGGAAAGGAGGCATTAGAATTGCAGAACAGGCTAGTTTCAGAGGCAATTAGGATTCATGACACATTCTTATCTAAAACGCCCTGATTTATGCAGTACACTGTTTAACCAACCGACGAAACGACTAAATCTAACTACATTCACTACTATCCAATCATATGGCTTTTCAATTCATGCCTGGTGCTACCGCTATAGGTTTAACTTATCAAGATGGAATTATTCTTGCAGCTGACAAGCGTATCTCGTATGGAAATTTTGTTGTAAATAAAAATACGAGGAAAATATTCTCGATAACAGATCAAATTGCTACCGCGTGTGCAGGAATGGTTGCCGATATGCATGTTTTGACAAGACAGGTAGAGGCACTCGCGAAAATTAGAAAATTGGAAACAAGGAGAGAGATGGCTACAAATTCCGTTGCCAAATTAATGTCAGTCATTATGTTTGAAAGAAGGTACTTCCCTTTGCTGACGCAAGTAATTGTTGGAGGAATACATACTGCGCCTGAGATTTATACCCTAGACCCGTTAGGTTCGCTTCTACCTGACAATTATGCAGCAGTGGGCACTGGTGCAGAATTGGCGTTGGGACTAATAGATTCTGAGTATAACAAGAATATGACAGAAGATGCATCCAAGAAGCTCGCTATTAAGGCAATTAAATCGTCAGTACAAAGAGATTCAGCAACTGGCGATGGTATTGATATACTGGCGATAACCAATAAGGGAACTAAAGAGGAATCTATTAATCTCTAACTAAAGACTTCGATTCTTAAAATTACCACTTCTTCGATATCGTCAAAATCGTCAGGTCCGGATAGTTTTTTTCATTTCCCAATAGATATCCCCAATATGATGTATATTGTTCATGACAACGCCTTTCTCCATTTTTCTTGCATTCACATCATCAACCAGTGATAGACACACGGCAAGTTCCTTTTTGTGAGTTTGATCTTTTACCAATACTATTTCAGATTCATTAAATGGAGTAAAATCAGTGATGCCAGGCCTCATGATATTGGCGCCATTGCATACAAATTTCACTGCATTCATATCGACTTCTACTGATGGAAAGTGATTCAATAATTCATGGTGCGTCAAATGTGGAATGATGAGATGAGGTGCCAATTGTATTGCTATTAAGTTGTTTCCCACAAGAAGCCGTTTATTCACATCTATGACATAGGCCTGCAGATTCTTAACGGCACCGATGGAATTTGTTGGCCAAGTTTTATTTATTTGGTCTTTGATGTCATGTATTTCCCTCTTTGATAAAGAATGTACCTTCAATTATTTTGTTTTCGTTTTTCAGTTATTTATCAATATCCGTATTTTTGATTTCCTTACCTTCGATAATAACTGATTCAAAAAATTTGTTATGCCTCTAGAGTTTCAGATTTTATGATGATGCGATAGATTTGATATTTTTTTCACACGTTCTACTCCATTAATTCCTTTGATAACCTTCAACGTCTGTTCAGTAACAAGATGCACCCACTTAATATCTTTCACCATTCTCCTCCGAATTTCGGTTCCTGAAAGATCATTTCGATTTAGTAGTTTTGGTTCTTTTACAGCGATATTTCTTTGACTAAAAAGGTAACCCGTGAATGCATTATTTGTAAACACAGCATCATATTGTGGTACTAAGATATCAACACTATGAGTCCATGTCGAATGGACATTTGTATCAGGAATAGGAATTATCAAGGTCTTTTTGCAATCTATTTTGGGATCAACATTCAGCGAATCTTTTATCATAGAAATTCTTTCTCCAGCAGTAAATGGATTGTCGGCTTCATAACTTGCCTGAGAACTACCAATAACGATTACTAGTTCGTCTACATATGAGAAGGCAAATTTGATTGCTGCAATATGACCCAAATGGAAGGGTTGAAACCTGCCTATAAACAAGCCCCTTGTCAAATTGTTATAAAGTATAACAAGAATGATTTAAATTTTGAACAAAGTGACTCAATATTTATATTATGTTTGAAAAGCAAAGGAATTGTGGTTTTTTTAGAGGTACATAATCTGTCGGCTAACATAAATGGCAAAGAGATACTTAATGATCTTTGCTTTGGAATAGACAGAGGTCAGGTTCATGCTATAATGGGTCCGAACGGCTCTGGTAAAAGCACTTTAGCAAATGTAATAATGGGTCATCCAAAGTATTCTGTTACATCCGGAAGTATTCTGGTAGACGGCGAAAAAATACTTGATTTGAGTACCGAGGAGAGAGCTAAAAGGGGCTTATTCTTAGGTTTTCAATATCCCACAGAAATTCCGGGAGTTGGATATAGTCATTTTTTGAGGAACGCATACAATATACTGAATAAAAGTCTGAGTGGAAAACAGGAAAATAGAGAGGTATTTTTGACTGTAAAGGAATTTCACGAGTATCTGAAAAAGAATCTAGATAATGTTGGTCTTCAAACAACATTTTTAAGCAGATATTTGAATGAAGGTTTTTCTGGAGGAGAGAAAAAAAGATCTGAAGTTATGCAGATGCTTGTACTGAAACCATTAATTGCAATACTTGACGAACCAGATTCTGGATTGGATATTGATGCAATACAAGCAGTCGCAGAGGCCATAAACATACTAATATCGACTGGTGCAGGAATATTGATTATCACACACTATGCAAGAATTTTAAGGTATTTGTCAAAACTTGATAAGGTTCACGTCATGTCAAAAGGACAGATTATAAAATCTGGAGGAAAGGAGTTATCCGAAGAACTTGAAGTTAAGGGATACGGATGGATAGGTTTGTCTGACGACACGGGAAGCCAACAAAGTTCGAAATTATAGACTGGGCTTGTTTGTTGTTTGAGATTTAATTTTCATGACGTAAGGTCTTGATAATATCGGCGCCATGATTGTTGTAATCCAGCCAATTGTTACTGTAATGGAGAATATAGTCGAATCAATAATACCGGTAGAAAACCCTATAGATGCTATGACTAATTCAACCATTCCTCTTCCGTTCATAATAAAAGCAATGGCTAAACTTTCTTCCTTTGAGAATTTAATTAACCTTGAACCAATATAACCTCCACCAACTTTAGTGAGGACAGCTACAATTCCAAGAACAATAAAAAACGGAAGGTTGTGGACGATCGAATCCATGTTGATATTGATTCCTATTACGGCAAAGAATATGGGCGCGAAAAATCCGAATGTTATTGCAGAAATTATTCCGTAAACTCTCTCAAAATTTTCTTTCCTTATAATTTCCTTGTATACTATCAGTCCTGAAAAAAAAGTACCTATTATAAAATGTAAACCAATTACTACCTGGGCGATAACAGATACTAGGATAGTGGAAATTAATAATATGCCAAAGGCTGCTTCCTTTGTTTGCAGTTTTTCAAAAAAGTAAGCACCCCTACGTTGAAACCAGACTCTTGCTTTTCTAAATAATATATCGACAAGAAATATTGCGCCGATAAATAACGACACCTTAATTATAGTATTTATGGTCTGCTCCCAAATATTCACAGGTACACCACTGGTTTCGTTCAGGGATAACACAATTGATAAGAGTACAAGCGAAAAAATATCGTTGATTACAGCTGCAGTAATAATAGTATTACCTAATCTAGTTTCCAATAGTCCGAATTGCATTAGAACTATTGTAGTGACGGGGACAGCAGTTATTGATAATAACAATCCAACGAACATAGATTGGATTAATCCAAGGCTAAAGAGAAAGGCTATTCCAAAGCCACATACGTAAGGTATTGAAAATGCAATGGCAGACAAAATTCCTGCACGGAATCCCGCTTTTCTTATTTCTCTAGGGTCCATCTGTAACCCTGCTAATAGCATGAGAAAGAAAACGGCCAAGTCTGAGATAACATTCAGGCTGTCACTGGGAGTTACTAATTTCAAAACATAAGGACCAATTATTATTCCTGCAGCTAGTTCGCCAACCAGTGGAGGCATACGAAGTCTTTGGGAAAACTCACCTAGTAATCGTGTAGCTACCAAAATGATAACCACACTGATGAATAGTTCCTCCGTAGCCATGATTTAACAAACTTACTCTAACTAGATTTATCCTTTTGGAAAATTACAACTTAATTCATACTAAATTATCTATATATCTAATTTAATAACATTTTATTAATAAATATCTTAACAATGATGGATTAGGGAGACAGCCAAATCCATTTATGATATAGAGATGAACCAGACGGCACTAGAATTTTAATTTCTGGAATTTATCCTCGCTTTATTAAGAAGCAGCATTTTGATGAAAGGATGCTAGTGTTATCTCCAGATCGTGATAGATTGCGTAAATGGAAACATAGTTAAAGGACTGGGGAGGATTGGAAAACATTTGAAGAAAAATTCCTTCACCAGATGAAAGATCTAGCTGCAATGGAATCAGTCACAGAATTATGTAGAAGATCATCTTCTGGAGAGACGATCACACTTCTCTGCTTCTGTAAGAAAGGAGAGCATTGTCACGTTATATTATAAAATCATTAACTGAAGATGGACATAAATGAAACGCAACTCTATATTCTTGAAATCTGTAAATAGGAGTGGGCATTCAATGAAAGAATTGATCAAATATATAGATGAAAGTAAAATATTAAGAGCTCTTTTTTATAGTATAAAGGCCTAGTTGTTATTAATGTATCAAAAAATAGGAATTCTAGCTGTTCTAGCAAGCGTACTCTTATCAGCAGCGCTCCTTGCAACTCCCAATTTTAAGGTGGTAAATGCTCAAGAGAACCAGACTGGGGGAAACCAGACTATGGGGAGCCAGGCTCAGGGATTAGACGTCGATAAATGGATTGTGGTCTTGAAAAAAAGTAATCCAACTTTGAACAATATAGAACAAAGTCCAGACGTGAAGGAAGCCATTGGAAAGATCAAAGCAATGCAAGACCCAAAGGAAGCTGTTAAGACCCTAGACGCATTGTATACTTTGCAACAGTTGATGAACTTAAAGTCTCTGAAGGAAGCGCAATAATTACTTCAAGTCTCCTACCCTTTTTTTTAGCAGATAATACCATTATTAGTAACGATAATGTTTATTTGATTAAAACGTTCAATTAGTATATGCCCAAGTCCACTACTACAGAAAGACGTCTGGTTAAAAATATTGTAGCAATATTATCGATCGAAAGAATACCTGAACAGTATATTATGATGCAATTTATAATCAAGCTAAGAAAACGATTGATTCCTTATTGTCCAAGTCAATCAAGATTTTGACTTGTATATGAAAGGCGACTAGACCAAGGACATAGGAATACAAACGTTTATTTCAATAATATTTGACTTAGAAGGGCATTCAAGGAAAGAATTGATGAAAAACATGGATGAAAGGTAAAATTCTACATATGGACATTAAAGATTAAAAAAGTTTCAAGGTCCACACCTTAGATTAGAATGCAATTAATCAGTTCAAAATTGATTAAGGAGAAAACAAAAATTTTACGATTTTTTATTTATACCTAATTGATAAGCATCCAATTCGTCACTTACTCTTTTGTATAGAATATTCATCGTGATAGGTTTTTCAATAGTTGAGTTAATCACTGCTTCTTTCATATATTGCTGGTACAATTCTTCTTCCTCAAAATTATAAGCGCTCATCAATATCGTTCTTACTTTAGGATTCGAAGTCTTTACTTTTTTGAGTAATTCTAAGCCATTTAGTCCTGGCATTCTTAGATCAGAAATTACTAAGGCGAAGTCATCTTTGTTCTCTGTAAAATGCTTGAATGCAGCGATGGGATCGTTGAAAGAGAACACTGAAATTCCGTCAATATTTTCGCGTAAAGCCTCATGAAAGAGTCTAGCAGTATGGATTTCATCATCTACTACGCTAACAATCCTCTTGTTGTTATACAAGTATTACACTCCAATACAATCTAGACCGCGTATCATTCCACCTATGCCTTTAATTGATAGGACCGCCGTATAGTTAAGTTTTTAGTGAGATTGGGAAAAAGAGAAAATATTGTAAACATACAAGATGCGTTTGATTAGTGAATACTAATCGGTCCATTTCAGCTGGAAACCCTGCATATTGAATCCATGAGTTTGTGTTTAAGCGCATTACGGCTAATTTACAAATTATTAACGATTCTGCACTCCAATACTAGAACTGGTGGACGCTTGAAATTTAAATCCATGAGATTGGTGAAGAACAGGCCCACTAGTGTGTTTGGAATCCGATCTTGTCAATATTATGTCCAACAAATAATAAGAGTTTAAAGCATGATGGGAGGTCAAAGAAAAGGACCAGACTATGCCAAGTAGGCAGAAACTTATCCTCCCATCAGTGTGTACACTGACAATCCCTTCTGAAAAATACCATAAAAAATTTGCTATTCACTTTTTTGTCAGTTTTTTAATTGTAAGACTGAAAATAGAAAACCACATTGTCAAGAAGGTTAAAGGTTGGAAGTCGGTTCAGTTTGCGCGGAGGTAAAGTGGTGAAATAAAAAAAAGTTCCCTAACACAACGTGGAATTCGAAAAGTTATGTTATTACTAAATAGTGTATATTATTTTAGGTTTATCTATTTAGTAATCCCCTGTTCCACATGCAAGGACTTCGTAGCCTACTAAACCGTCCTGTCCGTTACCTTCTTTATGCGCCTGTGTCAGACACTTCTGCTCGTCGTCTTCACTCAGTGTAAAGGCAGGAGAGTTCTTAAATTTTTGCCAGTTAACTGCGTCGTGGTTTGTGCATTCCTCCATATCCACGCACTTTGAAATCTCACACAGAGAACCCTTCTCAGCCAGCATCTTAAATTCCTTCGATGACGGATTGTTAGAGCCGTGGTCTTTTCCATCCCACTTCATGTGGGCATAGTCATCCTCGCACTTGGCACCTTTTGCAAATGAGGTGTGCGTTGATAAAAATAACGTTAAGACCAGTGTAGCCAATAATACAACAGTAGCGTACCTAAACACAAAAGTTGTTGAAACTTATACTAAATAAATCTTTATTTCTCTAGAATTTAGACTATTTTTATAAATCTATAAAAAAATTTGGGATCTCTAGGCAGATCACCTCTGTAAGTGGTATCATCAAATGGTCCTTCAGGGAATCCATTGTATTCTTCAATTTTCTCTTAGTAATGTCGTTGTGTGCTGAAACAGAGCTAGAGCTACGAGAATCTAATTTATTAATTCCCTTACAAGGACCGATACTTAACTAATCTATTCGATCCTTATTGTAACAGGAACTGCTATTACATCTAGCTTCTGTTATGTATACACTTTTTTTGGTATTAAAGCAGATATCACCATCACAAACTTGGTCGTAACAATAATCTATCCCAATCAGTCGTTTTAATACCCTTGGCTTCCGGTTTGACTAGGAGATGTCGAGTTTGATGCAGTTGAGGATTGATTACTTGTTTGATTCGATTGTTGCGACGAATTTCCTTGATCGAACGGCCATATTGCCTCTGCTATCATAATTCCACTGCCTATTGTCCAAACTGCCACTGCAAACATAATAAAAAACAGTCTCGTCATATTTTGGGCTAACATCAAAAAATACAGGATTTCATAGTTTAAATGGGTTATGGGAATAACAATATCGAGTCTACTACTGCAAGAAGATCGAGTCATTCAAAGATATCGTGGGAAGGAGGTCTTACTCTCTTTAACCATTGATTTAATTTAAAATTACACTCAAGATAAGAATTAATTCTCCCTCATTCATTCCGGCGTCTTAGCATTTCAGTTTATCAACTTTTTCAAAAGAAACTATAAAAAACGTTACTTTAAACCCTACTTTGGTAAAAATTTTTGATGAAATTGTCTGATAATTTCAATCCTCTGAACGCTCCGTATATTAATCAATGTGATTATGGAATTGATAAACTTTACACAATTAAATTCTATCTAATTAGCATGAATAATGTTCTATTCATAAATTCAGACTTAACGTAGTGGCTAAGACTCTGTTCTTTTTTTAGTAATTGTTCTTACCCAATCTACTTATACTTTGTTTAGTATCATTTTCCGGCAACAAATGTTGAACACAAAATACGTGTTGACGCTTGTAGTTCTGTCTGCAGGAATGTTGACAGCACTAACAGGAACAGGGCTGTTACAGGTTCAATCAGCAGCCGCTTCATCTGACGAAGAGAGAGTGTGTGAAGACAATAACAACAACAACTGTAATGACGTAAAGCAGAAAATATACCAGGAAAATAAGTGTAAGATACAGAATGAGAATTCAAATGAGAGACATAGCGATGATAATGACAATCACATCGACACTGGTGATCAGGAAGTTAACTGCTGGAACTACGCTCAAAATGCGGGACAAGATGCAACTGCCCGAGATGATGCATTCAGCGGTCCGAGTGATTAAAGACAGCATTTGGACGTAACTGGTAACAATCTGTGACTACCCCCAACACTTTTTTTTCTTTAGTTATATTACAGATAGATACGTGACTAATTAATTCATTTTATACATCTTGCAACTTAGCATAAGAGTCTCCAGTAAGTCATCATAAGAAGTCTGTTCTTTGTTTAAGGAATATTCATTTGCTTCTGCTTTTCTAAATAACTTGACATGTTTTTTATATTTTTCTGGAATTGCTACAACTCCTTCATATATCGATACACTAAAAATCTGCTGTAACAGACAGCCATGGACTTTCATCTATTGTTACCTACTATTTGACAGTCAAATAATAATTCAAGGTGATCAGGATTTACACACATTCTTATTTAGTGACACAGTGTGACACTAATGGTTGGTTATATTTACTGCAATTAATTGCAACATTACCATTGTAATTAATCATACTTCAACTCGCATTTACGACATAAGACATATACTACTGGTTAGTAACTATATACCAAAGTCTGTAAATTGGCAAAATTATGCTACAAAGTGTCAAAGTGCCACAAAGTGAAAAAGATTAGAAAAAGAAACATCTATCTAAAAAGGACATAAAAGAACAAAAGTTTTTGGTTCAATGCAGTAACTGCGGTTCCATATATTGGATGCAGGTTATTTAGTCATTATAGCATAAAATCTAGTAGGATTTCCTTGACTTCCCATACCTGACGTGGTGACATCAACTAAAGAGTAACCATAATGCTTCATAGAATCTATTGCTTCCCAGAAAGGTGCGGTTGTGCCGTTTATCGAAAT
>Ga0209382_10010722_pt1 | contig 11405 bp, 9 predicted proteins | sample SoiMetdeltSBSDD5_FD_187599 | JGI IMG/M metagenome (GOLD analysis project Ga0209382, IMG submission 187599) | Bulk soil microbial communities from a Populus tree surrounding site in Tennessee, USA - Soil MetaG P. deltoides SBSDD5 (SPAdes) (version 2) | ecosystem: Environmental > Terrestrial >...
TGTCAATAAGAGCCATTTGCAGGTATGTTGCAGTGAATTGCACAATAGCCAATTGCCCAGCTACGGAATGCTGGGATCGAGTGTTTCCGTCCTGTTTCGTGAATGGGCAAATGTTGCAGTCAAGCCGCCCGGAGGTGCATCCACACCGACACGAGTGGCACATCGCCCTGGCTGATCAGGTGGTGGTCCTCCCCTGGTTCGACCAGCAGGACGTCGCCGGCCTCGAATGGTGTACGCGTGCCGTCTATCTCGACCAGGCCGCTTCCCTGAAGGATGCAGAACAACTCCGGAACGGTGTGCGTATGTTCGCCTTCCGGATGGCTCTGCTGTCCGGCCTCGTACTGGCTCAGGCCGCCCCGGGCGATCAGGTAGCCGGGCACCGCGGTCGCCACCACCGGCCCATCGCCACGTGCGGTGAGATCGGCGAAGCTCAGCTTCTTCATCAACTACCTCCGTTCAGTTTCCCGTGGAAGGGCGGTACGGCCCAGGGCACGGGCAACTCCGAGAACAGCCCCGGCCGGTCGGCGCAGTCCCGCACGGCCGAGTCGATGCCGGTGATGACGCGGGCGCCGCCGCGATCGTCCACGTAGGACGGCGGGACTTCGGTCGGCGGCGGTGCGGCGCTGATCGCCTCGGCCAGCGCGGTGAACGGCGCCGTGCGGTTCAGCGGTACCAGCAGCGGGACCGCGGGGTCGCGCCGGTGCGCGGCGAGGTTCTCCAGCAACCCGATCCGGCCAGGGACGACCCGCGGTGCCGCGTCTCCCGGCAGGCTCAACCGGTCGGTGGGGTATTCGAGCACCGCCCGCCCGGCTGAACCGTGGACGAGGATCTCGCCGGGCAGGAAGCGTTCGGCGCACAGCGTGACGGCGACCACGATGGACGGTCCACTGTCGAGCGTTACCCGCAGGCTCGCGGTGTCCTCTACCTCCAGGTCGCGGGCACGGTAGCGTTCCAACTCGATGACCCTGGGGACGCCGTTCCCAGCCACCGCAAGACTTTGCATGAGCGCGTGGGCGAACGGGTTCACCAGCGCGCCGTCGAGCACCGGGTGCCCGTCCACGGTACGTCGGCCGGCCCAGCGGGTCCGGTTCCAGTACGCGTCGTCCCGCTGCCAGGCACCGGCCGCGCTGACTGCCGTGACGGTGCCGAGCCGGCCGGTGACTATCGCGTCGCACAGCTCGGCCAGGGCCGCCGACCCGAGCGCCTGGAAGCCGACCTGCGCCAAACGCCCGGCGCGGTCCAGCGCCTCAGCCAAGGTCCGGTGTTCGGTTCCCGACAGCACCGGCGGCTTCTCCAGCAGGATGTCGCATCCGGCGGCCACCGCGTCGAGCGCGATCGGTAGGTGGGTGTGCGGTGGGGTACAGATGACAGCGATGTCGGCGTCCACTGTCGACAGCATCGTCCGGTGGTCGGTGAACAGCTCGGTACCATCCGGGATCGGCGCGTCCGCCGCGGCTTCGATCGGGGCCACGTCGCACATCGCCACCACCCTGATCAGGCCGGTGTCGTGCAGCCGGGCCAGCTCCCTGCGATGCCAGCGACCGTGCCCGCCCGCTCCGATCAACGCGACCCGAGGCGTCATGCCAGCCCGCCCAGGGTGCTCCGGACACCGTGCCGGGTCAGCGCGACCAACCACTCGGTGACCAGCCGCCGGATCTCCTCGTCGGCGGCGAGTTCGGCCGGGAAGACCACGTCGAGTGCCAGCAGCGCGTCCACGACCGCCTCGGGCGAGTCCGAAGAGTTAGCGACCGCACGGCCGATCGTCTCCGCGAGCGGGTCGTCGAGCGGCAGCGCCCGCCCGCCGTCGCTGGTACCGAGAACGAACCGCATCCAGGCCGCCACCACCAACGCGCCCCAGCGCGGTGAAGCGCCAGCCGCCCGCCGGTCGAGGAGGGTGTGGAGTATCCGCTGTGGCAGCTTCTGCGAACCGTCCATCGCGACCTGCAGGGTGCGATGCTCGATGACCGGGTTGGCGAACCGTTCGCGCACCGCGCGGCCGTACTCCACAGCGGACACTCCCGGCGGGGGATCCAGGCTCGGCGCGACATCCTCGTTCGCGAGCCGGTCGAGATACGACACCATGCCGGGCAGGGTCAACGCGCTGGCGATGGTCTCACAGTCGGCGAGCGCGCCGAGATACGCCAGTGCCGAGTGCACGCCGTTGAGCATCCGCAGTTTCAGGCGCTCCCACGGTCCCGCGTCATCGGTCAGCACCGCACCGGCGCGCTCCCACGCCGGCCGGCCGCCCGGGAAACGGTCCTCGATGACCCATTGCTTGTACGGTTCGGCCAGCACCGCCCCGAGATCGGCCACGCCCAATGCCAGTTGCGCCCGGTCGAGGGTCTCCGGCGTGCTGGCCGGCACGATACGGTCCACTGTGGTGCCCGGGAACGTGACGTTCTCGCTCAACCAGCCGTCCGGGAGGCGCGCCGCGCATAGCCCGAGCGCTTGATCCACGAGCGAGTGCAGGCGCAGACCGTTCGACGGCAGATTGTCGCAGCTGACCAACGCGATCGGTCCCGCATCGGCTCGCGCGCGGGCAAGCAGGCCGCGCACGAGCAGACCGGGCACGGTAACCGGTGGGCGATCCTGCGAGAGGTCGGCGAGGACCGCCGCGTCGGCGCGCAGCCGTCCGGTGGCCGGATCCAACGCGTATGCCTTTTCGGTAACGGTCAACGTGACCACGCGGATCGCCGGGTCGGCGAGCAGACCCACGATGGCAACCGGATCCGACGGCAGGTGCCGGACCGCGGCCAGCGCACCGACGACGCGGGTACACGACTCCGCCGCGTCCACGCTCGTCACACTGAACAGCCCGTCCTGGGCGGCGAGCCGCTCGATCAGTTCGGGCGACCGGGGCGCGACCCCGACGATCGCCCAGTCGCCACCCGCCGCCGAAATCGCCTCCTCGGTGTAGACGGCTTGGTGCGCGCGGTGGAACGCACCGAGTCCAAGGTGGACGATGCCCGGTCGCACCGAGCCCGGCTGGATCAGCGGGCGGGCGGCTACCGGCACCCGGTGCAGGGTGTCCAGGTCGAGGCGGGCAAGATCTGTCATCGCCACGCTGGACCGTCCGGAAAGGCGTACTGCGATACCGACGTTGGCTTCATCGCGATGCTGTACCCGGGCGCGGTCGGCATCCGGTAGCGGCCGGCCTCGACGCGTACCGGATCGACGAAATGCTCGTGCAGGTGGTCGACGTACTCGACCATGCGGCCGTCGAGCGAACAGCCCACCCGCAGGTAGTCGAAGACCGACAGGTGCTGCACGTACTCACACAACCCGACCCCACCCGCGTGCGGGCAGACCGGTACGCCGAACTTGGCCGCCAGCAACAGGATCGACAGCACCTCGTTCAGGCCGCCCACCCGGCAGGCGTCGACCTGACACACGCCGATCGCCTCGGCCTGCAGGAGTTGTTTGAAGATGACCCGGTTCGCGGCCACCTCGCCCGTGGCGACTCTGATCGGCGCTACCGCGCGCGCGATGCGGGCGTGCCCGAGTACGTCGTCGGCGTGCGTCGGCTCCTCGATCCAGTACGGGTCGACCGCGGCCAACGACGACATGTTCGCGATCGCCTCGTCGACGTCCCAGATCTGGTTGGCGTCCATCATCAGCAGCGCGTCCGGGCCGATTTCGGTACGGATCAGGTGAGCCCGCCGGACATCGTCTTCGAGGGGACCGCCGACCTTCATCTTCATCGCGCGCCAGCCGGCGGAGTACGCCTCGCGGGTCAGCGACCGCACCTTCCCGTCCGGGTAGCCGAGCCAGCCCACCGACGTCGTGTACGAGGGGAAACCGGTAGCCGCCAGCTCCCGCTCGCGGTCGGCCATGCCCACCTCGCCCTTGGCGAGGATCGCCACGGCTTCGTCGGGAGTGATGGCATCGCTGATGTGGTGGAAGTCGACGCACCGCACGAGGTCGGCGGCGGGCATCTCGGCGAGCAGGCGCCAGATCGGTACGCCGGCCAGCTTCGCGCGCAGGTCCCACACCGCATTGACCAGCGCGCCGGTCGCCATATGGATGACGCCCTTCTCCGGGCCGAGCCAACGCAGTTGGGGATCTGCCGTCAACGATCGCCAGAACGCCACGGGCTCGTCGAAGATGTCCTCGACGGTACGCCCGGTCACATGGTGGGCTAGAGCGGAAGCCGCCGCGCAGGTGATCTCGTTGCCGCGCCCGTTGGTGAATGTGAGCCCGGCTCCGGTCGGGCCGTCCTCGGTACGCAGCTCCACATAGGTGGCCGAATAGTCGCCGCGGTTCACCGAGTCCGACCCGTCCCCGGCCGCGGCCGTGGGGAACCGGACATCGTGCACATCGACCGCGAGAATCCGACTCATCCGCCCACCTTGAAGATCTTCTTCGGCAGCTCGTACGCGAGGTCCACAATGGTCTCCGCTGCTTCGTCGAGTGGCAACCGGCCCTCGGCGACCAGCCGGGCGAGGAAGCCCGCGTCGATCCGGCGAGCGACGTCGTGCCGTACCGGGATCGAGCAAAAGGCTCGCGTGTCGTCAACGAACCCGGCGGTGTTGTAGAAACCGGCGCTCTCGGTGACGGTTTCGCGGAACCGGCGCAGGCCCTCCGGTGAGTCGAGAAACCACCACGGTGCGCCGAGGTACAGGGCGGGGTACCCGCCGGCCAGCGGGGCCAGTTCGCGGGTGAACGTGGTCTCGTCCAATGTGTACACCACCAGCCGGAGCCGGCTGTCGGCGCCGTACGCCTCGAGCAGCGGGGCGAGGCCGTGTACGTAGTCGGTCGCCTGCGGGATGTCCCCGCCGACGTCCCGACCGTGGGTGGCGTGCAGCCACCGGTTGTGGTTGCGTACCGAGCCGGGGTGCAGCTGCATCACCAGACCGTCCGCAATGGACATCCGGGCGAACTCCACCAGCATGTGCGCGCGGAACGCCTCCGCGTCGTCGGCGCTCGCCTCACCGCGCAGCCCGCGCTCGTACAGTGCGGCGGCGTCCGCCGGGTCGAGAACGAGTGTCCGGGCCGTCGGGTGGCCGTGATCCGAGGAGGTGGCTCCGGCCGCGATGAACGCCTCCCGTCGGGTACGCAGCGCGTCGAGGTAGCCGGCGAAGTCGCCGGTGTCGACCCCGGCGACTTCCCCCAGCCGGCCGACTCGCTCGGCCCAGCCAGGCCAGTCCATGTCCACCACGTCGTCGGGGCGGAAGGTGGTGATGACCCGACCGCCAGGCCCGCTCCAACCGTCGGCGGCGAGCTTTGCGTGTTGCCCGAGGTCGTCCAAAGGGGACTCGGTGGTGGCGAGTACCTCGATATTGAACCGCTCGAACAGGGCCCTCGGTCGGAACTCGGGTTCGGCCAGCCGGGCGGCGAGCGCGTCGTACACCTCGTCGGCGTTGTCGGGCCGCAGCGGCGTACGGAGGCCGAACACGTCGGTGAAGGTCTGCTCCAGCCACAGCCTGGACGGCGTGCCGCGGAACAGGTACCAGTGCCGCGCGAAGGTACGCCAGATGGTCCGGCCGTCCTCCTCGACCGGACTGCCGTCCACTGTGGGCACACCGAGGGCGTCCGGTGGAATGCCTTGGCTGAGCAGCATCCGGGTCACGTAGTGGTCTGGCACGATGATGAGCCGAGCCGGATCGGGGAACGGCAGGTCGTTGGCCAGGATCGCCGGATCGACGTGGCCGTGTGGACAGATGAGCGGGAGGCTACGCGCGTGGGCGTAGAGCTCGCGAGCCAACGCGCGCTGTGTGGGATCGGCGGGGAACAGCAGATCTGACACGGGCTCCCGCTCCTTCATAGCGCCAGTAGGTCGGCGACCGGCACCGGCCGGCCGTTGTCCAGCGAGGCGTTCGCCGCCAAGCCGGTCAGCAGGGACAGGGCGCCGTCCCGCTCGCTCGCGCTCCGCCCGAGCGGATCGGCCGGCTGGTCCGGGCCGCCGAACAGCATGGCGGTCATCCGGGCATCCGCACCGCCATGGCCCTCGCGGGCGTAGCCGGGGACCTCGACGTCGACGGGCGCCTTCCAAAGCTCGCGCACCCGCAACGACGAACCATGCAGCGGGGACCCGGTGACCCGGTCGTTCGAGACGACGTCCAGCTCCAACCGCCCGCGGCTGCCGTTGAACGCGATGCGGTAGCCCTCCCACGGCGCGTACGCCGTGAGGTGGTACGTCATCGTGGCGCCGGTCGAGTAGCGCACGAGTACCGCCATGTCGTCCTCGATGGTCACGCCGGGGGCGAAGACGTTGCGGTCCCGCAAGTACCCGTCCTCGGCCTCGGCATCGAGGTACAGCTCGCGCAGGCGAGGGTCGTCGGCCAGCCGCAGTGCGAACGGGTCGTCCTCGGCCGCGGGGGCGCCATGGGCCCGCTCGTAGTCGCGGGCGTACCCGTGTCGTTCCCCGCCCGCGTCGCCGTACACGAACAGCCGGCCGTACGCGTACACCTCGACCGGCTCGGCGCCGAGCCACCAGTTGACCAGGTCGAAGTGGTGGCTGGCCTTGTGCACGAGCAGCCCGCCGGAGTTGGCCTTCTCGCGGTGCCAGCGGCGGAAGTAGTCGGCGCCGTGTTGGACGTCGAGCAGCCACTCGAAGTGCACGGAGCCGACCTCGCCGATCGCACCCTCGCGGAGCAGCTCCTTCACTCGCTCATGCAACGGGTTGTAGCGATAGTTGAACGTCACGGTGACCCGGCGCCCGGTACGCTCCACCGCGTCGAGGATCCGCCGGCAGCGGGCGGCATCGACCGTCATCGGCTTCTCGGTGATCGCGTCCCGTCCGGCTTCGAGCGCGGCGACGATGTACTCGTCGTGCGTCCTGTCTACTGTGGACACTATCGCGACGTCGACCTGCTCCTTGTCGAGCATGGCCCGGAAGTCGCTGGCCAGGTACGCCGGAACCGCATCGCGGCCATGTGAAACCAGCAGCCGGTTGTATACCTCGACGCGCCGCGGGTTGACATCGGCGAGCGCCACGAGCTCGGCGTCGGCGGCGGCACCGGTGCGATCGACGGCCAGCGCGCGCACGTACATCTCTGCGCGGGAGCCGGTCCCCACGATCGCGTATCGCATCGGCGTCTGCCTCTCCGCGATGCAAAGGTTTGCAGGAGAAGTAACCACGCGCGGGGTACTCTCGTCAACGGCCCCGACCAAAACTGCCCTAGAACGCCCTTCTTTGCGGAGATAAATGCACGTCGAAGGGGCTGCCCTGAAACTAACCTGTTACTTTCACTGGTTGACACTCGCGCAACCGTTTGCATTAATTGGCCCACTGAGTGACCACGGCCACCGGAAGGGCAGCAATGCCGGCCACGATTCGAGACGTCGCGCGGGCCTCCGGCGTGCACATCTCCACCGTGTCCCGGACGTTCTCGGCGCCGCACCTGGTCAATCCGGACACCCGTAGCCGGGTGCTGGCGACCGCGGAGAACCTCGGCTACCGGCCGAACCGGGCAGCCCGCGCGCTGATCACCGGCCGCACCCACAATATCGGCCTGATCGTGGCCGATATCGCCAACCCGTTCTTTCCACCACTGATCAAAGCCGCGGAGAGCCAGGCCCGCAATCGTGACTACCACGTCTTCGTCGCGGATACGAACGAGGACGCGCTCGTCGAGGAAGAGTTGGTGCTGGCGTTGGCCAAGCAGGTGGACGGCATCCTGCTGTGCAGCCCGCGCATGAACAACAGCCTGATCGAACAGCTCAGCCGCGAGGTGGCGCTCGTCGTCATCAACCGCCTCGTCGCAGGCCTACCCGCGGTCGTCATGGACGTGGGTCACGGCGCACGACTCGCCGTCGAACACCTGTCAGCCCTGGGCCACCGCGACATCGCCCTGCTGGGCGGGCCGCGGGGCTCGTGGACCAACCGCGAGATCCGGCGGGCGGCGACCGGTACGGCACGCGCCTCCGACATCGCCCTCACCACGCTCGGTCCGAACGCGCCGACCGAGGAAGGCGGTGGTGCGGCAGCGGAACACGTACGCCGCGCCGGAGTCACCGCCGTACTGGCCTACAACGACCTCATGGCGATCGGGCTCATCGAAGGGCTCGACCGCCTCGGGCTGCGCGTGCCGGAGGACATCAGCGTGGTCGGCATCGACGACATCGCGCTGAGCCGGCTCACGCGTCCCAAGTTGACGACGGTGGCCACGCCAACCGCGGCCGCCGGGCGGGCGGCCGTCGACATGCTCCTGCAGCAGGACAGTTCCTGGTCCGCCCGGCTAGGACGGGGCGGAGCACGAACCATCTCCGGGGACGACCGCCGCACCACCGCACAGGTATCTCTTCAAACCCACCTGGTAATCCGCGACTCGACGGGCCCGGGCCCGCACGCGCATGCGGGCCCGGGCAACGCGGCTATGGCCGCCACCGGAGTCGTCGCGTCCTACTCCAAGGAGTGAGCGCCATGCACCCCGCAACCTCTCCGGCGGTGACCGCGCAGCCAGCGCGCGACCACCGTACCTCTCGCCGCGCCCTCCGTGCCCTCGTGGCCGCGGTCGCGGTGCTGCCTCTCGCTTTCGGCGCCGCCGCGTGTGGCAACGACAACGCCGGCGGCCCGAGCCCGCAGTCCACCGATCCGGTCGAGCTGAGCATCTTCTGGTGGGGCGGCGAGGGCCGCGCCAAGCTGACCGAGCAAGCGCTGGCGCTATACACCACGAAGCACCCGAACGTGACATTCAAGAAGACCTGGCAAGCCAACCAGGGCTACTTCGACAAGCTGGCCACGCTCATCACCGGCGGCGACGCGCCGTGCATCTACCAGATCGACGACAACTACCTGACCGAGTACGCAGACCGCGGCGCGACCCTGGACCTGACGTCCTACAAGGACAGTGGCAAGCTCGACCTGACCAAGTTCCCGGAGAGCCTGTGGAAGTACGGCGTGGTGGACGGCAAGCTGGCCGGTGTCGCGTTCGGTGAGAACACCCAGGGGCTCGTCTACAACAAGACCCTGCTGCAGAAGAACAACCTGCCGGAGCCGACGGTCGGGATGAGCTGGGAAGAGTTCATCACCTGGGCGGAGAACGTCTCGAAGGTCGCCAAGGTACCCGGCACGATGGACCCGAGCGCCGACTACAAGGCGTTCTGGGTTTGGCTGCGCCAGCAGGGCAAGGATCTGTACAAGGGCAAGGAGCCCGGCTTCACCGAGGCCGACGTGGCCGCGTGGTTCACCCTGTGGAAGGGTGCCCGGGACCGCGGCGCAACGCCCACGCCGGACGTCATCCACGAGGGCAACGCGACCGACATCACCAAGCAGCTCGTCGTCACCGGCAAGGCCGCTACCTCCTGGGTATGGGTCAACCAGATGCCGGAGCTGAAGAAGAACACCAAGGACGAGCTGGGTGTCATCTCGTACCCCGGCAACCCGAGCGCGCAGTGGGGCCGCGCGTCGATGTACCTGTCCGTCTTCAAGAACTGCGCGGCGAAGGACGTGGCGGTCGACGTCATCAACTTCCTCGCCAACGACGTCGAGGCCGGCAAGGTACTCGGCACCGACCGCGGCCTACCGTCCAACCTGGACGTTCGCAAGGCCGTCAACGACAGCGTGACCGACCCGGCGATGAAGCTGTCGATCCAGGTCGAGAACGAGCTGGCGGGCAAGTTCGGCCAGGCACCGCAGGTGCCGCCGAAGGGCCACAGCACGATGCGTTCCGAGCTCATCAAGGCGGCGGAGAACGTGCAGTTCAACCGGGCTACCCCGGAGAAGGCCGCGGCGGACTTCCTGGCCGTGGTCAAGGCGGCCCTGGCGAAGTAATGGCACTGACCACGGCACCCTCGCCGACGGTCGAGCCGCAACGGCCCGCCCGCGCCCCCGCCCGACGGCGGGGGCGCGGACGGGGGCCGCGGCGGGAGGGCCTCGCCGGGTACGTCTTCCTGTCGCCCTGGCTCCTCGGCCTGCTCGGCATCACGGCCATCCCGATGCTCATCTCGCTGTACCTGAGCTTCACCGACTACGAGGTCCTGACCCCGTTGAACGAGGTGAAGTGGGTCGGGCTGGCCAACTACCGGCGGATGTTCACCCAGGACCAGTCGTACTGGCACGCCGTACAGGTGACGGTCAAGTTCGCGCTGATCGCCGTGCCGCTCAAGCTGGCCGCCGCGCTCGGGGTTGCCCTGTTGCTCAACCGCGAGCGGCGCGGCGTGGGTGTGTTCCGCGGGCTGTTCTACCTGCCGTCGCTGCTCGGCAGCAGCGTTGCACTGGCGATGATCTGGCGCAGCATGTTCAACCGGGAAGGCGCGGTCAACGGCTTTCTCGGCATCTTCGGCATCCAGGGCCAGCCCTGGGTCAACGACCCGACCTGGGCGCTCGGCACCCTGATGGTGCTGGCGATCTGGCAGTTCGGTGCCCCGATGGTCATCTTCCTGGCCGGCCTCAAGCAGATCCCCACCGAGCTGTACGAGGCGGCCGCGGTCGACGGCGCCGGCCGGATGCGCAGGTTCTGGCACATCACTTTGCCGATGCTGTCCCCGGTCATCTTCTTCAACCTGGTACTGGAGACCATCCACGGGTTCCAGGGCTTCACCGCGGCGTTCGTCATCAGCGGCGGCACCGGCGGACCCATCGACTCGACGCTGATGTACACGTTGAACCTCTACATCAAAGGGTTCACCGAGTACGAGATGGGCTACGCGGCCGCGATGGCCTGGGTGTTCCTCGCCGCGATCGCGGTGATCACCGCCATCTTCTTCAGCACGGGCCGGTACTGGGTCCACTACGCGGACGGAGACGACCGGTGACCATCACGGAAACGGCCGCGGCTTCGACGCCAGAACGGGCTCGCGGTGCCCTTCAGGAAGCCGCCCGGCTGGTCGTCCTGCTGGTGATCCTGGCGATCGTGCTCTACCCGCTGGCGTGGATGGTCGGCAGCTCGTTCAAGTCTCAGCAGGAGATCCTGTCGAACACCTCCGCCATCCCGGACGTGTTCACGCCGGGCAACTACACCGAGGGCTGGACCCACTTCGACGTATCGTTCGGCCGGTTCTTCCTCAACAGCGCGCTCATCGCGGCGCTGGCGATCATCGGCAACATCATCTCCTGCCTGTTCGCGGCGTACGCCTTTGCCCGGCTGCGTTTCCCGTTGCGGGGAATGTGGTTCGCCATCATGATCGGCACGCTGTTGCTGCCCGGCCACGTACTGATCATTCCGCAGTTCATCCTGTTCAAGACGTTCGGCTGGGTCGGCACGATCGCCCCGCTGGTCGTACCGCACTTCCTGGCCACCGAGGCGTTCTTCGTCTTCCTGATGGTCCAGTTCATGCGCGGCATCCCGCGCGAGCTGGACGACGCGGCCCGGATCGACGGCTGCGGCCCGTTCGGTGTCTTCCGGTACGTCCTGCTGCCGTTGAGCCGTCCGGCGCTCGTCACCACCGCGATCTTCTCGTTCATCTGGACCTGGAACGAGTTCTTCCGCCAGCTCGTCTACCTCAGCGATCTGGAGAAGTAC
>Ga0209382_10010723_pt1 | contig 11405 bp, 9 predicted proteins | sample SoiMetdeltSBSDD5_FD_187599 | JGI IMG/M metagenome (GOLD analysis project Ga0209382, IMG submission 187599) | Bulk soil microbial communities from a Populus tree surrounding site in Tennessee, USA - Soil MetaG P. deltoides SBSDD5 (SPAdes) (version 2) | ecosystem: Environmental > Terrestrial >...
GCGATGGCAATCGTTATGCCACACCCATGACGCTCTCAGTCAATTCCTTAACGTATAGAATGGTAAGCCTTTATCTGAAAGCTGTGGCTATCGTCGGAGCGGCATGCCCGCTGTCCTAGTCCTCAGTATCCTACGGCCCACGGCATGCTGAGGGCTGGAAGGGCAATTCGAGGCTACAGCTCTAGGGGATTGAGGTATCGGCAGCTCACAAATTCGCCCGGGTGTGGGTGTCTGATGAAATGAAGGCTTGAACTTTGAATCGGCGGAGGCGTGAGTGCAGTGGAAACCTGCCGGAAGTTCAATTCTAGATCAAGCCTCATAAGATTCGGACGCACCAGATTCTTCGTCCCGTAGGGACGAAGAGGGCGCTGTGTCCCAATCTCTCATGGCCCGATTTAGGTTTCCGGTCTGCGAATCCCAAGTTTGTTCATGCGCAGACGCAGTGTGCTGGGGTTGAGGCCGAGGGACTTCGCCGCCCCGCCCGGCCCTTCGATCTTCCAATCGCTCTCGACCAGTCGCTGGTAAATGATCTCCTTCTCCATCTCGGCCAGGCGCTTCCGGCCGTTGCCTCCGTCGGCCGACTGATGTCCGGCCGGTGCCGGCTCAAGTTTGTCGGCCAGATGGAGCACCGGCCCTTGGAGGTTGATCACCGCCCGTTCGATGACGTTGGCCAACTCCCGGACGTTGCCCGGCCAGGCGTGATCTTGCAGAGCTTTGATCGTCGCGGGCGCGATGCTCTGAATGGGTTTCCCAAGTTTCTTGCTGAATTGATTGACGTAGTGGTTGACCAACAGCGGGATGTCTCCCTTCCGACCGCGCAGCGGCGGCAGCGTCAGCGGGAAGACATTGAGCCGGTACCAGAGGTCTTCGCGAAACCGCCCCGTCTGGACCTCCGCCTTCAGATTCCGATTGGTTGCCGCAATGATTCTGACGTCTACCTTGATCGTCTGCGAGCCGCCGACTCGCTCGAACTCGCCTTCCTGGAGGACGCGCAGCAGCTTCGGCTGCAGTTCCAGCGGTAATTCGCCTATCTCGTCCAGAAACAGGGTCCCCCCGTTGGCCAGCTCAAACCGTCCGAGATGGCGTGCCGAGGCTCCGGTGAACGCCCCTTTCTCGTGGCCGAACAACTCGCTCTCGATGAGGTTGGCCGGCAGCACGGCGCAATTGACCTTGACCAACGTCCGATTCTGACGCAGGCTGGCTTGATGGATGGCGCGGGCGATCAACTCCTTCCCCGTCCCGGTCTCGCCCAGGATGAGGACGGTGGCGTCGGCGGCGGCCACCTGCTCGACCTTGTAGAGCACATATTTGAGCTCGTCGCTATTGCCGACGATCTCATTGAAGTTGTGGCTCAATTTGATCTCTTCCTGCAGGTAAACGTTCTCTGCCTGGAGGTGGTTTTTCAGTTCGCTCAACTCGGCGAGCGCCGCGTGCAACGCCTCTTCGTCGCGTTTGCGCTCGGTGAGGTCGACACAGCCGCCGAGATAGCCGACAAACGCGCCTTCGGAGGTAAAGAGCGGGGCGCCGCAATCCAGAATCCAGCGGTGCTCCCCGTCAGCCCGGCGCAGCCGATACTCCATCTCGAACGGCCCGCGCCGGTCGAACGCTTCATCGTATAACTGCGAGCGACGCGCGCAGTCGTCCGGGTGGACGCCTTCGGCCCAACCATGGCCCAGCTCTTGCTCGACGGTTCGACCGGTGAACTCCAGCCAATGCCGATTGAAGTAGGTATAGAGCTTGTCCACTCCCGATTGCCAGACCAGTACGGGCGTCGCGTCGGCAAGCAGTCGGAATCGCTTCTCGCTTTCCCGCAACGCCTTTTCGCCCTGCTGGCGGACCAGGGCGTTGGCCAGGACCTCCCCGATGAGTTGCAGCCGCGCAACCAGATCATCGGGCCAGTCTCGATAGGAGTGAAACGAGCTGAGCGCGAGCGCACAGATTCTGGCGCCTCCGACCGGGAGCGGGATGATGACATTCGATTTCAACCCGGTCCTGAGACAACACTCTCTTTCCAGCTTCGCCTGCTCGGGCAAATCATCCGGCAGTCGGGAGAAAGCCAGCGGTTTCTCGCTGCGGAGTCGTTCCGCGTACCAGGAGGGCTGAGCGGTGAGAACCGAATCGGGGTCAGGCCCGACCCCGGGCCTCGTGCGTGAATGAGAGACGCCGAGCCTCCACCCGTCCGGTGAACACTCGACCAGGGAGATGTGATCGACCTCGAGGAATTCGACCAGGCGCCGCAACCACTTCTCGATCTCACGATCGACTCGATCCACCGGTAGACTGACAAAGGCCGCCGAGAGTTCGGCCAGGAGAGACTCGAAGCGCAGCCGCTCGGCAAGCGATTGCTGCGCTTTCCGGCGCCAAAATCGATTGATCAATAGGCCGCCGATGAGCAGGGTCTGGACTAGAATCAGGGCAACGCCGCCGCCGATGTGCCACTTATAGAGGTCCCACAAGGACGGTTCCGCAAAGCGGACCAGGCTGCCCGGCGGTAATTGTTTCTCACTGATCCCCCAGCGTCGAAGCTGGCGCCAGTCGAACGTCGGGATGTTCGGGGGTGTCTCTACCTGAATGCTCGCCGGCTTCTCCCCGGAGAGCACACGCAGCCCTAGTTCTGCCGTGCGGACACCGAGCGCCTCAAAATTGACTAAGGGGCCGCCAACGATTCCGCGGCCGAGCCACATGCCGGATACGCCATAGACGGGAACGCTCGACGCCTGAGCGACTAGGGAGAGCGCCTCCGGGACTGCGTAAAAATCGCCTTTGCCGTCCTGACTAACAGTGATATAGAAGACGATGGTCCGTTCCGGTAGCTTGGCCACCTCCCCTCTCAGGTCATCCATCTTCAGGCCGGTCAGGTAAGTAAATTTCACCTTGCTCTCGTAATCGCGAAATTCCCCTCGGGCAATTTCCTCCAAATCCCTCTCAAACCTCCCGGCGCCGGTCACGACCACCACTCGCCGGATGTTCGGTTGCAATTTGAGCGCGAGGTCCAACGTGGATCGGAATTCCAGATTTCCGGTCACTCCGGTGATGTTGGGTGGCAGAGTGAGGCCCTGCAGCTCGCGCGAGTCAAGGACGAAGAAGACGATCGGGGTGTCGGGAAAGAGCGTGGGGCCGTAATCCATCGTGAGCCGCAGCGCGGGGCCGCCCAGCGCAACAATCAGGTCGAACTTCTGGCCCGCGTACTTCAGGCGGAGAAAGCTGATGAGTTGCTGCCTGTAGCGCTCTTCCGGCAACCGGAACTGGTCCAGATGTTCGCTGTAAAACTGGATTCGACCGGGTAAGCCTCGACTGAGCGTCCCGCGAACGCTTTGATTCAGCGCGACGATGGAAGGCAGATGTGAGTCTTCGGAAGAAAAAAGCAGGATCTTCCTGGTCTCTTCCGCGCCCGAGGCAGGCGGAGAATCTGTCGACCACAGCGCTATCGCGAGCGCGAAGAATAAGGCTGACGTCAGGGGTCGTATTCCGGATAGCCGGTGAAGGCGTTTGCTCGCGCTCATGACATTGATAATTGATAAAGGCGACGATGCAGTGTGCCATTATGACATTCGGTTGTTAGGCTTGTCCATCCGCAAGTTGGCGGATGAGGCGTGGGCATCAATCAGAGTGGCGGGTTGAGCCCGCGGCCGCGGGCCCAACCCGCCACTCTGATTGATGCCCATTCTTTCGGGAAACTCTTGACGTCGGCGGCCTCACGAACCGCCGGTGATCGGCTTCGAGCGCCCAGACTTCGGAGACGCTCCGGCTTTGAGCCGGTGCCTGCATGGGTCAATGAAGGGCGATGAGCGAGATGACTCCGACCGCCGGCCGACACATACCCATGACTGAACGTTTCTTATCGCGTCACTCCTTATCCCAAGCGCACCGCTTCAATCACGCTATATGATGATGCCGTGGGCACGATGCGGGTCAATTTGAATCCGGCTTGCGCGAACAATGCGCTGTACTCGGCCGCGGTGCGTTCAAAACTGTTCACCAAGACCAGCATGGCAAGGTCGAGAAACTTGCCCAGCGAAGGTGCATTGCCTTCGCTAATGACGATTTCGACGACCAGCAGTCGCCCGTTTTTCGTCATGGCCTGATGACAATTCCTGAGGATCGTCAACGCAGGTTCGTCAGCCCAGTCATGGACGATGTGCCTCATGATGTACGCGTCGCCGCCCGCCGGAACCGACGCGAAGAAATCGCCGCCGAGGGCGTCGCAGCGCCCGCTGACGCCGTGCGCAACGAGGGCATCATTCGCTCCGGCCACGACGTGGGGAGCATCAAAGAGCACGCCATGTATGTGCGGGTTGTTTGCCAGAATCGCCGCGAGCAGTGCGCCGTGTCCGCCGCCAACGTCTACCAGTTTGTTGATGCCGGTGAAATCATACGCATTGACGACTGCCGCGCTGTCTGAGGCGCTGTGGCTTGTCATCGCATTATTGAAGTCCTCTGCGGGTGCGGGATTTTCGGCCAGATATTCAAAGAAAGGTTTGCCATAGATTTTCTCGAAGGCGGGCTTTCCGGTTTGCACACTGTAGCCAAGTTCATTATAGACGCGCCGGTGCCAGTCCGCGCCAAAGTAAATCGCAAAGCCGCGCACGCTGTCCGGCGCATCACTACGCAAAGGCTCCGCCAGCGGCGTCAGATGAAAGCGCCCCGAGGCGTCTTCGGCGAAAACGCCGGTGCTCGCCAGTGCCCGCAACAGGCGATAGAGCGGTCGCGCCTCGACGCCGAGGGCCGGCGCCAGTTCAGCTGCGCTCTTCGCCTGATCTTTGAGCAAATCCGCGACGCCGAGTTTGGCGGCGACAGAAAGCGCCTGCGCGGGAACAGGGCTGAAAACCATCTCCATCAATTGTGCTGCGGGCGGAATTGCTTCCGGCATGGATTGTGACATAGCTGTTTCCTTTCGAGTGTGTTGCCCGCCTGAGCGGCAGTTGCTTTGAGCACTCACCGGCGATGCCATGGCGTCTTTAAGGATGCAGATGGAAGACCTTGTTCATAATTTTCCATCCGCCATCCACTTTGAGCAGCGTGAACAGGTCGGTGAACCGATGCCCGGTCCAGTTGTCGAGTTCCAGCCGCACCGTCGCCACCGTGCCGATGAGATCAATGCTGGTAATCCGGGACTGAAGCTCCGTCGCCGGGCCGTTCTGGTCATTCCAGTCAAAGAGCTGCTTGATCGGCCCGGCGAACAGGTCGGGGCCGACATAGCCGAAGATCGTCGCCTCCGGGTGGAAGGCGGGTTTCATGTCGTCCCCCCGGCCCGACTTCGCGGCGTTGAGATAGTGCTGGACCGTGTTGGCAATCGCCTCGTACTCGCTCAGATTGGTTGTCATGTTACTCATAACTCCTTTTGGTTGAGGGTGGCAGTCAAGGGTTGCTGTGCCGTCGCGACCAATCGCCGCATAGCCTACAGTTCAGGTCGTTAACCTCGCGTGAGAACGATGTCCCAGGAAACCATCAGCGACTCGGGCTCGAAACTTGCGCTGGCTGGCTCCGCATCTAAGATCTCTCCTTGCGCATTGAAGCATTCGGGAAAGCCATGGCTTATGAGCACGACGACATCGTGATACACGAGCGTCAAGTTTTTTCATCGTCATGTTCCTCGTCGCCGCGATCCGACAAGAGATACCCTCATTCCTTCACCGCCCCCGCAAACACAAGCACGGCAGCTTCCGGCACGGCATCCGACGGCGATTCCGGGATCAGCTCCTCGGTGGCGTCAACCCTCAGCCACGAGAGCGCCGCAATCGTCAGCATCAGTGCGACGGGGATCAACGCGAGATCATAGCTGCCGAACCAGGTGACGAAGTAGCCGAAGGAAACGGAAAACACGAACCCGCCAAAACTACCGACCATGTTGACCGCCCCATAAATCCCCCCGACGAATTTTCGGCTGATGTCAAGGATGACGGCGGCGACCACCGTTTGCTGCAACGTAATGCCCGCATAAACCAGGCCAAGAAATAACAAGGTTGCGAACTTGTTCGTGGTCAGAATCGTGGCGATGGTGCAAAGCGCCGCGCAACTCAGGCCCATGAGTCCAACGCCGCGACGCCCCCACGTCAAGCCCCATCGTCTGACGAGCGCATCGCTCAAGAAGCCACCGCACACATTGCCGCACGCGCCGAGAATGGCAGGAGCCGCGGAGAGTAGTAGATCGCCTTCACTGAAACCGCGCGCTTTGACTAAGAACGTATGCAACCAGGAGATAAAAAAATAGAGCGCGTAAACGTAACAAAAGACTTCCAGCAAGAGTGCCCACAGATTGGCGCTGCGCAGCGCGACTCCCCAGGGCAGGCTGTGATTATCCGTGAACGAGCGCACGCCAATCTCTTCGATTTCTGCCGGCGCCACCTTTGCTTTTTCCGCCGGCGCATCCCGATACCACCAATACCAGGCGATGCACCAGACGACGCCAACCGTGCCCAGCACGTAAAACGAGGCGCGCCAGCCAAAGCGCACCTGGATCGGCACAATCACCAGTGGGGCAATCGCGCCGCCGATCTGCATGAACATCAGCACCACGCCCATCGCACGTGCTCGCTCAACAACCGGGAACCAGCGCGACACGCTGATGCCAATGTTGGGAAACGCGCCTGCCTCGCCTGCGCCAAAACACAAGCGCGTGAACAGCAGCACATAATAGTTCGAGGTCATCCCCGTGAACGCCGTAAACGCCGACCACCACAAGACAACACGCGTCAGCACGCGGCGAGCGCCAATGCGGTCGCCCATTCGTCCAGTGGGAATCTCAAACAGGGCGTACGAAACAGTGAAGATGCCGACGACCCAGCCCCACGCTTCAGGGCCGATCTGCAGAGCCTCCTGCATGCGCGGCCCGGCCACCGAAATTGCCACACGATCAAGGTAGGTGATCGCAGCCAGCAGGCATAAGAACCCCAGGACTCTGTGGCGATATTTCATGACTCAACAGCGATCACCCTATACTGTCCTGACAGCACGGGAATCTGGTTTCCCCGGTGTCCGGCGTTGCCCATCCCGCCATGCGGGAGGATGAGCGGCGTGCCATCGCCGTGAAGCTGGTAACACATCTGGAAATCGTTCAGTGGCGCCGGGCCGGAGCGTAAGTGGGTCATGGAAGGTTTTCCTTTACTGTGAGTATCAATCGGCCTCGTTGTCGCTCGGCGCCAGCGGATCGGAGCATGGTCACAGCCGTGTAAACAATGACGGCCATCACCAGCCAGCGAATCGCGCCCAGCGAGAGCGACTTCACCGCAAGTGCCGCGAGCAGCACCGCGGGAATCCCGCCGATCATCAACCCCAGAGCCGCCTGCTGGTGATAGCGTCGCTTATTGAGAAATCTGATCCCCGCCACGACCCCGGTGAAAGCGCCCGACCCCATCATCACTGGGAAGGCTGCGAGCGGGTCCATGCCTAACAAGCTGAAGAGCACCAGGCTCGGCGCGTAATTGCCGATCCCCAGCGTCGCCAGCGCACCGAAGATGAAGTTCATGACGAGCGCGATGAGCAACCGCGTGGGTGACAGCCCGAGCCCTGCGCCGCCCGCTGGAAACAGACCGAACTGGCTCATGATCATAGACAGTGCGGCCAGCAGGAGGGCGATTCCCATGCCGACCTGAATCAAACGCCTCGGCAAACCGGAGACGACCCCCGCCCCGAGCCACCCGCCAATGACCATAGCCACGATCAGCAACACGAGCATCACCGGATCAATTTTGATGACGGTCATGAAGATGAACGCCTGCGCTACGACCGGCAGCGTATGACCGACGATCATCGTACCCGGGATGATTTCGTCGCGTACCATCCGCAAAAGCTTAAAGGCCACCGTCGTGGTCGCAAACGACCCGATGCCCAGCGTATCGAAAAAATTCGTGCCGAATCCAATCGCCAATTGCGTTGGTGTTGGAGAGCCAGGCGGCCCGCTTTCATCCGCCAGTTGCCCGTCGGAGCGCTGATCGCGCGTGCTACGCACCCACCAGAAAATATAGGTCGCACTCAGCATCCCCAGCGCGATGAACAGCGCGAGCTTCAAGGTATACCCTACGTCCATCATGACGGATACCTCGCGTAGACTTGTGTCATGCGCCTCACGGCGCGGTTCAGCGTGAGTCAGGTGTTAAAGACTGCTTTAGCCAACCAGCTCCAGGCCTCGCTCACGGCGAATTTAGAGGCAGCGACATAGAGCACCACCATGGCAGAGTAGCCTGCGGCAAACCATCGATCAAAAGCGCGACTCAGTAGGGAACGAACGAGCAGGAACACGGCCCCCAGGGTGAAGATGGGGCCAAAGATTCCCTTCCATCCGCCCTCGCCGAAGATGGGAAAGAGGATCGGCATACGGACGGTTGCGCCAGCCAGAATACTCAGGCTCGCCAGCAACATCATCGCCCGATGTGTCTCCGGGCGCTTCCGGGAGAAGACGCCCGCCAGGACAAAGAGGGTGAAGAGCGTCACCTCGGCCAGCATGACCAGCAGAAACTGCCGGTAGGCCATGCCCCAGAAAGGCGACTCCGGAACCGGACGGACGGATTGCACCGCAACCATGAACCCGCTGATAGCGACAACGGAAGCAACCGCAATAGCACCCCATCCGAGCTTCATATGAAGTCGCCGGTGGCGAGTGGGAATCAGCAGCGATTGAACCAGGAACAGAATCACCCAAGCCGTCATCGCCCCGCCATGGACGAGAACCAGAGCGAATAGTTGCGGTGAAATCGTCCGCCCTCCCATGCCCTCGCCCCGGAGGTAGAAAGGTTGAAAGCCGACGAACGCGATGACGAGCATGACAACCCCGGCGGTGCTGTGGAAATAGCGCTTCGCCGGGGCCGCTCGCGGACGCAACTGGGCTCGCGCCTTGGGTGTTTGGATGGTCGTTGAGTGATTCACCTGCTAGTCACCTCTCGAGCAAGGTCGGCACCGCCGGAGGATTCTTCATCAGCTTCCCAATTTCGCGCCGCGGCTTACGACACCGCAAAGGCCATCGCGACCAGCCCCATCAGAACGATTACGAGCGTACCTGGTACGGCGAAGCGGAGCCACCGACCGTAGGGCACGCCGGCTGCCTGTACCATGGCCAGCAGGGCACCATTGGTAGGAATGAGCATGTCCATAACGGGGCCTCCTGCCTGGTATGCCAGGACCGCCATGTCTCGGGGAAAACCCAGCAGGTCGGCCAGCGGGGCCATGATCGGCATGGTGAGCGCGGCGTGTCCGCTGTTTGATGGGACTACGACATGCAGGATACTGTGCATCGGGACCATAAGTCCTGCGGCAACCATCCCGGGCACTTGCTCTAGTGGCCTGGCCAGCCCATAGACGATGGTGTCGATTATTCGACCGTCGGTGAGCACTACCGAGATGGCACGGGCAACCCCGACGAAGAGAGCGGCCGTGAGCATCGTTTCCATCCCCTTGAGATACTCGACCGTGGTGCCCCTGACTCCAAGTCCGGCCGTGAGCCCTACTGCATATGCCGCTACTAGGAAGAGGGCCGAGAGCTCGTTGAAGCCCCAGCCAAAGCGCAGTGTGCCTGCAATGTAAGCTGCGAAGGGAAGGATCACGAGAGCAACGAGAACCCCATCCCGCCAGGTGGCAGGATCTGAAACGGAAACCCCAACATTATCGGGATGGACGTCATCGCGCCGCGCCTGTGAAAGCGTCCAGGCAATCCACACCGAGACACCGACGACTGTGAGGGCGAGTCTTAACCCCACTCCGGTTAAGGACGGTATGTCGGCGAACTGTTGGGCAATGCCTGTGACAAACGGGTTAGTCGGACCGAACCCGGAACCAACGACCGCTGCTCCGACGCTCATTGCGAGAGCTGTGATCGCGCCGAAGCCGAGCCCTCTGCTAAGAACGAGGAGCACCGGGATGAGGGCAATGATTTCCTCGTGCATGTTGACGAGTGCCCCGAGGGTGGCGAACAGGGCTGAGACGACTACGACGACGCTACGGGGCCGGCGTGTTCGTCCGAGGAGCGCAGCAACCAGCCGGCTGAGGGCTCCGGTACGGTCGAGCATTGCGTACGCGCCGCCCACGAACAGAATGACGACAATCACCTCGGCGCCGTTCTCGATCCCACGTGGCACAGCCAGGATTGCGGCGGCAAGTCCGATCGGCGAGGACTCCAGCCTCTGATAGGTGCCGGCCACGACGCGTTCCCGTGACGAGGCGGGATCGATCCGGCGTTCATAGGCGCCGGCAGGGAGCACCCAGGTCAGCAGCGCGGCCAGGAGAACACCGCCCAGCAGCAAGGCCATGGGGTGTGGGAAGTGAATTCGTGACAGCAGTTTGGTCATGACACTTGACCTCTGGCAAAAGTCATTTGGCAGCCTCCAATGCCGCGCTCGGCTGGATAGCATGAGGCCAACGCGCCCCCGATCGCTTCACGCCGTGGTCGGCGGCGACCAGCTCCGCCGCCTTTCGCCAATCATAATGGCCGCCGCGTTCGTGTTCTCGCTGACCATGTCGGGCAGGGGCGGAGAGTTGAGGGATGCGCTTTTTTCGCGCGCCCCTCCTGTGAAGCATCAGGATAAGCCGTGTTCGCGCGGGATGGGTGACATCGGCCCTTCAGGCTGGGCGAGTAGAGTTTCCACCGGCACGCCGCTGCGGTACTGCGCCAGCCATGCCTCCGGGTCAAACTCCACGCCAATCGGATTCGCTGCGAAGGCGTCGCTGCGCATCAAAGCGTGGGCTTCCTCGGCTGTCGCGCAGCAATCAACCTGGAATTCCATCCGATTGCCGTCCGGGTCCTGGTAATACAGCGAAAGCGTCACGCCGTGATGGATCGGCCAATACGGCGTGATGCCCGTTTGTTTCAGGCGCGCGTAGGTTTCCAGCAGGTCGCCCACGTTGGCGAAGGTGTAGGCGACGTGATTGACGCCCGTGTCCGCGCGCTCTCCGGCCTCAGCCCCATCGGGCTTGAAGGCAGACATATTGATGATGGCGAAGCGATGATGCTCGTCGTCCCAGGTGAGAAAGGCGACCAGCGGATTTTGCCAGGCCACTTCCGCCTCGAAGACTTTCTGATACCAGGCCAGCATTTCCTCGAAGCGTCTGGTCTGGTAGACCACGTGTGCGAGTTTTGTAGGTTTTGCCATACTGTTCACTCCTGTGAAGATGACGACTCCATGGGGTGTAGCTGGAGCGTCTTGTTTATGATTTTCCATGGCCCTTCACGGGCACTATCGTATGGAGCGAACGTTGACTCAGCCTCCTGCTTACGGGTGAGGACCGCATCAACGCCGGAACTCGGCTTTTCCCTCCGGTTAGTAATCGCGTAAAGGGGGGCGAAAAACTTCAATCGGCCCGGCAGATTTTTCTCCGGCCTGGTGGCTATAATTGGCGTAGTGTCATTTTCAAGGGCCGTCCCGCACCAGCATGTGCCGCGGTCTGGCTCCTACGGGCGCCCATTTTCGCCTTTGTGG
>Ga0209382_10010725_pt1 | contig 11405 bp, 9 predicted proteins | sample SoiMetdeltSBSDD5_FD_187599 | JGI IMG/M metagenome (GOLD analysis project Ga0209382, IMG submission 187599) | Bulk soil microbial communities from a Populus tree surrounding site in Tennessee, USA - Soil MetaG P. deltoides SBSDD5 (SPAdes) (version 2) | ecosystem: Environmental > Terrestrial >...
CGTCAGGCTTGCGCCCATTGCGAACAATTCCCCACTGCTGCCTCCCGTAGGAGTCTGGGCCGTGTCTCAGTCCCAGTGTGTCCGTCCGCCCTCTCAGGCCGGATACTGATCGTCGCCTTGGTGAGCCGTTACCTCACCAACTAGCTAATCAGGCGCGGGCCCCTCTTCAAGCGCCAGGTCTTGCGATCCCCAGCTTTGATCTCCGCCTCTCCAAAGGCAGGATGTCATGCGGTATTAGCGCTCCTTTCGGAACGTTATCCCCCACTCGAAGGCAGGTCACCCACGTGTTACTCACCCGTTTGCCACGCTACCGACCCCTTGCGGGGCTTTCGCGTTCGACTTGCATGTGTTAGGCACGCCGCCAGCGTTGATTCTGAGCCAGGATCAAACTCTCAAGTTAAACTCGCTGATCCACCTTCGCGCCTTCGGCGCTCCGGCGGATGCAACTCGTCGAACGTTGATCGCCTGTTGATTTGGCTCTCTAACGTTGTTCAGTTCGTCAAGTTAATGAGTGGTTCGCAGCCCGCCCACCCTGGTGAACTACACCCCGATGAGCAGTTGAATGCCGCGCCACCCGCTGATACTCGACGGGTTTTCTGACGCTCTCTCGAGCATCAGACTGTGCTTGCACGTTCTATCCAGTTTTCAAAGAACCGCCGACCAACGCTCCCACTGACTGCTTCAAATATCGTCGTCAGGGGAACCTTACAATCTTACTAAGCGTTTACCTGACTGTCAATACCTTTTTCGATGTTTCCGAACGGGAAGTGCCGCCAGGAAGGAACGATCGAACAGGTTTACCGAGTCGAAACAGCCGGGGACCGCACGAGAACTCAGCCAGAAACCCTTTCAGCCACAAAAAAATTTGCTCCCATCAATCCGGAGCAAATCTTCCGGCCACCTGGCCAGGTCCCGCTCGGTCTGATCACTATACGGAAGCGTGACGGGCGTGTCAACCTCAGGCCAGCGCATTTTTGCTGCTCGTTGAAGCCGCCGCCGAGCTCGCACCTCAACGATAGATGGCGAAGAACGCGTCCTGAACCCAATCGTACCACGCGACCGGCGTCCATCCCGCATCTTTCATCCAGCCCTCGAACTGCGCACGCGTGAACTGCAACGTCTCGTGGCCCTCGGGCCAGTTGGTGGCGTAGTCGATCACCGCAATGCGCCCTCCCGGCGCCTGGTATTTGCGGATCGTTTTCAGGTAGGCCGCCGGATTGGCGATGTGATGCAGCGTGTCGCAAATCAACATCACGTCGACCGGCTCGCGCAGCTTCGGGTCGGCGGCATCTCCGACGATCGTCACGACGTTGGACAAGCCCGCGTCCTTCGCACTCTTGTCGAGAATCGACAGGAGCGCGGGCTGAATATCAACCGCGTACACGGTCGCCGGAGCCACGGCCTTGGCGATCGGACGCGTGAACACGCCGGATCCCGCACCGAGATCCGCCACCTTCATGCCCGGCTTCAGATCCAACGTCGCGACGACCCTGGCCACCTGCAGGCGCGCGACGCGCGCGGGCGCCTCGAGCGCGTTCGCATACTCCTGCGGCGGGACCTGCTGCTGCGGCGACTTCAACTGGGCGAGCAGGCTTCCGCCCGCCGCGATCAGCAGGAGCGTGAACGTCGAGAAAAACCTGCGCCGGTGATTCATGACACGAGGTCCTCCGTCACCTTCTCGCCGGTGAACACGAACACGCGGCTGTGGAGCGCATCCGCCACTTCGTGCGCCCTCGCTAACGCCGCCGCGCGCGTGCCGTGCGGAACGTCCACCTGCCCTTTGTTCTGCATGATGATCCAGGCTTCACCTGCGACGCTCGGAATCGTCGTCACGATCACGTCTTGCGGACGAAGCACCACGATCCGCGTCACCTGCCGTCCGACTTGCAGCAGGAATGACTCCTCGCGATCGACCGGCGTGCGCACGCTCGTGAACTTCTCCCCGTTGATGCGCACCGCGCCTTGCTGGACTTTCCGCGTCGCCTCGCTGCCCGACTTGGCGAGATTGCACTCGAGTAGCAGGTGCTCGATGGTCGTGCCGCTCATCATCGGGCGCTCCACGAGGTCTTCGGGGAGTCCACCCTGCGAACGCCGCTCGAACTCGTCGGCCGCCTGCTCCGCGTCTGTCGCGCCGTGAAAATCGCGAACGATCATCTTCGCCAGATCCGACTTCGCGCGCTTCGGATGCAGCTCGCCGCGCTCGACCGCCTGCCGCCGCGCGGCGATCTGATCCGGCGTGAGATCGGTGAGCAAGGTGTAGTACTTCCACATCAACTGGTCGGAGATCGACATCAGCTTGCCGAACATCTCGAACGGCGGTTCGGTCACGCCGACGTAGTTCCCGCTGCTTTTCGACATCTTCTCGACGCCGTCGAGCCCCTCGAGGAGCTCGGTCGTCATAACGATCTGCGGCGCCAAACCGTATGACGACATCAGGTCGCGTCCGACATTCAAGTTGAAGAGTTGGTCCGTGCCGCCAAGCTCGACGTCGGCCTTCAGATGAACCGAGTCGTACGCCTGCGCCAGCGGATACAGAAATTCGTGCAACGCGATGGATTGGCCGCTTTCGTAGCGCTTCTTGAATTCGCGCCGCTCGAGCATCTTCGCCAGGTTGTATTGCGCCGCCAGCCGGATCCAGCCGTAGGACCCCAGGGGCTCGAGCCAGTCGCTGTTGAAGCGCACGTCGGTTTTCGCCGGATCGAGAATCTTGAAGACCTGCGTCTTGTACGTCTCGGCGTTCTGCGTGATCTCCTCTGGCGTGAGTGGCGGACGCGTTTTGGAGCGGCCGGTTGGATCGCCGATGAGCGCCGTGAACGAGCCGACGACGTAGACGACCCGGTGGCCGAGGTCCTGGAAGTGCTTCATCTTTCGAATGAGCACGGTGTGGCCAAGATGAAGATCGGGCGCCGTGGGATCGAACCCGACTTTGACGACGAGCGGTTTGCCGGACGCCGCGGACTGTTCCAGCTTCTGCCTGAGGTCGGGCAGGCGGACGACGTCGACGCATCCCTTGGTCAGATACGCGAGTTGTTCATCGACTGTCATGTCGTGCGGTCTTATTATGACGCATGCTCTCCACGCCCACGTCGGGGCCGGCCGAGCGCCTGCCGACGTCTGGGATCACCCGTCGTCAATGGCTCCACGGCGTCGTGGCCGCTGCCGTTGGCACCGCCGCCGGCACCGCGGCGCATGGCTTTCTGTACGAGCGGCATCGCGTCGAGGTCACGCGGACCATCCTGGCGGTCAGCGGCTGGCCGGACGCGCTGTCTGGATTGCGGGTCGGCTTCATTACCGATCTACACCGCAGCTCGCTCGTCCCGCACGGGCTCGTCGATGCCGCCGTCCGCCTGTTGATGAACGAGCAGCCGGACCTCATCGTGCTCGGTGGCGACTACGTCACATGGGGCGAGCGTCGGTTCGTGCAGCCGGTCGCCGAGGCGCTTGCGCCGTTGTCGGCCCCTCACGGCGTCTTCGGCGTGCTCGGGAATCACGACGATGACCGCGATTTGCCGGCGGCGCTGCAGCGGAACGGCGTCGAGATCTTGCGCGACGAGCGCACGCGGATCGTCGTCCGCAACGAGCCAATCGATCTTGTGGGGATTCGCTTCTGGACGCGCAAGGTTTCCGACATCGGCCGCCTGGCGCGAGGTGGCGCACCGGCGACGATTCTCATGGCGCATACACCGGCGCGGCTGGTGGAGGCGGCGGCGCTTGGCGTGCCGCTGATGCTGAGCGGTCACACGCACGGCGGGCAGGTCGTCCTGCCCGGCGTCGGCGCGGTGGCCGCGCGAAACTTCCCCATTGTGTCGGGCGCCGGCCAGCGCGATCACACCACCGCCTTCGTGAGCCGGGGCGTTGGAACGGTGTACGTCCCCGTCCGCGTCGCGTGTCCACCGGAAGTCGCGGTCCTGACTCTCAAAGCGCCGGAACTCGTCTGAAGTCGCGGGGTTGGGGGTGGCGTTCACCAAATTCACAACCTGACCCTCTTGACCACGCCCACGGCTCAGGCGTATAGTTTTGAGTACTCAAAATTGAGAGTTATATATGTCAAATACGCCGAATTACGGGAAACGCCTCGCAAAGTGGCTCGCGGCCTCGACCATCGCGGCGGTTCTGCTTTTTGGACTCTCGGGCCGCTGGCTCGACCCGTGGTTGTGGGCCTATATCGCCGTCGTGTCGGCGGCCGGTCTCTACGCAGCACTACGACTCAGCGACGACCTGGCTCGCGAGCGATTCCGGCCGCCGGAGCCCGGCGCCGATCGGCGAGCGTTGAAGGCAATACGGGTGATCGCGCTCTCGCACGTGATCGTTGCAGCGCTCGACACCGGCCGCTGGCACCTCACTGCGGTACCCGAGCCGCTGCGACTCGTCGGATTGGTGGGGTTCGCGCTCGCGTTCTCACTCGTTCTTCGCGCGATGATGGTCAACCGCTTCTTCTCCGCCGTCGTTCGCATCCAGCGCGATCGGGGTCATCAAGTCGTGGACCAGGGGCCGTACGCCATCGTGCGGCACCCCGGGTACGTCGGCATGATTGCCTCGGGGCCGTTCAGCGGGCTCGCGCTTGGATCGTGGATAGGATTCGCCATCGCGCTGACGTACTCGCTGTTGATGCTCAGGCGTGTCGTCTTTGAGGATGCGTTTCTGAGAAGCAATCTCGAGGGCTACCCTTCGTACGCCGCGCGCGTGCGCTACCGGCTGATTCCGGGCATCTGGTAAGCCCTGTTGCACTATCCGGGAAAGAACCTTCGGCCATCAAGTCGCCACCGGCCGTCGAGGATGATGCCCACCGCATCGGGATAGATCCGGTGCTCCTCGATCAGGATCCTCGCCGAAAGCGTCTCGACCGTGTCATCGTCCCGCACCGGCACGGCCGCCTGCATCACAACTGGACCGCCATCGAGCTCGCTGGTTACGAGATGCACCGTCGCGCCGCTCACCTTGACGCCGTATTCGAGCGCTTGACGTTGCGCTTCCACACCGGGGAACGCCGGCAGCAGAGAAGGGTGGACGTTCAAGATGGCATTCGGAAACGCATCGAGCATCGGCGCACCGACCAGCCGCATGAAGCCGGCGAGACACACGACGCTGATCTGACGCTTCTGCAGTTCCGCCACGACGGCTCGATCGAAATTCTCTCGCGTGGCGAAGCTTCGGTGATCGAGCACCAACGTCTCGATTCCCGCGGCGCGCGCTCTGCTGAGTCCCGCAGCATCGGCGCGGTTGGAGATGACGACGCCAATGCGCGCGTGCAGGCGGTCCTCATCTATCGCGTCGATGAGCGCCTGAAGATTGCTGCCGCGCCCTGAGATCAGGACGCCGATGATGCGCCTGGGGTCTGACCCCGTACCGTGTGTAATTCGACGACCGGGGTCTGACCCCATACGCCTGCTCTCCCGATGGTAAGAACCTTGCGATGCTGTTCAGGCATCTCATGGCTAGACAGCGTCGATGTGCCTCGGGTGGTTTCGTGTATCACGTCACGAATCGAGGCTCTAGAAAAGGGCTTCTCTTCGAAACGAGGGAAGACTATATCGCGTTCGAGCGCCTTATCGCTGAGACCTGCGAGGGCTTGGACATGCGAATAAATGCGTACTGCCTCATGCGGACCCATTGGCATTTCCTCCTCTGGCCGAAACACGATGGCGAGCTGTCCGCCTTTATGAAGGCGCTGACCGAGACCCACGCGATGCGCTGGCGACGGCAGAACGGCACCATTGGTCAGGGGGCCGTCTACCAGTCCCGCTTTGTGGCCAACTCTATGGAAAACGAGCTGCACCTGCTAACGTGCTGGAGGTATATCGAACGGAATCCAATCGAAGCTGGCCTTGTGAGCCAGGCGCAAGACTGGCCATGGTCGAGCGCCGCGCCACGACTACTGGAAGGCGGAGAGGAAAAGCGCCCGTTTCTGCTCGATCCGGGACCGTGTCCGCGCCCGCGGGATTGGCTGCGCCTCGTGAACGACGATGCCTGTGAGCTGCTCCTGCCGGCCGTCATTCAACTCTAACAAGCCGACCGGAGCAATGGGGTCTGACCCCACCCGCGGAAAAGTGGTTGAGTGGGGTCAGACCCCAACGTAATGAACCTCTCCGCCGCCGGCGCGGATTTCGCCGAGGCGGACCGGGTTCGGTTCGCCGGACGCCGCGAGCAACTCGACGAGCCGGCGCTCGTCACGCGCGGCGCAGGCCACAATCAACCCGATCCCCATGTTGAACGTCCGCAGCATGTCAGCATCGGGAACGCCACCCGTACGCTGAAGCCATTGAAAAACAGGCGGAACCTTCCACGCGCTCCGATCGATGGCCGCGCTCGTGCCATCCGGCAGAATCCGCGGCAGGTTGTCCGTAATGCCGCCGCCAGTAATATGCGCCATGCCTTTGATGAGTCGTTCGCCAAGCATCGGGCGAATCACAGGCAAGTACGATCGATGCGGCCTCAGCAGCGCCTCTCCAATCGAAGTGCCGAGATCCGGCACCAGCGTGGACGGACTCAGCTTCGCGATCTCGAACGCGATCCGTCTCGCCAGCGAATAGCCGTTGGTGTGCAGACCTGACGAGGGCAACCCGATCAGCACATCGCCGGGAGCGATGCTCTGCCCGTTGATCACGGCGTCGCGCGAAACTGCGCCGACAATGAAACCCGCAACGTCGTACTCGCCATCCGCGTAGAAGCCGGGCATCTCGGCCGTCTCGCCGCCGAGCAGCGCGCACCCGTTCGAGCGGCACGCCGCTGCAAGGCCTTCAACGATCTGCACGGCGACGTCGGGCTCGAGGCGGCCGGTGGCGAGATAGTCCAGAAAGAACAGCGGTTGCGCACCCTGGACGAGGATGTCGTTGACGCAGTGGTTGACGAGGTCCACGCCGATCGTGGAGTGGACGCCGGTCATGAAAGCAATTTTCAGCTTCGTGCCGACGCCGTCAGCGCTGGCGACCAGCACCGGATCGGAAAGACCGGCCGCAGCCAGGTGAAAGAGCCCGCCAAACGATCCGATTTCCGAGAGGACGCCGGGCGTGAACGTTCCCTTCGCCAGCGAACGAATTCGACGCACGACTTCGTTGCCGGCATCGATATCAACGCCCGACTGTTTGTAGTCCATTAAAAATAGCCGAGGGCTTCGCCCCGCCGGACCCCTGCACGCTCACTCGCGCGCTGCTACGCCACGCGCGCTCCGTTCGCGTGGCTCGCTTCGCTGCGCTCGCTCGCGTTCTCGATCAGGCTTTCTAGAAATCCAACTTACGCACGAGCGTGTCCGATACCGTCCGCGCCGGCGAACCCGCAGGCGCTTGCCAGTAGGTGCGACGAACGGTCGCAAAAAAACGCTCTTCTTCAAAATCCTCTTCGAGCATGTCGAACGCTTCGCGCAGCAGCTCGATGCCGATGTCCCGCAGCTGGGCCCGCTCGAGCACCTTCAGCAACAGCGGCGTGTTACGGAGCGCAATCGTGCCCACCGCCAGGGCGATCGGCGCGCGTACGGGATCCTGTGTCGGACCACCCTGCGTGATCAGCTCGATCGCAGCCTCTTCACGGCCAGCCACCGCCAATGTCGCCAGGCCGCCAGCCGACGATCGCACGAGAGACTGAAACCCCGTGTTGGCAATGGAGAATCGCAGGGACTCGACGACGAAGGATTGATGGGACGCGCAATTGACGCCGAGCAGACAAATCGCGGTCGCGACGCTCGGCTGCGACTCGCGGGGAACCGTACGCTGCAAGCCCGCGAGGACCGGCAGCGCGGACTTGTCCCCGATCTTGCCCAACGCCAACGCCGCATCGTCTTGAAGCGGCCCTTCGATTTTCGCGACTTCGATAATAGGTTTCAGCGCGTACGCGCCGCGATGGTCGCCCAAGGCCTCGATCACAACGCTCCGAAAAAACGCCTGGCCCTTCATGACGAGGCCTTCGACCGTCTGCCGGATTTTCGGGTCGTCGGCGTGCGCCGCGAGTGCGCGCGTCAGCGCCGGGCGAACGAATTCAGACTCTTCGACCTTCAGCGCCTCGAGCAGCCGCGGGGCGATGGCGGGCTCAGGACTTCGCTCGAAGTAGCCGTACGCCACCGTGCGAAGGCGATCGTTCTTGTCGGAAATGGCGGAAGCCATGACGTCGCGCGTTCGCGGATCGTTGAACCCCGACAGGATGACCAGCGCGCGGAACCTGACGTACTCGTCTTTGTGCTGCTTGACCGCCTGAAGCAGCGCGGGCACGGCAATCGTGGGATCCGCGCGCCGAATCGTGCGAGCGGACGCCGAGCGGACTGGAAAGTCAATCGAGCCGAGCGTGTCGATTGCTGCGCGAACCTGTTCCGCCGTCACCGGCGCATCCGCCGCTGGCTTCGCCGCTTGACGCATGGCTGTAGCGGGAACGAAAGCGGCCGACGCCAGGAAGAACGTGAACGCGATGCGAGGCAGAAGCACAGATCCGATCCGTGTCATCCGTAGAATCGCCGCCTAATCCACGTTCTTGAGCGCGAGCTGCAGATACGCCTGCTCGTTGCGGGGGAAGGCGACGGGATACACGCCGGTATAACAGGACGTGCAGTAGGAGTTCTGTTGATCGCCGACGGCCTTGCGCATCCCCTCGATGCTCAGATAGGCCAGGGAATCAGCCTCGACATACTTGCGAATCTCGTCGATGGTGTGCGTCGCGGCGATTAGCTCCGAACGGCTGGGAGTGTCGACGCCGTAGAAACACGGCGAAATCGTCGGGGGACAGCTGATCCGCAAGTGCACTTCGCTGGCGCCCGCAGCCTTGACCATCTTGACGATCTTGCGGCTGGTCGTCCCGCGCACGATCGAGTCATCCAGCAGAACCACCCGCTTGCCCTCCAGGATGCTGCGGACCGGATTCAGCTTCACACGGACGCTGAAGTGGCGAATTGACTGCTGCGGTTGAATGAACGTGCGGCCGACATAGTGGTTGCGGATAAGGCCCATCTTCATCGGCAAGCCGGCCTCTTCAGCAAAGCCAATTGCCGCGCACACGCCAGAGTCAGGAATCGGCACGACGACGTCGGCCGGCGCCGGCGCCTCGCGCGCCAGGATCCGTCCGAACTCGGAACGGACCTCGTTGACGCTGCGGCCAAAAACGTAGCTGTCCGGCCGGGAAAAATACACGTGCTCGAACACGCAATGGGAAAGTTGCTGCTTCGGGAAGGGCTTGATCGAGCGCAGGCCGCCGTCGCTGATCACCAGCAGCTCGCCCGGCTCGACGTCGCGAACGTACTGTGCGCCAATGAGATCCAAGGCGCAGGTTTCCGAGCAGACGATCCAGGCATCGCCGAGCTTGCCGAGCGCAAGAGGACGGAAGCCGTGCGGGTCGCGAGCGGCGATCAACCGGTTCTTGGTCAACAGCGCGATCGAGTACGCGCCCCGGACCTGCGCGATCGATTCGACGAGCGCCTCCTCGACGGACGTCGCTTTCGAGCGGGCGTAGAGGTGCAGGATGACTTCGGTGTCGCTTCCGGTCTGGAAAATCGAGCCGTTGCACACCAGTTCGTCGCGCAGCTCTCGAGCGTTCACGAGGTTGCCGTTGTGCGCGACGGCAATCTGCCCATGCGCGCAGTCGATCAGAAACGGCTGCGCGTTTTCGATCTTGCTCTCACCGGCCGTCGAGTAGCGGGTGTGGCCGATCGCGATGTGCCCAGGCAGTGTGGCGAGCAGCTCTTCGTCGAACGCCTCCGCCACCTGCCCCATCGCGCGCGACACGCGAAGCTTCTCGCCGTCCCCGCTGGCAATGCCCGCGCTCTCCTGGCCGCGGTGCTGCAGCGCGTAAAGGCCAAGATAGGTCAGGTTGGCTGCTTCGGGATGGCCAAAGATGCCAAACACGCCGCACTCGTCTTTATAAGGCATTTTGCTCGCGCCCCCGGCGACTCCCGACAATGGTGGTTAGCAACATTCTACGCCGCTCGCCCGGCGAAGTAACGCGCGAGCGACCCGCTCCAGATCTGTTCAGCTTCTCCTAACGCACACTCGACAACCGGGGTCCCTTCAATCGAGATCGAAATCCGCGATCCGCCAGTCTGCCCAATCGCTGCCGCCGGCACGCCATGCTGCGCCGCCACGTGGAGCAACGCAGGTAGATCGGCGGCAGCAACCGACACGACGGCGCGCGACGCCGACTCACCAAACAGCGTTCCGGCGTGTGACGTGAACTCGGCACGCGCCGGCCGAGGCACATCCACCTCGAAGCCGATGCCGTTCGTGTCGAACGCGCATTCGGCCAGCGCGATCGCAAGCCCGCCGTCCGAGCAATCGTGCGCGGACTTCACCAGCCCGGCAGCCGCCGCGGCCGTCAGCAGCGCAATCAGCGCGCGCTCTTTGTCGAGATCGAGTTGCGGCGGACGACCTCGGACGAGCCCATGCACGGTTTTCAAGTACTCGGAACCGCCAAGCTCGCCGAAGCTTTCCCCAAGCAACACAATCTGGTCGCCCGCCTTCTTGAAGACACGAGAGACGACCTTCGACGCGTCGTCGATCAAACCAACGACGCCAATGATTGGCGTCGGATAAATCGCCTGACCATCGGTCTCGTTGTAGAGGCTCACATTGCCGCCGGTGATCGGCACGTCGAGCGCGCGGCACGCGTCAGCAAGCCCTTCGACGGCCTCGACGAACTGCCACATGATCTCGGGCCGCTCCGGATTCCCGAAGTTGAGGCAGTTTGTCGCGCCAATCGGCACGGCACCCGCACACGCGACGTTTCGAGCAGCTTCAGCGAGCGCGTGCATCGCGCCGCGGCGGGGATCGAGATAGGTATAGCGTCCGTTTCCATCAGTTGACATGGCCAGGGCGCGGCTCGTGCCTTTGACGCGAACGACACCAGCTCCCATGCCGGCAAGCACGAGCGTGTTGGTGCGGACCATGTGGTCGTACTGACGGTACACCCAGCGCTTGCTCGCAACCGTCGGCGACGCGAGGATCGCCTTCAGCGCCCCCGTGGGCGGCAGCTGCTCGACAACTGATGCCGGATCCAAACGTGCCACTTCATCCAGATACGAAGGCCTCGCCGTGGGACGGTTGTAGACGGGGGCCTGATCCACGAGCGCGGTATTGGGAATCTCTGCCACCACCACGCCACGTTCCTTGACGCGGAGGACGCCGTCCGTCATCACATCGCCGATGTGAGATGCGTGCAGATCCCACTTCTCGAAGATCGCTTCGACCTCTGCCTCGCGGCCCTTCTTCACGACGAGCAGCATGCGCTCTTGCGATTCCGAGAGCATGATCTCGTACGGTGTCATCCCTGTCTCGCGCTGCGGCACGTGCGTCACGTCGATTTGGATGCCACTTCCACCGCGTGAGCCCATCTCGGACGTCGAACACGTCAGGCCCGCTGCACCCATGTCCTGAACCCCGATGAGCGCGTCGGTCTTCATCAACTCGAGGCACGCCTCGAGGAGGAGCTTCTCCATG
>Ga0209382_10010726_pt1 | contig 11404 bp, 11 predicted proteins | sample SoiMetdeltSBSDD5_FD_187599 | JGI IMG/M metagenome (GOLD analysis project Ga0209382, IMG submission 187599) | Bulk soil microbial communities from a Populus tree surrounding site in Tennessee, USA - Soil MetaG P. deltoides SBSDD5 (SPAdes) (version 2) | ecosystem: Environmental > Terrestrial >...
CCGGTCACGAGACGACGGCGTCCGAGCTCGCGTGGGCGTTCGAGCGCCTGGTCCGTGAGCCCCGGGCGCTCGGCAGCCTGGTGGCAGAGGTGGACTCAGGCGACGGGGACGCGTACCTCACGGCGACGGTCCAGGAGACTTTGCGGCGGCGCCCGGTACTTCCCAACGCCGAGCCGAGGCTCGTCAACAAGCCGATCGAGGTCGGCGGATGGCAGTACCGGCCCGGACCCTGCCTGATCGCCAACGCCTATCTGGTCCACCACGATCCCGACATCTACCCGGACCCCTACGCCTTCCGGCCCGAGCGCTTCCTCGAGGCGGCGCCCGGAACCTATACGTGGATCCCCTTCGGTGGCGGGCGCCGCCGCTGCATCGGCGCGAGCTTCGCCACCCTGGAGATGAAGATCGTCCTGCGCGCGGTCCTCAGCGCATACCGGATCGAGGCCGCCACGCGCGGCGCGGAGCTGACCCGACGTCGCAGCATCACGATCAGCCCGCGGCTGGGCGCGCCGACGGTCCTGCGGGAGCGAGGGCCCGCCCCCGCATCGGAGCCGGACGAGCCCCGGCCGGTCGTCGCCGCCCGCGCCTGACCGACGGGTCGACGCGGTCCGGTCCCGGTTGTCTCCGAGAGCGGATTGCACCGACCTGCGCGAGCGCCGCGCATCCGAACTACGATGGGCGGGGAGCCATGGCGTGGTGGTCGAATAGCGGAGGGACGCGGGTCAATCTCGATTCGGTGCGCCTGGAGTCCGGGAGCCACCGCTCCCCACGGGACGGCGTCTGCCTGCTCGAGCTGACGTCCATCCTCGCCGAGGAGGAGTTCTCCGATCGCCCGCGCTGCGTGTGCGAGGTGATCGCCGCTTTCCTCCGCGCCTGGAACGACCGCTCCAGCCACGCCGAGCGCCAGAGCCTGCGCCCGTATGCGAGGCGACTCATCGGGTCACGCGCCCGCCGGAGCGTGACCCGTCGCCGCCGCGACATCTGCCTGATCTGGGCCGGTGTCGATCTCGGCGGTAACGCCTTCTCGCGCGCGATGCGGCAGTTCGCGGTCCGGATGAGAATCCTGGCGCTCATTGGGGTCAGGCCGGCGCTGCGGCTGAACGAGGGGGCAGGCGAGCTCGCCGCCCGCATCGTCTTCGCACGCTACGACGCCGAGACGGGCCGTCGGCTCGTCGACACGCTGCTCGGGGTCGGGACGGAGCTCGACGACACGGCATCCGGATCGGGCGATCGCGACACGGCGCGGGCGGTCGTCGAGCGAGCGCTTCGGGACCGCGCGTCGCTTCCACCGCCACCAAGGTCTGGCCACGGCAATAGGAACGGCCATGGCCGGGTCAACGGGAACGGACACGCGAACGGGAACGGCAATGGAAACGGGCACCGAGGGGCGGCCCGCGACCGCGTCGGGGCGACCGACTGAGCGATTTGGGGGGCCCCATCGGGCCCGAATCCACACTCGAGGCGCCGAGTGATGGATTGACCACGTATTACGTGGTCAAGTGCACTATCGAGCCGGATGCGCGAGGTGGGTCAGCGTGCCGGTTGGTCCCACTCTCCTGGGTGCCTCGGCCCACTAGAAACCGCGGCGCTCGCGGGCGCGGTTGAGCGCCCGGCGCACGGACGGATCTCCGCCCCGGTCGGCGAGCTCGCTCTCGACGCGCATGCTGCGGAGGATGAACAGGATCGTGAGAACGGCGACGAGGATCGTGATGGCGGCGACCTGAGCGGGCGAGACGTTCGCCACGACCACGAAGAACACGTACATCACGATCACCCCGAGCATGACCAGCCACATCGGCAGCGCGAGCCTCCCTAGGACTCTCATGACACCCTCAGACTAGCTGTCGGATGCGACCCCCGGAGCGTGGATTCCGGGACCGCGCTCATAAAGTGCCGCGGATGCGAAGGGCCCCCGAGGTCACCCTGCGTGAGGTCGGCTTCCTGGTCGTTGGCGCGTGCCTGGTCTCCGTCGTCATGCACTGGCCCCTGATCCTGCACCTCGGCCAGGACATCCCCAAGGACCTCGGCGATCCGCTCGCGCAGGCGTATCAGATGGCGTGGGATGGGCACGCGCTGGTCCACCAGCCCCTGCATTTCTTCGACGCCAACCAGTTCTGGCCGTTCGGGGACACCCTGGCGTTCTCGGACGCGCTGATCGGCTACGCGCCGGCAGCCCTGGTGGGATCGGGCCCTCACGCCGCCGTCGTCCGCTACGACGTCGCGTTCCTGTTCGCGTATGCGCTCGCCTTCGTTGGCGCCTACCTCCTGGGGCGCGAGGTCGGCCTCGGGCCGGGTGGGGCGGCGGTCGTGGGCGCGGCCTTCGCCTTCGCGCCCTTCCGCCTCGATCAGGACGGGCACATGCAGGTCATCTCGAGCGGCGGGATCCCGCTGTCGCTGGCGCTCGGGGTGCGCGGCTACAGGCTGCGCCGGTCGGGGTGGATCCTGGCCGCCTTCCTCGTCGCGACGTGGCAGCTGCTGCTGGGCTTCACGCTTGGGATTCCGCTGGCGTACCTGCTGCTGGCCCTGCTGCTGGTGGCGGCGGTCGTGTGGTGGCGCCACGGGCGTCCGTCGATCCACCGCAGGCTCGCCGTCGCCACGGTCGCCGGTGCACTGCTATTCCTCGGGACGGGGATCGGGCTCAGCCGCCCGTACATTCACGTCGCCGACGCGCATCCGAACGCTCGGCGGGCGCCCGAGGACGTCGAGGCATTCGCGTCTCCGCCCTGGGCGTACCTGGCGGCGCCGGACGAAAACTCCGTCTGGGGGGCAGCGACCGAGCCCCTTCGCGACACGCTGTCGAACGTGCCCGAGGAGACGCTGTTCCCCGGGCTCGCGATCCTCGTGCTCGCGATCGCGGGCCTGGGATCGAGCGCCTTTCCGCGCTGGCTGCGCGTCGGGTTGGGCATCGGCGTCGCCGTGGTCGCCGTCCTGGCGATGGGCTTTCGCGGGCCCGGCATCCTCGCCTATCTCTGGCCGTACCGCTGGATTTACGAGCTGCTTCCGGGGTGGCAGGCGATCCGCGTCCCGGGGCGCCTCGACACCTTTACGGCGCTTGGCCTCGCGCTGCTCGCGGGCGCCGGCACCGAGCGGCTCGTCGCCTGGCTGCGGGGCCGCGAGCCTGGGCGTCGTGCTGCCGCAGACCACCATCGCCGCGGACTGAGCGGGATTGCGGCGCGGCGCGGTGGCGCGGCGGTGGCGGGTCTCTGCGTGCTCGTGATCCTGATCGAGGGCCGGGGGCTTCCGTTCGACCCGTTCGATGCGCAGGCCCAGCCTCAGGTGCCGTCCGTGCCGCCGTCCGTGGCCTCGGTCCCGGCGCCCCAGCTCCACCTCCCGGCTGAGCGGGCGACCGACAACCGGCGCTACGTCCTCTGGTCGACCGACGGCTTTCCCAAGATCGTGAACGGCCGCTCCAGCGTGAACCCGGCGTTCACTGCGAGGCTGATTCGTCGCGAGAGGGCGTTTCCCGATCGCGCCAGCGTCCGGCGCCTCGCGCGGCTGGGGATCCGTAGCGTCGTCCTCCATACGCACCGGGCTCGGGGAACTCAGTGGGCGGACGCCGCCGAGAGGCCTCTGGCGGGCCTGCCCCTGACTCGCCACCGTAGGGGCGGGCTCGTGATCTACGTGCTCCGCCCCTCCGCTCAACGGCCCTAACTCGTCGGCGAGGGGGCCAAGAGGGGTTCGACCTTGCCCTCGCGGCGCTCGCGAGCGTGCAGCACCAGCAGCGTCGCACCCGCGAGCGCGGCCGCTGCGGCGATCAGCGCCAGGGCGGGAGTGCCGTGCGCGAGCGGTGTGTTCGGGTCGCCGGCCAGGGTCGGGCCCACAGCCGACAGGAGGGCCCAGGCGAGGATCGCCACGCTCGGGACCCGGATGTCGCCCAAGGGCCTGCGCGGAGTCGCCTTCGCCGCGAACGCGATCGCGGCCACCACCGCGGCGAGCAGGGGAAGCGCGGCGAGCCAGCCGCTCCGGACGCCGACGACGGTGAGCACCGTGTGCTCCAGGATGCCGTCGCCGACGTCGCGCGCCCAGGTCCCCGTCCCGTTGTCGCCGAGCAGCGGGTAGGTCATCGAGCCGGCCACCATCATCACGACCGAGGGAATCGCCATCGCCAGCGTCATTGCCGGCATCCGCCGGTAGGCGACCGCGAGGCCGAGCGCCAGGAAGGGGAGGGCCGGGATCATGAACCTGGGTCCAGGTGCCCCGCCCCCGAACGGAAGCCAGTATCCGGCGTTGTAGAGGAAGTACACGGCCGTGACAGCGAGGACGACGTTTGACTCGGCGCGTCGTTTGCCCTGACGCATGAGGACTGCGCCCGCAACGGCGACGGCGAGGATCGGCGTCAGCGTCAGGATGCCCCGGCTTCCCAGGAGCAGGTCCAGCGCCGCCCCCGGACGGGGAAGGCCGATCCCGAAGAACCCCGGATCGTTCAGCCCGAGCACCGCGTGCCCGGAGTAGCCCTGTACCGCGACGGCCGAGGAGTATGCGAAGTCGAACGGGGACCCCAGCGCCCACACGTTGAAGGCGAGCGCCGGCGCCGCGCCGACGACCGCCGCGGCGCCGTAGGCGAGCGCGCGCGGCACTTGCGGCGCGCGGCGGGACAGCGCATAGATGAACAGGATCACGCCGAGGAGGCCGACCGGGTACTCGAAGCTCACCGCCAACCCGGCAGCCAGCCCTGCGGACGCGACCGCGACGAGGCGCGGCGGTCCCTCCCGCTCCCGGAAGAGGATCGCGAACGCGCCGAATCCCAGCGCCGCCGCCGCGATGTGGGAGAAGTACTCGGCCGCGAACGTCATGACGATCGTGCCCAGCCCGAGCGTGATCGCCGCCGCCGTCCCATAGCCGGGCGCAATGCGATCCGCGACCCAGCGCACCAGGAGCAGAAGGAGAATCGCGGGGATGACCACGCCCAGGAGCGTCAACGCCCACACCATCGGCGTCTCGTCCTCGACCTGGCGCTCGATGTGCATCGCGCGCTTCGGGTCGAAGCCGTACTGGACGATGAAGGGATAGGAGCGCCCGGGCGGTGCCCACCGCGGATGATCGGCATGGCTCGCGTTGTCGGCGGCTGCCCGCGACACCGACCAGGCGCCGGCGGCGTCCAGCGCGAGGTACGCGGGCAGGGTCAGAAGGGGAAGCCCGGGCGCCTTGACCGAGTAGAAGTGCCCATCGACCCAGGCCTTGTCCATGGTCTCCCACTGCCAGGGGTCGATGCTCGCCCGGCCATCGTCGAATCCGCGAACCTGCGCGAAGTGCGCCAGCTGTGCCCACCCCATGGTGTGCATGACCAGGCCCCACGCGATGCCCAGGCAGGCGATCGCGGCGAGGCCGGACCGGGCGCGGACCGGCTCGGCCATCCGGCGTAGCCGCATCACGATCGCGAGATTCTAGGCGCGCGGCAGAGCGCCATCGTCCAGGGGAGGGGAGCTCGGACCTCGACCACGTCGAGGCGCCGGCCGAGGAAGCGGAGGAAGGCCCGGCGCGACCAGTGGTTGATGTGCCCCGGCGTGTTCCCGAAATCGTGTAGGTACTTCAGCCGCGCGACGTTGAGCGAGCGCCACAGTGGCTCCCTGGGGACGCTGACAATCGCCCAGGGGTCGGCGAGCAGCGCGACCGTCGCGAGGCCGGCGTCGGCGTCCCGAAGGTGCTCCAGGACCTCGCAGCAGACGATGAGCTCGGCCGAATCCCTCGCCGGCTCGAGCTCCTCGACGGGTGCGGCGCGAAACTCGACCGCGACGTCCGTCACCTCGGCGCGGCGCCGCGCCTCCCGGATCACCTCGGCGGCAGCGTCGGTTCCCCTGACCCGCAAGCCGCGCGCGGCCAGCCGCCGAGCGAGCTCGCCCTCGCCGCATCCCACCTCATGGACCTCACGCGCGCCGGTCCGCTCCGCGAGCTCGAGCAGCTGTCGGATGAATCCGGCGACAAGCCGTCGCTCGATCGGATTCCCGGTCCCATACTTGTCGTAGACGTTCCCGGCGGGTCGCGCAGGGTCCGTCGCAATCAGACGCCAACCTCGCTTCGGTCGCGGGTGCGTGGCCGCGCGCGGATCTCGCGGCGCTCGTCCGGTCCCGGCGCACCGAGCTCCCCGCCGCCCTCGTAGTGAGAGGGCTCGATCCCCGCCTCGAGCTCGAGTCGACGGACCCGCTCGAGCGTGCGCTGCGCGATCACGCGCTGGCCGGCGAGCGCGTCGCCGACGATCCCGAGCCCGAACATCTGGACGGCGGTCAGCGCCAGGATCGCCCCCAGGATCAGCGACTGGATGTGGCCCGTGGTGTCGCCGTTGACGATCCAGTCGATGAGGAACGGGCTGAAGGCCGCGAGCGCGGCGAGCCCGAATGCGATCGCCATCACGGTGAACACGCGCAGCGGCTCGTACAGCACGTAGGCGCGGAAGACGGCGAGCGCGTTGCGCCGCACGTAGCGGGCGGTGGAGTCCACCAGGCGGGAATCTCGCGTCTTGGGATTGCTGGCGATCGGGACGTGCTCTACCGCGACGAGCGTCTTGCCCGCCTGGATCAGGCTCTCGAGCGTGTAGGTGTAGTTGGAGACGACGACGAGCTGCAGCGCCGCCTCGCGGTTGTACGCCCGAAAGCCCGACGTGGTGTCCGGGACGCCGGTACCCGACGCCCGGCGGACCACCCAGCTCCCGAGCCGCTGAAGCAGCTTCTTGGAGTCCGAGAAGTGCTCGACGTCCTTGACCTGGCGATCGCCCACCACCATGTCGGCGCGCCCGTCGAGGATCGGCTCGACGAGCTTCGGGATGTCATCGCCCTGGTACTGGTGGTCGGCGTCCGTGTTCACGATGACGTCCGCGCCGAGCTTGAGGCAGGCGTCGACGCCCGCCTGGAACGCGGCCGCGAGCCCCTTGTTGTTCGTGAGCCGGACGATGTGGTCCACGCCGTGGGCCCGGGCGACCTCGACCGTCCGATCGGTCGAGCCGTCGTCGACGACGAGCCACTCGATCTCATCGAAACCGCGCAGCTCGCGCGGCAGCTCGCCCAGCACCCGCGGGAGCGTCGTCTCCTCATTCAGGCACGGAATCTGGATCACCAGCTTCATGCCGGGTCATGGTAAGGGCCTCCCCGCGCTAACTGCGCAAGGGAAGACGCCGCGCGGTTACTTTGGATCCGCACATGGAGGCCGCCGCCGAGATCGTGACCGGGATCTCGCTCCCCCTGGTTCACGGGAGCGAGCTGCTGAAGGCGATCACGATCCCGCTCTTCACGGGCGCGATCGGATACGTCATCAACTGGACGGGCGTGTGGATGCTGTTCTACCCGGTGCGGTTCGCTGGATTGCGCGTCCCCGGACTCGCCCCCCTCGTCATGCTGCTGCCCCGGCGAATCCAGCAGGTCCCGGGCTTCATGCACGGCGCGGTCGGGTGGCAGGGAATCATTCCGTCGCGGGCCGCGAAGATGGGCTCGATCGCGGTCGACAAGGGGATCGCGAAGCTGGGAAGCCCCTCCGAGTTCTATGGCCAGCTGGACCCCGAGGGGATAGCCGAGCACATCCTCGCCACCTCCAGGGACGATGTTCGCGAGGTCGTCGAGCGCACCCTGCGGCGCGAGCACGGAGCGTTGTGGGACGACCTGCCGCCTCGCACCCGAGAGGCAGTCCACTCGCGGGTTCAGGACCAGCTGCCGGACATCGTCCGCGAGGTGACCGAGGAGATCGGCGACAACATCGACCAGCTCCTCGACGTGAAGCTCATGGTGATCCGCCAGATGGAGGAACGGCCGGAGCTTGCGAACCGGGTGTTTCGGGACGTGGGCGAGCGCGAGCTGCGCCTGATCGTCAACCTGGGCTTCGTCTTCGGCCTGCTGTTCGGGATCCCCGTCGTGGGGATCACGTTTCTCCTGCCCTACTGGTGGGTCCTGCCGGTGTGCGGCGTCGTCATCGGCTGGGTGACGAACCTGCTCGCGATCTACATGATCTTCGAGCCCATCGAACCGCGGCGTCTGGGACCGCTCCTGCTCCAGGGCCTGTTCCTGCGCCGTCAGGAAGAGGTGGCCGACACATACGCCGGGATCATCGCGGACGAGGTCGTGACGATCGGAAACATCGGCACGCAGCTCATGCACGGGCCGCGCTCGGACCGCACCCGGCGGCTGCTCGAGACCTCGCTGCGGCCCGCGGTCGATCGCGCCGCGGGCGGAACGGTCACCCGCGAGGCCGTGCGGCTCGCGGTCGGGCCGCGCGAATACGAGACCATTCGGGATTCCGTGGCCGCGGAGGCCGCCGACTACACGATGACCCCGCTGACCGATCCCGAGTTCAACCGGCGCCAGAGCGAGCGGGTGGAGGAGCTGCTCAGCCGCCGGATGCGCGAGATGTCCCGTCCCGACTTCGTGGAGCTGCTGCGGTCCGCGATGCGGCAGGACGAGTGGTTGCTCTACCTCCACGGCGCGGTCCTCGGCTTCGGCGCCGGACTCGTGCACCTGGCCATCTTCGGGGTATAGGCCTGGCGTGGCGCGAGATGACCAAGGGACGGACGGATCGCTTGCGGGCGTGCCCGCGCTCGCTCGGCTTGCCGCTTCGGCGTGGTGGCACGCCGCCGAACGCGGGGCGGGCATCACGCTCGACCTGGGCTCACGGGTCGTGCGCACGGCACTCGGGACGTCAGCCGAGGATCGCGGCCACGGGGCGGACGGGCGGTACGCCGCGCCGCAGCGCGATTCCGCGCCGAGCCGAACGGCGCTCCGCGAGCGCGGAGCACAGCTCCTCGCCAGGTCGGCGGAGGTCGGCCAGGAGGAGGACCTCCACCCCGCCTACGCGCGGATCCTGGAGAACCTCTCGCCCGACGAGGCCCGGATCCTGCGCCTGCTGGCGACGAAAGGGCCGCAGCCTGCGATCGATGTGCGGCGTGGGCTGCCGCTCGTATCGGAGCTCGTCGCGCCGGGCCTCAACATGATCGGCGCCGAGGCCGGGTGCCGCTATCCGGACCGCGTGCCGGCGTATCTCGACAACCTGAACCGTCTCGGCCTGATCTGGTTCTCGCGCGAGACCCTGCGAGACCTCAACCGCTACCAGGTGCTGGAGGCCCAGCCCGAGGCAGCTGAGGCGATGCGCGAGGCCGGCCGAACGGCTCGCACCGTGCGCCGCAGCATCCACCTGACGCCCTTCGGCACCGACTTCTGCCGGGTCTGCCTTCCGCTGGACCAGACCGATGGCGCCGCCCGGCCGGAGCACCCCGGGGCGTCGGAAGGCGATTAGGGGGCGGCCGCTCAGCACTGTTGATCGCCATTGACGGGGTTAGGGGTGCTCTAGCCCCCTTAACCCCGTCAATCCTGGTGCGCGCGAAGGTTGCGGCGGTCGCGGTTGGCGTGCTTAAGAGGCGTCCGAGAGCTCGATGCGCTCGATCACCTGCGGCTCGCTCGGGCGGTCGCCCTGGCCGGTGGGAGTGGATTCGATCGCATCGACAGCGTCCATCCCGTCGATCACCTGCCCGAAAACGGTGTGCTTGCCGTCGAGCCACGGTGCGGCGTCGGCGGTCACGATGAAGAACTGTGATCCGTTCGTGTTCGGTCCTGCGTTCGCCATCGCGAACGCCCCTCGCACCACCTTGTGGTCGTTGATCTCGTCCTCGAAGGTGTATCCCGGGCCGCCGGTCCCGGTGCCCTCGGGGCAGCCGCCCTGGACCATGAAGTCGCGGATCACGCGGTGGAAGATGAGCCCGTCGTAGAAGCCGTCGGCGGCGAGCTTGCGGAAGTTCGCAACGGTCTTCGGGGCGTCCTCGTCGAACAGCTCGAGGGTGACGGGCCCCGCGTTCGTATGAATCGTCGCCTGCGACATCCGTCGCGCACTCTAGTGGCCCGCGCCCCACCTCGCCGGCCGTCACTGAGCGTCAGACGAGCTCAAGCGCCCTGCGATCGGTGCATTGGGGCCGGCGCGGAAGGACACCCAATAGGGTGGCTGGCCACCGTGAGCTCCTCTGGCGATGAAGTGCGCCTCGATCTTCCCAGCGAGCCCGCCAGCGTCGGGATCGCCAGGAACGCCGTCGCCGGCTTCGCGCAGCGACTCGGGGTGGCGGTCGACGACGTCAAGATCGCGGTCAGCGAGGCGGTGGGCAACGCGATCCTGCACGCCTACCGTCGCGGAGGAGGAGGGGCCGTCAGGGTGTTCGCCCGTCACGATCGGGGTCGTCTCCTGATCACGGTCGCCGACGACGGGATCGGGATGACGCCGCATCCGCAGAGCGAGGGTCTTCGCGTCGGCATCCCGCTGATCACGAAGGTCTGCGATGACGTCCGGTTCAGCTCGTCCGAGAGCGGGACGACGGTCTCGATGAGCTTCCGGACGCCCGGCATCGCGTGAGCCGGCGCAGACGCCGGCCCGATCGACGCCCCGGGGTCCGTCGCGCGGTCCGAGCGCGCCCCGTGGTCAGCACCGCGCCTCGGCGCATGCCCCCCCAAGCCGCCGAAAGGTGCATTTTCCGCGCTGGGCGCGGGTTTTGCACCGTTCGACCGGGAGGGGGTGCTAGACGAGGGCGAATCGAGCGTAGGGGCGCTAGGCGAGGTCGGCCGCACGTTCAAGGACCGCGCGCAACTGGTGCGGCTCCCCGGTGAGCGCCTCGGCGTGTCCCGCCCACACCGTCCTGGGCTCGAGCGCGGCGAGCTTGCGGACGCTTGCCCTCGCGCTCTCGTGATCGAGGTTCCAGATCCGATCCGGGACGACCGGGGCCTGGTCGTCGGGGAGCCGCTTGAGGCGCAGCGAGTCGACCATGTAGATCACGTCGCTCACGATCGCCAGCCGGTCGTCCTCACGCCACAGGCCGATGAGGCCGGGGGCATGGCCGGGAAAGTGGAGCACCCGAAAGCCCGCGACCTCGTCGCCCTCGCCCACCGTGTCGGCGATCTGGACCGGTCCGCCGTCCCAGTGGCGCAACAGGCCGGGATAGATGCGACGGGACCACCAGACCGGGATCTGGTCGATGTCGAAGTAGTGCATGCCACCATCGCCGCGCGCGTCCTCGACCTCGTCGGGATGGCAGAGCAGCGGCACCCCCAAGCCGGGCGCGACCCCTCGGTGGTCCGGGTGGCTGTGTCCCAGGATCAATCGACGCGCGCCACCCAGCTCATCGGCCGCCGTGCGGACGCCCTCCGTCATCGTCGCGGTCCCGGCGTCGAAGACGGTCACCCCGCCGTCCTCCTCGACCAGATAGACGTTCATGGAGCGCCGCGCGTCACCGGCGTGCCTCCACACGCCATCGGCGATCCGTTCGGTGGTCGGGCCGAACACCGGGCGGGAAGTCTATGACCCTAGGATCAGCGCGTGCCACGGACCTGGCTGATTGCGATGGCGATCCTCGTCGCGTGCCTCATCGCCTCGATCGTGATCGCGCTCGTGCGACTCCTCTAGGCCGTCAGCACCGTTACGAGTATCGGCGGCGGCGGTCGACCGACGGGAT
>Ga0209382_10010727_pt1 | contig 11403 bp, 10 predicted proteins | sample SoiMetdeltSBSDD5_FD_187599 | JGI IMG/M metagenome (GOLD analysis project Ga0209382, IMG submission 187599) | Bulk soil microbial communities from a Populus tree surrounding site in Tennessee, USA - Soil MetaG P. deltoides SBSDD5 (SPAdes) (version 2) | ecosystem: Environmental > Terrestrial >...
AGCTCTGGAGCATCTTCCGCGAGATCGGCATCACCGGGATGCACACCGGACCCATGAAGCGCGCCGGCGGCATCCGCGGGCGCGAGTACACCCCCACCGTCGACGGCAACTTCGATCGCATCAGCAGCGAGATCGATCCCGCCTTCGGCACGGAGGCGGAGTACACGGCCATGGTCCGGCACGCGCGGGAGAACCGCGCGGTGATCATCGGCGACATCATCCCCGGCCACAGCGGCAAGGGGGCCGACTTCCGTCTCGCCGAGCGCCGCTACGGCGACTATCCGGGCATCTATCACATGGTGGAGATCCAGCCGAAGGACTGGAGCCTGCTTCCACCGGTCGAGCCCGGCAAGGACTCGATCAACCTCAAGCCCGAGGCGGTCGATGCGCTCAAAGCGCGCGGCTACATCGTCGGGCAGCTCCCGCGTACGATCTTCCACGAGACGGGCGTCAAGGAGACCGACTGGTCGGCCACCGACGGCGTCCCCGGCGCCGACGGCAAGACCCGCCGCTGGGTCTACCTGCACTACTTCAAGGAAGGGCAGCCCACCTTCAGCTGGCTCGATCCCACCTTCGCCGCGCAGCGCCTGGTGGCGGGGGACGCGCTCCACTCCCTGGGCACGCTGGGCGAGCGCATGCTCCGGCTCGACGCCAACGGCTTCCTCGGCATCGAGATTGGCCCGAACGGCGGCCGCGCCTGGTCCGAGGGCCACCCGCTTTCGGTCACCTCCAACCAGCTCATCGCCGGGCTGGTCCGAAAGCTCGGTGGCTTCACCTTCCAGGAGCTCAACCTCACCCTCGAGGACATCAAGGCGATGTCGCAAGGGGGCGCGGATCTCTCCTACGACTTCGTGACGCGCCCGGCCTACCACCACGCCCTCGTCACCGGCGATGCCGAGTTCCTGCGGCTCATGCTCGGGCTTCAGAAGACCTATCAGATCGACCCGGCGGCTCTCATCCACGCCCTCCAGAATCACGACGAGATCACCCTCGAGCTGGTGCACTTCTGGACCCGCCACAAGGACGCCCTCTTCACGTTCCGCGGCAAGCAGATGAAGGGGAGCGAGCTCCGCGAGCTCATCCGAGCCGAGCTGCACGGCCACCTCATCGGCCGGTCCGCACCCTACAACCTCAAAGCTGCCAATGGCGTCTCCTGCACCACCGTCACCCTCGTCGCCGCCGCACTCGGCATCCGCGACATCGGCCATCTCACCGATGCGCAGCGGCGGGACATCCAGCGCGCCCACCTGCTCCTGGCCATGTACAACGCGATGCAGCCGGGCGTCTTTGCCCTCTCCGGCTGGGACCTTGTGGGTGCCCTGACCCTGCCCGCCGAGTCCGTGAGGGCCCTGCTCGCCGACGGTGACACCCGCTGGATCAACCGGGGTGCCTACGACCTGCTCGGCAAGAATCCGGGCGCCGCCAGGTCGAGCAGCGACCTGCCGCGCGCCCAGGTGCTCTACGGGACGCTGACCGAGCAGCTCAAGCGCTCGGAGTCGTTCGCCTCGCAGCTCCAGAGGCTGCTGCGCGTGCGCGCCGAATACCGCATCAACGAAAGCGAGCAGATCGACCTGCTGCCGGCGAAGGCCAGGGGTCTCGTCGTCATGGTCCACCGGCTGCCCGCCGGCAAGGGGATGCAGGTCACCGCCATCAACTTCGACCGCGCCACCGTACAGGAGACGGTCACCATCGCGGCCGCTCCGCCGGGCGGCGCGGTCAAGGATCTCCTCGAGGACAAGGCGCTCGGCACGCTCGACGCGGGCCGACGACTATCGCTCGCGCTCGGTCCCCACGAGGGGCGGGTTCTGCTCATCAAATAGAGCCGCCAGGGAGATCCCGAGATGGCCGTGAGCACCGTGCGACCAGGTCTGAGCTTCTGGCAGATCTGGAACATGTGTTTCGGGTTCCTGGGCATCCAGTTCGGCTGGGCGCTGCAGATGGCCAACATGAGCGCCATCTACGAGTACCTCGGCGCCGATGCGCACCAGATCCCCATGCTGTGGCTCGCCGCGCCGCTCACCGGGCTGCTGGTACAGCCCGTCGTCGGTCACATGAGCGACCGCACCTGGAATCGGCTGGGGCGGCGTCGCCCCTATTTCCTCGTGGGCGCGCTACTCGCCTCCTTCGCACTCATCGCCATGCCGAACTCGGGGACGCTGTGGGTGGCGGCAGGACTCCTGTGGGTGATGGACGCCTCCATCAACATCAGCATGGAGCCCTTCCGCGCCTTCGTCGCCGATCTCCTTCCGCCCGAGCAGCGCACGCGCGGCTACGCGATGCAGGCCGTCTTCATCGGCCTGGGTGCGGTCATCGCCTCGATGCTCCCCTGGCTGCTGTACAACGTGTTCCCCTTCGACGGTGACGGGGGGACGGCCGGCAAGACCATTCCCGTCGCGGTGAAGCTCGCCTTCTACGTCGGCGCGTTCTCCTTCCTCGGCGCCGTGTTGTGGACCATCTTTACGACCAGCGAGTACCCACCCGACGACCTGGAGGCCTTCAAGCAGATGAAGGCCGAGCAGGCCGGCATCGGCCCGGCTGTCTCGGAGATCTTCCACGACCTGCTGGCCATGCCGCAGACCATGCGGCGCCTTGCCCTGGTGCAGATCTTCACCTGGCTGGGACTCTTCTGCATGTGGCTCTACTTCGGGGTGGCGGTGGCCCGGAACATCTTCGGCGGTGCACCCGGGACGGAGGCCTACGCGCAAGGGATCGCCTGGGCCGGCAACTGCTTCGCCATGTACTCGGCCGTCTGCTTCGCCTTCTCGTTCGCGCTACCGACAGTGGCCGAGCGGCTGGGACGCAAGCTCACGCATGGCCTGTGCCTGCTCATGGGGGCGATCGGTTTGCTCTCGGTCGCCTTCATCAGCAGCAAATACCTGCTGCTCCTGTCCATGGTGGGCGTGGGCGTGGCCTGGGCCAGCATTCTCTCCATGCCCTACTCCATCCTCGCCGGCGCCCTCCCACCCGGCAAGACTGGCATCTACATGGGCATCTTCAACTTCTTCATCGTCATTCCGGAGATCCTGGCCGCGCTCGTCTTCGGCAAGATCTTGGAGAAGGTCCTGACCGATGAGAGCGCGTTGGTGGTGCTCGTGGGCGGTGACAACCGGCTCACCGTCGTCGTCATCGGTGGCCTCTCCCTCGCGGTGGCCGCGGCGCTCTGCACGATCGTCACCGAACCCGACGCGCCCGCTCCGGGCGGCAGACTGTCGTCATGACCCGCGCGCGCCCCGGGGCGGTCGTTGCTACGAGCTTGCCGTCGCTCGGGCCGGCTCCGGCGGCATCTGGTACAGGTATTCGCGCAGGTAACGGATCTCCTCGCCCTTGTCCTGCATGTCCACCCGGATCAGGTCGCGGATCGAGATCATCGAGAGCATCTGGGCGCCCTTGACCACCAGCAGATGGCGGATGTTGGCCTGATCCATCTTCCGCATGGCGGACTGGTAGTCCTCATCCGGGTCACCCACAACGATCTGCGAGGTCATGACGTCACCGACCGGCGTGCGGTCGGGATCGAGCTCGCGATCCACCACGCGTCGAACCACATCGCGCTCGGAGAAGACCCCGACCAGACGCTCGCCCTCCATCACCAGGACGATGCCGACATTGTTGGCGGTCATGACCTGCACTGCTTCTCTCACGGTTGCCCTGCGTTGCACCACGAAGAGAAAGCCGGCCCTCATGATCTCGCGCAGCGTCTTCATCGTCAGCCCTCCTGTGGGTACCGGGCATTGACGCGCCCCGGCCGGGCCCTCAAGGGCCGGGGCGTGGGAAGGGACTCCCGTCGGACGCGCGCTCGAGCGCGCGCAGGGCGCTGTCCAGCACCGGCGCGGCGCCACCGGGGCCGCCGACCGCGCCGGACCCGTAGGCATAGTGGTGCGAGAAGCCACCCTCATCGAGCCGTGCCATCAGCTGCTCGCCCCCCTCACGGACAAGCAAGAGTCCGCGGCGGCTCGCGCAGGCCTGCACCGCGCAGCCGGTGATCGCGATGTAGTCGGCGTCTCCGATGTGGACCATCCGCACCGGACCGCCTCGTTCGAAGAAGAGGGGGGCCGCCGCCGTCGGCCGGCCGACGGCGGCGGCCGTCGGCGCCCAGTCGGCGCCGAACAACGAGCGCACCTTGTCCCGGATCTGGGGATGCTCCAGGATCTCGCCGGCCGAGCGGCCGTAGGCGAGCGCGCGGGCATCGGCCGGAAGCACCTCCGCCACGGGCGGTCCGGACGCCCCCGGAGGTGGAGGCACAACGCACCCGTAGGTGACTGGTGTGAGCAGCAGGCACGCGAATGCTCTCCGCAGCAGCGAATGGCGCACGGACGCCCTCCTAACACTTTTCATACGCAACCGCCATGCCACAGGTCTCGCTGAACGCAAGGGGCCGAAGAATTGGACGGCTTGAACGCGCCACGCCGGCGCCACCTCCGCGCATGTGTAAGACTTACTCGTGACCACCCTGGGGAAGTGTGGACGGTGCGGCCAACTAGCGAGCCTCCGGAAGGGAGACGGTCTCGTGCCGGGCGGCGGACCGCCGAGCCGCCGCGAGGATTTCGAGCCCGGCCACCGCCTCATTCGGGTCGACCGGTGGCGGCGCCCCGTGTCGCAGCGACGCGACGACCTCCGCGTAGTAGCGCGGATAGGCGCCCGGCTCGCTTCGCACCGGGCGCGCGTCGTCGCCGACTCCCAGCAGGCCCCAGCGCGCGACGGCTTCCACGCCCCAGTCCGGCCGATCCGGCCGATCTCCTTCGCGGAGGGCTGCCTCCTGCCCATCCGCGTGCATCCGCACGTATGCGGCGCGCGTGCCCAAGACGCGCATGCTCGGACCGGTCTGCCCGGCCACGGCGCTCGCCCAGAGGTGCGAACGCACGCCGGAGACATGCGTGAGCGCCAGGAACACGTCGTCGTCGACGGCGACGCCGGGCCGCCGCCGATCGAGCTCCGCGTACACGCGCGCCACCGGGCCGAACAGGTGCAGCGCCTTGTCGACGAGATGGCAGCCCAGGTCGTACAGGAGGCCGCCCGCGTCGCCGGGCGCCCCGCTCTCGCGCCAGCCCCCCGTGGGCAAGGGGCGCCAGCGCTCGATGCGGGCCTCGAATCGCAACACGTCGCCCAGCGCGCCCTCGCTGATGAGGCGCCGCAAGGTCAGGACGTCTCCGTCCCAGCGCCGCTGGTGATACACGCTCAGCAAGAGACCGCGGCGCCGCGCTTCGGTCACGACTCGCCGCCCTTCCTCGGCCGTCGGCGCGAGCGGCTTGTCGACCACCACCGCGAGCCCCGCCGCCAGGGCGGCCAGCATCAGCGGAACGTGCGTGGAGTTCGGCGTTGCGACCACCACGAGATCGTGCCCGGACGGGTCGGCGAAGAGCGCGTCGGCACGGTCGAGGACTTGAGCGCCCGGGTATTCGCGGAGGGCGCGCGCCCGTCGCTCCGCATTCGCGGTGACGATCGTCCGCAGCCTCAGGCCGCGAGTGGCCGCGATCGTGGGGGCGTGGAAGCAGGCGCCGGCCAGCCCGTAGCCGAGCAGCGCGACGCGTGCCTCCGTAGTCATCCGTCCGAGCGGCCGACGGCCTTGCGGGCGCGGGCACGGTACCAATCGAGCCGTCGCGAGCCGAGCATTGCCTGGCCTAGCGCCGTGGCAATGTGCGGTGCCGATTCAGGGAGAAGGCGGAGCAGTCGCCCCGCCGAGCGCACCGCCGCTACCGCCTCCCGCCCGCCTTGCTCGACCGCGCGCTCCACGCGGCACCGCTCCGCCCACTCCACCAGCCGCAGCCGCCAGCCTCGATAAGCCCAGCGGCCGCACGTCGCGGTTACAGCGACGCGCCACTTCTCGGAGAGGATGGCGGCGTCCCCCGCCAGGAAGTCGGGGTTGCGCGAGAGCTGAGAACCGTGGCGCTCGTGACGGATCAGGAGCGCGTCGGACATGCCCGCGAACTCCGTGCGCTGGGCGAGGCACATCCAGAGGTCGCGGTCCTCGGTGGCGCGCAGCCGCTCGTCGAGCCCACCCGCCTCCACCACGAGGGCTCGGCGGATCAGCGCGCTCGACACGTACGGATTCCATCCCTCCACCAGGTCGCAGAACACCCGGCCCTGCTTCAGCTGGCCGACGACCCGCTCTGGCGTCGGGGGCGCCTGGCGCAGGCGCGCGCGGCAGTACGCCACCCCCGCCTCGGGTCGCGACGCCGCGAAGGCGAGGTGCCGCTCGAGATAGTCGGGCGTCCACTCGTTGTCGTCGTCGAGGAAGGCCAGCCATTCACCCCGCGCCAGCCCGACAGCGGTGTTGCGGGTACGGCTGATCCCGTGGTTACGCTGGTGCCGGACGCGATGCAGGCGTCGATCGTCCACGCCGGCCAGCACGTCGGGTGTGTCGTCGGTGGAGCCGTCGTCGACGACGAGGAGCTCGAAGTCCTGGAACGTCTGGGCGAGAGCGCTGCGGATGGCCCGGCCCACGAGGTGGGCGCGATTCCACGTCGAGATCGCAACGCTCACCCGCGGGGCAGGGCCAGCCGGCGCGGCCATGGGCGCTACCCCCGCGACCTCATGCCAGTAGCTCGGCGACAAGGCGTTCGACGGCCTCCGCCTCGACCGGCGATCGATTGCCGACAGTCCGCACGGCGAGCGCGCCGGCCGCGCTGCCCAGGAGGCCGACCACGTCCAGCGGTAGTCCGGCGGCTGCGCACGGGGCCGAAACCGCCAGGTACGCGTCGCCCGCGCCCATCCGATCGACCACGTCGCGTGTGAGGGCGGGGACCTCCCACACGGCCCCATCCGCTCCCGACACCAGCACCCCCTCGTCCGCGCGCGTCACGGACATCGTGGCGCACTTGACGCGCGCCCGCAGTGCGCCCGCAACCGCCGCCGGCGGGCTCCAGCGGTCGCGCAGGGCGAGCCTGGCCTCGCCCTCGTCGACGCACAGATAGTCGGCGCGCGGATACCGCGTGATGACGTGGAAGCCGAGGTTCGCGGGATTCGCCTGGGTGTTCACCGCGAGGTATCGACTGCGGGCCGCGAGCAGATCGACGACGCGTGGGCCGAGGAAGCCGTGGCCATAGTCGGTGACGATGACGAGGTCGTACGCCGGCAGCGCCGAATCGAGATGCGCGAGCATCTGCTCCTCGAGGGCGGGAGGCAGGGGCGTGTCGTCCATCGCGGTCACTTCGAACAGCTTGCGGAGCGGGGGCTCGGACACGTACCTGCGTTTAACGATGGTCGGGGCCCCCTCGCGGATGACGAAGTGGGGCGCGACGTTCCGCTTGAGCCGGCCGCGGATGAACCCCTCTTGCGAGTCGGGGGCGCCGAGGCCGGCCACCAGGTCGACCTCGCCGCAGAACCCGGCCACATGGTTGGCGCAGGCCAGGGCCCCGCCCGCCTGGCGCTCGAGCCGGACATGCTTCGTCGAGATCACCGACTCCTTGGGAGCCTTGCCCAGAGGCACGCAGTAGCTGTACTCGTCGATGATCGCCTCGCCGATGACGAGAACCTTCAGTTGCCGAAGCTCGGCCAGCGCGTCGCGCACCACGAGCGAGGCATGCCGGAGCCTGAAGCCGTCGAGGAAGCGTCGCGCCCCGGGATCGCCGGTCACGCCGAGGCCCGGCCGCCGGGCACGCGGAATGCCGCGTTCAGCAGGGTCGTGGAGGAGAAGACGGTCTCGTGGGTGAATCGCACGTCGCCGCCCAGCTCGCGTACCATCGCGATCTCCTGCTGCAGGCGGACGCTGCGCCGGGCCGGGTCCTCACCCGCTTGACCCTTGACGTAGTAGTTCGGCCTGAGCAGCCGGATGGCCTCCACCGCGGTGGGCCAGGGACTGATGGCCACGAGGTCGACGCAAGCCAACGCGGCGAGCGCCTCCGCCCGCAGGGCGTCGGAGAAGGCCGGACGCCCCTCGCCCTTGTCAACGTAAGCGTCAGCCGTGACGGTGACGACCAGCAGGTCCCCCATCGCGCGCGCGGCCTGCAAGTGTCGGATGTGCCCGATGTGCATCAGGTCGAAGCATCCGTGGCAATGGACGATCTTGACGTCGGACCGCCGAGAGTCTTCCAGCCGTCGGGCGACGTCATGGAGCGGCAGGATCTTGGCGACGGTCATCGGTGGCTCCGCCCCACGGTGCATCGACGTCGCTGCTCCTGTCAACGGGCCGACGCGGGACTCGACGAGAGACCGGCCCTGTGCGACGCTCGACGCGATCGACGTGGCCACCCCCAAGATGCGTGACGGAACGCGATCGCCCGCCGCCGTCGCGGCGCTAGTCGCCCACCTGATCGGCGGCTGCCCTGCTGTGTGGGCTCAGCCGGCAGGGCCGGCGCCCGCCGTGGCGGTGGAGACGCGCGCGATCCCCGGCCGCGACGTCAAGCAGGTCACCGCGCAGGGACGCATCGACGCGCCGCCTCACGCGGTGCGGGCCGTGCTCGCCGATCTGGAGGGATATCCCGGCTTCATGCCCTACGTGAAGGAAAGCCGGGTGCTGAGCCGGGATCCGTCGGGGGACGCGCGGAACTACCAGCGCCTCTCCTTCGGGATGCCGTTCGTGCAGGACCGCCACTACGTCATCCGCCTCGTCGAGCGGGAATACCGCGACGAAGCCGGCCGGCGCGCCTGGGCCTTCGTCTGGCGGCTCGAGGACGGGCTGCCGTCCGACGCCAGAACCGATGCCGTGCGGGTCTCGGTGAACAGCGGCTACTGGGACGTGCGGCCGGTCGCGGGCGCCGAGGGCACGACCGACCTCCGCTATTGCGTGTTCACCGATCCGGCCGGCTCGTTGCCGAAGTGGCTGGTCGGTCTGGCGAACACCGAGGGAATCCCCCAGCTGTTCGCGGCGGTGTCGGCGACCGCCAGGGGCCCTGGCTACGCGTCGCGTCCGGCACCCCCTGAGGGAAGCCCGCTCGTCGATCGGCCGTCGCTCGGCGACTGCGCCGACACGACCCCGCCCTTCCGCTAGGCCCTCAGGGCCGGGTCAGCGCCCAAGGCTGTCCATCCAGGTGGAGCGTCTTATCACGCACGCTGATGACGTAGAGGATCTCGTCCTCGTTGCTGGGCTTGAGGACGAGCAGCGGCTGGTCCCTCGTAGAGAGATCCGCGTACGGGACTGGTCGTCCAGCGTGAAGATCTTGCTGGAGCCGAGCTTGATGACGATCCGGCGCTCGGAGTACGTCGAGCCGCCGGAACAGTCGGAGTCCGGATCGTAGAGGCCACCGTCGCAGCGGAGCTCCCGGTCGAGCCGGATGCCCGATCCGTACTCGGTGCCGACGGTCAGCGTCAGCGTCGCCTTCCCGCCGCTCAGACGCTTTATCAGGTTCAGCGTGTCGGTCTGGCTCACCTCTTGAGGCGAAAGTCGCCGGCGAACTTGCGGGCGGGGGGTGTCGGGTCCAGGGGCATGGCTCACACTTCCGAGGGTGTCGTAGTATTGCATGCGACGACCAGCCCATGAACACGCTCACGTTCGGGCGTCTGCGGAACTTCGACGCGCTGGATCGGTGGCTCCTCCTTCTGTCCATCGTGAGCAGTGTCGCGTATCTCGCCACGCGAGGGATTCAGCCGTTTCCTGGGAGCGTCGTCCTCAAGGCGCTCGGCATGGCGCCGCTGGCGGTGCTGACGTTCCGCGTTCTCGAGAAGGGCGCGCGCCCGGCGGTCGAGGGGGCGGGAGCCGGCGTGCGCGACGGCCATCTCCTGGCGACCGCGCTGGCCCTCTCGTGCGTGGGCGATGTGTTCCTGCATCTGGGGTTCCGCCGCTATTTCGGCCTCGGCCTCGTCGCGTTCTTCCTCGCCCACGTCGCGTACATCGCGCTCTTCGTCCGCAGCTGGCCCCGGCCGCTGCGTCCCCGCCGGCTGGATCTGTTGCTGGCGGCGGCCGTGCTGGTCTACAGCGTGGTAGTGACCGGCTGGCTGTCGAGCCGGCTGGGCGAGTATGCGCTCCCGGTGATCGCCTACAGCCTCGCGGTCACCGTGATGGCGATCTCGGCCATCCTCGCGGGGTTCTCGACACCCCTCGTCTGGATAGGCGCGATGCTGTTCATGCTCTCGGATTCCCTGATCGCCGCCGGCCGATTCAGGACGGTGCTGCCGCTCGGCGCCTATCTGATCTGGCCGACCTACTACCTGGCCCAGTACGGCATCGCCATCGGCTATCTACGGGAGAAAGCCGGCGACCGCTCACCCGGAGGGTAGGGGCCTCAGCGGGGCGCGCGACGGGCGGCCTGATCCAGGTCGGGCACGGCGCCCGCGGCGGGGGACAGGAGCGGCGACTTCGTTACCTTCAGCGCGGCGGCGGCGGCCTCGTTCTCGGTGATCTTCGCCATCACCGCTTCCCGCGCCCGGTTGAAGTACTCGCGATTGGTCGCGACGAACTCCCGGGACTGGCGGAGCTTGGCCAGGTAGCCGTTGATCTCCGGCACGACGTAGCGCGCCACCATGTCCCAGCTGCGCATCGTGTTCTCGGGGTTCGCCCAGTCGTGGACGAAGCCGACGACGGTGCCGAAGCCGCCGGAGCGCTCGAGAACGGCCTTGATCCGTGTCACGAGATCGTCCGGGGTGCCGATGGTGGCGACGGCGCCGGGAGCGAAGGCGGTCTTGTCCACCGCTTCATCGGGGGACGCGAAGGGGACCGCGCCCGGCCGCTGCAAGGTCCCCGTGATGTACTCGTTGTGATGCCGGAGCAGCCCGTCGCGGGCCTCCGCGCGGGCCTTCTCGCGCGTCTCCGCGATGTGCCAGCTCAGCAGCACTCGCCAGTTCTTGCGATCGACGGTCTGCCCGTGCTTGGCCGCGGCTGCCTCCGCGAAACCCCACTGGGTCGGCAGGGCGTTCAGCCCCTCCTCCGAGAGCGAGCCGATCGAGATGATGCCGATCCCATGCTTGCCGGCCAGGGTCATGCCCGAGGGGCTGATCTGGGAGGCGACGGCGCAGGGCATCTCCTCCTGCAGGGGCAGCAGCTGGAGGGCGGCGTCCTTCAGCTCGAACCAGTCCGACTTGACGGTGAGACGCTCGCCCCGGAACAGGCGGCGGATGATGCCGATGGCCTCGTCCTGGCGGTCCCGAAGGAGCATCGGGTCGATGCCGAGCGTGTGGGCGTCCGAGGGCAGCGCCCCCGGCCCGGAGCCGAAGATCGCCCGCCCGCCGGTCATGTGATCGAGCTGGACCATCCGCTGGGCGACGTTGAACGGATGGTGATAGGGCAGGGAAACCACCCCAGTCGCGAGCTTGATGCGCTTCGATCGCTCGCCCGCGGCGGCGAGGAACATCTCGGGCGAGGCGATCATCTCCCAGCCGCTGGAGTGATGCTCGCCGCACCAGAACTCGTCGTAGCCCAGCCGGTCCAGGTGCTCCACGAGGTCGAGATCGCGGCGGAGCTGGAGCATCGGGTGTTCGCCGATCGGATGGTGGGGGGCGAGGAAGGCGCCGAAGCCTAGACTGTCCTGAGTC
>Ga0209382_10010728_pt1 | contig 11403 bp, 9 predicted proteins | sample SoiMetdeltSBSDD5_FD_187599 | JGI IMG/M metagenome (GOLD analysis project Ga0209382, IMG submission 187599) | Bulk soil microbial communities from a Populus tree surrounding site in Tennessee, USA - Soil MetaG P. deltoides SBSDD5 (SPAdes) (version 2) | ecosystem: Environmental > Terrestrial >...
GGGCCGCGGTGCGCTCTTACCGCACCTTTTCACCCTTACCTCTCGCGAGGCGGTATATTTTCTGTGGCACTTTCCGTAAAATCCGCTTTGAGCGGACCCTCCCGGCCGTTAGCCGGCACGCTGTCCTATGGAGACCGGACTTTCCTCCCCTTACGGAGCGACTACCCGCCCAGCAAGCCTACGAGTATTATGACATGCTTAGCCTAAGCGATTTATCTGTGGGAATTTGAACATTTTAGTAGTATTCTGATTGTAGCTGTTCGTCGTACTTCGCCACTCCGTCTTGGTTTTCAGGGGATCTGCTGTCGTTTTTTGCTGTTCATTTTGAGGAGGGGTTCGATGTTTAGTAGAAAGATCACGTCTGTAATGGTGGTCGGTTTGTACGCATCCTGCCTGCTGGGACAGGGCCTACAGACGAAAGCAACTAAAGAGGACTGGGAGGAGATCAACTTTGAATTCAATTCGGCGATCCTCTCCGACGGTTATCCGACGCTGTTGCGGATTTCAGAGCTACTGCAGCAACACCGAGATTACAAGATCCAGGTGCAGGGCCATACCGACTACGTTGGATCGGTCGCATACAACGAAAAGCTCGCGCTGGCTCGCGCCGGCACGGTACGGGATTTCCTGACGAAGTATGGCGCTACCGCCGCTCAGGTCTCGGTAAGCGGTCAGGGTAAGCGCAGTCCGGAAGTTCCCAACACAACCAAGGAAGGCCGGTTCATCAACCGTCGTGTTGTGCTCACAGTCACCGACGGGGCAGGCAAAATCATCGCAGCGGGAACGGGACCCGAAGTGGTCACGGCGCTCGACGACCGGCTGAAGAAATTAGAGGATTGCTGTAGCGCAATTCTGAAGAAACTCGATAAGCTCGACGATATACTGGCCGCCATTCGCGATCTAAAGGCTGAAAACGATCGCTTGAAAGCGGATGTCGCGGGGCTGAAACAGACTGACGCGGCGATGGCGAAGCAGATCGGCGAGCTGCGACAGCCGCTCACCTCAGAGCAGACCACGGCCATCGCCAGGACCGAAGCGAACAACGCCGCCAACAACGCGCTGGCGACGGCCGAAGCGCAGCGGAAGAGATTTCAACTGCTGGGCGTGAATCTGGGACCGACGAAATACGGAGAGCTGAGCTTTACCGGGTCGGGGCGTTACTTTGCGCCGTTCAAACAGCATTTTGCACTTCAGGCGCAAGGCGAATACATGTACCACGGCGGGTCCGGCAGAATCGACGGCCGGCAGGAAGGCCAGTTTGATATCGGTTTGATCGACCGCATCTCGAATTTCCAGATCGGACTGTTCTCGAGCTTCAAGTATGTCAACTTCAGTCAGTTCCAGAATGGCGGCACGCTGGGTCAGGGCGCTTTGACGATGGATTATGTATTCAAGCGCGGCCGGGTCGGTGTGTTTGGCACGAAGGGCTTCCGCAACACGGCGACAGTCAATCGGGCTAATCTGGGACCAACATCGTTCCTCGAAACATACCTGAGAGTCGCCGACCAGGTTGGCGGCAGCGCCCTGATTGGAACATGGGGCGACGCTTATATCGAAGGCAACCTCGGTTATGTGAAGCTGAGTGGCGGCGAAGACAGCCGTCCGGGCGGAATGCTTCGCCTGGTTCAACCTTTGAGCTCGCAGATCGCATTCACCGTCGAAGGCGGATTGAACGAGACGCTGGTTTCTTCCAAAGATCGCGGCCGGATCGTATTCGGATTGCAGTTTGGAAACTGGGTGCGTCCGAAGGAATACGGGGACTTCACTCACCCGGTTCCGGTGGATGTTCCTCGCGTACGCTACCAATTGTTGACGCGGCGCGTGGGTAACAGCGCCCCAGTCGCCGATGCGGGTCCGGACCAGATCGGCGTTCAGGCGGGCACAATCACGTTGAACGGATCGGGGTCGTTCGATCCGGAAGGCGATACGCTCACCTACGAATGGACCCAGATCGCCGGTCCGAGCGTTTCCATCTCGGGAAGGAACACGGCTACTGCCACTTTCCCGGCGGCGGCGAACAATACTTACAGCTTCCGGCTGACGGTTAAGGATCCGGGCGGCCTGCAAAGCACCGCGCGCACGACCGTTTCCACGGCCAGACCGCCGGAGATCATTATCGCCCGCTTCACGGCGACGCCCGACCGCATCACTCGCGGCGGCAGCTCGCTGCTGGAATGGAACGTCGAAGGCGCGACCGACATCAGCATCTCGCCGGAAATCGGAACTGTCCAAAGAGCGGGCAGCCGAACGGTGAGCCCGAACGACACCACCACTTACACGCTTACCGCTCGCGCAACCGGAATTCCGGATAGGACCGCGACAGTAACTGTGAACGTCGGAACAGTTGTGTCCGATCCGAGAATCGTGAGGTTTGAGGCGACTCCGACCAACATCATCTCGGGCGAATCGTCCACGTTGTCCTGGACGACCGAGGGCTCGACTCGCGTGACCATCAGCGGAATCGCCGGCGACCTACCGACGAGTGGCAGCCGTGTTGTCACGCCGACTCAGACCACTACTTACACCATCACAGCGTTTGGCGCCGACGGCCGATCCGTCACCTCGCCGATCGTGGTGACGGTAGGCGGCGGAGTCGCGAGAATTCTGCAGTTCTCGCTCAACCCAACTACTATCGACGCTGGCGGATCGGCTCAACTCTGCTGGCAGGTTGAAGGCGCAACATCGGTTACAATCACTCCCGGAATCGGGACCGTGCAGAACACCGCTTGCGTCACGGTCAACCCGACCGCTACGACCACGTACACACTCACTGCCAACAACGCCGCGGGAACCGCGTCGGTAACGGCCACCGCCGTCCTGACTGTCGGCCAAGTGAGGATCCTGTCGTTCACCCATACGCCGGAGTTCTCCAAGTCGGCCGGCGATCCGGTTGTCCTGAGTTGGACGACCTCCGGCGCAACTTCGGTCATCATCACTGGAAACGAATTCCCCGGCGGCACGCTGCCGGTGAACGGCTCCGTCACGGTGAGACCGAACACCAACGTCGATTACACGCTGACCGCGTATGGTCCTGGAGGCCAGTCGGTAAGCGTGGTTATCCACGTATTCGTCAGATAGGGCAGTAAACACTCGAACGGGCGATCCTCACGGATCGCCCGTTTTTTTTTGCTGCGGTAGGGGCCAGCCCCCGCGATGCCATGATCGAAGTAGCGCATTACAACCGCACCGGCGGCATGCGAGCCTAGTGGCGGCTGGGCAAGGCTTCCGCCAGCTTACTGAATCGGAATCCGCACGTCCCGTCCGGTCATGAACGCCGCCGTCAACTGGAGCATGGCGACACCGGGCGCTGTGCCGTCGGGGACGCGAATGTCCAGCCGGTAGATATCGCTGGTCCCGGGCCAACCAATCTTATTTATTACGTCGGCTGGTTTCCCGTTCACAGTCACTTCCAGTGGTGAGTTGACCTCTTGCAGCGGGCTCTCCGGGAATGGTGTCCCGGGACTGAGACCGGGACGCGTCGGCCCGAGGCCGGTGGCCGTCACAATGAGTGTTTCGCCGGCGCGGGCTGGCCTGGTCGATGTGACTGGCGAGAAGTCCGCGTGGAAAACCGCCGGTCCGTTTGCGGTACTCACAATTTCCGGCCGGGACAGTGGGATCAGGGAGACGATGATGCGTCCGCGCCCGCCTCCGTGTGTCCGTCGGTTAGCGGGGTCTTCCTCCATGGAGGCAAGCCGCACAGTGAAAGGCGGAAACGTCAACATGCCCCTGACTCCCAGGAAAGCCCCGGTTCCACCACTCACAGCCAGGTTGCCCAGAAGGCCGGGGGACGCGCCGGGAGGAGCAGTACCTCCAGCGAATCCCGTGCTCATGATCGAGCCGATGCGCGTTCCGTCAGCGTGAAGAATCTCCAAGTGTGTCTCGGCCAGCGCACCTCGACCAGTGTCCCCGATCGCCTGGCCAGGCGTGGGGTTCGGTGAAAGCATGATAAACCGAGCTTTCGAGGCCCAGTAGCCCGCGGCGGGCTTTCCATTCACAGACTTGATGTCGGCAATGGTAATGTTCGGCATGAAGTTTCTGAGACTCAGATTGACCGCATTGGCCGACGTCACGAGTTTGGCGGGGTCTGCAAGGTTGTCAGTGTAGACAACGGCGTTCTCCCACTCGATATCTAACGTGGTGATCTGGGGCGCCTGTGCCGAGGCTTGTCGCAACACGACGGCGCAGAGAGCCGCAGTGAGAAGCGACTTCCAGTGTATGAGCATGATCGGTTCCTCTCCTATCGGGAGTAGTTTGCTTCCAGGCGGTGCGGGAGTCCTGAATGAACAAGGAAAGAAGTGGGAAAAAGCCGGGAAGAGCGAAGACAGGGCTGTTCTTGGTATGCTTCCCCGAGGAGTTCGTCCGACGATCTCGTCAGCGGGAGACTGGGGCCGGTGAACATCGAATATTCTGCGCGAGCTGGGAACTCGTACTCGTTTCTCGACTTTACGCTCGATCTATCATCGGAACGGCTGGTCCGCGGAACCACTGAGATCAAACTCCGCCCCAAATCTTTTCAGGTGATGCGGTGTCTCGTCGAGGGGCGCGGCCGCCTGGTGACTCGTGAAGAACTCATGCAGGCCGTTTGGGGGGACGTCGCGGTCACCGACGAATCCATCACCAAGTGCATCGCCGACATCCGAAAGGCCCTCGGGGATGATTCCCAGGAGATCATCCGAACCGTCACGCGGCGGGGATTCCTCTTCCAGCCGGAAATCCGGCGCATCCAGCCAACTCAGGCGCAAAATGAACAGCACAGCGCAATACGGGCCGCGCCACAGCCCTCGAGTCTTTATTCTCGGCGTCTGCTTCCGGGCATGCGTGTAGCGCTCAAAGCTGGCCTGGCGGCGCTTGTTCTTGTGGCGAGCCTAATTGGGCTCCAATGGCGATGGGATCTGTTTAACCGCAGGCCTGCGTATCGAGCGATTGCCGTCCTGCCTTTTGAAAGCCTTTCGACCGGCGCCGACCAGCAATACCTGGCCGATGGAATGACCGAAGCGCTGATTACCAATCTGGGGCGGGCCAGTCCCCTACGCGTGATTGCGCGGACATCGGTCAACCAGTATGAGGGAACAAAGAAGCCCATTCGGGTGATCGCGCGGGAGCTGAACGTGGACGTCGTGGTCGAAGGGACGATCACCCAGTCTGGCGACCGTCTTCGAGTGACCGCAAACCTCATCCAGGTTTCCCCGGAGAAACATATTTGGGCGAATTCCTATGAGCGGAACTTCCGCGATGCGCTGGAACTGCAGAACGAGCTCTCCGACGCCATTGCCGGAGAAATCCAGGGAAAGCTAACACCGCGACAGCAACCGCGCTCGAGGAGTAATCGTCCCGTGAACCCCGAGGCGCAGCTCGCCTATTGGAAGGCTCGATATTTGCTGAAGGCCCGAAAGGACTCGGAGGCGACAGCGAAAAGTATCGAATATGCCGAACAGGCTGTTAGGATTGACCCCAGCTACGCTCCGGCTCACGCCATGCTCGCGATGTCTTACGCCATGCTGAGCGATGGAGAGACCATTCCACGGGACGCTGTATCCCGTGCAAAGACAGCTGCCCATAGGGCCATCGCGCTGGATGAGGAACTCGCCGATGCACACGTCGCTCTAGGCGTCATACTTATCGTATACGATTGGGATTGGGCTGGAGCGGAGCGTGAACTCAGTCGCGCGCTCAGCCTTAATCCCAGCGATGCTGATGGGCGCCAATGGCTGGCGAATTATTTAGCGGCTTTTGGGCGAGTTGAGGAAGCCGTGGTCGAAATGAAGCGCGCCAGAGAGCTTGACCCGTTCTCATTCCGAACTAACTGGAACGTCGGCCGAATCCTTTGCCTGGCCAGAAAATATGATGAGGCCCTCGCAGAGCTACGGCAAGCAGGGGACATGCAGCGGAATGCTTCGGCCGTTGACATCTGGATCTTCAAATCATTGTTTAAGAAAGGTCTGAGCGACGACGCCGCCGCCGTGGACCTGCGTATCCGTGATTACCGCGACGGTCTAAATGCGGAATCGCTGGACGCATTGCGAGCAGGATACTCCAAGAATGGATTGCAGGGATATTGGACGAAACTGAGGGAATTGTTGCTTCCGAGATTCCGTTCAACTGCCAACGGCGTGTATCGGCTTGCTGAAATCAATGCCTATCTGGGCGACAAGGACGAGGCGTTCCGGTGGCTGGAGAAGGCATACGAATCCCGGACAAGCTGGATGCCTTGGATCAGGGTTGATCCCTCGATGGATCCCTTGCGCTCTGATCCACGTTTTAACGATCTCCTGCAAAGAATGGGACTGACGCCATAGCCGGAACCCTCATCGTCCGCGTTGGGGACATTACTCAAACCCCAAAGGTCGCAGCCCGCTGGGCGCACTAGTCGTCCTGACGGCGCCGGCTCAGACGGACCGAGGTCACAGTAACTACCGTGCCGGCATCCGTCTGAATGTAAGTGATCCGCCGCCCGTCCGGGGCCACCACGAAATCGTAATTCGCGGCGCCAGGTCCGGAGCCGAAGGTTTGGGACCCAGTGCAGTCGCGGTTCACAGTATAGGTACCCGAGCCTGAAAATCCCTTAGCAATGTTGCCGTTGGCGCTTGCTGTTCCCGACAGTCGAAAGGCGCCGCGTCCGTCGTACGTGGTGATGCCAACAACGGCGATGGGAGCGCCGCCCAGCGAACCCGTGGCGTGCGAAACATATGCGCCGTTCAAAGTCCTATTCTCAAGCGGACATGGAGATTGCGCCGAGAGCCCCGTAGGCGCCAAGGCGATGGCCAGCCAGAGCGGAAGGCGACTGAAGGAACGCGGCAATCGTGTTGTTTTCATATTTTCCTCAAGATGGGAAGTCTCCCGGAGTGAAGTTTGCCTCAGCGAGGCCGGGGGAGTACTGAAAGAGCCAAGAAAGAACGAGGAAAGATTATGGAAAACACCCGGAAACAGATCGGCCGGACCAAAGCCGGAAGCGCGATCTGCAAAAGTTCACTTCGATAAGTTAGCGCTTAGCGGGTCGGACCTACTGCAGATCAAGGGCGCTGAAGAAGTAGGCGAGCTCGACGGCGGCTGTCTCGGGGGCGTCGGAGCCGTGAATGCAATTTCGCTCGATGCTGGCGGCGAAGAGCTTGCGCACTGTGCCTTCCGCGGCATTGGCGGGATTGGTCGCGCCCATTACTTCGCGGAGCTTTTTTACGGCGTCCTCGCGTTCCAGCGCGAGGGCGATGATCGGGCCTTCGGTCATGAACTTCACCAGGCTTGGGAAGAAAGGCCGCTCGCGGTGGACGGCGTAGAAGCCTTCGGCCTGCTGCTGGCTGAGCTTCACCATGCGGAGACCAATAATGCGGAATCCGGCTTTCTCCAACATCGAGAGAATCTCGCTGGAGTGGGCGTCGGCCACGGCGTCCGGTTTGATGATCGAAAATGTGCGTTCCACTTGGCTCATAATCTGCTTTGAACGTTCTGTCCGATGTCGGCGGGCGATTCGCAAACGGTGACGCCGGCTGCTTTCATCGCGGCAATCTTATCGGACGCTGCGCCTGATCCGCCGGAAATAATCGCGCCGGCGTGGCCCATGCGACGTCCGGGCGGGGCTGTTCTTCCAGCGATGAATCCGACGACTGGCTTCTTCACGTGATCCTTGATGTACTGGGCGGCCGTTTCTTCGGCGTTGCCGCCGATCTCGCCGATCATCACGATCGCGTGCGTATCGGGATCGTCATTGAATAACTTGAGCGAGTCGAGGAACGTGGTTCCAATAATCGGATCGCCGCCGATGCCGATGCAGGTCGATTGTCCGATGTTCAGGCGCGTCAGCTGGCCGACGGCTTCATATGTAAGAGTGCCCGAGCGCGATACGACGCCGACATGACCTTGCTTGTGAATCGGACCGGGCATGATGCCGATCTTGCACTTGCCGGGCGAGATGACGCCGGGGCAATTCGGTCCGATGAGGCGCGTCTTCTTTCCCTGCAGAAAATCCCAGGCCTTGACCATGTCGATGGCGGGAATTCCTTCACTGATGCAGACGACCAGGGCGACGCCGGCGTCGGCGGCCTCCATGATGGCGTCGGCGGCAAAGGGAGGCGGCACAAAGATGACTGACGCATTTGCGCCCGTCGCGGCAACCGCGCTGGCTACAGTGTCGAAGACCGGGCGGTCCAGATGTTGCGTCCCGCCTTTACCTGGCGTCACGCCGCCGACCACGTTCGTTCCGTAGGCGATGGATTGCTGGGAGTGAAATGTTCCCTCTTTCCCCGTGAAACCCTGCACGAGGAGGCGCGTATTCTGATCGACCAGGACGCTCACTTGCCCACCGCCAGTTTCACTACCTTTTCCGCTGCGTCTCGCATGCCATCAGCCACCGTAAAGTTGAATCCTGATTCCTGGAGGATCTTGCGCCCGAGCTCGACGTTGGTCCCTTCCATTCGCACCACGATCGGCACCTTAATGTTGAGATCGCGCGCGGCGGCGACGACTCCGGTCGCCAGCGTGTCGCAGCGCAGGATGCCGCCGAAAATATTGATCAGCACCGCCTTCACATTGACGTCGGAGAGCAAGATGCGGAAAGCGTTCTTGACCTGCTCGGCGCTCGCGCCGCCGCCGACGTCGAGGAAGTTGGCGGGACTTCCGCCGGCGTACTGGATGATGTCCATGGTCGCCATCGCCAGACCCGCGCCGTTCACCATGCAGCCTACGTTGCCGTCGAGCTTGATGTAGTTGAGGCCGTGTTTAGAGGCTTCCACTTCGAGCGGATCCTCTTCGTTCAGGTCGCGCAGAGTCGCCAGGTCTTTGTGGCGGAAGAGCGCGTTGTCGTCGAGAGTGATCTTGGCGTCGAGCGCATAAACCTTGCCATCCTTGGTGAGGATGAAAGGGTTGATTTCGGCGAGAGAGGCGTCGATGGCTTCGTAGGCTTTGGCTAAAGCCATGATTGCCGCGACCGCGGCGTTCGCGCTCGCGGGCGGGACGCCGATGCCGAAGACCAGCTTGCGCGCCTGGAACGCGGTGAGTCCGAGACCGGGCTCGATCGTTTCCTTGAGAATCAGCTCCGGTGTCTTGGCAGCGACTTCTTCGATGTCCATACCGCCGGCTTTCGAGGCCATGAAGACGGGTTTTCCCTGCACGCGGTCGAGAACGATACCGAAATACAACTCGCGCTCGATGGGCAGCGTCTCCTCGATGAGAATGCGATGCACGACGCGTCCCTCCGGTCCGGTCTGATGCGTGATGAGCGTCATGCCGAGTATTTTGTCGGCTATCTGCGTCGCGTCCTCGACGTTGTGGGCGATCTTGACGCCGCCGCCCTTGCCCCGTCCGCCTGCGTGTATCTGGGCTTTCACCACTACGCTGCCGCCGATCGACTTGGCTGCGATGGCGGCTTCGGCGGTCGAGGACGCTACTTCACCGCGGGGCACAGGTACATTGAACTTGGCCAGGATAGCCTTGGCCTGGTACTCGTGAATTTTCATGGAAACGTGTTAGTATTCGGAAAAGTTCGAATTTCATACTATAACATGTCGCTAATCCCCTTCCTGCATCTGGTCGCCGAGCGTCAGGACCTCGCTTCGGCGGACGCGCAGGCGGCAATGGGAATCATATTGTCGGGCGAGTCTTCCCCTACGCAGATCGCTGCGTTTTTGATGGCTTTGCGGATGAAGGGTGAGACGGTGGGGGAGCTCGTCGGTTTCGCGCGAGCGATGCGGCAAGCCGGGCGGACGGTCCGTGTCGAAGGCTCCGGGCCGCTGATCGATACTTGCGGGACCGGCGGAGATGGCGGCCGCACGTTCAACATTTCGACTGTCGCTGCGTTCGTTATCGCGGGAGCGGGCGTGCGGGTGGCGAAGCACGGCAACCGGTCGCTATCGAGCCGCTGTGGCAGCGCGGACTTGATGGAGAGCCTCGGCGTCAAGATATCGCACGATACGGAGGAGATGGCGCGGGCGATCCGCGAGGTCGGCATCGGATTTCTGTTTGCGCCGGCGATCCATACGGCGATGAAGCACGCTCAGCCTGTGCGGGCCGAATTGAAAATGCGGACGGCGTTTAATTTGCTGGGTCCGCTAACGAATCCCGCCGGGGCGACGGCGCAACTGGTGGGCGCGCCGTCGGAAGCGGCAGCGGAGTTGATCGCGGGCGCGCTGGCTGAGCTTGGGCTGCAGCGAGGCTTTGTTGTGCATGGGTCCGACGGGCTCGACGAGATTACTACGACGGGTGCGACACTGGCGTTCGAGGTGATTGGCGGGCGCGTGGAGCGGCGCTGTTTGCAGCCGGGGATGTTCGGCGTTTCGCTCGCGAGTCCTGAGGATTTGAGGGGCGGCGAGGTTGCGGCGAATCGCGACATTGCTATGGGTGTGCTTGCGGGAGAGAAGGGGCCGCGACGGGACATCGTGCTAGTTAATGCCGGCGCGGCTCTGGTTGCGGCGGGGCGGGCAGGGAGTTTTGAGGAAGGCGCGAAGTTGGCGGCGGAGTCGATCGATACGGGAGCGGCGCGCGCGAGGCTGCAACAACTTGTCGACTTCACGAATTAGTTAGCTGTCCCGGTGATTTCGTTTCGTCGCAAGAATCGCTCCCTGATGGTCACGGCTCCGATTGGCTCTTGTGTCCTTTACTAACGTAGCCGCTACTTTTGCGCTCGACGGTCGCCGCTGTAATACAATAGCTGAGCGAAATCCGATAATGATGAAACCAACAAAGTGGATTAACCTGCTTGCCGCAGCGGCCATTCTGTTAACCGGCTGCAGCCGCTCCGAACCGACACAAAAGATCGTGATGAAGGAGTTGACGGGGCCGCCAGGGCATCGCATCTATGTGACTAACGAAGCTTCCGGGGATCTGAGTGTTATCGATTCGGGTACACAGGAGGTGGTGGCCACAGTCCCGCTGGGTAAGCGGCCGCGAGGGATTCGCGCGAGTCTCGATCGCAAGAGCATCTTCGTCGCGCTTAGCGGATCGCCGTTCGCGCCGCCGGGCACCGACGAGAGCAAGCTCCCTCCACCCGATCGCAGCGCTGACGGGATCGGCGTTTTTGATGTCGCGTCGAGCAAGCTGCTTCGCGTTCTGAAGGGCGGGGATGATCCGGAGAGCTTCGATCTGAGCAAAGACGGCAAGCTGATGTACATTTCGAACGAAGATACAGCCAAGGCCAGTGTCCTCGATATTGCCGCGGCTAAAGTGATTCAGGCGATACCGGTGGGCGAAGAACCGGAAGGGGTGACGACCAGTCCGGACGGCAAGTTTGTCTATGTGACGTCAGAGAACGACGGCGCTATTTTTGTGATCGATACTGCGACGAATAAATCGGTGAAGCATTTCAAGGTCGGACTGCGGCCGCGCAGTGTGGCGTTTCTGCCGGATGGCTCTCGCGCGTATGTGACGTGCGAGGTCGGCAATTCCGTGGTTGTGGTGGACTCGGTCAAACACGCGGTC
>Ga0209382_10010730_pt1 | contig 11403 bp, 9 predicted proteins | sample SoiMetdeltSBSDD5_FD_187599 | JGI IMG/M metagenome (GOLD analysis project Ga0209382, IMG submission 187599) | Bulk soil microbial communities from a Populus tree surrounding site in Tennessee, USA - Soil MetaG P. deltoides SBSDD5 (SPAdes) (version 2) | ecosystem: Environmental > Terrestrial >...
CGCCGTGGGTGCTGACCGTCGGCGCCTCCAGCCATAACGGCACCGCCCGCCGAAGCGACGATGCGCTCGGCAGCTTCAGCTCGCAGGGTCCGACGTGGATCGACTTCGCGGCCAAGCCGGACATCGTCGCGCCGGGCGTTGGGATCGAATCGCTCTCGAGCCCGCACAGCCAGCTTTACAGCGAGCTTTCTGCGTACCTCCTGCGCGGCACCTCACGCGGGGGCTACAAGCCGTATCTGAGCCTCAGCGGCACGAGCATGTCGGCGCCGGTCGTGGCCGGCACGGTGGCGTTGATGCTCGAGGCGAACCCGGCACTGACGCCGAATGCCGTGAAAGCCATCCTGCAGTACACGGCGCAGCGCTTGGGTGGCGAGAAAACCCTCGCTCAGGGTGCCGGTCTGCTGAACGCCAAGGGCGCCGTGCGCCTGGCGCGGTTCTTCGCGCAGCCGCAGGACGGCATCGGTGAGATGAGCGACACGATCGGCGACGAGTCGGTTGCGTGGGCGCGCCACATCATCTGGGGCAACCTCCGCATCGCCGGCGGCGTCCCGCTGCCCGGCAGCAACGCGTGGACGCAGGGATTGACCTGGGGTGTGTTGAAGACGAAGGCGGGCCAGCCGGTCGTGTGGGGCGCGCAGACGGATCAGAACATCGTCTGGAGCACCTCGATCGACAACAACATCGTCTGGAGCACGGCGATCGACCAGAACATCGTGTGGAGCACGGCGGGCGCTGACCAGAACATCGTCTGGAGCACCGCGGTCGATCAGAACATCGTGTGGAGCACGCTGATCGACCAGAACATCGTGTGGAGCACCGCGGTCGATCAAAACATCGTGTGGAGCACGGCGTCCGCGGTCAACGTCGTGTGGGGCAGCGATTGCGGCGGACGCAACTGCCAGAAGGTGCTCTGGGGCGCCACGCGCGACGACGTCGTCTACGGCACGGCGAGCGCGGATCAGAACATCGTCTGGAGCACGCTGCTCGACGACATGAACATCGTCTGGAGCACGCTGGTCGATCAGAACATCGTGTGGAGCACCGCGGTCGACCAGAACATCGTGTGGAGCACCCTCACCGACCAGAACATCGTCTGGAGCACGTCCACCGACCAGAACATCGTCTGGAGCACGAACGACGACTACAACATCGTCTGGAGCACGCTCGTCGACCAAAACATCGTGTGGAGCACGCTGGTCGACCAGAACATCGTCTGGAGCACCGGAACCGTCACGCAAGTGTTGTGGCCCATTGAGTAAAGGACCAATCATGAGAACCCGCGTCACTATCATCTGGTTGCCAGTCATTCGCGGCTAGGGGCCCCCCGGCATGAACCAGCTGTCATACTGGCTTTACGCCAGCCTGCTGCTGGTCTGGGCGCTCCTGTTCTTCGGGTATCGAGCCTACCGAGTCTTTCTCGCGCGGTTCGAACGCGAACGTCGCAACGTCCAGCAGATGTCGGAGTTGCATCTGGCAACGATCGAAGCGCTCGCGCGCGCGATCGATGCGAAAGATGGAACTGCGGCCAATCACATTCATCGGGTCCAGGTCTACGCTACGGCGATGGCCCGCGAGCTCGGCATGTCCGAGACCGAGGTCCAGGCGGTGAAGACGGCCGCGCTGCTGCACGACATCGGCAAGCTCGCGGTACCTGATCACATCCTCGCCAAGCCGGGACCATTGACGCCCGAGGAATTCCAGAAAGTGCAAGCGCACCCGCAGGTCGGGGCGTCGATCATCGCGACGATCCCGTTCCCGTATCCGGTGGCACCGCTCATCCAGAGTCATCACGAGCGGTGGGACGGACGCGGGTATCCGTCTGGCCTGAAAGGGGACGAGATCCCGCTCGGGGCGCGTATTCTGTTTCTCGTCGATTACTTCGGCGCGCTCACGTCGGAACGGCCGTACCACGAGGCAATGTCGCTCGACGCCGCAGCGGCCGTGATCGAACAGGAAGCCGGCAAGGCGCTCGACCCGAAGACGGTGCAGGCGTTCTTGCGGGTCTTCCCACGCGTGCACGACGATGCCGAGGGCGGCCGGGAAGCGATCAAGGCAACGACCGCTCCGACGCCGGCGATCGCGTCGCGCGCGGAGCGCGCCCACCGATCGAGCGTGTTCGACGATATCGCCGTCGCTCACGGCGAGATCTACGCGCTCTATCAGATCGCCCAGACGATGGGAACGAGCCTCGGCGTGTCGGACTCGATGTCGCACATCGCATCGAAGCTGAGCAGTCTGGTACCGTTCTCGGCGTGCTCGCTGTTCCTCTACGACGAACGTTCAGAAATGCTGCGTTGCCGGTTTGCCTCGGGGACGAACGCGGAGCTGCTGCGTCAGGTGACGCTGCGGAACGGTCAAGGGCTGACCGGCTGGGTGGCGCGCAATCGACGGTCGCTCGTCAATGCGCGGCCGAGCGCCGACCTCGAAGCGGCCAGCCTGTCGCTGCCCACATCATTGCAGTCTGCGCTGGTCTGCCCGCTGGTAATCGACGAGCACGTCATTGGCACGCTCGCGGTCTATCACACGACGCCGAGCTTCTATAACGACGATCATCGACGGTTGCTCGATCGCGTGACCGAGCAGGCGGCGGCCGTGATCAAGAACGCGATCGTGTTCGAGAAGACCCACGAAGAGTCGCTCACCGATCCGTTGACGGGGCTGCCGAACACGCGTTTCATGCTGACGCATCTCTCACGGGAGCTTGCGCGTGCCGAACGGCTCGGAAGCGAGGTCTCGCTCATCGTGATGGACGTCGACGAGTTCAAGGCGATCAACGATACCCACGGCCATCACGTCGGCGACCGCGCGCTGCGCGAGGTCGCCCAGGTGCTGCGCGCGACGATCCGGCCATACGACGTGTGCGTGCGCTACGCCGGCGACGAGTTCATCGTCGTGCTTGCCGGGTGCGGGTCGGAGGAAGCCGAGGGCAAGCGGCTCGAGCTGCAGGCCGCGGTCGCGCAAGCGGGGTTCGACGCGCGGCCTGGTATCCGCGTACCGCTCGCCATCAGCGCCGGTGCCGCGGTGTTTCCGCTCGACGGCGACACCTACGAGTCGCTGCTCGCCAAAGCGGACAGCCGGATGTATCGCGATAAGGTGATGCGAAAGCGCGAGGGAATGACCGTCAGGAGTCCCGCGTGACCCGAGTCCTCAGACTCCGATGACGTGATATCCGGCGTCGACGTACATCACTTCGCCCGTCACGCCTTTGCCGGCATCACTCAACAGAAAGGCCGCGGCTTCCGCCACCTCTCCCGTCTCGACGTTGCGCCGCAACGGCGCGCGTTCCGGGTAGATGTGCAGGATGTTCGAGAAGCCTTTGATTCCCGCCGCCGCCAGCGTCTTGATGGGGCCGGCTGACACCGCGTTCACGCGGATGTTCTTCGGGCCGACATCGGCGGCGAGATAACGCACAGTCGCCTCGAGCGCGGCCTTGGCGACGCCCATCACGTGATACCCGGGCACCACGCGCTGGCTGCCAAGATACGACAGCGTCAGGACGCTGCCACCGCCTCGCTTCTCCATCAGCGGAGCAGCGCCGCGCGCGAGCGCGATCAACGAGTACGCCGAGATGTCGAGCGTCGTCCGGAAGCCGCTGCGGCTGGTGTTCAGAAACGACGCTTCGAGCTCCTCGCGCGGCGCGAACGCGGCGCCGTGCACGACGAAGTCGAGCCCGCCGAACTCCTGCTCGATGCGGCTGAACACCGCGGCGATCTCTTCATCCGAAGTGACGTCGCACGGCAGCACCAGCGGCGACGGCTGCAGGCCTTCGGAAAGCTCTTTCACATGATCTTCGAAGCGCCCTTGGTAGGTGAGCGCGAGTTGCGCACCGCGCCGGGCGGTGGCCTGCGCGATCGCCCAGGCGATCGATCGCTTGTTGGCAACGCCGACGATGAGGCCGTGTTTGCCGGAAAAGTCCGTCACCGGCCTCGACGTCCGCGGCCCTGACCAGAGTTGGGGCCGCGTCCCTGACCGCCTGATCGGCCGCCGCCGCCGCGCTGTCCGGAGGGGCCGGGACGATTGCCGGGACGTGAACCCTGACCGGAATGCTGGCCGTGACCGTGACCCGAACCCGAACCCGAACGATGCGCGTGGCCGGAGCCGGAGTGCGACTGGTTGAATCGTGATTGACCGGACCCATGGCCGGGGCCACGCCCGTGTCGGCCGCGATTGCGGTTGCCGTTGCGATCGAAGCGGCCGTTCTGACGGATAGTGAAGTCGGGCTCCTTGCGTTCGGGAGCTTGTCCCTCGGGACGTGGCAGTGTGGCGCGAATCAGCGGGCGGTGCACGGGCCATTCGTCCTCGACAGCTGGATTCTCGGATTCGACGGGGACGTCGGGCTCGGTCACAACGGGGACGGCTTCAGCAGCGGCAGCGGCGGCGGCAGGTGGCTCGACGAACGGTTCGTCCATGGGGCTTTCGATGACTTCGTCGACGACAGGCGGGTCGGTCGCAGCGACGGGAGGCGGCGCGAGCGAGGGCGCGTCAGGAGCGCCTGCGGTCAGCACGCCGGTGGCCTTTTTCCGCCGTGACGCGGGGACCTTCGCTTGCTTGTACTCGTGATCCGCATCGCACGTGGTGCAGCGCGTCTGCTTCACCTCGTCCTCGATCATGGCGACCACCGCATGGTTGGTGATGCGGCGCTCGCGCGGACAGTAGTCGTCAAGAATGTCACCGAGCCGAACCCGGCGTTGCTGCATAAACTTCCCCGGAGCGTTTATCTCTTGGCGGGCTCCGAAATCGAACAGCGGACCCGCATCGCCTTCTCAGGTGGGGTTGGGTGAAATCAGGGTCGAAGGCCTTTATGAGTTTAGCAGACTTCCCCCCCGCGGCGATCCTTTGATCCACCTCCGGCAATCGGCCACTGCCGCCCGTACCGCCTCGGGATTGGTCGATTGCGGGGTGCGGCGCGCCTGCACGGAAGCCATCGCCGTCGCGACACGCGGCGCGTCGTCGCCGAACATCTCGCTCGCCTCGCGCCATTCGGCCATCGTCAGCGCGCTGAAATCGCGCCTTTCGGCCAAGAGCCGTCGCACCATGGCGCCGACGACCTCATGCGCCCGGCGGAACGGCATCCCGCGGGCGACCAGGTAATCGGCGACATCAGTCGCCAGCAGCAGACCCGACGCGGCGCGTCCGGCGCGTTCGACGTTGATCGCCAGCCGGGAGATGACGGCGGCGGTCGCGCGCAGCGACGCCGCGAGCGTCGCTTCGGCGTCGAACACCGCCTCTTTGTCTTCCTGCAGATCTTTGTTGTACCCGCTCGGGAGCCCTTTCATCGTCACGAGCCATCCGGTCAGACGTCCGATCGTCCGTCCGGTCTTGCCGCGCACGAGCTCGAGCGGATCGGGGTTCTTCTTCTGCGGCATCATGCTGCTGCCGGTCGCCGAGGCGTCAGCGAGCTCGAAGAAACCGTGCTCTTCACCGGTGAAGATGATGAAGTCTTCGGCCATGCGGCTCAGATGCACCATCGCCAGCGACGCCGCGTACAGAAACGACGCCGCGAAGTCGCGGTCGGACGATGCGTCCATGCTGTTGAGGACGACCTTCGAGAACCCGAGCGCCTTGGCGAGCGCGAGCGTGTCGACGGGATAGCTCGTTCCAGCGATCGCGCCCGACCCGAGCGGCAGCGCGTCGGCTTCGTCAATGGCGGCCTGCAGCCGATCGTAGTCGCGCCGCAGCGCCGAGGCGTGCGCGAGAAAGAAGTGCGCGATGAGCACGGGCTGCGCCCGCCGCAGATGCGTGTAGGACGGCATCACCGCCTCGCCGCCGCGTTCGGCTTGATCGGCGCACGCCGCCACGAGACGAACGATCGCCTGCTGCAGCTGGGGTATGCGGCGTCGCAAGTACAACCGAAGATCGAGCGACACCTGTTCGTTGCGCGAGCGCCCCGTGTGCAGACGCCGGCCGGCATCACCGAGGCGTTCGACGAGCTGCCGCTCGACGAAGCTGTGGACGTCCTCATCGGGACCCGACACCCACTCGGGATTCCGGCGCCCATGCTCGAGGATCTCGCGCAGTGCCGTGACGATCGCCCTGCCGTCTTCGGCCGACAGGATGCCGGCCGCCGTCAACGCATCCGCCCACGCCACACTGCCCGTGACGTCGTCTTCGAACAGCGCGCGGTCGACGCCAAACGAGATCCCGAAGTCGAAGGCGGCCGGATCGGGAGCAGTATCGAAGCGGCCGGACCAGAGCGTCACGCGAGCGACACCGCGAATGACGGCCGTTCGTTGGGCGCGACGATGGTGCACCGGCCGTCTTCCAGCCTGAGACAGACGTCGGCGGTCGCGGGGCCGCCGGCCGCTGCGGCCGCCGCCTGCAGGACGAACGCGGCGGGCGCGTCGACGAGGACGCGCCGGGTCGCAACGGGGTCGCCAGTCACGCGGATGCGGCCGACGCCATGCTGCTCGCCGATCAGCGACAGACACTCGATCAACTCGGCGGGGGCCATCGGCACGCCGTTGATCGCCGTGGGCACGCCTCGCTCGAAGTGAATCTGAACGAGCGCCGCCTCGGCCAGTTGACGGGTGAGGCGGGGCGGCTCCTGGTCGCCCTCCCATGTCAGCGTGCGTCCCCACAGATGCTGATCGATCGCGTAGGGGCTGCTGAGGACCGGCACCGGCAGTCCGTGCTCGCGGATGTACTCGAGCAGCGCATCGTCGTGCATCTCCCACTCACGCGCGGGCGCGATCACGCGCAGCGCCGGATCGATCGCGCGGACCTCGTCGTCGAGCGCCTGCTCGCGCGATCCGTGCGCCACGACGCGCGCTCCCTCGATGGCGGCAATCTCGACGAGCTTGCCGGCAATGAACGGGCGCGGCAGCGTCGCGATCGCCTGGTGCGGATCGTGGCCGGTCTGCGCGTAGAGCGAGGGCAGCAGCACGTCGCGCGCGAAGTCATCGCGCGCATCGATGGCGTGCGCCCGGACGGCGCCGCAGGCGAGCGCGCGTGCCCGCAGCGCGCCGAGATCGCGCCCCTGGCCGATGTCGAGCGACACCGTCACGACGTCGGCGGCGTGCGTCTCGATCAGCCACGGGATCGCGGCAGACGAGGCGAGATCGCCAGCGTAGGCGAGCACCACTCGTTCTCTCATGACTGTGCGCTTCATGATTGAGCCATCTCCTCGATCGTCTTGACCACGGCCTTCGCGCGCCGCACGTCCGGCGCGATGATCAGTATCGTGTCCTCGCCTGCCAGCGTCCCGATGATGTCGGGAAGCCTCGCACTGTCGAGCGCGGCGCAGACCGACTGCGCATGCCCCAGGTTGGTGCGCAGCAGCACGAGCTGCTGCACGCGGTCGATGCGCAGCAGCTGCTCGGCGAGCGCGCGCTGCAACATCGTTTCCGCCGTCGATCCGTTCGGCTGCGGCGCGATCGACGCCTGATACGCCCCGTCGGCGCCGCCTTTCACCAACCCCATCTCACGGATGTCACGCGACAACGTCGCCTGCGTGACATCGAAGCCCGACGCCTTGATGCGGCGACGCAGCTGCTCCTGGCTGCGGATCGGCTGCTGCCGGATGGCCTCGAGAATAGCCGCCTGCCGCCGTGCTTTCATCGACGTCCCATCTGCGATTAACTGGAGCCTTCACCCGGCGCTGGTCCGACAACCGCTCGACGGGATGGCTCGTGCGCTCCAGCCTCTCAGAATACATCAACTCTTGACTGATTATGCATCGCCATGTATAAATATTCTTTTCCACTAGTCAGCGAGAATGGCCACAGCAGCCTCGAACCGCCCCGACGCGCAGTCTGAGGCGCCGCACCCCGGCGCGACGGGACGCGCCCGCATCGGCATCGCCGGCGCAACCGGCTACGCCGGGCAGGAGCTCGTTAAGATCCTGGCGCGCCATCCCGGCGTCACCTTGACGACCGCGATGGCGTCCGCCGCGACGAGCACGCCGCGCGCCATGCCGGCCCTCGCCCGCATCTGGGACCAGCCCGTCGTCCCGCTCGACGTCGACCGGCTCGTGCGCGACGCCGACGTGGTCATGCTCGCGCTGCCCGAGGCGGCGTCGGCGGAGCTGGCACCAACGCTGCTCGCGCGCGGCGTACGCGTGGTCGATCTCTCGGGGGCGTTTCGGATTCGCAACGAGGCCAACCGCCAGCGCTGGTACCCGGCGACGGCGGCGCTTCCCGACGGCACGGTCTATGGCTTGACAGAGGGCCATCAAAACGACATCCGTCAGGCGCGGCTCGTCTCGAATCCGGGCTGCTATCCGACCGCCGCGCTGTTGGCGCTCGAACCGCTGCACCGCGCCGGCCTGCTCACCGGCTCGATCGTGGTCGACGCGAAATCAGGCGTCTCGGGCGCCGGCAAAACGCCCTCGGAGCGGACGCACTTCTCGGAGAACCATGGCAGCGTCGCGGCCTACGCCGTGTTCGCCCACCGCCACACCGCCGAGATCGAGCAGGAGCTGGATGCCGCGGTGACGTTCGTGCCGCATCTGGTGCCGCTTGATCGCGGCATTCTCGAGACGATTTACGCCACGCTCACGCCGGGCACAACAAGCCAGCAGGTCGCCGACGCGATGGCGTCGGCGTACGCCGACGCGCCATTCGTGCGCCTCACCGGCAGTCAGCTGCCGGAGATCAAGCACGTCGCGCACACGAACTTCTGCGACATCGGCTGGTCGGTGGATCAACCGAGCGGGCGCATCGTGCTGGTTGCGGTGATCGACAACCTGGTCAAGGGCGCCGCCGGGTCCGCCGTGCAGAATCTCAATGTGATGCTCGGTCTCGACGAGCGGATGGGGCTGCTGTGACGCGTGGCTCGCGACCATCGTCGCAGCAGAGGCCAGCGCGAGTGCCGACCGTCGTGGACGGGACGCGACAACGGAGCGGCCCGGGCGGCCCGTCGATTGGGATCTCCACGAAACGGCCGCGCCTCGTCTTGAAGATCGGCGGCGAGCTGCTCGAGCAGCCGCAGGACCTCGAACGCATCGCGCGGGCGATCGCTGCGTTGTCGAGGCGCGCCTCGCTCGTGGTCGTGCATGGTGGCGGCAAGGAGATCGATGCCGCGCTCGCCGCCGCCGGGATCGAGAAGCAGCAGGTCGACGGCCTGCGCGTCACCGATTCGCGCACGCTCGACGTCGTCGTGGCGGTGCTGGCCGGCGCGATCAACACACGGCTGGTCGCGGCGGTCCGGCGCGCCGGTGGAAAGCCGGTTGGACTGACGGGCGCCGACGCAGGCGTGGCAACGATGAAACGGGCGACGCCGATTCAAAGCGTCGAGGGCCTGTCGGTCGATCTGGGGCTCGTCGGCGCACCCGTGAAGAACGGACGGCCGCAGCTGCTGACTGATCTGCTCGCGCGCGGTTACGTGCCGATCGTCGCCTGCATCGGCGCCACGCGGACCGGTCAGTTGCTCAACGTCAATGCCGATACGCTGGCCTCGCATCTGGCCGCTGCGATCGGCGCCTCGCGGCTCGTCATCGCCGGCGGCACCCGCGGCGTGCTCGACGACCGCGGCGAGACGATCGGCCGGTTGACCCGACGCGACGCGGCGCGACTGGTCAAGGCGGGCACGGCGAACAAAGGGATGGTGGCCAAGCTGGAGGCGTGCCGCTCGGCGCTGCAGCAGGGTGTGGGGGACGTCGTGATTGCGAGCGGACGAGACGTGGCCCTCGAAACGCTGGCGAGTGCCAGCGCGTCGCTAACGGGCTGCACACAGGTGGTGCGATGAAACGGACACTCGACGACATTCAGGCCGGCGAATCCCAGTACGTGCTCAACACCTACCGGCGTCAGCCGGTGGCGTTCGTGCGCGGAGAGGGCCCGCGTCTGTACGACGTCGATGGTCGCGAGTACCTGGACTTCGTCTCGGGGATCGGCGTCGCCTCGCTTGGTCATGCACACCCGGGTCTGGCGGCGGTGATTGCCGACCAGGCAAAGACGCTGCTGCACACGTCGAATCTCTACTTCCATCCGTTCCAGGCGGAAGCGGCGGCGCGACTCACTAAGCTCTCGGGCCTCGCCCGCGCGTTCTTCTGCAACAGCGGCACTGAAGCCAACGAAGCGTGCCTCAAGTTCGCGCGGCGCTACTGGCACACCCAGGGCGTCAAAGGGCGCACCGGCTTCGTCGCGGTCCAGCATGCCTTCGCTGGACGGACGATGGGCGCGCTGTCGGTGACCTACGACGAGCACTACCGCACCCCCTTCATGCCGCTGCTCGAACCCGTGACGTTCGTCGACCCGTCGTCTCCGGAGGCGCTGGTAGCCGCCGTCACCGAACAGACCGCCGCGATCATCGCCGAGCCGATCCGCGGCGAAGGCGGCATCCGGCCGCTGCCACGCGAGTTCGCCGATGCGATCGCCGACGTCTGCCGGCGTACCGGAACGTTGCTCATCGCCGATGAAGTGCAAACCGGCCTCGGGCGGACCGGCTATCCGTTCTACTCGCAGGCAGTGGGGTGGCAGCCCGATCTGATTTCGGTCGGCAAGGCGCTCGGGTCGGGAGTACCGGTCGCCGCGGCGCTCGTGTCGGAGCGCGTCGCATGCGCGGTGTCGCCTGGCGATCACGGCACGACCTATGGCGGCAACCTGCTCGCCACTCGTGCCGCGGCGTTCTTTCTCGAGCAATTGATGGAGGGCGGACTGCTCGAGCACGTCAAGACGACCGGCGCGCACTTCGAACGTCGGCTGCGCACCCTCGCGCTGAAGCATCCAGTGATCGCCGAAGTGCGCGGCGCCGGCCTGATGCGCGGTGTCGACTTGCGCATCGACGCGACCCCGGTGATCGATATGGCGCGGCAGAACGGTCTGCTGGTCAATCGTACGAACGAAACGGTCGTACGGCTGCTGCCGCCATTGACGATCGAGGCCGCCGACATCGATCGCGCGGTGGAGATTCTCGATACGGTGCTCGCCACCGTCGGTGCGGAGGTGCACGCATGAGAACCGCTGCCCACGTTCATCCGGTTCGCATCGTCCGACGACGCCATGTCGCGCCCGCTCGCAGTCGGGCGCATCAGCCGACGTTGCGGGCGGCTACGAGCGCGGACGCGCACGCGATTCATGCGCTCATCGCCGCTCACGTCTGCGAGGGACATCTGCTGCCGCGCACCCTCGAGGACATCGAGGCCACCGTCACTCGGTTCGTCGTCGCCTGCGAAACCACCGGCGGGCGTCGCGCCAAGGCGGACAGCGAGCGCATCGTCGCCTGCGCCGACCTCGCGCCGCTGAGTCCCGTGGTCGCCGAGGTGCGATCGCTCGTCGTCGATGCCAGCGCGCGCTCGAACGGGCTTGGGCATCGTCTGGTTCAAGAACTGGCGCGGCGCGCAGTACGCGACGGCTTCGACTCGCTCTGTGCGTTCACTCACGCGGCGGGCTACTTCGTGCGCATGGGTTTCTCGATCGTCCCGCACACCTGGGTGCCAGAGAAGATCGAGACCGACTGCCGCAC